>Ga0210389_10001314_pt1 | contig 20273 bp, 19 predicted proteins | sample IncBWH28OmetaG_FD_160127 | JGI IMG/M metagenome (GOLD analysis project Ga0210389, IMG submission 160127) | Forest soil microbial communities from Barre Woods Harvard Forest LTER site, Petersham, Massachusetts, United States - Inc-BW-H-28-O ...
CAACCGGTATCGTCGTGACTTGTCAGAACGAGAAGTCGCAATTGCAGAACAAAGTATCGGCAATGCGAGTGCTCCAAGCAAAGTTGTTGGAGCGCAAGCGTTTAGAAGAGCGCGCTGAGCTGGACGCCTTGAAAGGCGAAGGCGGCAGCTCCTGGGGCAACCAGATGCGTTCCTACGTACTGCACCCGTATCAGATGGTCAAGGATCTGCGAACCGACTACGAGGTGGGCAATCCGGCGACCGTGCTGGACGGAGACATCGACGGATTCCTGGAAGCGGGGATCCGGTGGCGCAACCGAAAAGATGACGACTAACACAACAATTCTTGCTACTTCGATGGCCCAGCGCTGGCACGACTTTTGGCGCGGCGACATCGGTGAATGGATCATCACCAGGGGTCTGCGGATCGTCATGCTGCTGATCGCGGCAGTACTGGCGGCCCGATTCGTCAGCTGGGTTGCAGAACGGGTAACCCGCCAGCTCGACGAGGGCTTCGCCGAAAGCGATGCCTTGGTGCGCTCCGAGGCAACCAAACACCGCCAGGCCGTGGCGTCGGTGATCTCCTGGGTGTCGATCGTCATCATCGGCATCGTCGTCGTCGTCCAGATCGCCTCTGTTCTGCAGCTTTCGTCGGGCGGGCTGATCGCGCCGGCCACTGTTGTCGGCGCGGCGCTGGGCTTCGGTGCTCAGACGCTGGTCAAGGACCTGCTTGCCGGCTTCTTCATCATCGTTGAGAAGCAGTACGGGTTCGGGGATCTGGTCGCGCTGACCGTCACCGGGGTCTCCGAGGAGGCACGTGGCACGGTCGAGAACGTGACGCTGCGGGTCACCAGGCTCCGCTCCACCGACGGCGAGGTGTTCACCGTCCCCAACGGTCAAATCGTCAAAACGGTCAATCTCTCCAAGGACTGGGCACGCGCGGTGGTGGACATCCCGGTCTCGACCAGCGCAGACCTCAACCGGGTCAACGAGGTTTTGCACCAGGAGTGCGAGCACGCGCTCGACAACCCGCTGCTGGGGGAGTTGCTGTTGGACGCGCCCACCGTGATGGGTGTGGAAAGAATCGAAGTCGACACCGTCACCCTGCGCTTGGTGGCCCGCACGCTGCCCGGCAAGCAGTTCGAGGCTGGCCGCCAGTTGCGGGTGCTGGTCATCCGGGCGCTCGCCCGCGCCGGCATCGTGACCGCGGCCGACGCGACGATAGGCCTTGTTGAAGATCCCGCCGTCCCCGCCGCCGAGGCTGCTGAGGCTGCTGAGGAGAAAGCAGAGCAAACAGCGCAGAATCCGGTGCAGCAGCGGTGAAGTTCACACTGAACCCCGCGAAGCGCAGCGAAGATGCGGATCGACGCTGGCCCGGCTACATATTCGGCGGCCGGGTCCGCACCTCGACGTTGGTGTTGATCGTGGCGCTCATGATGGTGGCGTGGGTCCACAACACCTACCGCCCGCCGGAGAAACCTCCTGCCCAGGTGGTCCCGCCGGGTTTCGTGCCCGACCCGAACTACACGTGGGTGCAACGCACCCGGGTTGACCAGCCACCATCCACCGTCACGGTCACGCCAACACCGACTACCACGCCGACGACGATCACACCGGGCCCGGCGACCCCAACCACGACGACACCCCCGCCGTTCGTCCTGCCGACGCTGCCATGCCTGCCGCCCTTCTGCACCCCCAGCCCGGCGCCGACCACATCGCCCCCGCAGCTACCGCAGCCGGGGCCGGGCCCGGTGCCCACGTCGGCGCCACCCGCCAGCTGATCGTCGCGTACCAGCGAAATTGACCGCTACACTGGCGTGCCGTGATGATCACCCTGGACCATGTCAGCAAGAAGTACAAAGCGTCGGCGCGTCCGGCGTTGGACGACGTGAACGTCAAAATCGACAAGGGTGAATTCGTCTTCCTGATCGGCCCGTCGGGTTCGGGCAAATCGACGTTCATGCGGCTGCTGTTGGCCGCCGAGACACCGACAACCGGTGATGTGCGGGTCTCGAAGTTTCATGTCAACAAATTGCCTGGTCGCCACGTGCCGAAGCTGCGTCAGGTGCTCGGCTGCGTTTTCCAGGACTTTCGGCTGCTACAGCAAAAGACCGTGTTCGAGAATGTCGCCTTCGCGCTGGAGGTCATCGGTAGGCGTTCCGACCAGATCAACCGGGTGGTGCCCGACGTGCTCGAGACGGTCGGGCTGTCCGGAAAAGCCAACCGGCTGCCGCACGAGCTGTCCGGCGGCGAGCAACAGCGGGTTGCCATCGCCCGCGCATTTGTGAACCGGCCGCTGGTACTGCTGGCCGACGAGCCCACCGGCAACCTCGACCCCGACACCAGCAAGGACATCATGGATTTGCTGGAGCGGATCAACCGCACTGGGACCACGGTGCTGATGGCAACGCATGACCACCACATCGTCGACTCGATGCGGCAACGGGTCGTCGAGCTCTCGTTGGGCAGGCTGGTTCGGGACGAACAGCGTGGCGTCTATGGGATGGATCGCTAAGTGCGCTTCGGTTTCCTGCTCAACGAGGTCCTGACCGGCCTTCGTCGCAATGTCACCATGACGATCGCGATGATCCTGACGACCGCGATCTCGATCGGCCTGTTCGGCGGCGGGCTGCTGGTGGTCCGGCTGGCCGACAACTCTCGCAGCATCTACCTCGACCGCGTCGAGACGCAGGTCTTCCTCACAGATGACGTCTCCGCCAACGATCCGGCCTGCAGCGCCAACCCGTGCAAAGCGCTGCGGGCGAAGATTGAAGCACGTGAAGACGTCAAATCGGTGCGGTTCCTCAACCGTCAGGACGCGTACGACGACGCGATCCGTAAGTTCCCGCAGTACAAAGACGTTGCCGGCAAGGATTCCTTTCCCGCGTCGTTCATCGTGAAGCTGGCAAACCCCGAGCAGCACAAGGACTTTGACTCCGCGATGCAGGGCCAGCCCGGGGTGCTGTCCGTGCTCAATCAGAAGGACCTGATCGACCGGCTGTTCGCCGTTCTGGACGGCTTGAGCAATGTCGCGTTCGCCATCGCTGTGGTCCAGGCCATCGGGGCGATCTTGCTGATCGCCAACATGGTTCAAGTCGCGGCCTATACGCGGCGCACCGAGATAAGCATCATGCGACTGGTCGGCGCCAGCCGCTGGTACACGCAGCTGCCGTTCCTGCTGGAGGCGATCCTGGCGGCGACGGTCGGCGTCGTGATCGCCATCGTGGGTCTGATTGTGGTTCGGGCGATGTTCTTGGACAAGACGCTGAACCAGTTCTATCAGGCCAACCTGATTGCGCGCGTTGACTATGCCGACATCTTTTACATTGCGCCGATCTTGCTGCTGTTGGGCGTGGTGATGGCCGGGGTGACGGCTTATGCAACGTTGCGCATATACGTGCGGCGTTAGTTGTGACCAATAACACCCGCTCCGGGGCCCAGAAAGACGCCGGCAAGCGTGGCGGCAGACGAATAATCGCCACCAATCGCAAAGCGCGGCATAACTATTCGATCCTGGAGCAGTACGAGGCGGGGGTCGCGTTGCTCGGCACCGAGGTGAAGAGCCTGCGGGAGGGTCACGCGTCGCTGGTCGACGCCTTCGCCACCGTCGACGACGGCGAAATCTGGTTGCGTAACCTGCACATTCCGGAGTACCAGCACGGCAGTTGGACCAATCATGATCCGCGCCGCAACCGAAAACTCTTGTTGCACCGCCGCCAGATCGACACCCTGATCGGCAAGATCCGCGATGGTAACCTCGCGCTGGTGCCGTTGTCGCTGTACTTCTCCGAAGGCAAAGTCAAAGTCGAGCTCGCGCTGGCGCGCGGCAAGCGAGCGTACGACAAACGCCAGGACATGGCCCGCCGCGACGCCCAGCGTGAAGTCGTCCGTGAGCTGGGTCGCCGAGCCAAGGGCATGAACTGATCGGAGCTGCTTACGCCCAGCTGTCGGCCGTTTCATACGGCGTCAGCGATTTCGTGGGCGGTGTAGCAGCTCGGCGGGTAGCCGCGCTGCGGGTGATGCTGGCGGCTTACCCGCTCGAGACGGTGTTGCTGGGCGTGCTCGCCATCGGCGCCGGCGGGCCGATTCAGTCCGGTGCGGTCTTTTGGGGCTGCATGTACGGCGTCGGCCAGGCGTTCGGTATGTGGGCGTTCTACGCGGCGCTGGGCTCCGGCCCGATCTCGGTGGTCGCACCGTTGGCGGGCGTGCTCAACGCCGCCGTACCCGTGGCGGTCGGCGTCGCCCTGGGGGAGCGACCGGGTCAAGCGGCCTCGCTGGGTGTGGTGCTGGCGATCGTCTCGGTGATGCTCGTCAGCCGCGAGGCCTCCGGCGATGGTGCCTCGCCGTATCGGTTCACCCCCAAGGTGGCCTGGCTCACGGTCTTGGCGGGGTGCGCGTTCGGGCTGGACTTGGTGTTCCTTCATCAGGCGCCGCACGAATGCAAACTCTGGCCGCTGGTGTTCGCTCGACTGTCGGCCACTGCGGTGATCATTGTTCTGGCTGCCACGAACCGTAAGCTGCGGCTGCCGCGGGGGAAGTCGTTGAAGCTGGCGCTGGCCATTGCGCTGCTGGACATCTGCGCACTCGTAACCCAGCTAATAGCGCTGCAGTCGTGGTTGCTCTCGTTGGCCAGCATCTTGATCTCGCTGTATCCGGCGGCGACGGTCTTGCTGGCGATGGTAGTGCTGCGCGAGCGGGTGAGCCGCTGGCAGGCGATCGGCATGGTGATGGCCATGGGGTCTGTGGCGATGATCGCAGCGAGCTAGGCCGGGTCATTCTGATAATCGCCGGCCTGATTCTCGGTCGAGCCGGCCTGACGACTGGACTGTGATCGGCCTAGTATCCGACCATGGCGACCAGTTCCATCACCACACTCGACAAGTCCGTCGTGCTGCCCGGCCTCTTCGCCGATTGGGACTCCATCGATGCGCTGCTGGACGGGTTGCCGGAGAGTGGTTGGCAGGCGGCGACGCCGCTGCCCGGGTGGTGCGTGCGGGCCGTGGTGTCCCACATCATCGGGACCGAGTCATTCCTGGAGGGCATCGCCCCACCGCAACCCGACATCGACGTCAAGGCGCTCGAGCATGTGCGCAACGACATCGGAGCGATGAACGAGTGCTGGGTGCGCCATCTCAGCGGGGAATCGGGCAGCAGCGTTCTTGAGCGCTACCGCGCGCTGACCGGCAAGCGCCGCGAGGTGCTACGGAGTATGTCCGACGACGACTGGAACGCGCCGACCCCGACGCCGGCGGGCATGGACAGTTATGGACGGTTCATGCGGATACGGGTCTTCGACTGCTGGATGCACGAGCAAGACATTCGTATGGCGTTGCAACGGCCGTCGTCCGACGACGAGCTCGACGGGCCCGCGTTGCGGCTGTCCCTCGACGAGATCGCGGCCACCATGGGGTTCGTTGTCGGCAAACTCGCCAAAGCGCCCGACGGTTCACGCGTGCAATTCGACCTGACCGGTCCGCTGCCACGTAGCATCCGCGTCAGCATGGATGGTCGCGCTCAGGTGGTCGACGACTTCGGTGGGCTGGGGCCGACGGCGACGATCCGGCTGGACGCGCTGCAGTTCACCAGGCTCGCCGGCGGGCGCCCGATGTGTCCCGCACGTGCCCAGGACATCGAACTTGGCGGAGACAAAGACCTGGCCGCCCACATCGTCGAGCGCCTCAATTTCGTGATCTGACCGCTGCCGGGTACGGAAGAAAATTTCGTAGCCGCTGGTTGGTGAGGGCGTACCATGGGTTGTCCTGCCGAAAGTCGGCGGGGATGCGAGGGGCTGAAAGGTTTCGACTTCGCGCATCGAATCAAGGGAAGCGTGCCGGTGCAGGCAAGAGACCACCGTAAGCGTCGTTGCAACCAATTAAGCGCCGTTTCAACACAGCGCGACTACGCTCTCGCTGCCTAAGCGACAGCTAGTCTGTCAGACCGGGAAAGCCCTCGACCCGGACCCTGGCATCAGCTAGAGGGATCAACCGATTAGTTCGGTCGCGGGACTTATCGGGACACTAACAGCGACTGGGATCGTCATCCTGGCTAGTTCGCGGGACCAGGAGATCCGAGTAGAGGCATAGCGAACTGCGCACGGAGAAGCCTTGAGGGAATGCCGTAGGACCCGGGTTCGATTCCCGGCAGCTCCACCAATAACAGCAGCTCAGAGGGTACAAATCCAGACCAGAACCATTTTTCACCACATTTTTCACCAGCGCCAACCCCAACGCGCAAGCGGGACCGCCCTACAACGACCCCGAAGAACGCCAAGATCGAATTGTGCAGCATCTCGAAAAACGGGGACCAAAACAAGATCAATCCGGGTCGACGGCCACCGGCCGTCGCCGAGTTAAGTTTGTTCGTTGAGCACGTCAACAGAACGCGACGTTTGGAGTGTTCGCACCCTCAGGCGACTGCAGAGTTGGCTCAACGGGTCTTCCGGCTTGGACGGCAGGATTGCCGCGGCAGGCACCGACTCGGTGCCGACGCGGGCTTAAGCGTCGCCGGTCCGGGTCGCGGCGGCTGCCAGGGTGATGTACTCCATGGTGAAGCCACCTCCGATCGAGTCGATGGTGGATCCCACGGCTTCCAGCACAGTTGCGAGCTGGTCCGGCGCGAGCTGGGTAAGCGTGCCAGTGGTGGGCAGATGGTCCAGCCATTCGTCGCGCGTGTAGTGCCGCCGCCATTCAAACCGCCACTGCTCGGGTTCGCCGAAGCCGCCGGAAGTTCGGACACCTTCCACAGCCCTCTTAAGATTTCCCTGTTGAAGGTCGATGGCCGGGTTCCCCGGTTGGCTGCCATCGGACGGTCGATTCTGCAGCGGCGCGTCGGGCGCCACGCGCTGCAAGACATCGTCGAAGGCGTTGGCGACTTCGCTAGGTGGGTCGAAGACATGCCAGTACATCGCCAGCAGCCCGTGTGGCCGCAGTACCTGTGCCGCCTTGCGGGCACCCAGCACCGGGTCGACCCAGTGCCAGGCCTGCCCGGCGACGACCGCGTCGAAAGACCGGCCGCTGGGGTCCCAATTTTCGAACTTGCCGATCTCGATCTCGACCCCGGTCCGCTTGGCGAACTCGGCCATCCGCGCGTCCGGGTCGACGCCGAGTACGGTGCAACCGGCGGCCCTGTACTGCCGTGCGCCGATGCCGGTGCCGCAGCCGACATCTAGGAACTCGACGCCGGGGCTCGCGGCGATGACGCGCTGTATCAGGGCGTCGGGGTAGCGAGGCCTCGCCCGGTCGTACCGCTCGGCGTTCACTCCGAAGGACTCGGCTACCTGCCGGAGCCGGTGCGGCTCCTGGTCGGAAAAAGACGAGGGTTCAGTCGACACAGTGGGAGTCTACGTCCTATGCCTTGACGGAACGCCAGCGTTGCCTGCCGTCGCGCACTTCGACGTCGACGTCATGAAATCCCGCCGCGCGCAAGCGATCCGGCAGTGTCTCTGGCGAAACCGTGTTGCACGGTGTCGCGGAAATGCAGTTCAAGTACTGGTACAAAGGTAATTACTAGACGCCTCGCTGTGAGTTCGCTCTTGTGCGTTGCCACGGGCCAAACTGGACGTGCAACATGCTGACGTGAAATTGCTCACCATCCTCGAGCGCGTCGACCCGAAACCCTCAGGCGTCGAATAACTCCCAGCGCTGGCTGTCGTTCGACGAAATCGATGACTACTGTCCTCGGCGTCGACGCGTGCCCCGGAGGCTGGGTCGGCGTCGAACTGTACGATGGGCGATTCGCTAGCGCACACGTCGGAACACGACTCAACGAACTCATCGGAAAAGTCCCCGATGCGGCAATTATCGGTGTCGACATGCCGTTGGGTTTGCTGGATTCCTGTGAACGCGATGCTGATCGTGTCGTCAAGCGAAAGCTCGGCCAGCGGTCTTCCAGCCTCTTCGTGATGCCACCACGGCCGGTATTCGACGAACATAACCATCCAGCGGCGTCCGCAAGGTGCAAGGCTCTCACGGGCAAGGGATTGAGCATCCAGGCGTGGGGGCTGAAAGCCAAACTGCTGGAAGCCAATGCACTCTACGACGATGACGCGCTGCCACTGCGCGAAATTCATCCAGAGTTGTCGTTCTTGGAGTTGGGGCTACTTCACGTCGATGGAGGAAAGAAGATTTGGCGAGGGCAGCGCGCACGGCTGCGGGTGTTGGAGGCGGCGGGCATTTACCTACCTGAAGATCTGGGGCAAGCGGTCGCAAGGGTTCCCGCAGACGATGTGCTGGACGCTGCCGCCGCAGCCTGGACTGCTCATAGGATTGCGCATGACGTCGCTGAGTGCGTGCCCGATCCCCCGCAGCGCAATGACCGTGGACAGTCGATCGCCATCTGGTACTGACCGCGACACCGCAACTAGCGCCACGACACGCCGGATAATCAACTGCCCGAAGCCGTTTCTCGATTCTTTAGTTCTGCGATTGCGTGGACTTGGGTAAACGATCGTTGGGAGTAGTGAACGACCGCCCGTCATGGCATCGCTTCAGCCCAGGCGATATGCCCGTCGAAACCAAGCGTCGTCGCCATGTCGCAGTAGCGATCCGCGAAGTCCCTGTAGCCAGCTTCATCACCACGTGCCCGCGCCAGGAAAGCCCGCAGCCGCAGCAGCCAGATGTCGCGTACCACCAGACCATCATCGGCTGGCGCGGCCGCTAACCGCTCGATTGCGGCCTCGGCTTCGGCCACGTCACCGTCGGACCCGCGCTCAAGCAGTGTCTCCACCAGGACACCCGTCGCTGGAATGCCCCACGCCAGCACCTTCCCTCGCGGACCAGATCGTCGAGGGCGGCGCGCATGAGCGGGATGGCGCCATCGCGATCTCCACGCCGAGCCCTCTCACGTGCGAAGTGCACGTTGACGATCGCTAACTCGGCCGGGTGGCTAGCCGCTGCTGCTGTCGGTCCCGCCCAGCCAGGCGGCGGTGTAGGAGGTTGCGCGTACGCCAGCGTCGCCGCGACAGCCAGCCCGGCGCCTGCCTTCCACAGCCATGCGGTTGTGGTGGGGAACTGCGGGAAGAACAGCGCCGCGAAGGCCGTAGACATGACCGCCGTGACCGAGGCATTGACCAGCCAGCGCGCCCACCGCGGAGCCACGAGCATCCAGCGGGAAAGTGTCACGCCTCGCCTCGTTCAGGGCCAGAGCGTAATGGCGCAACCCCGGTACAGCGGTGGCTGACACCGCTATCGCCCCGTGCTCGTGATGTGCGGTTCCGCAACCGAAGAGATGTCGCGGGTTCTCAAGAAATCGCAGACCGCCGGAGTAGCATCACGCGAAACGAAGCGCCGGACGGGAGTGCTGTGCACCAGAAAGCCGTGCTGAAACCCTCACTGGTCGCCAAGGTCGAAGCTGCGATCGACGCTTCGAGGCCCGAGTGGGATGCGTTCGTCGAGCAAACCCGGGCACCAACCGTCAAAGGGGGCCCGCTTGGCCTACCTCTGGCAGTGAAATACATTCCGTCGGAACGGGCGAAGGACTTCCTTCCCGCGCGCATCCGCCGGCCGTTCTGCTTTCCTAGCCCGTTCCCTCCGCCGGACCCTCCCGGACCGTCTGCTCGGCCGTCTCCCACCAACGGCATCTTCATCGGCAATAAGGACTACACCTGGGGCAAGGCCGTCTATGTGACCGGAATCCACCAGCCGTTGTCCACGGCGACCTACGGCCGCGTCGGATTGGTTTCATACTTCGACCCCAGCAAGATCCTCAAGGTCTTCGACGCTCGCGACGAAAACAACTACGAGGTGTATCTGGAGTGGTTGCAAAGTCAGCCGCTCTACTCACGCGCACTCCTTACAGTGCACACCAACCACTGGTTGCACGGGCTGCGGAACGCGTTCCGCACTCAATTCAGAATTGACGTGGTGATGTGCAATCCCGATGAACAAGACGAGGGGTTGTGGTACACCGACCCGGCCGATATTTGGCTGTGCGTCAGCGATTTCGAGCCGGTTCCGAAAATGCCTGGGCAGGAACGGCTTAAGGACAACTTCTCGAAGGTCTTTCCCGATGTCCGGCTCACAGTGGTTATCGAGGAAGAGTTCGTCAACCCGAACGAGAAGGATTCTAAACTTCCGCTTCCCCGCCCGCCTGCCTGGCCGCCCTCTCGTGTTCGTCAGTTGGGGGTCAGTACACGGCCGCCGCGCGCGCCGAAGGTATCAGACATTGGCCAGGCGTACTGGCAGGGCAAGATCTTGCGGGTGCAGTCATGAGCCTCATCGGAATTTCCGCGGCACTCATTCGCGCCGCCTCGGTTGACGATAAATATGCGCAGGACTTGTTCGAGGCGGTCGAAAGCGACGGAGAGTCCAGAGCCGGGTTGGTGAACGGTCGCATCGGAGAAGATGAACTCGCCCAGCTGACGCCGAGCGAGTGGCAGTGGTACGCAAATTGGCGGCAACACCTTGACGGCCGTCTCGATAGGCGCCTACTGGACTATCTGACGGACTCCGTCACAACACGACTTGCGCGGTTCGAGGTCCGGGCCCTGGTGCTGCGCGACCGTCGCACCAACGAGCTTGCGCTCGAGTACGACCGTCCTCCAGATGGAGAGGAAACCGACGACACAATCGGATTGCACTGGCTCAGCGAGCAGGCACAGGGCCTACGCGTCGCGTTTCGGCCAGCGGAAAGGTACTGGCAAATACAGGAATTCAACGAAAACGTGGAACCACTGACACACGCAGCTGAGGATGAATCACTTCCAGAGCAAGAGCGGCGCGACCCGTTCGGCGCCGAGTTCTTTGCCGGGCTCCGGAGCGCGTTGAACACAGAATGGCTTGAGCTGACGACCGATGCGCTGCAATGCGCGACCGACGCCTCGTGGTTCCTCCTCAGGCAACTTACGTCCCGCGAAGACTCGCCGGTATCGCCCTTCGCGGACGAGCGTCGCGGTTTGGTGATGGAGCGGCTCGCCGTCTTCATAGGACAGCGCGGCCTCAATCCGGAGTGGTACCAGCGTGGTCAACCGATCAGATATGAGTAAGAAGCCCGCGCTCTCTGCGGAGATCGGTGCGCGGCGGGCGCGGCTTTGGCCGCGGTGAGGTCAACGCACCAGTCGTCGGTCCGCCGCGGTTGACATACGGCGCGGCGGCGCGCTGAACGTTGGTGTTCGCGCCGCCCGGGTCCCCTTTCCCGCAAGGTCTTCAGGCTGAAGACCAACACAACGTGGAAGCTCGTTTCGCTTAGCGGAAAATGGTATGTGCTGTATATCATTGGCGCCGAACACAATTCGAACAAACTTGCTACCGCTGCCAAAACTTCTATAGACCTGGCTGTTTGTGACGGCACCCTCCCACGTGACGCCACGGCCGACTCGAGGATCCTCTTGGAGCATCTTGAAGCGCTTGTTGTACTTCTCGGTGACCACAACAATGACGAAATCGCTATATTCGATCTGCTGGACCATCCAGTGTGGTCAGTAAGTCGGAGGTTTTGGTGCTCAACGTACCGGTCGATTACGACGTTGATGCCGTGTTGTTCTCTCAGAACCTGGGCGAGGTCGACCACGGCTTGTTTGTGAGCTTCCGAGTCATTCATCATGCCATCGCATCGGCCCACGCGATATGCCCTTCGAAGCCAAGTGTTTTCGCCATGTCGCGGTAGCGATCCCGGAGGTGCGCGTACGCCGCGGCATCGCCGTGAGCCTGCGCCAGCAGTGCGCGCAGCCGCAACAGCCAGATGTCGCGTACCGCCAGACCATCATCGGCTGGCGCGGCCGCTAACCGCTCGATTGCGGCCTCGGCTTCGGCCACGTCACAATCGGACCCGCGCTCAAGCAGTGTCTCCACCAGGACACCCGTTGCTGGGATGCCCCACGCCAGCACCTTCCCCTCGCGGACCAGATCGTCGAGGGCGGCGCGCATGAGCGGGATGGCGTCATCGCGATCTCCGCGCCGAGTCCGCTCACGTGCCAGGTATACGTTGACGATCGCTAACTCGGCCAAGTTGTGTTCCTGGCGCTGGAACACGTCGCTGACCTCGGCCAGGAGGTCCTGTCCGCGGTGGTGCTCGGGTGCGGTTGGGCGGTGCACCAGCGCAACGCCCAGTGTCACCCGGGCGTGGGCCAACGCGAGGTCATCACTGGATCGTTCGGCAACTTGTAGGGCAGCTTCAATCTCGCGCACCGCCCGATCGTCGGCCGCAAGGACTCCACCCGGTATTGCCACCAGGTAGACGTACATCACGACCCTGACGTAGGTCACGGCGTCGGTGTCGCGGCCCATGGCCAGGGCCTGCCGCACGTCGTCTTGCCATCCGGGACGCCCCAGGCAGTAACGGGCCATGGCACGCGTCGTCAAGGCGTGCGCCAAGGGGGACCCGATAATGAAGTTGCCTTTTAAGGGGTCACCGTTGGCCAGGTCAATGACCCGCTGTGACCACCGCAGCACGCTGCGCCACTCGCCACTTTCCCCCTTGGCGTAAATGGCTGTGAAGGATAGCCCCACCGTCAGGTTCGGATCGTCGACCGACTCGATGAGGGCCATGGCTTCCGATGCCAGCTGCGAGGCCTCGCGCAGCCGGTCCTGAAACGCATGATCCATCACCAGCCCCGCCATCCCGATGGCCAGTGACGCCTTGTCCCCGGCGGCGGCGCACAACTGCCGCAATTCCTCGAAGCGGGCATCGGCCAACTGTGCGTGGGCTCGAAAGGCGGTCGCGCACAACATGGTGCGCGGGGCGATGCGCATGGCCGCTCGGTTGGGGTCATCGGCGGGCACTGCGTCGGCGATCGCTTGGGCGCGCTGCCAACTCAGTCGCGCCGCGCCGATGTCGCGATTGGTCGCCCACGTTGCCGCGCGCATGTGCCAGCCGTAGGCGGCGTGCAGCTCACCGGCAGCCTCCAGATGCTCGGCGATCAACGCAGCGTTCTCCTCCGCCACTGCCGGGTCACGTGATTCGATTGCCGCCGCGACGCGCCGGTGCAGCTCGGCGCGATCAGACTTGAGCTGTGATTCGTAGGCCACCGTGCGGATCAGCGGATGGTGAAACACGTACTCCGGTTGCCGGGTGAAGCGGACCTGGTCGATGAGCTGAGCGGCCAGCAGATTATCAACGACAGCGTCAACCCCCAGCGCGGTGAGCAGGTCGAGGGTGAATCGCGCGCCGAGCACCGCTGCTGCGCTTAAGGTGCGCTTGGAGGCCGAATCAAGCCGGTCAATGCGTGCCGCGATGGTCGCCTGCAGCGTTACAGGCACGCTCACTTCGCCAACCTCTGCCGCCGATATGTAACCGCCGGGCTCGCCACGCAGCACGCCACGCTCGGCCAACTCCCGCACGATCTCCTCGGCGAAAAACGGGTTACCGGCGGCCCTCTCGGCGATCTTCTGGCCCAGCTCGCCAACCGACCGGTCCGGCCCGATCAGCCCCGCGACCAGTGCCGCGGTTTCTGAATCGCTCAGCGGCGCAAGGGCGATGGTTTGAGCACCGTGCACCCGAGCCAACGCCCCCTGATACTCCGGTCGGTAGGTGGCCAGCACCAGCGAAGGCGTCTGCGGGATCACGGTGAGGAAATCGGCCAGCATCGACTCGCTAACCTCATCAATCCAATGGACATCCTCGATGACGTACAGCGCTGGGGTTTCGCGGGCCAACGAGGCGGCGTTCACCAGCGCGGTCAGCCGGCGCCGACGCGCATCCGGATCGATCTTCGGCAGCTTCAGATCGGGATCGGCGATGCCCAGCAGGTCATCGAAGAGCACCAAGTCCTCAGGCTCCGCGTCGCGAGCCTGAGTCCTTATCCGCCCTCGGGCGGCATCCGGGTCAAGACCCTCGACGCCGGTAGTCGCGCGCAGCAGCCGTGCCACGGCATGGAAGGGGACCTGGCTGGTGTGCGACTCGCAGAAGCCGGTGAACACCTCCACGCCGCGGCGACGCGCCATCGCCGCCACCTCGCGCACCAGACGGCTCTTACCGATGCCAGGTGAGCCCACCACGCCGACCACCGCCCCGTGACCATCAATGGCACGCTCCAACAAACCTTCAACCGCGGACATCTCCCAGCGCCGACCGACCAGATTCAACTCAACGCGCCCGGCAACGCGATGCCCGTCGTCCATGCCCAACAGCCCACGAGCGGGCACCGGCGCGTCGGCACCCTTGATCTGAACCAGCTCAGCTTCGCCGAGAGTCGCAGCGCCCTCAACGAGTCGCGCGGTCGACGCGCTGAGCATCACCCCACCCGGCGGGGCCACCGATTCCATCCGTTGCGCCATGCCGACTTGCTCACCGACGGCGGTGTAACCGAATGGCCCCGAACCGATCTCACCGGCGATCACCTGACCGGAGTTAAGTCCCACCCGCAACTGGAGGTCCACACCGTCGCGCTCCTGGACGTCGACTGCAAGCCGCTTCGCCTCCTCCTGAACGCCCAAGGCAGCCAGGCAGGCCCGAACGGCGTGGTCCTCCAACGCCACCGGCGCTCCGAACACCGCCATGATCCCGTCGCCGGTGAACTTGTCCACCGTGCCGCCGTACCTCTGCACTACTGCCGCGCAGCGGTCAACCAGCTCGGCCATGATCTCGCGCAGCCGCTCAGTACCCAGGGCCGCGGCGATGTCCATCGAATGCACTACGTCGGCGAACAGCACCGTGACTTGCTTGTACTCGGCCGGTGTCGTGGCGGTCGCAACCGCCGCACCGCACTCGTTACAGAACTTCGCGTTCGGCGGCAGCTCGGTACCGCACGACCCGCACACCAAGGCTGCCGCCGTCATCTCATCCGGCCAGCCCACTGTCGTTCCACGTCACTATCGTGTCACCGCTGGCCGGCCAACACGTGACATATCGCGGCCGCGATCCGGCCAACGGGAAGCGCTACGCCGGCCTCCGCGGCCGGTCTCAGGGGCCGGATTCCGCCTATGTGGCAGGTAGGAGCGCATCTGTTGTGAGATTCTGCTGGGGTGTCCGCTCCTGCGGCCGCTGCTCCTTCGGGGGTGGTGACGTTTTTGTTCACCGATGTGGAGGGTTCGACCCGTCGGTGGGAGGCCGACGCCGAGGGGATGCGGGTGGCGCTGGCCGCCCATGACGAGGTGTTGTGCAAGACGACCGAGGCGCACGGGGGTTGGTTGTTCAAGCACACCGGTGACGGCGTGTGTGCCGTGTTCGGCTCGCCGAGGTCCGCGGTTGATGCCGCGGTGGCCGCGCAGCGGGCGCTGGAGTTTCCGGTGCGGATGGGGCTGGCGACCGGCGAGGCAGAGCTGTTTCGTCGGTAGCGCCAACTTTCATACGCTCGGCGGATAGTCACCGTGCACACCGCGCTCATCGCCTGGCGAGGAGATCCTGAAGCCATGGTCGCAACAGGTCGTTGCAGTTGCCTCGCAGGCCTGTTTGCCTTGTCAGCGGGCTAGAACTACGGGTTCGATTCCCGGCGGCTCCACTAGCGAAGGGCCAGGTCAGGGATTCCTGACCTGGCCCTTCGTTTCGAGACACGACGGTGCGAGTGTTCGGTAGAGCCGTCGACAGGATCTGCACCGCTTGCCGGAGGCGCTTTCCGCGTTAGACGGAGAGAAACTGCGAGGGCGTAGCCTGAGCAGATCCACATTCCGATCCCCTGCGCGGCCGGCGGCCCGATCCGAATCGCCGTGCTGGCGCCGATTGCGTGGAGGACACCACCTCGCCACTACGGGCCGTGGGAGCAGTTCGCCTCATTGCTCACCGAGGGGCTGGTGGCGGCCGGCCATCACGTGACACTGTTCGCCACCGCAGACTCGATCACCACGGCCAGCTTGCACGCAACCGCGCCGTCTGGCTGGTCTGAGGATTCGACGATCGACGCCAAGGTCGCAGAGTGCCTGCACATCGCCTCGGTGTTCGAGCGCGCCGGCGAGTTCGACGTCATCCACAACGGATTCGACTTTTTGCCGCTCACGTACAGCGATCTCGTCGCCACACCGGTGGTCACCACGATCCACGGGTTCTCCTCCGATCGGATCGTTCCTGTCTACGAGCGCTACGACAGCACCACCACGTACGTGTCGATAAGCGACGCCGACCGACACCCGAATCTGCACTACGCCGCCACCATCCACCACGGCATCGACATCGACCAGTTCGCGACCCATCCGACCCCCGGCGTGCACCTGCTTTTCTTCGGACGGATCCATCCCGACAAGGGCACCGCCCACGCGATCGAGGTCGCCCGCCGATGTGGCCGCCGGCTCGACATCGCCGGGATCATTCAGGACGAGGAGTACTTCCGCAGCGAGGTTGAGCCGCACGTCGACGGCGAGCAGGTGCGCTACCTCGGCGCCGTCGACGCCTCTGTGCGCGCCGAGGTACTGGGTGGCGCGCACGCCCTGCTCCACCTGATCGACTTCGATGAGCCGTTCGGCTACAGCGTCGTGGAGGCGATGGCCTGTGGCACGCCGGTGGTCGCCAACTCACGAGGCTCGATGAGCGAGCTGATCGAACACGGGATCACCGGCTATCTGGTCAACGACATCGATTCAGCGGTGGCCGGCGTCGCGGCAGCCGGCGAGCTGGACCGGCGCAAAATCGCCGAGCGCGCCGCCGACCGGTTCACGGTCGCCACCATGATCGACAAATACGTAACGGTGTACCGCGACGTTATCGGCGAACGGAAGTGAATCTGAACGGCCGACCCGATGCTGCTTGGTGCAAGTCTGCTGTCGTCTACCAGATCTATCCGCGCAGCTTCGCCGACTCAAATGGCGACGGGTTCGGCGATCTCGGTGGCATCATCGGGCGGCTCAACTCGTGTTCGTCCGGGGATGTCAGTGGCATGTTGATGCCATCAACACCTTCAGCGCATCCACATGTCGTTTCACGCCGTTTCGCGTCGGTTCGCGTACTCAGATTCCGCGTTTCCGCAGCTCAAGGCGATTTTTGGGCTGGGTTCGATTCCCGGCAGCTCCACAAACAAAATAGCTGGTCAGAGGCCTTAATTGGATTATTACCCCGATCACGTCAGGACTCGGTCCTGCTCGAAAGTTGTTTAGGCTTGCGCCTTTTCGAGTAGTCGCTTGGGGTGCATCCCGTTGACCATGCCGACAAACGGCGGGTGGATGCTGTATCCCAGCATCCGGCGAAGGTCTTCGGATACCACCTGGACCGTTTCACGCGCGGTCGAAAGGGTGAAGGCTTCTTGGGGTCGAAGCCATGGTTCGCAGAATTGCGCGGTGACGGCCAGGCGGGACTGGTCTGAATGGTTGGCGCCACCCCCGTGCCACAAGGTGCCGATGAAGAACACGCACGAGCCGGGGGGCATCACCACACTGATCTGGAGATCCTGGCCGGTGGGACGACGATCGGCGTCCCACCGGTGACTCCCGGGCAACACTACGGTGGCACCGTTGTCGCCGGTGAAGGCATCGATAGCCCAGATGGTGGCCGCACTCAGTGGTGGTCGGGGCCGGGGGACCGGGTACATGCCGTCATCGAAGTGCAACAGCTGGGCCTGCTCACCGGGGTTGATGTCGATGACTTGGAGCTGGGAGAGCAGGTAGTTGGGTAGCAACAGCCGGTCGAGCAGTGCCAGTATTCGTGGGTGCTCGACCAGCGCGTCACACACGCGGGTCTTGTTGAGAACGTCGTAGAGCCGCTGGGTGCGCAGGCCTTCAAAGGAATTGCGGCCGGTCTTGTTCAGGAGCGGACTAACAGCTGCCTTGATCTCCTCGCAGGCCGTGGCCGTGAGCAAGCCCTCCAAGATGACGTATCCGTCGCGTTCGATGGCAACCAGGTCGGCGTCGGCGGCTGCGGGGTCGATGGTGGCACCACTGCTGGCGGTGAACTTATACCGACCGGCGAGATCGGTTCCCAGTTCGTCGACCGATTCAATGATGCGGGTAGCGCTGGAAGGGTTGTGCGACAAGGGTTGTCCTTTCAAAGGTGCGACAGACCGACCGCGCCGGCCACAAATGCCCACAGCTGGTCGACGACAGATTCGGCGGGCGGACGAGGAACCCTGGTCAAACACACCGCGACGACGGCGTTGGTTCCGCCGAGGGTTGCCGCCGCCATGAACTCGGGGTCGCGCTCTGCGGGGAGCTCGCCGGCTCGCTGCGCGTTGGCCATGTTGCGGGCACCGACCTCGATCAGCTCGTGCAGATGACGGGTTTGGGCGGCGGCCACCTCGGCGTCACCGAACCCGGCCAGCACGATCGGCGCCACCGGCTCGTCGTAGAGGAAGGCCACCCAATCGCGGATACGCTGCAACTCACGCTCCGCCCAGGTCGGCGCGTCGTAAATACGCATCGCTGCCGCGTCGCAGAGCCGCTGATAAAACGCCTCCAGCACCGCGACTAGCAGTCCGGTCCGGGTGGCGAAGTACCGGTACGGCAGCCCCACGCTCACCTCCGCCCGGCGGGCCACCGCTGCCACCTCAATCTCGCCCATCTGGGCCAGCTCGTCCGTGGCTGCGCAGAGCAGCCTGTCGCGTGCCATGGCACCTCGCGAGTTCACCGGTGCCACCATGCGATCACCCTAAGTTGAGTTCAACTCAAAATCAAGGTTGGCTGGTTCACCGGATGTCGACGCGGCCGCCCGAAGCGTTGATGTCGATGTGGACACATGAATGGTTCTTCTCGGAGTAGTGCATTTAGCGGCCGGACACTTTAGTCTGACGGTCTCCGGCTGGAGCAGAGGTGCTCGCGTCTTCTCGGTAGATGGGAATCTTCGACGCGAGCGAGCGCGGACAATTTCTCTCCGGCTTTCTGGACTAAACCGAGGCGGGCCGAAACCCGCTGCGACCGAATGGCAGTCATGTGACCACGCGCCCTCGCCACTATCGCGATGACGCGTGCGTAGACCCGAATCTCTCAAGGGAGCATCATCATGGCAACTTCATCAGCGCAGGGCAACCGCCAGGCTGGCACCGCGGCGGTGCCGGATCAGCCCGAGGTGAAGCGCGACATTTTGCCTATTCCGGATGTTGGTCACGTCGGCCTGACGACCTACGACGCAAAGGACCCGGACACCAGCTATCCGCCGATCAGGGACGTGCGGCCGCCCCGGCGTGCGCCGAACGTGCTGGTGGTGCTGATCGACGATGTGGGGTTTGGCGCCAGCAGCGCCTTCGGGGGACCGTGCCAGACCCCAAATTTTGAGAAGCTCGCCTCGGGAGGGTTGAAGTACACCCGATTGCACACCACGGCGTTGTGCTCGCCGACGCGGCAGGCTCTGCTCACCGGCCGCAACCATCATTCGGTGGGGATGGGCAACATCACCGAGACTGCCACCGCCGCACCGGGTTACACCTCGGTGTTGCCGAACACGAAAGCACCACTGGCGGTGACGCTCAAGCTCAACGGCTATTCGACCGCGCAGTTCGGCAAGTGCCACGAGGTCCCCGTCTGGCAGACCAGCCCGGCGGGACCATTCACCGCATGGCCGACGGGCGGCGGCGGATTCGAGTACTTCTACGGCTTCATCGGCGGGGAGAACAATCAGTGGGACCCGGCCCTGTATGAGGGCACCACCCCGATCGAGCCCCCAAAGACGCCGGCCGAGGGTTATCACCTGACCGAGGATCTGGCCGACAAGGCGATCAACTGGGTGCGCCAGCAGAAGGCACTCCTGCCTGACAAACCGTTCTTCATGTACTTCGCGCCGGGTGCCACGCACGCACCCCATCAGGTGCCGAAAGAATGGATCGACAAATACAAAGGCAAGTTCGCCCACGGCTGGGACCGCCAGCGTGAGATCACCTTCGAGCGGCAGAAGGAACTCGGCGTCATCCCCCCCGACGCGGTGCTCACACCGCGCCACGGGGAGATCCCCGCTTGGGACGACATGGATCCCGAACTCAAGCCGGTGTTGGAACGCGAGATGGAGGTGTACGCCGCGTTTATGGAACACACCGACCATCACGTCGGCAGGTTGATCGATGCTCTCGAACCGATACTGGACGACACGCTCGTCTATGTCTTCGTCGGCGATAACGGCGCATCGGCGGAGGGCACGCTGCAGGGCGCGTTCAACGAGATGGCCAACTTCAACGGCATGGCCGACATGGAGACGCCCGAATTCATGATGTCCAAACTCGACGAATTCGGCGGCGAAGGGTCATACGGGCACTACGCGGTGGGCTGGGCGTGGGCGATGGATACGCCCTATCAGTGGACCAAGCAGGTGGCCTCGCACTGGGGTGGCACCCGCAACGGCACCATCGTGCACTGGCCCAATGGGATTCACGAGAAGGGCGGCACGCGCAACCAGTTCACCCATGTCATCGATCTGGCGCCCACCGTGTTGGAGGCGGCCGGGATCCCGCAGCCGACGATCGTCAACGGAGTCCTGCAGAGTCCGTACGAGGGCACCAGCATGCTGTATAGCTTCAA
>Ga0210389_10001315_pt1 | contig 20273 bp, 42 predicted proteins | sample IncBWH28OmetaG_FD_160127 | JGI IMG/M metagenome (GOLD analysis project Ga0210389, IMG submission 160127) | Forest soil microbial communities from Barre Woods Harvard Forest LTER site, Petersham, Massachusetts, United States - Inc-BW-H-28-O ...
TCTGTCCTTTTTGGATTTACCCTTTGAGCGCCCTTCAGGACTTGGCTTACGGCCTCTCTTGCAATTAGAAGTATTTCTATTCTGAATAAGAACTTTTTCTAATTGCAATTGGAAATTTTTCTTATTGGCAAGAGCCGCTTTTATCTCATCTGAGGTGATAAGAAATTTTTCTAATTGAAATCTGCCAATAAGAAATTTTTCTAATTCAGGAGTCAGATGCTTCTTTGGGTCGTACTGGTTAAGTGCTTCTGTTACTCTGTCAACATGGAGAGTGTAACGGTTTGATTTGAGGTCCTCTTCAATATCTAGATACCCTAGGAGTTGCAGCATAGGGATAGCAACATCATGAAGTGTCTTTTCTGTCATTTCACCACACATGTCATCTACAAGCTGTGATTGTTTGCGATGGATGACATATGCAGTATCCTGGTCTGGGCTTTCGCCTCGTAGTCTTTTCGCCTCGTTGATGTTTTCGGCATCATCCTTGTTCTCTTGTCGAATGCTATAGCGGTACAGGAGAGCGTGAAGCAATTTAGCTGCTGATCTATTCCCCATGCAGATAGCAACTAGACACGGACGGATGATTAAAATAGTTTCCTCTGGGAATTGAACGCACCACTTCATGGGTACACCTTCTTTCCAGTACCCACGCCACCCAGATACATAGCCTTGCATTTTATTGCGCAACTGTGTATCATAAAAACAGGCAGGGTACACCAAGGGTTGTCTCTAGCGATTTTTCCAGGACCTCTATGAGGCAACCAAACTGCTGTAAATTTTTTAATTGTCATATGCCACCCAACGGTGGCTTTATTTATTTCTGGTCTGCTTCTTGGATATTGCTCTGCTCTTCGAGATACTGCTCTAGAGCGGTTTCTCCAATTCTCCATTGGCTCCCGACTTGAGAAGCCTTTAGCTTCCTTGCTTTGATCAGGCGCATAATTGTATCGATTGACACTTGTAGCGCGTCTGCTACCTGCTCTGGGGTGAAGAATTGCTCTTTCATTGCTATCATCGCCATTTACCTTTCCGTCTAAGGCATTTCTGCTAACTGAACTCAGTATAGCATACGTTGCGGTTGCATGCAAGTGTTTGCGGCTTATTGCTAATAAAGTCATGCTACTGACTCCCTCTTTCGAGACTTCTTGATCTTCCAGTTGAAGGTGAGTTGACCATCGTCTATTTGTTTCTGTACTTTCTTGCGTCTCTTTGTCTTTCCTGCTTTTTTCCCATGCATGGGGCCGTCGTATTTGAGATGACAGGGTTTGCAGAGTGCGATAAGCTTAGCGCGTGGGTTTGTAGGGTCATGATTGACATGAGCGGCTTGTATCACCGCTCTGTCAATATTCCCCTCTTTGGTGGTGTACTCTTCACCTCGTTTGATACCGCAATGCTGGCATGTGTAGTTAGCACGCTTTATGCAGTAAGGACCACGTTTGAAGAAGTTGGGGTGATAGAGCACCCCATTGTACAGGACAAGCTTGGCGCGTTGCCTCATACCGCTATCTCTCCATAGCCTAATGTTCGTTTCATGCCCTCTATAGCACACCTGATACGGTAGGGGTCCCCACTCTTCAAGAGTTCGCGAGTATAGGTGATGTGGGCGTCTCTATCCATCTCCATGTCCATAATCCCACCATTAGGTGCTCGCCACCAGAGCTTTTCGTCTGGGAAACCTTTCACGTATTGTTTATACTGGTCAAAAAGTTCGTCATAGTCGGTAGAAATGGTAGGACCTTCATGGATAACTGGTATGGGGAAGAGTTCAGCATCAACGATGTCAGCTTGCTCGAGTGTGTCGCCTGAGTGGGAGATAAGCTGTTTGAGTATGGCTATCGTCTGCTCTAGGACTTCTATCGTTTGGGCTGTACGGGTATGCTCTTCTCCCTCAAATGACTCAAGATCAATAGCAGATGGGATTTGGCTATGGAACTTGCGAACACTGGCTTGAAATTCCGTTGTAGCATATTGCCATACTTGCCTGATACGGAGCTGGCCAGCGAGTGCTGTAATCTCTTCAAAGGTTCGGCCTGATGCCTCTTGATATGTTTTTACCTCTTCTGCCAATTTCTCTTTGTGTTCGGCATAGAAGTCCCGTTCGATTTTTGCGTTTTTCAACTCAAGTTGTAGTTTATCTAGTTCGGCTTGCGTCTCAGGGGGGATGATAGGTTTTCCCTCAAGCTCATAGATTTTGGTTTCCTTCTCTTGGATTTTGGCTTCAAGAGTAGCAACTTTAGCCGCTGTTTCGAGAGTGTCCTGGTATTCAACAACCTTTACAGGTTCTGGTTTCTTCTCAAGTTCCTGCTCTAAGGATTGCACTAGGGCTATGTGGGCTTGCTCGTTGGTTTCGACTTCTTTATCTTTTGCCTCTAGTTCCTGTTTAAGTTCTTTATTGCGCTTTCTTTCCTCTGCTAGATCCTCAAGAGCTTTAGTGATATCTTCTCTTGTAGGATTTATTTCACCTGACTCAAGTTGCCTGACAACGGGCTGACCAGAGGGTGAGGCCAATTTGTACCAAGTGTTCATAGGCATAGGGAGATCAAAGAGATCTGAACCCGACACGCGTGTCGGGTTCATGTTCTGCTCCAATCTTGCGACACTTGTATATCTTTGGGAGGACCTTTCATCTATCTCTAGTTCTGGGAGAATGTGTGTTGTGAAATCTCCTTTTCCCCCACCTAGCCTAGAATGCTCTTCCTGCAAAGCCATAAGGTTAAGACCGATCTTGACCCGTACATGAAATCTTTCAACCATAGCATTATCAATGGTGGCAGTTAGCTCTGCATCTCTCTTGACCAGTTTCTTGGTTTCAGCAAAGGTCTCATCCCAGTTAAATGCTGTTTGTACAGGGGAAATAGGTTGATCCCAAAGCGTTATTTCACTACTCATAAATGTCCTCATCTTCATTTTTAGCTCTACGTACGGCCTCTAGGCGTGCAATAAGGTTGTCGTGGCGACGTTGGATAGCCGCGTCTCTCTCTTCAGCAGTCTCTTTGTGCTTGAAGCTGTGCATGTCCCCTTTGATCTCTTCAGCTTCTACCTCTCGAATGATCATGAGATATTCCATATCCTCTCGTACTTTGTCACTGGCAAAAGCCTTTTCACCAGCTTTGTACTTGCTATACTTCTCTAGCATGATCCAGTCAGTGACCACTAGGTGACACACGTTGGTAAGCCATTGCGTCCCCTTGTCATTGCGTAATCCCTTGTATCGTGAGGTATAGTCATTAAGTAGCCAGCTTACAAAAGCGGCTGTAAGCGGGGTGACAAAGCCACTAAGCCAAGCTTCGTTGATACTATGGCCTGTCTTGTCCAGGAAGGTATTGAAGACACCATGTATCTGACTGCCTGTAATCGCCTTGGCAGTTGGGAGTTCGATGGTACCGTCTCTCTTCCTCTTTGGCTTAGCATCAGGGTCAAGTACCATCATTTCATACTCAACTTTATTGACCCTGAACATGTGTTTAGGGTTGACGGCTTTAATAAGACGCATAGCCTCTTTTTCTGCTCGTATTTCTTCGCGATACTCTTGAAGAGCGCTACATCCTCTAGATGGTTGCATTGCTAAAGACATGTTGTAAATCCTTTCTTCGCACTAAGTGCTTGTGCACTATTCTTTATCTCTCGTTACGCTCTCAATAAACCCTTGTGACCCATGTATCCTCTTCCTCCATTTGAAGCAAGAGAATGCATAGACGGAAAAGGTAACTATCACGCTACCAACTACGATAGCCTCGTATAGTGTAGATGTCATGCTTGCTCCTGTATCCTCACTCTGGCATACATCCCGTGCTCGTTATGTTCGATTAGCCACGATACGAGCCCGTCTAGCAGCTCATCAAAGACTTGGATGTATTGTTCGTTTAAAAACACTTGCTGCTTCTTGCGCTTTTGTGGATACGGCTTGGCTTTTGTGCGTCCAAATGTTCGCGGACGCTTGGGTAGCTTTCTCACTCTGCTTGCTCCTACTCAAAATACAGTTCAGGCTCAGGCTTAGGCATTGTCCTGACTTCTGCTGATGACATCCAAAGCTCAATACTTCGTATAATCACACGTCCCCCGTATTCCATGCCAATACGCCCATCTTTCAGGAAGAACACTTTGCTTGCATAGAACGGCTCGTCAACTTCTTGCTTCCAATTGCGCTTAATGTTGAGATAGAGTGTATGCTGTACTTCTTCTGCTTCTGCTGGTTCATTGCTCATTGTGCTTGCTCCTGTTCTGCTAGAGCGCAGTATTCTTCTATTTCGAGATGCCATTCTTCCTTCGTGCGTCGCCTTTCACGTCTTCTGCCTTCCTCACGGGTTATTCGCCTCCCTTCCCTGAAATCTTGCTCTCTCTCGCTCCTGTTCCTGCGATCTAGCTCTAACTCTGCGAGAAACGCTCTAGCTTCTAGTGTGTACATTGTGCTTGCTCCATAAATGTGCTCAAATAGTCCCTGTACACTATAAATGCGTCATAAAGTGCCACTATGCACGCTATCGGCATGAAAATCTGTACTACAATGAGTGCGCCGATATTGATACACACGTCTTTTATGAGTTGTTTCATACTTGCTCCTCATCCAAACGGGATAAACGACAGTGCATAGCTAAATGCGATAATTGCCGCACAGAATACAATAATGATACATAATGCCTGTAAATTGCTTTTCATGTCTAGTCCTCTCCTTGCATTAAATCTTCTAATTGTAGAATGCGCACCTTGCCTATCCTGACGGTGAAAACAGCCCAGAGCGCCATGGTGCCTATTGCGCTTGCGGGCCAGTACGTGAGCATAGTACGCACAAAGTAGAGTAGACACGCTACTACAAGATAATCAGGTATCGTCACAGCATCCACCCGCTTTCCCGTTCACGTTGCACTTGAATGATGTATGGCATGAGTGGTATAGCTAGCCTCTGAAGTGCCAAGAACTCAAGGTCTGCTGCTGTTGAATGGATGTGGGCTAGCTGCTCCATGCGAGCATCGATGATCCGGGCTACAGCGAGCGATTCGAAGTGGCCGTGTAGATCAAGGGTGGTGGTTTCTGGCGTGATGATGTTCATGTTCTATCTACCTCTATTAGCGTGTACTGTTCCCACTTCTTAAATGCCTCTTGTAGTGCTATGCCATCTTTACAAGGCTGTATTGGCAGTTGCAACTTATTGGCTAATTTGCAGTATTCGCACGAGACACGATGATTGCAAATTTCAGCACCGATGAGGTGGCATAGGCGCGTGGCCTCACCGGGTGTGATAGCGTCTGCAAGGGATGAGGGCTCTACAGGCTTGGGAGGGCTCTCAATCGTGAATGACATGGCTGGTATAGTCCGTGGTGCTTGGTAGACGACCGTAAAAGGTGTGGGCCTGCATTGATGACTAGAGTTGAGCAGCGAGCCGAATATCGGGCCTCCGCAGGCAGGACAAGTGCTGATGTGGTGGGTCATACGGCTACCTTCCTTCCATAGCCATGCTCATGTGCGTACTTGATGAGGAGTTCCTTTTTGTGAACGCCTGTTTTGATCATGATGCTTGCAATGTGATTGTATACTGTAGCTGTGGTGATATACATGCTAGATGCTATATATTCGTAGGTGCGATATTCAGCTAGCATGTTGAGAACTTGACTCTCTTTTTGTGTTATAGGTCCTATGCCTCTCATGAATGGACTCCCTTCTATCCTATGGATAATTGGACAGGACAACGGTATGCACAATTGTATGCAATAGAGCTTTACTTTGTAGATGCATAATTTTATGCATTTTGCAGCTATCAAAATGGCTGGGTTGGCTTGGGAAGCGGGATTACACTATTTGTCCGATACAGGATAACCGTAAGCTCGCTAGACTCGTTGAAACGTATAGAGATGGATCTGCATGTATGCTCGTTTTTTTATTCAGAGAGAGATAGAGGCTGGGCTCAAAAGTCCTAGTGATGTGTCTTTTGAAACGGCTTTTGCTACGAAAGTGGTGTAAGATGCAAATACCACTTTCGAGTGGATACAGCTATGGACAAATGGTGTACAATAGATTGGTAGTAACAAATGTTTTGATGATAACAATTGCTTTACAAATGTTATTTATGTAACAAATGTAAAGATGAAACAGGCAATAAGGTCCTAGGCACGTAACCCGTGGGCATAGAGAAGCATCTAAATAGATGAGATTACTTGTAGACGCAAATCACCGTGTGTACGTCTAGGCACTCATTGAGCATGTAATCTAGCCCTAGAGACATCTCATGAACGCCTCCATTCCAGTCAGGAAAGTAGAACTTCCCTGTGAAATCGTCTACTGAGAGAGAGCAAATATCCTGTATGAGTAAGAGGCCCAACTCCTGGCAAACAAATAGCTGAGTGGGTGGCGCTTTGTCGGGTCGTTGGCGGATGTGGTTACGGATGGCGGCGTTCACTCGCTCTATAGGACATCTATCCTGTCTATCAGTGAACTTGGTGCGCATAGGACCGTCGCCTATCTCTTGGTATTCGTCCCTTTTCTCCATAGTGGCAATCAGGTTTTGCAGGAGCGCTTCTCTCTCAAGTCGGTCGGTATGGCGCTCAATACCCGGTAGTGGTGTGACTGGACTCTTTTTGTTTCTGAATTGGCTCATTTCGATAGTCCCTTGCTACGTAGACGCAATAAAGGAAACAACAACAAATATGGTACCGTCAGAGAGATTATGTTATATAATGGATACTGATTGCAAGTTTTACAAGATCATCTTGTACTAGGACTTGCACTATATCCCGAAAGCAAACCGCCTGTCAAGAGTTTTCAAGCCAAATTCTAGAACTGGGAAGGAACACGTAAATGATATTTGGAGACGATATAGACTTGATGCATAATGCCTTACAGCTCTTTGGACAATTGTTCAAAGACCTCTTGCTTGCCTCTCTCCTTTCTCAGAAAAAATTATCTGAAGAGGCAACTGCGCGACGTGATGCCCTCGTAGCGAAACGCAAGCTCGTAGCAGGTGATCCGCTCGTTGGCTCAATGGCCCAGCAGACAATTAGTAAAGTAATCTCTGGTCAACGTCCCACTCCTGGCCAGCTTCGCATCTGGCTTGATTTCGTCAAAGAGTGGCTTCAGAATCCAGAAATACGGGCCGAGCTGAGAAAAAATAATCTGCCCATTCTAGACCTAAATAAAGAGTTCGAAAAGGCCCTCTGGCGGCTTGCGCTCTATGGCACGCCTGATGAGATTGAAAAAGCATATAAAGACTGGAAAGACGTTGATTTGCTTCAAGGCCGTCCTCCGGTACAGCACCACAGTACCTACAATCTCCCTCTCATTAAGCAGAAGATGGAACAAGAGACAGATACCAATTTGCTCCGTATCACTGAAGGCCATGTCCGTCAGGTGCGCAAACCAGAATTGCAGCACTGAGTTGTGGCTACCCCCTTCCAGGACTACCAGTATACCTGAGAATTCGACTTTGCGTCGGTACCCCTTTGGGTATTTTTGCACTATGCTGTCACAAAAATGTGAAAGCCTTGTGCTATGTCGCTCAAAGGTCCGTTTGGTGCTCACCTCAGGGAATTACGCAACAAGGCCGGCCTGACCCAAGCGCAACTAGCCGAGCTGACAGGCTACTCACATGATCAGATCTCAATGATAGAGCTAGGCAATCGCGCTCCATCATTCGAACTACTGGAAGCTCTTGCAGAAGCTCTACACTGCCATCCACAAGAGCTGTTCAATTTCCCGTGGTCACCCAGTGATTGCTAGAAGAGGTGTAGCAGATCTCTTCTAGCAATCATTCTGTACCCTCATCTCCTTATTCATCGTATCTATCAGAAATACCGTTGCATCATTTTCCCCTATCAATCCTACCAATTCCTCTTGTCCCTTGCCTACATGCGTCATATTTCTAGATATCACTTTGTGTTGGGATGTGCCTACTGATGTCCCATATTGCGCGTATTGAGCCGCTCTATAATGAAGCTCAATATCAGCCTTGACGCGTGCAACCTCACTTTGATTATTCTGCATATTCCTCCTTTCTTCTCGCGAGTATAGATGTAAGAGTATCGATTTCATTATGGCCTGATTGGGCCAATTTGCATCTCTTGCTCCTCTCTTGTATTCAAATGTATCGCTTTACGATAGAAGACTGAAACTTTGTTCTAGTCTTGTGTAATATCCTTCACGTTGTGCTCAAAAAGTGCGTTTTGAGCATGTATCACAATGTTACAACAATGTCTCTCCAAAAAGATATGGCTTTGGTGTGAATTTGTTAACAGATGGGACTAATGTCTTAACCTAAATTTAACCTCAGCTTTAGCCTCATCTATACAGTATTGTGAGATTCACGCTGATTCATATTCGGCAGAGAACTAAGTGAAATTCGCTAGCAAGATTCATCAAAAAGCTGTATGCTATAGGCGTGTAGAAAGTTCATAAAATTTATGAAATGCAAGAAAAGATGTCATGACGACGCTACGGTCTCAGTTCGGTCGCCGTCTCGCACTGTTGCGCAGGCAGAGCGGCCTCACTCAAGAAGAGTTGGCATTCGAGGCAAAGTTATCCCGTGATCAGATAAGCCTGATGGAAACAGGCAAATCTGGCGCGTCTTTCGATTCGCTCGAGGCGCTAGCAGCAGCTCTCAGTGTCGAGGTGTGGGAGCTGTTGTACTTTCGAGACCTTGTGTAACTGGAGGGCAAAAAGAGAGGCCACCCTCGCGAGCAGCCTACTTGCTATGCTTCTGCCTCATCCTCTAATTTGGCAAGGCACTCTGGGCATATTGCGATGATCTCCATCGGCACGCCCACCATGACATTGATAAGCTTTTTTTCATTCGTGGGCTTTCCGCAGCCCTCACACTCAAGATAATCTATCTCCATGATCATTCTCACTTTCTAAGGCCACCCTTGCGAGAGAGCAGCCCTACTTGCTATGCGCTTACTGCTTCTACACTCATGACAGAAGCTTTAGCTCATCCTATCAATGGAAGTTGAACAATTTTCACTGAGGGCTCTCTTGTCTGGCACCAATCGGCATACTCAGCAAGAGCCCGTATGTGTTCTGGGTCTTCGCCCATCACTCCAAGAGCCGTATTGCATGCATTGCAGAGTAAAGCACGCACATCACCTGTTCTGTGACAATGGTCTATGCAGAGAGGGCAAATAGCTCCATTTTTCGCACGCCTGGTTTCTGGCTTCTTGCAAATGGCACACACACCACCCTGTTCTTCAAGCATTTTGTTATATTGATGCATAGTCATCCCAAAAGCGTAGCGCATATGGATTTTTCTTCTGTTTACCGGGTCCCTTGTTTCCTTGTTATGTTTATTTACACACTCCTTGCATCGGGCCCTCACTCCTTCCATATATGCTTGGCTCTTGTGAAATGAGCTGAATGGCAACCATCTTTTGCACTTTCGGCACCGTTTTCCGTCTTGCATCTTTTCACCATCCTTGTGAAAGATCAGGCTAGTGATTGTTAACTAGCCTGACTAGGTACTATGCGCTTTTTCGTTTCTCTTGCAATCGTTGGTTGTACTCTCTGAGCAGAGCAGCACAGTCTTCAAAACCAAGCCCTTCTAAGTTCGTTGGGTTTTCCCCCAGCTGCTTCTGCAACTTTGCAATTGTCTCGAGTTGCTGCTGGGTAGCCATCCCGTTGTTAGTCGGTTGTGGCAAAGGCTTTGGCTTGCGTTCCTGCTGAGCAGGCTTGTCATCGTGCCTAGCGTCGGTCTCATCTTCAGACATGTCTAGGGCATACTCTGTCCCTATGCCCACGTCACGCGCTACTCTGGACTTGGCTTTTGTCTCAACTTTGTCAAGCTCTGTAATTCTCCCCTGCTTCATCGCAGTCCCTTTGAGATTGCTAGAGGCATAATCCAATCCGTCATAGCCGATTGCTTTGATAATGACGGTACCCTTTTCCTCATCCATATGGAGTATCTCGGCCTCAAGAGTAAAGTGAGGATAGCGCAGACGCAACTCGTACAACCTCCACGCTGCAGGGTAGTAGAGCACCGGGGTCCTGTCCTTATTGGTGCCGACTGATATCAGATGCTCTTGAGGATCATACGCCTCTAGGATAGTCAATCTCTGCTCGTCATTCATAATCTTAGCCATGATGATAATCTCCAATCTTGCAATATATGCTATGCTATTCTCTATGGGCACGGCGCTTTCATTTCCAAGGCCCTGGTCACTGAGGGAAGGCTGTCTGTTATCTTCCAAGCCTTCCCATCCCACTAGAACTCCCTCTTCCTTGGGTCAAGCTCACCTTTGAGATACCTTTTCCAAGTCTCGCTTTCAATCATCCTCATCTCCCTGACAGGATCATCAGGCTTGAGCTCAGGACGTGCCATGTAGTGAGCCTCTTGCCTTTCAGCTAGCTCATCATGGTCTACTTGTTCCTCCGCATCATCAATATCTGTCATCGGTATAACATGCTCCCCTTCATTCAAAGAGCACGCTTTACACAAAAACTTTCCTTTATTGGGAACAATGTACATTTCCTCAATATATTCAACATGCTCACAAGTGTTGCATCCTACGGTTAAATCCCATAAATTCATTTGATACTTCCTTTCCCTTTCGGGCTAATCTTCATACCCACAATAGGCAAGTCGTTCTAGGTCGTTGAGTCTCTCTCGCTCTTCCCACGGTAGCTCTTGCTCAGCTTGCCGCTCTGAGCTAGCAGGCTCGACCCACACAATCGGATCATTCTCCTCATCCTCAAAATCGCCTGCTTCCAGACGTCCTAGCCAGTAGAGTGGGTCAAGGCCCTGCTCTACCGATGGCATAGGATACACGCTCAATATTTGAACATATATCCTTCTGCCGTCAGGCAGGAGACCGCTCACTGTCTCCTCAGAGTTGATCACACCTGCAAAATGCATCTTTTCCATTTGAAAATCCTTTCTTAACTACGCTCTTAATAATTGAAAACCGCGATTTGTTGTCAATGTGCCTCTTGTCGAGATATCGATAATCTTTGCTGGTTGAGCAGGCTTACTAACAACCTGCTTAGAGGGAACCGTTAGCACACCACTCTCAACGAGCCACATTGTCCACACAGGCACTTTCACAGCAGCGAACGAAGGAGCAAGCTTTGCACTCTCACGACGGATGTTTGTCTGATTCAGGCAGAAAGTGATGTGATAACACTTTTTGTGAAACTGCGCATTCCCTTTGCATGTACAGGTGTTGTTGCCATTGTTGCGGCATGTCACCACATGTACATCTTCTTGATCGTTCTGGACGAGGAAGATTAAATCACCGGGTTGTACGCCGTATGCTGTGGAAGCCTTCTTGACTTCTGCCCTCTTCAGTACTGTTAGCTCTCTCGTTGCTTTCTTCGTTGCTGCCATTGTCTTGCCCTCCGTGTTTTTGTTTCGCTTGGTATAGATGTATATTATCATGATATCGTTAATTTGTCAATAGGTTTTAGACGAATATTGACGAATTGCTGAAAACATGTTATTGTTAATCAAGCAAAACAAAAGGAGGTGACAATTATGATCCGACTGATAATTAAAGAGCTCGCACTCGAGCGGGGAATCAAACAGTATCAGCTAGCAGAGCTGAGCGGAGTTACTCCGCAGCTGCTCAACCGATATTGGAACAACCACACCCAGAGGGTAGAGCTTGTACAGATGGCAAGGATAGCTAGGGCATTAGGAGTAAAGCCCGGCGATCTTATGGTAGAAGAGAAACCAGAGGAAGCGGCATAGGCCAGAGATAGAGGCGCTCCGACCAAGAATAACCTCTATCTCTGACTACTAGTGAGTGTTCCCAGAGCAGTCAACTCATTGGAACACTCGGAAAATAGGATACCATTACCATGAAAGAGTTAGTCGTTTTTGAGTTTCAAAACCACAGACTCCGGGTCATTGAGCATAATGGCGAGCCTTGGTTTATTGCCAATGAAGTGTGCAAAGCACTTGCCATTTCCAATCCAAGAGACGCCTTAACCAGAGTTTCCAGTCATCAAAAAGATGATGTCGCTATAGCCGACGCCATCGGTAGGATGCAAAAAACCAATATTGTTTCTGAAGGTGGCCTCTACAAGCTGGTTTTCCAGAGCAGGAAGCCAGAGGCGCAAGCTTTTACCGACAAGGTTGTTGATGAAATTCTACCAGCCATTCGTAAGACTGGAAGCTACTCAATACAACAACCTACTCAAGAGCAGATCTTTACCAAGGATGTACAATCGCGATGCATCCGCAATGAGAAGCTGCTGCCATCAAACTATTGGTGTGTGGTGACCGAGATGTGGAGAGAAGCTTGGACGCTAGAAGCATTCCAGAAGGAACTGAAGCCTAGTAGCCTGCCTGATGGATCATGCGGTACGAAGTGGCGTAACCATCTCAAAGGGATAGAGCACCCGCTTCTCTCAAAGAGCTATCAGGAGTACCTGCATATCCCCAACAACAAGAGCAGGTTCAAAGTGTGGATCTATCCTGACGAGCTGCTGCTTGAGTTCCGTGGCTGGCTACGCGTTGAGTATGCAGAGTACTATATGCATGAATACTCCCCATCGCGGTTGATAGGGGCTAAGCAGATCGATGCTCCTAAGCGAAAACGATTAAGTTAGAAAGGACAACCATGATACCAATCACTAAAAACACTATTGAGGCAGTCGCAGCACTCATCTACAACTATGCCTATGATCAGGACCCTGATTGTGGCTGGTTGGCAGATGATGGGCAGAGCGCACCGGGGCATGAGCTGCAATGGCTAGAGTGGTCAGCGCAGCTGCTGCGAGCACTCAAAGAACAGCCAAGCGCCGATGATGAGCAGATCTTGGCTACAGCAAAAAGTCGTGTCGATATTCTGAAAGTAGGACATAGCTGGGATACGATTCCAGCAGATGAGGACTACTTATCCATGTCTGAAGAGACGAATAGCGTGATGAATAGCGTGAGGCATTTTTTAGAGCATCCGTTCTTGTATCCTGAGATCAGCTTCATTGAGAATGATCCTGAGTATTTGGCGTATCTGGAGAAGCCTATAGCATAGGGAAGGATTGAGCCATGGATATTCTTAAACTCCCTGAATTTGTACAATTTGTCGTTTTGAAAGGCAGTCCTGAAACGAGGCGTGTCGTCAGCTATGATCGCTTCTTTGAGGGAAAAGGAGCATACATGGTACAGGTGCCATCAGGGAAGAATGACGGGACCATGATTATAGACGCATTTCTTGAGTCTCAAGTTGAGCACAAGTTTTACAGCAAAGATGAGACTGAAGCATATAAACAGCAGGAAGGATTGAGTCATGGATGAGAGGTTGCGAGAGGCCATAGGGAGAGCCTCATACGAAGCAGCTCTCGGAGACGACATGGTACTACCATGGGACAAGCTCTCTGAAGATGCTAAAGAGGTGAATAGAAAGTCTGCTGAGAAGGTTGTAGAGGCTTTCCTAGCGCCATTTCTGCCAGCTATCACCACTCTTGCGCAAGAGCTCATCAGGAACAATCCAGGCATGGAAGATATGATGAGAGAAGTGTGGAAGCAGGCGATAGGGAAGGAGATAGAAGCATAGAGCAAACAAAAACCGCCTCTGGGTAGCACTCCCTTTGGCGGTTCCTGCTCCGTAGTCCTATCGCTGAGTCCACTCAATAGTTTCCCCAAAATGCACAACCTCAACTATGTACCTCCCTAGCAGATCGTCAACGATAGTGGATACATGGCATTTATCGAACTTCTTGCACTGACAGAGCAGAATGAGATCATAGCCCCGGTAGAAGTAGTATTCTAGTCCCCTGATACCAGTGTCTATGTCTGCAATCCTGATGAGTCCAATGTCCTTGGCAGTATTCCCAAGATATTTGCCAGCATAGCGATATTTCTCACCGTAGCGCGTTTCTAGTGCCTGTCTCTTCCAATCGTCATTCCAGGACCATGGAGTGATCCTAGTGTCTATGAGCAACGTCTTAGAGCCTTCTAGCAGCTCGTCAATGCGCTCGCGGGCTCCTGGTGTGCTGTAGCCCACTGGATAAATCCTATAAACCATGTCTTTCATGCTCCTTTTGCTAATCTAGCATTCTACTCTTCCTTACGCACCACACCAACACCAGATTGATTATCCATGCTGCAATCCCCAACCAGAACACATGCCACATACCATACCACGCACCAATGACAATAGGCACAATACCACCTAAAAAGTAGCAGTAACTAAATGTTACCACTATTGCGGTGTATATCCACATAAAAACTCCTTTCCAGGCAACCGACCTGTGTTACTTTCCTTCTTCCACTCGTTTTACACCATGCGCAATATTTGAACGAGGGAACGCATGGGACGCAAGAAACTATTCAGGGATGGATACCGCATATGCTCTAAATGCAACACTGAAGAGTCTGACGATTGTCCATTCCCACCTACAGGCAATCAATGCAAAAGTTGTCTGCAAGACTACAACACGACATACATCCGTAACAAACGAGGACAGAAGCCTCGTAGTGAAAAGATGTCTGCTGAGCAACGACATCAGAACAAGCTTGAGAGTACCCGGCGTTGGCACAAGAAGGCCAAGCAAGGCAAGGCACTCTCAGCAGAAGAGCAGGAACAGCTCAGGATCAAGAGACTGCTTGCTGAGGCTGAGGAGTACAGGGACTACAAATAAAACGAGAGAGCCCAGCGCTGCCGAGCCCTCCCTTGAAAACTATGCATAAACTCCGAAGTTCTGGACGTACTGGTTACGCCTCTGAGCTTCCATGTACCATGTCCTTTCCTGCTCAGTCAGGTCTGTCCATTTCCATACACCGAACTGTCCATTGTGGTGAGTGCTGACGGTTAGCGCTTTTGCATCTTCACGACGCTCTTTGCGGGATTGCATTGTTGTCTGGATCATGCTAAACTCCTAATTGCTTTTTCAAGATGGAACCCGGAGGTTCCGAACTGTCCCAAGTGAAGTAAAGAGACACTTGGGACTTTTTTTGTGTCTTTCGACTCCCTAAGAATAGCACAAAACTATTAAGTTTGTCAACTCGTTAAGAATAGTCTTGACAAACTTAATAGTTTATGGTATCCTTCAAATTGTCAAGAATAATTTGGTGAAAGGAGGAAGGCATGAGAGTACGGCTACGCATAAAAGAGCTAGCGCAAGCGAAAAAGATGAAGCAGTATGAGCTGGCAAGGGATAGCGGCGTAACGGAGCAGCTTCTCAATCGCTATTGGAATAATAATATCCAAAGGGTGGATTTGGAGCAATTGGGGATGATAGCAAGAGCGCTCGGTGTTAGTCCTGGGGATTTGCTCGAGGTTGTCGAAGATCGGGGAGAAATGAATCCTGCTGCGTAGCCGGGGTGCGTGGTAGATTAACCAGCGAGGCAACAGCCACGGCACCCACAAGCTATTGATACTTAGTATAGACAAGATTGCAGTATTTCTGCAAGGGACGAATGTTCTAGTGAAAGGGAGGAAGCATGCCTGAGTCAAGGGACTGGAAGACAGTCCTAGAGGATGATCCTTTTAAGACTGCTGAGTACTCGTATAGCGAAAATGTAGATGCAAGAAATTTTCCGAATGGGGAGTATCCTGCAATTGAAGGTATTCCTGGTGAAATCCATGAAATAATGGTGAGGAAGGAAGAAGGAAAATACAGTATTCAACTCACGATATTCATGGATGACTTGGAAGGTATCTCTGAAGAAGAAGTAACGGCACGGCTCAAAGTGCTAGGAGCTGATCCTAACACGGATTGGGAGTCCTAGTAGCAAGAAACGAATGTTCGAGAGTTCGAACGGAGAGGATCATTGAATGTCAGACAAATGGAGTGAGTTTACAACTGAGGATCTTGAGAAAAGACGTAGGGATCTTCAGAGCATTATCGATGCTGAGCCTGATAGCAGGGAGAATTCCCGTAGAGAGAGACGGCTTGCTGAGATTGACGCTGCACTCGAGGCTCGTAAGCAATCCAGGTAGTGCGTCTAGTGGCCCGGCTGAGCCTATCAGCCATCACTTTACGAGAGAGGAGGATGAGCGAGTGAGCAGAGGGAGGGCACAAGCGGAACTGAGCGCGATCCTGCATCAGATTGGCATTGAGCAGGATCGCGGCAAAGCCGTCGAGTTGCTTGTGCATGCAGCGAGTTGGGTTGCGAACGCAGAGGACTCACGAGTATCAGGGTTGGGGCTTGAGATTGTAGGGGAATATGCTCGTCGGTTTGAGCCAGAGCTGAAGCTGAAAGGAGGCAAGGATGAGCATCAATGATCCCTTGGGTAGGATCGAAGCTCTCGAAGCTGAGCAAAAGCAGCTCAGAGAAGAGTTTCGTAAGCTCAAAGAGCAGCAGACTGAGCCTATGCATGTCACGCGTATAGAGCTAGACCCGGGTGGGATACAGAACAGGCTCGACAATCACGCTGAGATGATGAAAGAGCAGGACGAGATGCTGACCCGGATCTACACAGATGTTGGCAAGGCTAACACTGAGATTGCCCTGCTCAAAGGTGAGGTAGCAGAGTTGAGAACTGACATGCAAAAGCGCCTCGACTCAATTGCGCAAGTGCAAAATTTGATATTGAGCAGGCTGCCAGAGAAAGGGGAATGATGGTCAATATTCCAATTTGGGAGCAATGCAATACAAGATATCTGGAGAATCTGAAGCGGCTCATTGAGGATTCTCCAGAGGATCAACGTAGCGCTGAGGCAAAAGAGCAGTTGTCTCAAATTGATTTGGAGCTGAAGAAGCGAGAGAAAGATAAGTAGTGTGTAGCGCCCGCTTGACTAGGGCCTGGTAAGCAATCTAGTCAAGCGAGCTGACCCAATAGCATGAGTAGTCCACGCTAGGGCTGGTTGCAAGTGTAAACCTCCTAGCTGGCATAGTCAAGGAGGTTTTTTTATGCCCAGAGAGTACCAAGAACCGTACATCATCGAACGTGGTATAGGCAATTCCGTTGCTGTACAAAGCAGCGTGCAGTATAGTGCAGTGCTCATATTGCCGTTGAAAGTGAAGAAGAACGGCAGAATGAACGTTATAGAGCCGTTTGCACTTGAAAGGGGTATGAGGATTGTATTGAGCGCAGCGCAGCATAGTGATGTGGTGATTAATGGTGGTGGAGGTGATGCAGCATGAAAGAATCACCGCTTGTGCATTTTTGGCACACCACTTGGTCTGGGATACTCTTCCTGCTCATATCCTCATACAGTATTGGCAGTACGGAGAGCTGGATAAACGGCGGGAATGCTCGTGATGTTCGTCCGTCTTTTAGCGTATTCTGGCAAATATACGATCTTTGGAATGGAGTCTATGCAGGAAGAGCGGCTATAGCGATTTTAATTGCGTTTATAGCGTGGTTCTGCTGGACAGGCATCGCGTTCTACTTTGAAGCATATAAGATGCATCTAAATGCAATGCAGAAAGGCGCGGGCGGGACATTCATCACCATCATATGGATTTTAGTCGCTGTCGATTCTTATGCTAATTGGATAAGCGTTTCCACATGGGGTATTGACTGGTACTGGCAAATTGTCATTTCTGTAGCCATTGGTATGGCACTTATGTACTTAGGGCATTTTGCTATCACTCATTTCCTCAAAGGATTGCAAGGCATGAAAGGAGGTGCCTGATCATGGAAGATAATGGAGAGAAGCTGAAAGAACTAAAACCGTCAATGCAATTGACTCCTAATGCCAAGGGAGCGCTCGCAGCAGGCGGGGGAATTGTTGCACTAGATGTCCTGACCCATGCAGGTCCCGCTGGGCTACTTGTAGCTGGCATCGGGACTTGGGTCATGGCTCGCCACACGTCAGATTTTCTGTATATGAAGGATAGATTGACAAGTCATTTTATCCATTCTCCTGAAACAGCAGAGCAAGGCCCCAGCTTTGCTGATCGTCTCTTAGGTCGTGGGCAGCCAGAGGAGTCAGCACCTGCAAGTTTGCCACAGGAGAGAAAAGCATCTCTCCTCAAGAGGCTGGTAGCCACTCAAAGTAGTGGTGATATCGATCTAGCCCCCGGATTGCAGCTCGGTATCAACGATATAGCAGGAAAAGCAACGTTCATTTGTGGCATCCGCCGCTCAGGAAAAACCACACTCGGTGTGAGGCTGGCAGAAGAGATGGGCAAATTCAACATGGCCATGCTCATCCCTGACTTAAAAGGGGACTGGCTTTCCTGCATTGACACACTGCCAAATGCTGTCATCTTGCGCCAAGGAGAGGCAACGGAAAAGAATGCAGCCTCACACGGCTATGCCATCTGTGAAGAGGGCCTGCAGCTTATCCTGGACGTGGCTAGTTATGACGACATGAACGAAGCGGCTCTTGTCATAGCGGGAATGATCGCAGGGCTATTCCTCTGGGAGAAAAAGCATCCAGACGCACGGCGCTTGTGTGCAGTCTTCCTTGACGAGGCACAATCCTACTTGCCTCAGGATGTGAAGGACAGCATCATCAGCGAGCCCGTAGCTAGAGACGCAATGATGAATGCCTACATGCAAGTGCTAGCCGTGGGCGGGTCCCTAGGGCTGTTTCCGGTCATCCTCACGCAAAGGATATCGCAGGTAGCCAAGAAAATTGTTGCTCAGTCAGAGTTAGCGTTCCTACTGAAACAAACCATGGATTTGGACATCAACAGATACCAGAGCTTCACAACTGTGCAAAAAGAGAAGATCAGAGCACTGAAACAGGGTCAAGGGATCTATGTGGATATTGAGGGTGCGAGTTCAATCCATCAGTTTCACAAGCGGACATCTTCGGACAGCATGTCCCGGACCCCGAGTGTGAACGTGCCCCAGAAGAGCAAGCAGCCGATTGAGGACTATGACGATCTGCCTGATCTTTGGGAAGATGATGAGGATGATGATCCGTTGCCAGTTGTCCAGAGCAAGAGGACTGCTCCCCCCAAGCCTAGCAAGTACGATAGAGCAGTAAAGGCATGGAATGCTGGCAATAGGTCGATCAGGAGACTTGCTGATGCGATGGAATTGAACTTTAATCAGGCAAGGGACTTGATTAACGACATGCACAACAAGGGCATAATAAACAAGCATGAAAGATGATTATCGGTGTGTGTGTGAAAGTGATTAAGCTCAAAATCTGGAATTTGGGGGTCACACACACACTTTCACACAGTCAAGAAGGAAATTTGAAATGAAACGTCAAACATTCTTTAGGTATGCCATACGTGCCGTATTCCTATTTGCATTTGTTGCATTCTTGAGTGCATCAGTATCGCATGTTGCAGTATTCTTCAACAATTTTGAAGCTGATAAAAACAATTGGATTGGGTCGTATATGCTGGCCATCAGTATCGATCTGACATCCCTCATGCTGACCATTGGTATCATGTTTTTCCGTAAGGAAATGCCATGGTATGCCCAGGTTATCACGATCACATTCATCATTTTCCTGACGGCTTTTTCTTGGGTCGTCAACTGGGAGTACGCGCGTACAAATCAGGGGATTAACTTGGAAACAAATTCTCTTCTTGAGATGATTAATCCGATCCTTGCATCATCGTTTGCCTTCCTCAATTTGGCCTATTCATTCGTCTCTGAGTTCTTCAATGCAAAGCTGAAAACTGCCGATGATTTGCAAGCGGAAGCCGACCGTTTAGAGGCACTTGAGGAAGCCCAAAAACGCATCAATGCCTACCGTGATAGGAACCGCAAGAGCAGCCTGATACAGCGAGCCAAGGAAACATTAATCGAAGCAAAAGAGGCTGTTATTGAAGTCAGAAATGGTAACTCTGAAACAGCTCAGGAAGCCGATGGAGAGGAGGTTGCAGGAAACTTTTTAGAGGGCGATCTAGATGGCGATTTGGAAACAGAAGAGTTTCCTGAGCAGGTAGCAGAAAACCCACGGACAACTATCAAAATAGTTTCCTTGACAGAGGCGCCCAAGGAAACTGATAGAAACACTGATAAGCTGGTCGCAAGAAACAGGAAACCAGTCCAGTCAGGAAACGATTCAGGAAACAGCAGTGAAACTACAAAACGCATTCGTGGGATACTCAGGAGGAAACCATATATCACAGTTTCCGAACTGGCAACTAAGGCAAATGTTTCCAAAGGATATGCCAGTAAAGTCAGATCGCAATTTCTTAAAGAGCATATGGAGGTCTAAATGAAACTAGCAACCTTTGGATTTCTCATCTCAACAATCGTCTTTGGCGGCTATCTGTTTGGCAGAGTGGACAGCTTTCTAGGCGGGATTGCCCTAGGCGTCTGTGGTACGTGTGTGATTGCTCAGCTAGTTAGCATGATGGAAGAAAGGAGGTGAGAAGGGATGGAAAGAACTCTTCTTGAGGCCATCGCCCTGTCTGCTGGCAACAAAGCGATAACAGTCAACAAGATGGGCGAGCGCATCATTGTGCAGGAGCTAGTGCTCAGCCC
>Ga0210389_10001316_pt1 | contig 20258 bp, 17 predicted proteins | sample IncBWH28OmetaG_FD_160127 | JGI IMG/M metagenome (GOLD analysis project Ga0210389, IMG submission 160127) | Forest soil microbial communities from Barre Woods Harvard Forest LTER site, Petersham, Massachusetts, United States - Inc-BW-H-28-O ...
CGCGGCAGCACGTTAGAGATCCTGAAATCGCACTGGCGGCTCGGCATCTACGCCGTCGTGCTCATGACCGCGTTCAATTTCTTCAGTCATGGCACCCAGGATATCTATCCGACGTTTTTGGAAGTGGAGCACAAGCTGTCTCCGCACGCCGTCGGCATCATCGCCGTGATCTATAATATCGGCGCCATCTGCGGCGGCATTCTATTCGGCACGCTGTCCGAGCGTTTCGGAAGACGGCGATGCATCGTCATCGCAGCCCTCCTCTCCTTGCCGGTGATCCCGCTGTGGGCATTCTCCGCCAGCCCTGCACTGCTTGCGGTCGGCGCGTTCCTGATGCAGTTCACCGTACAGGGCGCATGGGGCGTCGTCCCCGTGCATCTGAACGAGTTGTCGCCGGACAACGCCCGAGGCACGTTTCCCGGTTTCGTTTATCAGCTCGGCAACCTGCTGGCATCCGTGAATGCGACGCTTCAGGCCGGCATCGCTTCACATTTTGGCGGCAACTACGGGCTCGCGCTCGCCGTCGTGGCGGGCTCGGTCGCGATCATCATAGCCGTCCTGACGGCCGTCGGCACCGAAGCCAAGGGAATTGCGTTTGCCAAGGCAAAAGCTATTGCCTCGTAAACAACGGAGCTTCAGCTCGGTCTCGAACACCAACGATAACCGTTAAAAGGTCGCACGGCCGGTCAACCGCGGCGTCTTACTGGCAGTACGAGAGCTCGTCTTCCGTGACCACGCGTTCGATCTTGTCTGACTTTATGCGGTATCTCAGACGCCCGTCTGCCTCGACGGGCATGCATTGAATGATGGTATAGATCTTCGGTACATCGACATGCACCCGCCCTTGCGGCCCTTGACCGCGATGACGGACTTCGTCGTTTAGCCGATAGGCATGTGACATTCTGCACCCCCTTTTTGCGTTATTCTACTACGAAACGAGTTGCGGCAGATACCCGTAATCTAAGCCTCAACTATCCCGGAACCTATTGCGTTCGGCACTAATGCGCTCATCGATGTCCATCGCGCGGGCCCGCGCCCCTCCAGCCTCGTGAGAGGTTTTCCCGGTCGTCCGGATGGGCAATCGCGATCAGCCGCCCCGCGCGCTCTTCGACCGTCTGCCCCTTCAATTCGGCGACACCAAATTTCCGTGACCACGGTGTCCGTGTCGGCGCGCGCCGCGGTCACGAACCTGCTGGACAGCGAGTTAACAATGCAGCTTGGCCCTTCCGCCGAAACGCGCGCCGAAATAGCCATAATCGAACGGCCGCGCTCCGAAAGCTGTGTACCGCGGACGAAATCGGTTTGTCCACAACCCTGCCGACATATTTCCCGTTGGGCGCTTTCGCCGTTGATCTGCCCGAATAGATCGATCTCGATCGCTGAACTAACGGGTAGGTTATCGCGAAAATCTTATATAATGTCCGTACAAAGTAAATTGTGAAAAACGGAAGCGAATGAGCGCCGCCGTTCCGAAGGCGCGGCGTAAAAATGGGGCGATTGTCTGCAATGGCGAGAGGGGCGACCAAACGGCATAAGACGATGCATCAGAGTGTTGCGAGTACGCTGCGCGATCGGATCTCGTATGGCATCTATCCTGAACACGACATGCTGCCGCCCGAGTTGATGCTGTCAGCCGAATTCAACGTCAGCCGCCACACCATGCGCGAGGCACTCAAGGCATTGGTTTTGGAGGGTCTCATCGAGCGCAGCCCGGGCCGCGGCACTGTGGTATCTGCGCGCTCGGGGCTTGCGGGCTCGTGGGGGATCAAATCGCTGGAAGAAATGATCGGCGAGTTTGCCGCCGGCGATATCAAGGTTCTGCACAAGGGTCTGGTGCCGGCCAAAGAGTTTCCGCAGGTCGCGGAAGTATTTTCCATGCGGCAGAGCGGCAGCCTGTTTCAACTCCGCCGCCTGATGGGAAATGAGCACGGTCCGGCGGTCCTCAATACACTTTTCACGCTCGTCAAATATGCGCAGCGCCTGCCCGACGAACTGATCGGCTACAAGCCGCTGATCGGGTTGATCGAGGAATATTGCCGCGTCCAGACCATACGCGCGCGCCAGGTCGCCTCTGCCATCGGCGCGAACGCACAGACCGCCAAGCTGCTCGACGTGCGCGTTGGAGCACCGCTGCTGCTCTTGCGTCGAACTTATGTAAACGGCGACAACGAGCCTATCGAGCACACCGAGTTGATTTGCCGCCCTGACCGCTACCAGCAGTCGGTCGATTTTTTGCGGGACAGAAAGCCGACGAAAACCCGATCATGATCAAGGTCGACCACTGGTAGATCACCAGCTGGCCTTGGTGCCGCTGTCCTCGAATACGTGCGACCGATCAGATTGGCGATCGCAAAGGACCCTCCGTGAGCGCAGTGCATACCACGGTGTAAGGAAGCGGCAGATCGGCAAAGTATCGGCGAGAACTGCACTTGGGCAACCCTAAATGTCCGGACATCGCAAATACTCCTCTGCCGGCTGGTTTGGCCGGCATCAGATCGGCGTCGGCTTAGGCTACTCCGAGGTAATTTCTCTCGATTTGTTCATCGCTTTTGGAGAACTCCAATCGAAGTTATTTTGGTTGCGCAAAAACGGCTCCAGATATTGATGCCCCGATACTGTCAGAACGTCACTTTATCCGGTTTGGATACCCACGCTTCGTAGACCGCCCGCGCCTCGCCCGCGAGTTCCCTGTTTTGCACCATCGGAATGATCTTTCGGCTTTGAAGCGGACGGGCGAGCTCTTCGTAGAACGGCTCATCGCCAAGGCCAATGTCGCGCGAGTCATCCATCGACAAGGCATAATACGCGCGATCAAGCCGCGCCCACAGCATGCTGGACATGCACATGCAACACGGCGCACCGTTGGTATAGAGCTCGCAGCCCGAGAGATTGAAGGTTTTGAGCCTGGCGCTGGCGCGACGGACAGCAAGCAGTTCGGCATGTGCGGTCGGGTCGTTGCTGGAAAGAACTTCGTTGTGGGCCTCGCCGACGATCTCGCCGTTCTTCACGATGACCGATCCGAACGGGCCACCGTGACCAGTGTCCATGCCCCGTTGCGCGAGTTCAAGAACCCGCCGCATATATTTGGTTTCATACATCCGTCATCTCCTGTACCGAAGGTCCATCCGAAGCCGCTTTCTAGCCACCCAGAAACGCCCGCTTGACTTCTTCGGTGTCGCGCAAGGTTGCCGCGGTGCCCGCCAGTACGATCCTGCCCACTTCGAGAACATAGGCACGATCGCAGCACGCCAACGCCTTGCCCACATTCTGTTCGGCGAGCAGCACCGAGGTGCCGTCCTTGACGATACCCCTGATCCCCGCCAGCACCTCGTCGGCCAGCTTCGGCGACAATCCTAGCGACGGCTCGTCAAGCAGCAACAGGCGCGGCTGGCCCATCAGCGCGCGGCCGATCGCAAGCATCTGCTGCTGGCCACCGGATAGCTGCCACCCGAGCGCCGCTTGCCGCGCCGCCAGCTGCGGAAAAAGACTGAAAGCGCGATCGAGACGGCGCGCGCGCTCGGCCTTGCCCGCGAAGACCGCGACTTCAAGATTCTCGCGGACCGAAAGGCCCGGAAAGACACGCCGGCCTTCCGGCGAATAACCGATACCAAGGCGAATTCGCTGTTCTGTCCGCAGCCCTGTGACGTCGCGGTCGAGAAAGCGCAGAGCCCCGCTTTTCGGGCGCTGGAAACCGACGATGGATTTAAACAAGGTCGATTTGCCGGCCCCGTTCGCGCCGATCAGCGCCACCGCCTCGCCGCTATCAACCGAAAGCGTGGCGTCCTTGAGCGCAAAGACAGGCCCATACCAGACGCAGAGCTTGTCTATTTCGAGTAAGGCGCTCATGGCACGCCTGCCGCGATCGGGAGGGGCTCGGACGCGCCCAATCCCAGGTAAGCCTCGATGACCGCGGGATCTCGCCGCACGGCATCGGGCAATCCGGCGGCGATGACCTTGCCGCGGTCGAGACAGATCAGGCGCTCGGCTAGCGCCGCGAGGAATACGAGGTTGTGTTCGACCACGACCATGGTGATTCCGTCAGCGGCAAACGTCTTGATCCGCTCGGCGAGATCAAGCTGCTCCTGTTCGTTGAGGCCGGCGGCCGGCTCGTCCAGCAGCACCAATGCCGGTCCGGTCGCAATCGCGCGGGCAACCTCGACCCGCCGGCGCGTGCCGTATGGCAACCCACCGCAGGGCTCCATCACGACATCGGCGATGCCCAACCGTTCGGCCGCGGCCAGCGCGATGCGGCGCGCCCGCTCAAGCCGGCGATCGCTGCCGATCGTCGAGATTGACTTCAACAGCCCGGCGCCGTCGATCCCGGCGCGCGCCAGCGCGATGTTGTCCAGCGCGCTGAGCTCATCGACCAGATGAATGTGCTGGAAGGTGCGCGCGACGCCGCGCCGTGAAATGAGGTAGGCCGGGGAATTGGTGATGTCCTGACCACGAAAGGTCACCTGCCCTTGTTCGCACACATAAAGGCCGGAGATAACGTTGAGCAGCGTCGTCTTTCCCGAACCGTTGGGACCGATAAGGCCGACAATCTCGCCATCCCGCAAGTTGAAGCTGACACCATCAAGCGCGCGCACGCCGCCAAACGCCAGCGTCACGTCACGGGCAGCGAGAATGTGATCGTATTCGCCGGCCGGAGCGGCCTGCGGCGCCTGCTCCGGGACCTGTGGCGGATTCGGGCGAGGCGAATGCCCAAACAACAACACACGCAACCGCTCGAGCGCTCCGACAAGACCATAGGGGGCGAGGATGAGGACCGACAGCGCCGCAACCCCGTAGGCGATCATGTAATAGTTTTCCAGGACGCGAAACCACTCGCGCAGGAAGACAATCAGGATCGACCCCAGGATAGCGCCGGCAATACGGGTGCGGCCGCCGATGACGGTCATGGTGAGGCAGGTCACCATCAAAGCGAGATCGAGGTTCTCAGGTGACACGACGTGGATGACATGCGCCATCAGCGCGCCCGCAGCACCGCCATAGGCGGCGCTGAGAATAAAAGCAGCAAACCGAAGATGGGCGATGTTGACGCCGAGTGCGGACGCCGCGACCCGATCTTCACGCATGAGATGGAAGGCGCGGCCGTAAAGGCCCCGGGTCACTTGATAAGAAATTAGGCAACCGACCAGGACCAGACCCCAGACGAAGTACAGCACCGATCGGCGATCCGACAAAACGAAGCCGGCGAGTTCGATCGAGGGAATGCCGGGCAGCCCGTTGGTGCCGCCGGTAATGTCACTCCACTGGATTGCGAGCAACAGCACGACGAGGCCGATGCCGAGCGTCGCGAGCGAGAAATAGTGCTCCTCGAGCTTGAGTACCGGCACCGCGACGACGACAGCGAGCAGCACCGGCCCCGCGATCGACAGCGGAAAGGTCACCGGGAAACCGGCGCCGAAATGAGTGGCGACGATGCCGGTGATGTATCCGCCGATGCCAAAGAAGGTCGCCTGCGCGAGCGACACGGCGCCGGCATGACCGAAGACGAACTGGAAGCCGAGCACAAGCAGTGCATAGATTCCGCACAGCGTCAGAATCCGCATGTCATAGGGGCTGGCGAAAAACAGCGCATAAGCTATGAGCGCCGCGGCCGCAAGAACCAGCGGGAGCCGAATGCCGGAGAGAAGCCAGGAGAGCAAACCCTACATCCCCCGTCTGATCAGGCGCGGCGCTGAACGCGTTCGCCAAAAATGCCTTGCGGGCGAACCACGAAGATCAAGAGAAGCGTCATGTAGAGCAGGCCGGTCGCTGCTGCATACGATACATAGGCCGATACCACGACCTGAAACAGCGAAATGATCATGGCGCCGATCACGGCGCCGGCGATGCTGCCCCATCCGCCGATGACGACGGCGATGTAGGCATAGACGCTGAGCGGGATGCCGCCGGTCGGATAGACAAAGAACTGATTGGCAAGCAGTGCGCCGGCGATACCGGCCAGCGCCGTGCCAAGGCCAAATGTCGACGCGATCAGCGCGAAAGCCGGGATGCCGACGGCCTGGGCCATCTGGCGGTCTTCAGCCGTCGCGCGCAGTCGCCGTCCAATCTGTGTGCGCGTGAAGAGGAGATACTGCGAAGCGATCAGGATCGCGGCCACCACCATCGTGCCCATCGCCTGGATGCTGATCTCGATCTCGCCGATATGGGTGATGCCGCTTTTCAGGAGCGGCGGAGCCGCATGCGCCTGCGGACCAAACAGCACCACGAATGCGTTTTGCAGGATGATGCCGCACAACAGCGTGCTTATGAACACTGTCGATGGCGGCCGGTTGATCAGGGGAAAATACGCGAGCAGCGCCAGCGCGACGCCCAGCACGAACATGAGGATGGCAACGAGCGGCAGGAGGTAGATGGCCGGGATTGGCGCCAGCGCGCCGAGGCCGAAGGCGACGTAACCACCGGCCATCACCAGGTCACCGTGGGCAAAATTGACCGCGCCGGTCGCATTGACGATGAAGACAAAGCCAAGTGCGACCAGCGCATAGGCTGCGCCGAGGGCCAGGCCGTTGATTACGAGTTGAAGGAGTGTAATCACGGCAGGGCCGGCAACAGGCTCATTTCAGCACCATATCCGCGCCCGCATAGTGCGCGACGACCTTGGGAATGCGGCTCGTGCCGTCCCAGCAGACGATCTCGGCGTCGTGCGAAAGATCACCCTTGCCATTTGACTTGTAGGTCATGGCGACGCCTTCATAGGTTTCCTTTTGCAAGGCGGCGCGCAGGTCTTCGGGAGTCTTCGCACCCTTGGCGATCAGCGTCAGCACCATCATCACGCCGTCATACTGGCCGAGTGCGAGGCCATCGGGCTCAAGTCCGAACCGTGTCTTGTAGGCGTCGGCCCATTCCTTGATCTTGGGTGTGGCACGGGTTTCCGGCGCCGACGGCGTCTCGGCGCAGACACCGTTGAGTTCGGCCGGCTCGAACAACGCAGTCGCGGTGGGCTCGACGATCGACGAACTGTTGATGATCGGCAGCGTAATGCCTGCAGCCTTTGCCTGCTTGACGATCAGAGCCATCGGCGCGGCAACCGAATGCACGACGATGGCGTCTGCGCCCGATGCCTTCACCTTGGCGAGAAGCGGCGACATATCCTTGGTGTCCGGCGCGATCGAGGAGTCCTCATAGACCGGCTTGACGCCGAGCTTGGTGAAGTCCTCCTGGAGCAGGGCAAAGCCGCCCTGCCCGTAAGCAGTCGTGTCGCTGATCAGCGCGATCTTGGTCTTCTTCAGCTTTTCGACCACGTAGCGCGCATGCGCGACCTTGATCTCGCGGTCATTGGGCAGGAAGCGGAAAATGTAGGGGTTGCCGCTCTCGGTAATCTTGGCGAGGCCGGAAATGGTGAGCAGCGGAACCTTGTACTCGGCAGCGACCGGCATCATCGCCACCATTTCGGTGCCGAATACCGTCACCGCAGCAGCGATCGGCTTTCCATTGCTCAGAGCTTTGTCGAGAGCGGTGGCGGCGCCGGTGGCGGAGGTGCCGGTATCGAAGACCGGGTAGTCGATGGTCTTGCCACCAGGCGCATGCTCCAGCGCCATCACGGCGCCATTTCGCTGGCTGCCGCCCTCGACCGACATAAAGCCCGTGATCGGCATGACGATCGGCAGATAGGCATCCGCCGACTGTGCAAGTCCGGACGACATTGCCAAGAGGCCCAAGCCCAGCATCGCTGCCGAACCGTGCCGCCATGAAGTTGGAAAGCCACGCAGTGCAGGATTTTTCATGAGTACCATTCCCCTGGTTGTACGCAGCTTTCCGGCACTCAACTGCGAATAAAAAAAAATTCCTCTTAAGAATACTGGCTTGGGGGCATTTGGCTGTCAAGGACAAAAGGTCGGCAACCGTTCAACCGCGGCCCGCTCAGGACTCGTGCGGCACTCCCAACCGGTGCACATGATAGGATTCGCACGCCAGGTTGTGGCAAAAATGGCCGACGATCGATTGCAGGTCTTTTGCGAATGAGCGCATCGGCGCATTGGCGGCGAACAGCCGCTCGGCGGCGGACGTGGCGTCGCGCCGGAGCTTCTTTTCGTCGATCGTCGTCAGCCGGCCGCGATCAAGCACCATGCGGCCGCCGATCATGACACTGTCGACCGCCCCGCCATTTTCGGTAAATACGATCTGTGTCACCATGTCATGGCAAGGCACGTAGTTGATGTGGCCGAGGTCGAGGAACACGATGTCGGCCTTGAAACCGGGGGCGATCTCTCCGACCTTGCCGCCAAGGCCCATGGCATGGGCGCTGCCGACGGTCGCCATGTGCAGGACTTCGTCGGGGCCGAGCCACTGCCTCGAAATCATGGGTCTGGACCCGCGAGATCAAGGCGGCCAGGCGCGTCGACTCGAACATGTTGAGCTGGTCGGAGCTGTTGGCGGCGTCGGTCGCGATGCCGACATTGATGCCGCGGTCCAGCGCCGGGCGCAGATGCGCGAGCCCCGAGCCGAACCGCATATTGCTCACCGGGGCGTGCACGATCGAGGCACCGTTGTCCGACAGGCGGGCGAGATCATCACGGTCGAGCCAGATGGCATGCGCTGCGGAAAAATGTGGACCGAGCATTCCGAGCGTGTCCAGATGCGCCGTCAGCGTGCGGCCATATTTGCGCAAGCCAAGGATCGCTTGGGTCTTTGTCTCGGCCAGATGGGTTTGCAGCGGCAGATCATGGGCACGCGCCAGATCGCGGCCAGCGAACCAGAAATTCGTCGCTGCAATGCAGGGGAATCGTCGGCGCGATCGCCGGGCGGATCATTTCCCGGTCGAACGGCCAGTCCTCATAGATCGCCTCAAGCGCATCGGCGCTCGCCTGGTATGGCGCCAACTGGAATGCAATCACCTGCGCGCGCAACGGCTCGGGAATGTTGCCGATCAGGTCTGGATAGGCCTGATACAGCGTCTTGTCGGCCAGCATCGGCGCGATCACGGCACGGATGCCGGCGTCCTGATAGGCTTTTCCCAAGGCCGCCAAACCGTCACGGCTCGGCATGGGAAACTCAAAGAACAGGTCGTAACACGTCGTGCAGCCCTTGCGGATCATCTCGACCGCCGCCACCAGGCCGTTGAGATACTTGTCTTCAAGGGTGCGATGGCCGGTCATCCCCGGCATCGCATTGAGGAACAGTTCGAGCGGCCAACGATCGCCGACCATTCCCTTGGCAAGGGTTCCGTGACCGTGCACGTGGGCGTTGACGAGACCAGGCATCATAGCGCGATCCGAGGCGTCAACAACGCGCGCATCCGGCGGAGCGTCCATCCGGGCAGGACCGACCGAGAGGATCCTGTCGCCTCCAATCAAGATGTCGGCGGCAGCCGCCTCGCGCCGGCGCAGGTCAACGAGGCGGCCATTCCGGATGATGGTGAAATGGTCCGCCACAGGATGGGATCACCGCATCATTGAAAATGGGCCGCGGTCCATTCCAGCAAACCGCGATCGCTGCCGCGTGGACCGATCAGCGATAGTCCGATCGGACAATCGTCGAGAGTCCCGACCGGCAGGCTGATCTGTGGCAGGCGCGCGAGCCCTGCGACGGCGAGCAGCGCAAAGGCGCGCGCACGAAATGCCTCTAGCTCCTCCGGCGCTGTTTTCAGCTTCGGCGCGACGCCGGGCGCGGTCGGCAGGCAAAGCAGGCATTCGCCGCCGAGCAACTGCGCCATATGTTGCGCGACCGTCTCGCGTTTCGGCTTCGCTTTCGCCGCGTCGTTCGGATCAATGGTCCGCGTCCACTGGAATCGCTCACGGATGCCGGGCCCGAAGACAGGCTGGTGGCGGTCGATCCACTCTGTATGAAACTGACGGATTTCGTCACCCTGGAGAATGCGAAACAGCGCAGACCATTCCGCGGGATCACCAGTGTAGACGCTGACGTCGCGCACGGTCGGAAACGCAGCCTTTACTTTGTCTATTCCCTGTTGCAAGGCGCCGACGATCGCCGGATCAATCGCGGCAAAGGCGTCAGCCGCGATCAGCAGCGTCTTCGGCGCCCACGGCACTGAGGGCGGCAGCAGCACATCGCCGACCTGCCGCATCATTTTTGCCGTGCGCGCAAACCAGCCGACCGTATCGAAACTAGCCGCCAGCGGAACGATCCCATCCGCCGGAATCAAGCCGTGGCTGGTGCGAATGCCGTAAATGCCGCAATAGCTCGACGGCAGGCGCACCGAACCGCCGCAATCCGTGCCAAGCGCGAAGTCCACCAAACCACCAGAGACCGCCGCCGCCGAACCGCTCGACGAGCCACCGGGGATACGACCCGGCGCTCTCGGATTTGTCGGCGTGCCGTAATGCATGTTTTCGCCATTGAGACTGTAGGCGAGTTCATCGGTGTGCGTTTTGCCGACCATCCGCGCGCCGGCGTCGAGCAGGCGCTGTACGCTCGAGGCTGTGCGATCGGCCGCCTCGTGCGTCTCGAGCCAGACCGGATTGCCATTGCCGGTGCGGTGCCCAGCGATATCGTAGACATCCTTCACCGCCATCGTGAAGCCGGCGAGTGGGCCGGCCCCACTGCCGTCAAGCGCGACATGGGTGTGACGCGTGAACGCGTTAAGAGAGTCGTTCGGGATCATTGTGGCCTGTGCAGTTTGGCGGGCTGACGCGAGACCGTCTGGCGGCCGCGCTTGAAGGCGTAGAGCACCGGCGTCAATTCCGCCACCGCCATCGCCGGTTCGGTTGCATCCAGCACGATCAGATCGGCGGATTTGCCGACCGCCGCGCCGTAATCCTTCAGACGCATCAAATGCGCCGGCCGTCGCGTGACCATGTCAAAGCAGGCCTTCATGTCGGACTGCTTACCGATCTGGCAGATGTTGGCGTACAGGTTGGCCATGCGGAGCGGCGAGCAGTCGCCGAATGGCGTAAACGGATTGAGGATATTGTTGCTCGACAGCGTGCAGTTGACGCCATGATGCAGCAGCTTGTGCGCCGGCACGACGCCGCGGGGCACGTTATGATCGTGGGTATGATTGCGGCCCATCAGAAACAGATCGGTGGACGGCAGCACCGTGAGCGTCACCCCGGAATCCGCCAGCCGCTTCGCCGTCGCCTCGAAGGCCGGCATGGAAAGGCTGGTTGCCCTGGTCACATGGCCGATCGCGACGCGGCCGCCATATTTGTGCTCGTCGGTACGGCGGCAGACGTGCTCAAGGTCCATATTGTCGGCGGTTGGGCCGAAATCCAGATGCATGTCGATGTCAATATCGAACCCGCGCGCCATCTCGAACACGCGATCGATCTGCCCGGGCGGATTGCTGTCGGTGTACGGCGCGCCGCCTACCACGCGACAACCGCGTTTGAGCGCCTCCATCATCAACTCGTCGGTGCCGGGATTGTTGAGCAGGCCCTCCTGCGGAAAGACGCAGATATCAAGGTCGATGGCCCAGGCATATTCCTTGATCAACGGCATCACGCCTTCGAGGCTGCGCAGCCCGACGCCGGGATCCACTTCGAGGTGCGTGCGCATATGCGTCGTGCCCTGGAGGATTGCCTTCTCCAGCGTGCGCTTCGCACGTGCATGGACATCTTCCGGCGTGAACGCCAGCTTGGCCTTGGCGGCCTCCGCGATTGCCTCCTCCAGATCGCCGCGATCCGACTTGCAGCGATCGAGGATGCAGGACTTGTCGAGGTGAATATGGGTTTCGATGAATCCTGAAGAAACCAGCCGTCCGCCGAGATCGATGGTCTCGCCGTCGGCCAACAGCGCGGGAGACAACGCGACAATCTTGCCCTTGTCGATGCCGATGTCGGTGAGGCTATCCTCCGCGCCGACGAGGCGCGCATTTTTGAGAATGAGATCCATGGTCTCTTACCCTGTGGCCTCTTGCCCTGTTGATTGCCTCAGCACGGGGAGATTCGCTGCGATCTACTCCCGCTCATCGAAGCCCGGCGATGATCAGAAAGTTTTTCTTAGTTGTCAATTGAATATCCTGGCAGGAAATAACCTCGCATCTCCTCGCCACAATCGCCGCGTCCTTCAAGACGGACGCGCTAGCGCCGCGGATAGATAATGATCGACAGATATTCCATCGGCGCCTTGATCAGTTCTTCCGGGCCGTGACGCGCCGCCGCGTCGAAGAATAACGCATCGCCCGGCTCAAGCAGATAAGTCCGGTCGGCATGACGATATCGTACCTTGCCCGACAGCATGTAGATGAACTCGACGCCGACATGCCGAAAGTTGGTGTAGGGAAGCGCATCCTGCTTGAGCGTAATGAGAAAGGGCTCGACGCCAATGTCGCCGGCAAGGGAGTGGCCGAGCAGATCGTAGAGATGTCCGGCTTTGGTTCCCCGCCGCTCGATGCGCACACCCTGCCCCGCCTTTACAAATGAACAATCACGCCGTTCGTCCGATTCAGCGAACAGGCTGCTGATCGAAACGTTGAGCGCTTTCGCAAGCGCACCGATTGTCGATAGCGACGGTGAAATCGACCCGTTCTCGATTTTCGACAGCATGCCGGCCGAAATGCCTGCCGCAGCGCCGAGCTCGGCGACCGTCAAATCAAGACCTTTACGCAAGCGGCGTACTTCGGTGCCGATCTCTTCCTCGACACTTCTTGCTCGTAAATCCGCAGGCGCCAGCGATCCCGTCAGCAAATCCTCCGCACCCTTGGCCTTACGCGCCGGCTTTGCCGGCTTCGATTTCCGCCCGCTTTTCTTTGCCATTCGGCCAACCATCCCTACCCCCTCGGGGTCCGCGCCAGTTCCAGTTCACATCCTTACAGCGCTTTTGGCCGGCACGGAACGACCAGTGCAACCAATGCTTGCTGGCGGATTTCAGCGGCCGGACGTTGCGCGACGGCGCACACGCCGGTCAGCAGTCCAATGTCGTCTGGCGCTCCCAATCGGTGAGATGGCTTGCGAAACTGTTCCATTCCTCGCGCTTCAGTTTCAGGTAGGAAGACACCACTTCGCCGAGAGCGCCCTTCAACACGTCGGATGCCTCCAGCGCGCGAAGCGCGTCCAGCAAATTCAGGGGAAGCTTCTTCTTGACGTCAACGGTATGGCCGTCCGTGTACATGTTGATGTCGAGCCGCTTGCCCGGATCCCGCTTGTTCGAGATGCCATCGAGTCCGGCAGCAAGCACCGCGGCCGGCATCAGGTAAGGGTTCGCGGCGCCATCGGCCAAGCGCAGCTCGAAACGATCTCCTTCAGGCACACGGATCATGTGCGTGCGGTTATTGCCGGTCCAGGTGACGGAATTTGGCGACCATGTTGCACCCGACACGGTTCGAGGCGCGTTGATCCGCTTGTAGCTGTTGACGGTCGGATTGAGGATCGCGGCAAGCGCGTCGGCCGAATGCATCAGGCCGCCGATAAAGGACAATCCGGCGGCAGAAAGGCCCTGCTCGTTTGCGCCATCGGCAAATACGTTTTTGCCGCTCTTCCACATCGAGACGTGCATGTGGCAACCGTTTCCAGTCAGATTTGCGAACGGCTTTGGCATGAAGGTCGCACGCAGGCCATGCTTCTCGGCAATCGCCTTGGTCATATACTTGAAAAAGGAGTGGCGATCCGCAGTCACCAGCGCATTGTCGTAGTGCCAATTCATTTCGAACTGGCCGTTGGCATCTTCATGATCGTTCTGGTAGGGGCGCCAGCCCAATTCAGCCATCGCGTCGCAGATTTCCGTGATGACATCGTAGCGGCGCATCAACGCTTGCTGGTCGTAGCACGGCTTCACCTGGGTGTCGGCGCGATCCGCGATCGAAGTACCGTCCGGTGAGATCAGGAAAAATTCACACTCAACGCCGGTTCTCATCTCCAGGCCGTCCACCTGGGCCTTCTTTAGCTGAGCCTTCAGCACATTGCGGGGCGCATGTTCAACCGGCTTGCCGTTCATGAAGAGGTCGGCTGCCAGCCAGCCCACTTCACGCTTCCAGGGCAGTTGAACAAGGCTTGCCGGGTCGGGCACCGCAAACAGATCGGGATCGGCGGGCGTCATGTCGAGCCAGGTCGCAAAGCCGGCGAAACCCGCACCGTTCTTCGACATCTCGCCGATCGCCGACGCCGGCACCAGCTTCGCACGCTGATTGCCGAACAGATCGGTGTAGGAGATCAGGAAATATTTGATTGCGCGCTCTTTGGCCGTCTCAACCAGATCGTTTGCCATGTGTGTCCCGCCCAAATGATGCCACTTACCGTGCCGTCTTACAACGAAGCCCCCGCGCTTCCCGGAATCCAGTCCGTGCCCGCGAGTGGCACGCGCGCCATCGCGGCCGCCTCGATTGTCAACGCGACCAAATCCTCCGGCTCCAGATTGTGGACATGGCTCTTGCCGCAGGCACGCGCGATCGTCTGTGCTTCCAGCGTCAACACGGACAGATAGTTGGCGAGACGATGGCCACCCTTGACGGGATCCAGACGGGACGCCAGTTCCGGATCCTGCGTGGTGATGCCGGCAGGATCTCGTCCCTCCTGCCAGTCGTCATAGGCGCCTGCCGTCGTGCCGAGTTTCCGGTACTCATCTTCCAGGGCGGGATTGTTGTCGCCGAGCGCAATCAGCGCCGCGGTACCGATCGCAACCGCGTCCGCGCCCAGCGCCAGCGCCTTGGCGACGTCGGCGCCGGTCCGAATGCCGCCTGAGACAATCAATTGGACCTTGCGATGCAGGCCAAGATCCTGAAGCGCCTGCACCGCTTGCCGCATGCAGGCGAGCGTCGGGATGCCGACGTTCTCGATGAAGACTTCCTGCGTGGCGGCCGTGCCTCCCTGCATGCCATCAACCACGACGACATCGGCTCCGGCCTTTGCAGCCAGCGCCGTATCGTAAAAGGGCCGCGAAGCGCCGATCTTCACATAGATAGGTTTCTCCCAATCCGTGATTTCGCGCAGCTCGCCGATCTTGATCTCGAGATCGTCCGGTCCGGTCCAATCAGGATGCCGGCAGGCGGAGCGTTGGTCGATGCCTTCCGGCAAATCACGCATGGCGGCCACCCGGGCACTGATCTTCTGACCGAGCAACATGCCGCCGCCGCCCGGCTTCGCGCCCTGCCCGACGACAACCTCGATGGCGTCGGCCTTGCGCAGGTCGTCCGGATTCATGCCGTAGCGAGACGGAAGATATTGGTAGACGAGCGTTTTGGAGTGACCGCGCTCCTCTACTGTCATGCCGCCGTCGCCGGTGGTCGTCGAGGTGCCGACGGCGCTCGCGCCACGTCCCAACGCTTCCTTCGCCTGGGCGGACAACGCGCCGAAACTCATTCCCGCAATCGTCACAGGCGTCCTGAGCGTGATCGGCTTGCTGGCGAACCGTCCTCCCAGGACGACTTCGGTCCCGCACTTCTCGCGGTATCCCTCGAGCGGATATCGCGACATCGATGCCCCGAGGAACAGGAGATCATCGAAATGCGGCATCGCGCGCTTGGCGCCGCCGCCGCGAATGTCATATATCCCGGTCGCCGCGGCACGCTGGATTTGCGCGATCGTATACGGATCGAAGGTTGCGGAAAATCGCGGAGGCGTTCGCGGAGAATTGTCGCTCATTCCTTCTCCGATCAATACGCGTTGTCGACGTGAAAATGGTAGAGCCGTCGCGCCGACCCGAACAATCGGAAGGAATCGGCAGGAACATCCACACCCGCGCGATCCAGCAGATCGACAAGGATGGCGCGCTCTTCGCTGCCGAGCGGCTTCTCCTCGCAATCTGCGCCGAGGCTCTTGACCTCGCCGCGCACAAAAAGCCTCGCTTCGTAGATCGAGTCACCCAGCGCTTCGCCGGCGTCGCCGAGAACGACCAGATTGCCGGTCTGTGCCATGAAAGCACTCATCGGACCGATCGAACCTTTCACGACGATATCGATACCCTTCATCGATATGCCGCAGCGGGCCGATGCATTGCCTTCGATGATGAGAAGCCCGCCCCGGCCGGTAGCACCCGCGGCCTGGCTGGCGTCGCCGGCGAGCCGGACCACACCCGACATCATGTTTTCGGCGAGGCCCACGCCGGCATTTCCGTTGATCGTGATTTGAGCGTCCTTGTTCATGCCGGCGCAATAATAACCGACATGTCCTTCGACCATGACTTCGATCGGTGCATCGATGCCGACGGCAATTGAATGCTGACCTGCCGGATTCTGCACCGTCCACTGGGTTTCGTTGGTATTGCGCGGCAGTTGATGAAGCGCCTTGTTGAGTTCACGGACCCGCGAAACGGCGAGATCGACAACAGGCATCAGCGATGCTCCCAGGCGTAGACCTTGGCGGGCTCCGGCTCGAAAATACGCGCCTTTTCAATTCCCGGGAGGACGGCGAGCGCCCGGTACTCGGTGCCGAACGCCACGTAACGATCGGTCTCGGCCATCACGGCAGGCTTGCAGGAGATCGGATCGCGCAGGACGGCAAAACCGTTCTCGGTACCGACGACGAAGGTGTAGAAGCCGTCGAGCGTCTCGAGACTGGCCTCGAGCGCTCTTTCGAGGCTGTCGCCTTCTCTCATCCGCCATGTCACGAATCCGGCGGCGACTTCAGTGTCGTTGTCGGTCGCGAATGTCAGTCCTTCGCGTTCAAGGCTGCGCCTGACGCTGCGGTGATTTGAAAGCGACCCGTTATGGACCAGGCACTGATCGGCGCCGGTCGAAAACGGATGAGCGCCCGCGGTCGTCACCGCGGATTCAGTCGCCATCCGCGTATGTCCGACGCCATGGGTTCCCGCCATCCGCGGCAGATCGAACCTTTTAATGACGTCGGCAGGAAGACCTACTTCCTTGTAAAGTTCGATGCGGTGGCCCGCACCGATCACGGCAACGTCGGGCCTGTACGCGGAAAGCCATTGCCGGACCTTGTCGGTCACCTCGTCGGGAAACGAAAGCACCGCGTGGGTATCGCGCAATGTCAGGCCGACAGCGGTACCCAGCGCTTCAGAAAGATCCTTGGAGAGGCTCGCCAGATTCGATCCGCGCACGGTGAGCTTGAAATGATCCGCGGCGCCCTCGCCGTAAACCGCAAAGCCTGCGCTGTCGGGGCCGCGATCCGTCATCACCTGAAGCATCTGGCCGAGCATGCTGCCCAGCAGTGGTCGGAGATCCTGCTCCTTCAGAAAAAGCCCAACGATCCCGCACACATGAAGCTCCTGTTTTGGCCCCAAGGATTTGTAGACAGGCCGCCCCATCATTGTCAATCACAGGAAATATTGTTTCCTTTCACGAAATCAAGGGAGATCGCGTGCAAGCGGGACTTTGCGCGGAAGAACGCCAAGGGCGCCGATCAATCGGCCTAAATAGGTGCGGATCGACCGTCGCGGACGAGACCGACGCCGAGCGCCGTCGATGTAGCCATCATCCAGTGCCAGAAGCTGTCGGCGAAACTTCGAAACAGCGCTATTTCGAAGGTGGGAGTCTCGTCAATCTGCCAGATCGTAACACCGATATGAGAGATCGTGGTTACGGCGGCAGAACCGGGACCGAAAACCGACGGATCGAAATCGATGAAAGCTCCGCGAGACAGAAGCTCGCGGGCGAAAGCCCCGGAGATCCGCAACACAGCATAGGCGCTGGTCTGATCGGCCACGGAAGCAAGGCCCGCCAGCGACGACGCCAGTTCGGACGCCATCAAGGGACCGGCCCCCTGGAATACCGCGAACCAAACACCCGGCCCAACCCCCACCAACGCCTTGACCCCGTTCGAAACACGCCGAGGCGTTGAAGGAAGGGGCAGTCCGAATTCGCCGTGAATCTTCGCTGCCAGCGCACGGTCGTCGCCCCGCGACATGACCGTTGCGATTTCCAAATCGAGGCGCTCCTCGACCCGCAGATCGTTTGCATTCCCGTTCGGAGCAAGGTCGCGGAGGTGCTGCTCAAAGGCTCCGCGCGGAGTAACTGTCTCAGCCACGAACACGGACTCCTTTGGGATCTACGAAGACCGGACTGCAAATCTCGATTTCGACGTCTCCGTTGCGAACGGGATCGTAGCTCCGGAGACGTTCGCCAGTCCTTCCCGGACCGCCACTGACCAGACCAAGGCCGATCCAGCTGTTCATCGCCGGCGAGAAGGCGACCGAGGTGATGTAGCCAAGATCGTTGTCGGCGCGGTTTTCGCTCGATAACGGGAGGACGTGGGCGCCCGCGCGAAGACGCTTGGAACGATCGACCGGGTGCAAGCCCACCAGCGAAGGTCGCATCGGATCGGTGAGCGCCGGACGGCCGGCCAGGACGCGTCCGACGTAGTCCTTCTTCTGTGACATCATCCGCCCAAAGCCGAGATCGGTGGCCGTGGTCTGGCCGCTCAACTCGTTGCCGGCCGGGTGCCCCTTTTCGACCCGAAGCACGCCAAGCGCTTCGGTGCCATAGCCGACCACGCCGAGTTTGTGTCCCTCACGCATCAGGATACGGATCAACGCGTCGCCGTACCGCGCCGGAACGGCGACCTCGTAGGCCAATTCGCCGGAGAACGAAAGCCGGAATATTCTGGCCGGCACGCCCATCCAGACCAGCGAGATCGCCGACATGTATGGAAACGCTCCGTTCGAAAGATCGGTGTCGGGAAAAACCTTTTGCAGCAGCCGTCGCGAATTCGGCCCCGCAACAGCGAACTGCGCCCATTGTTCGGTGACGGAAACGGCCTGCACATTGAGTTCAGGCCAAAGCACCTGCCTGCAATAGTCGACGTGCTGCATGATTTTGACCGCATTGGCGGTCGTGGTGGTCATGAAGTAGTGGTCGTCCGCGAGCCGGGTCGTCGTGCCGTCGTCGAGAACGAAACCGTCCTCCCGCAACATGACGCCATAGCGCGCCCTTCCGACCGGAAGGGTCGAGAACATGTTGATGTAGAGGCGATCCAGCAAAATGCCAGCGTCAGGGCCGTGGACGTCGATTTTGCCCAGTGTCGATACATCGCAAACACCTACCGACGTGCGCACGGCGGCGGCTTCGCGCGTGACGCTATCCAGCCAATCTGTCTCGGACGGTTTCGGAAACCACTGGGCGCGCTTCCACAGTCCGGTATTGACAAAAACGGCGCCGTTTTCGACAGCCCAATCGTGGCTGGCGGTGCGCCGTTCGGGGCGGAAATTTTCCTCGCGATGATGTCCGGCCAGCGCGCCGATCGCAACCGGAAGATATGGCGGCCTGGACAGAATCGTTCCGGTCTCCGCCAGCGTTTTGCCGAGGTGACGCGCCAACAGGGCCTGACCATTGATCTGGCCCAGTCTTCCCTGATCGGTCGCCATCCCGAGCGTCGTGTATCTCTTCAGGTGCTCGACCGATTTGAACCCTTCCTGCGCGGCCAATCCAATGTCGGCGTCGGTCACATCGTGCTGGAAATCAACGAAGACCTTTCGTTTGGCGCCATCGACATGCCAAAGCGGCATGCTCCCGGTTGCGTCTTCGCTGCACAGCGGAGCAATCGCGGCCGACGGTGAAAAACCCAAATCGCCGACAGCCGCCATACCGGCGCGGTGACCATCCTCCAACGCCTCCGCGAGAGAGAAACGTCCCGCGACTGAACCCGCCAACGTCATGCCGGCAGGCGTATTCGTCAGCACGAATGCATGGATGGAGTCGGACCAGACCGGCCGGCTTCCGAGATTGCAGCCGATTCCCATAGCCGGATTCCAGCCGCCGGACATCGCAAGCACATCCGCGGCGACGGTCTGAACTTTCCCATCCGAGCTTCGTACCCTGAGGCCTCGCAGATGGCGGCCTCCCAAGGCATCGACCACGACGGCGTTTTCGAAGACTCGCGTGCCTTTAGCCGCGAAGCGACGCGCTGCCTCTCGCGGCGCAGACGCCCGCGCGTCGATGATGGCTGTGACGTTGGCCCCGCAGTCCGTCAGATCCTTCGCCGCGGCCCATCCGGTGTCCGTCGTGGTGTAGATGACGATCTCCTTGCCCGGCAGAGCGCCAAAACGCGTCGCGTAGGCGCGAGCCGCCGATGCCATCATGACTCCCGGCAAATCATTGCTTCCGAAAAGCAGCGGCCGCTCAATCGCTCCCGTCGCAAGCACAACGCGGCTGGCGCGAATTTTCCAAAGCCTTTGGCGTGGCACGCCCGACTTCGGTTCAGCCAGATGATCCGAAACCCGTTCGACCGCGCCGAAGGTGCCACCATCATACGCACCAAAGACGGTCGTTCGCGCCAATATCGAGACGTTAGGCATCGCCGCCAGGATGCCCTCGATCCTTCGCACCCAATCGCTTGCCGGCGCACCATCGATCTCATGCTTCTCAGACAGCAGGCGTCCGCCGAGAAGCCAGTCGTCCTCGACGAGAATCACGCGCGCATTCGCTTGCGAAGCCGCGAGCGCCGCACTCAGACCAGCAG
>Ga0210389_10001318_pt1 | contig 20236 bp, 17 predicted proteins | sample IncBWH28OmetaG_FD_160127 | JGI IMG/M metagenome (GOLD analysis project Ga0210389, IMG submission 160127) | Forest soil microbial communities from Barre Woods Harvard Forest LTER site, Petersham, Massachusetts, United States - Inc-BW-H-28-O ...
ATCCTGACGAACGGCAAGGGCGTATTCAGCCCGTCGCTGGGAGAATTTGCGCTGACCGCGATTCTCTACTTCGCCAAGGACATTCCGCGCATGCGCCGCAACCAGTCGGCGCGCAACTGGGATCCGTTTGATGTGGAGATGATTGCCGGCAAGGTGCTGGGCATCGTGGGTTATGGAGATATCGGCCGGGCAGTGGCGACGCGCGCGCATGCCATGGGGATGCGGATTCTGGCGACGAAGCGTCATCCTCCGGCGGTTTCCGATCCGCTGATCGAGAGATATTACAGATTGGCCGAGCTGCGTGAAATGCTATCGGGCTGCGACTACATTGTGGTTGCCGCTCCGCTCACCGAGGAAACGCAGCATATGATAAGCAGCGCCGAATTTGCGGCGATGAAACCTCAAGCCGTCGTCGTGAACCTGGGGCGCGGGGCCGTGATCGACGAAGAGGCGATGGTGCGCGCGCTGCGCGAAAAGCGCATCCGAGGTGCAGGGCTGGACGTTTTCGAATGCGAACCCTTACCGCAACACAGCGCGCTGTATGAAATGGAGAACGTACTGCTGTCCCCTCACTGTGCGGACCACATCCCAGGATGGACGGAGGATGCGATGCGGTTCTTTCTGGAACAGTACGCGCGATTTGAAAAGAACGAGCCCTTATTGAACTCAGTCGACAAGCATCTTGGCTACTAGAAGTGACGCAGAAATATGCTGGCGCGCCTCCCTCCCGGCAGCCACATATCCCTCGAGGGTTGTTCGCTCAATCAGCGGGCCGACGACTTGAGGTACGGTGATCGTCGGAATCCGGCAGAGGAATCGCGCGTACCGCAGCATCGTCTATGCGGCCGGCTCCCTTGAAGCCAGTAATTCGCTTTGGGTGCTGATGGTGTCCGTGGGATCGATGTAGAAGTACCGTCGCGCTTGGCCTACCGCATCACTGAGAGTTGTCGAGAAGTGAACTTTTTCTTCGAGTGTGAATTTCTCCGCCACTCTTCCCGCGTTGTCGTTGCTCTCACCCCAAAGTCCCACCATGATTTTGGGCTGCGGCGCGAGCGACCGTAGTAAGCGGTTGAGCCGATGGGCACGCGCCAGGGCAAACGGCGACAGGCCCGAGAGAACAACGAGATCCACATGCTGTTTCGTCACGGTCGCCACAATCTCTTCCATGCTGGAACCAGGAGGAGTTGAGGCCGCATGCATGCTCTCGCAGTCGAGTAATTGAGCCAGCATTCTCGATGCAAGTTCATCGGATTCATCTCGGAGCGGGACGCATAAAACCTGAGCGGGAGGCTTGGTCGCGCTGAGCCTCGGTCGCGCCGCATTTTCCACGGCCGTCTTCTCGCGGAAGCCGAGCTCTTCAACCAGTTCGCGCACCGTTTCGTGGATGAAGGAGACTGCGGAGTCTGCCAGATCGCCCTGTTGACGATCTCTTTCTGACATCAGGAGCGCGGGTATGAGAACGGAGTCATAGATATTTTCCAGCGTTTCGTCTTTAAGGCAGGTGTCGATGATTTCTGCTGCCTCCCGCTCATCGCGCGCCAGGAGTCGCTGGTAGAAACAGGCTGGAGGTGGAATCGCAGGTCGATCGCCCAACAGAATACTGAGGAACTCGAGGGAGGGCACGTGTCTGCCGATAACGACGAGGCAAACTGTCAGCGGCATGGACAAGACCAGTCCGACCGGTCCCCAGATCAGCGTCCAGAACCCAGCTGCGACCAGAATGGCCAAGGCTGTGAGTCCCGTATGTCGCCCATAGACGTGCGGTTCTACGTAATTGGCCGTGAAGACCTCGAGAATGACAAAGGTGCACAGAATCGCCACGGAGTGCAGCCATCCTTGGAAGACGGCAAGCGAAAGCACAGTCGGCAGAAGAGCCGCTGTAAGGGCCCCAAAATACGGAATGAAACGCGAAAGAGCAGCCAGCGCTCCAAAGAGGAATGCATGGGGAAGGCCTACCAGGGAAAGCGCCACGGCAACCAGGATGCCAAAACAAAGGTTTACCAAGAGCTGAAGTCGGAAGTAGCGACCGATGCGCGCGCTTGCATCATTCATCGCGTGCGTCATCATTGTGAGGTTTTGTTCGCCATTCAAGCGGATCAGGCGATTGCGCAGATCTTCACGCTGCAGAATGACAAAAAAAGTGAACACGGCGGTGAGAAAAGAAGTCATGAGCGGCTGGGCGATGCCGCCAAGTTGATCGAGCCGGCCCGTCGGCTTGGCAACTTCCCGCACTTGCATCGGACGATCAGGCGTTGCACCCAGCGGCTTGCGGGAGCCCTGCGAATCGTGCTGCCATTGCGAAGGCAGGGTCGAATTTGCAAGCCCCAGCTCTTCACTCAGCTCTTCCACTTCTTCCTGAGCACGCCCAATGGCTGAGTTGCTGGGGGAGTGAATTGCTTCGATTTTTTGCGTGATGTTGTCGCGATAGGTCGGTAGATCATTGGCGATCGATACCAGTTGCGTGAACAAAAGCCACGCGACCCCCGCCAAGAGAGAACTGAATCCAACGATGACGATTGCTGCCGCCAGGCCACGGGGCAAGCGGAAGCGTTCAAGCAGGGCTATTACCGGCGCGAGAAGGAAAGCGAACAGGACCGCGAACGCCAGGGGAAGAAACAGGACTTTGGCGAGGTAAAGGATGGCTACCGCTAAGACTGCCACCGTCAGGTACCAGAATTTGGCAAGAATCCGCGCGGTCCCGGTCCCGTCCATCTTTCGTCTCCTCAGTTTGTCTGGATCGTGCGGCAACAGTGAAAGCAATCGTCCTATTCGGCCCTTGATTGTCGGCACGAAGAGAGACACTTTCAGAACGACAAGACCAATGACAGTGGCTTAGATGCAACCGGCCGCCTATCTGCAAGGGCGATTTTCGAAAGATGCTGGCCTAAAGAAACGGCTGGGAAGCCGGGCACGCAGGAGAGCACCCAGCCGGAACGGCGCAAAGCAGATCTTTGCGAGGGTGCTCCCCTAGTCCTCGACAAATGTGATCTCGACCAAATTCTTCTCTGAATCCCTCGTTGCCGGTCCTTTTCTTTGATCCGTAACCAGCACATCACTGGGGTCGCCATAGCAATGCAGGTCAACCGTGCTGGCGCTGGAACACTGCCCCACTCGAACGGAGATCGGAAATTCGGAGTGCACATACACGTCGCGAAATTCCTTGTTCCCACTGATGAGGTGCTGCTGCGGCAGAAGTCGATAGGATTTATAGAATTTCTTGGGCTCTTGCGTTTGCGCGTCCGTCAAGACCGCGGCCGCGCAGGCAAGAAGCAGGAAGAGGGCGAACGCCCTTGAGAACGGTATGGCTTTTTCCATGGTGTGAGCATTCTAAACAACGCAAGGCTCGCGCGGCACGCGCTCTGTGGTTCTGTAACGTTCGGGGGGCAAAAGGATGATCCTGCGCGCAGAGTTGGGGACTGGCTTCCGAACGATCGCGATTCCTGCCACCTTCCTGACTCGCCGCACATCGATTACGTTGTAGGCGCGGCGCGAAGACGGCTCTGCCAGCCAGTGCTTCGGGCCCGAGCCTTCGCACCATTTAGAGCGATGCCTGTTCGTTGGGCGGCGATTTTGAGAGGAGCAAAGGATGCGTGTCTTTGTCGCGGGGGCAAGCGGAGCCATTGGAGAGCCATTGATTGCGGAGTTGTTGAAGCAGGGGCACTCTGTGGTTGGAATGACAACCAGCGCGCCGCGGGCGGAGATTCTGGAAGGCCACGGAGTCGAGGCCGTGATCGTCGACGCGTTCGATGCCGCGGCGTTGACGGCTGCGGTGCGACGGGCGAAGGTGGAAGCCATCATTGACGAATTGACGTCGTTGCCCAAGGAACTCAGCGATATGCCGAAGTATGCGGCGGGCGACAGGAGACTCAGGATCGAGGGGGGTGGGAATTTATTCCGGGCGGCACTTGCGTGCGGTGTGCGGCGCTATCTACAGCAGGCGAGTGGATTCTTTTTGAAGGCTCCCCGGGGGGCACTGGCGGACGAATCGTCTCCCTTGGATGTACATGCGAGCCCGAGTGTGGCAGCTAGTGCACGGACCTATCGGGAACTCGAGACAAGGTTGTTCAGTTCCGATGCGATTGAGGGAGTGGCACTGCGCTATGGGTTCTTCTATGGGCCGAAGACGTGGTACTACCCTGGCGGAGCCGCGGCGCAAATGGTGATGCGGCAACAGAATCCCGTGGTGGGAAAGGGTGAGGGTGTGTCCTCCTTTGTGCATATCGACGACGCAGCAATTGCGACGGTGGCAGCGCTCACAGCGGAGCCGGGTGTGTACAACCTTGTAGATGATGACGCTTCGCCGCAGGCAATCTGGCTGCCGGCGTTTGCGAAGTCTGTGGGTGCGCCCGAGCCCCCGCATCGCAACGAGGCAGAAGTGACAGCATCTGCGGGGGAAGATGCCGTGTACTATGCGACGAAGCTCAGCGGAGCCTCCAATGCGAAGGCGAAGCGGATTCTTGGATGGAAGCCCCGACGGCTGGAGTGGCTGCCGATCTAGCTCATGACAAGCAAGAACGTGCGGGGAATGCCGCCCGCCCGGCGTTGATCTGACTGCCGAGGCGGCTGATCGGCGCAACGGCAATGGCTCTGTCGCACGTCACCGACAGACTGCGTGGCTGTGGCTCTTCTCGAGTCCGCCAATGAGTCCTATTCGGCTCGAGGAATCAACCGCCCGCGACAACACTTCAAACGCAGGATGGACATCCATGATTTCCCCCGGATGCGTTTGCCGTCTCATGGCGCTGTGTCTTTCTGTCGATCCTAAGTGTGGGTGCGTTCTTCTTTTCTATGCAAGCGGCTTCAGCGTAGCCAGGATGGTCGGCAGATATTCCGCGACCGTCGGATGAATGTGCATAGCGCGCTGCATGACCGTGTAGGGCGCCTTGGCATACATCATGTCTAGCAGGACGTGGATCACTTCATCGCCTCCAACCCCAAGAATCGCAGCACCCAGAATTTGCTTCGTTTCTGCATCGACGCAGATCTTGATAAACCCTTGTGTCTCCCCTTTTTCGTAGGCCCGGCTCACACGACTCATCGGATATTTTGCAGCGAGGACGCGCCGTCCGGATTTCCTTATCTCATCATCCCTCATGCCGCATCGCCCGAGCGGCGGATCAATATAGAGCGCGTAGGCCTGGATTCGATCGGACACGCGGCGATGGTCAGCGTTGAAGAGATTGTCTGCAACAATTTCGTAGTCGTTATAGGAAGTATGCGTGAAAGCGCCGCGGCCGTTGCAGTCCCCCAGCGCCCAAATGCCGGGCACGTTCGTTTGGAGCTCATCATCGACGATGATGTAGCCATGTGGGTCGGTCATCACCCCTGCCTGCTCGAGCCCCAGGTCACTTGTGTTGGGGACACGTCCGACCGCTAGAAGCAGGTGCGTGCCTGCTGCTTCCTTTGCGTCTTCGCTGCATTCCATGTGGACGACGACACCGTCATCGCGTCTCGCCAGCGAGATGCATTTCGCATTCAGGCGGATGTGAATGCCTTCTGCCTCCAGGATTTCGCGCGCAGCTTGGGAAACGTCTTCGTCCTCCCGTCCAATCAGGCGCGACCCCATCTCTACAATCGTGACTTCGCTCCCGAAGCGACGATAGATCTGGGCGAACTCCAGCCCAACGTAACTGCCACCAACGATGACAAGATGCCCGGGCAAGAAATCGATGTCCATCATCGAAGAGTTCGTGAGAAATGGCACATCATGAATCCCAGGCATGTCGGGAATCGAGGCCCGCCCGCCAACATTGATATAAATCTTGTCGGCTTGCAGAACCTCATTGTTGACGACGACCGTGTTCGAGGACTGAAAGCGGGCATGTCCCTGAAAGACCGTGCAATTTTTCGTTCCCCGCAGCCATTCCTCCACTCCCTTGTTTGACCTTGCGGAGGCGGCATCTTTCCGCGCTTTGACCTGCTTCATATTGACGCGCAGATCTCCCATGGAGAAACCATATTCCCCGCCTCGGCGGGCAACATGCATCGCATGGGCGCTTGCCACGAGCGTCTTCGTCGGGATGCATCCCGTATTCACGCATGTGCCGCCAAATTTATGGCGTTCGATGATAGCCACGGTTTTGCCGGCACCCGCAAAACGAGCCGCAAGGGACGGACCGGCCTGTCCTGTCCCGATAATGATCGCGTCGAAGTGCTTCATGATGTGGTCACTCTGCTCCCTCTAAGGGAGCTTACCGTCTTTGGCTGGCTCTTTGGGAGTCTTGCCGTCCGCAAGCACGACAAGGCAGGCCGCCTAGCAGCCCGCGCAGGGGTATTCCAATTGGCAGGTTCGTATGCAGGCCGGGCTTCTCAGTTTATTGCCAGAGCTCCGCCAGGGTCGCGACGTCCAAACTACTCACTTCCCGGCCAGGCAGCCGCGTCGAAATTTCCTGGAGCAGCCAACCGTTTCCGTCGGGATCGTGAAAGGCGGCGAACGAGCGGTAAGTCGTATGGTTGGGGTCTGGCCCGTGGATGCGTCCGCTGCCATCGATCGCGAACTGAGCGCCTGGCGCTCCGGCGTGAAACACCTCACTCACCTCAACACCACGCGCGACAAGATCTGCCTGTGCAGCCTCAACATCGGAGACAATCAGATAGAGTCCTTGGGCGGATCCCGGCGCAGCCGACGTCATCCTGGTGCCGAATTGGACGGAGCACGCTGAGCCCGGCGGTGTGAACTGTACGACTCGAAAACCATTCTCGAACGGGAAGTCAGCGTCGAGCCTCCACCCCAGTTTGGTGTAGAACTCCTTGGAGCGGTCGACATCGGCAACCGGAATCACAACGGCTTCGAACTTCATATCGACTCGCCGGGCGCGAGCGCCGCTGCTCGCTTCCGTGCTCGGAGACGCACTCAATGTTGACATATTTTCTCCTTGTTCCTTTTCCGAATTGCGGACCAAGGTCCTTACCTGCAAGTCGGACAACGTCGGTTATGCGGCGATGAGGCTCCCCTCCGCACCCGCCCGTTCGCGCAGTCTCGAGCCCGATACTCGCGCTTCCGCCGATTACGACGACAGTTTGCCCGAGAAGTTCCGGGCTTCGCTGGACGGGAGAGACAGCGCTTGCAGTGCTCATCATTCTTCCGGTCCGCCTGAGCTTGATTAGGCCAGAATCACCGTGACGTGGCTATTGGACGAAGGTATCGATTGCCACGAAAGGATGGATTCGAGACGTGACGCCCGTGGCGCATACTCTATCCCACGGGGCCCTATTGAAGGGGCCGGCCAATACCATGGTCCAATTGATTTGCCGGCGTACCTCGGGTGGAATCGAATCATCGCGGCCGATTCGATCGGACACGAGAGGCGGAGAAACGTCTTGGAAGCTTCGCGAGCAGTGCAGACAATGCGCGGCAGCATCAGCCCTATTCACTGGATGTAGAAAGTTTTGCTTCCGTCACGGAAGAGTTGGAGTGAATCGAATGACGATGGGTGAGCAGCAAATCCGAGCAGCGCTGGAGCAACACTGGTCTGCGTCTGCGTCCGGCGATCTCGCAGCGGAACATGACATTTATGAAGAGAACGCGATCTGCGAATATCCGCAATCGGGTGAACAAATACACGGCAGAGAGAATCTGAAGAGCCTGCGCGGGCACCACCCGGGTCGTCCCGCTGGATTCACCGTGCGCCGCATCCGCGGCTCCGGAAATCTCTGGGTCACGGAATATCTGATCAACTACGAAGGAAAGCCGGTGTATACCGTCAGCATCATGGAATTTGAAAACGAAAAATGCCGGCGCGAAACCCAATACTTCGGTGATCCATTTGATGCGCCCTCCTGGCGCGCGCAATGGGTCGAGCAGGTCGGGCATCCGGTCGAGGCTACCCAACCGAAGTGACTTTCCCGCAACTGGCAAGCAGCTGCAATGAGATCGCGCTTTGTCTTGGGGATCATCCCCAGCATCGCTCGTCTTCGTTGACGGGAGGCGCCGGGTTTTCGAGCCATGCGAAATGGGCCGAGCTCTCAGTCTCTTACTGCATTCTCGTCCGCCGCAGATCGAAGAATTCCTTAACGAGGAAATTTCGTAATCCATCGACTTTTCTCTCAGCGCGTACAAACGGATTCCAAGATGCCCGCACGATAGGAGTCGAGAAGCGCGCCAGTGAACTCCGCGGGAGGATCGTCCCGACGAAGACGAGGGAAGTCTTTCCTTCTGGAGATCCCAAGTTTGGAGGCCATCTTGATCAGATCTACGAGAGAGTTGGCGTGCATCTTCTGCATCACCTGGCCGCGGTGCGCTTTCACCGTGATCTCGCTGATGCCGAGTTCCCCGCCGACCTGCTTGTTGATTAACCCGGAAGACACCAGCGCCATCACCTGGCGTTCGCGCGGAGAGAGCGACGCATAACAAGCTTGGAGTGCCTGTCGCTCTGCCCTCCTGGCAAGAACAAGGCGACTCCGTTCGAGAGCTTCTCGGACAGCGCTCAAGAGTTCGATGTCCCGGAAAGGCTTGGTGAGGAATTCAACAGCTCCTGCCTTCATGGCTTCGACGGTCGCGGGTATGTCGTCGTGGGCGCTGAGAAAAATAGTGGGGATATGAGGGCGTTCTACGGCTGCACGCTTTTGCAATTCGAGACCGCTCTGGCCCGGAAGAGACACATCCAGCGTCAAGCAGCCGGGAGCAGGCTCCAGCGGATGGGCAAGGAATTCTTCCGCGGACGCGAAGGTCTGCGGATGCCAGCCTTCGCCCTGGAATAACTTCTCCAGTGATTCGCGCACGGCGCTGTCTGGGTCGACGACGAATACGCTGGGGCTGGATGCTGATGCTTTTGTCGACCCGAATCGGTGATCGGTGGAAAAACCTGTTCCATTTACAAGATGAGATCCTGTCAGAGTGAAACCCATATCGGCCTCCTTCACGTTTTCGCGACTTGTTCAGAAGATGGTGCCTGGGGAAAGGTAAATCAGCACTTCTGATCGAGACAGCTCAGAGAGGGGATCGTGCCGATTACAGCAACACTATGGAGGCGCCGCACGTCGGGACACAACCCGCGTTCGAAGGAATCTTATTCGTTCGATGGTGTGCCCGATCGTCCGACTTTTGGTGGAAGGATAGAGTGGGGGGCGGGAATTCTTTAACTTGCAATGTGCTTTCTTCCAAAGAGCCGGGCGTCGATCGACCACGCGCCCGGACCGATCAGTGCCAAGGTGCCGCCAAGGACCGCTACGATGAAAGACAATTCGTTGCCGGCGCCGGTCAAGGCGATCCACGCTTCGATGACCACCACCAGCGCTCCCGCAAGGGGTGTCCATAAACCCACCAAGAGGAATAATCCGACGACAGCTCCGGCGATTTGAGGCATCAGTGGCCCAGCCGCGGAAAGTTGGCTTAGGGGCACAATTCCATGGAAGAGGAGGAGGATGCCGGTGACCAGTCGTTGGATGAGGAGTCCCAAACCTGGCCACCCGTCCGCGAACGTCGAGAATAGTCGTTGCACTTTATCCTCTTCGGGAGGATACGGCTGCTTGCAACGCCCCGGGAACGGCCGATGGCCGGAACAAAAATCATACTTTCGGGTGATTAGAGATCGATAATTCCACGCTTGAGTCCAATCGTGACCGCGTGCGCTCGATCGCTGGCATTTAGCTTGGACAGGATGTTCGTGATGCGGCTCTTGACCGTAGCCTCGGCGATGAAGAGCAGGTCGGCGATTTGTTTGTTGGAATTTCCCGTGGCAATCAAGCGCAAGACCTCGATTTCGCGATCGCTCAATTCGTCATCCGTTGCGTGTTCCGCGAGTTCGGCGGCGACCTCCGGAGGGATCCTCTTTCGTCCTTCCATGACCAGATGAATCGTATCGAGGAGTTCTCGATCATGCCCCTTCAATAAATAAGCACGGGCTCCTGCTCGGAGTGCGCGTAGCACCTGAGCGTCCCCGCTATAGGTCGTGAGAACGATGATGCGCGCGTCTGGGAATTCAGCCAGAATACGGTTCATCGCTTCGATTCCGTTGAGGCCGGGCATTTGAAGATCCAGCAGGGTGACGTCGGGGCGATGGATTCGATACTTCTCAATGGCCTCTTCACCGTTGGAGGCTTCCGCGACCAATTTCATGTCAGGCTCTGCGTTGACCACCGCCGCAATGCCCTTGCGGAGAAGAGGATGATCGTCGGCGGAGAGGATTCGAATCATGCTAGGAACGTTGCTCATCGTCACCAACCTTGTGGAACAGCCCGGAGCGGCGGCCATGATGCCGTTTCTCGTACGCCAATGCCGCTGGGATCGTCAGCTCTACTTCCGTGCCCGCGCCCGACTCGCTCCAGAACTCAATGCTTGCCCCGATCCGCTGCGCCCGCTCGCGAATCCCTGGTATGCCCCAGTGTTCCGCCTGGCCACCGGCTTCGAGGATCCTGCGATCGATCCCCTTGCCATCATCACGGATACGCAGTCGAAGCTGATCGTGATCGTATCGTATTTCGACTTCGATGAGGCTGGCAGCGGCATGTTTAAACGCGTTCCGGAGCACCTCGCGCACGATCTTATAGATTTCATCCTCGAGCATCAGGGATAGAGTTCGTTCCTTCCCTTCGACAATCATGCGGAAGCTGGGGGCCTGCCCTTGCATTTGTTGAGTCTCCGCAAGTTCATGACCTGTCGCCTCGAGCAGTTGGGCAAGGTTGCGCTGGGCGACTGGTTCGGGGCGCAAGTCGTGAATCGCAGCACGCCCCTCTGCAATGCCGCCTTCCGCTGCATGAATTCCTTCATCAAGCACTTGCATGGCATTGTCCGCTTTTCGTAGGAGCATGGTACGAGCCGCCTGGATTTGGAAAACCGCTCCCTGAAAGCTTTGAAGCAAAGTGTCATGCAACTCCCGTGCAATCCGCATGCGCTCGCCAAGGCGTTCCTCCAGCCCCCGCGCGAGTTGCCGATGTACCTGGTGAAGACGCAGCTGGTAGAGTGCCCAAAGCAACGCCGTAAAAGCCAATGCGCACAGCACCCGGAACCAGGTTGTCTGGTAATAGGCTGGCGCCACAAGAAAATCGAGAGAGGCGCCATCGTAGTTCCATACGCCGTCGTTGTTGCAGGCGATCACTTGGAATCGATACGTACCGGGCCCCAGGTTATTGAAATACGCCTGGCGCCGAGTGCCAACGTTTTGCCAATCTGCATCCATTCCGTCCAACCTGTAACGAAAGTGAACGCGCTCGGGGACGGACAGGCTCAAGCCCGCATAGTCGATTTCAATCGTATGCGTCCCGGCGGCAAACTTGATTGGGTTCGACATTGTCTTGCGGCCTTTTTCGCTACCGATGAATAAAATCGAAACCGGCGGCGGCACCTGATTCTGAATCAGGTGCTTTGGATCGATGCGCGCCAATCCGTTATCGGTTGCGAACCATAACAGTCCGTTCGCTGTTCTCACCGCGGTTGAGCTTGTGAAACTCATTTGCGGAGTACCCGGCAATCCATCAAGATAGCCGAATCGTTGGTACGATACGCGATGGTCGTGGTTTGCGAGCACTTGCTGAATCTCCTCACGAGGGATATGCACGATTCCCCTCATTTCATTCAGCCATAACCCGGAATCGGGAGTCTCGATGATCCCGGATACCGCGCCGAACGGCTCCCCGTTCACAGGTTGAACTTTCCAGAAGCGTCCTTGGTGGAAGAACTCGAGTCCCAGTTCGCCCCCTGCCCAGATATGTCCCATCGGGCCCCGGATTACTTTGATTCGACCGAGATCGACGCCCTCTCGTTCCGAGTACTCCGTAGCGCGACCGTTCTCCACAAAATAAATCTGACCGGACGGGTAACCGAGCCAGTATCCGGATTCATCCCGAAAACTGGCACTCGGGCCAGACCGGAACATCCCACCAGCAGACGGAAATCCTGGGGGCCAGTCATGCATGTTCCAGATGCCCTGCATGAAACGAATGAGTCCGACATCTCCGAACTCGACCCACAAGCCACGGTTGTCTGCGGTCGGCAGGATGTCCCACATCCAGTCAGGCGCTGCATCTTTGGGGATTGGAAAGTAAGTGAAGGCCGACCCTCGTTGACGCCAGATTCCGGCACGCGATCCCCACCAGACATCCCCGTTTGCGTCACGAAGAACGCTCGAGACAGTATTGGCTCCTTTTTCTGCAGTGAGGCTCTCGCCGTGAATCTTTAGCAGGTTCTTTTCGAAAATGGTTCCAACCCTGAGGTCTCCGTCCTTTCCTGCGAGCAGAGTCAGCCGCTCATAACGTTCCGGCAACCGCACGGGCACGACCTGGTTGTGTCGAAATCGAATTAGTCCATGGGAGCATCCGACCCAAATATTGCCCTCGCGATCCTCGAAGAGATTGTAGGCAAGTCCGGCGTGAAAGCCGTCGCTTGCGCCGAAGGATTCCAGTTCACGATCGCGAGAACCGTAGCTGCGCCCTTCGAGTTTTTCAGGTTCCCGGATGCGCACGATTCCCGAATCCTCGCGCGTGATCCACAATGCCCCGTCTTTATCGAAGAGCAGTTGACACAGGCCATTTGCCGCGATGGAAGGGCCCGGTGGGGCTGAATTGTGCCCTCCCGTCGGTACCGGTCGCACTTGAAAACTGCCGTCATCTGCCAGCCACACTCGCCCGTCCGGAGCCTGGGCCAATGTTGTAACAGCAACACCGACCGGACCGCCGATCTCGAACCTCTTCGCCCCTCGCTTGAGAGAGACGACCCGCTTGACCGTCGCTACCCAGAGCGTTCCCTCCCGGTCGACCAGAAGGTATCGAATCATTTCTGGAATGAAATTCCATTCGCGGCCGACAGAGATCCACCGATCGCCCTGGCGAAACACCAACCCCGTTTCCGTACCCGCCCAGATGGTTCCGTCGTTGTCGCGCGCGAAGCAATGCGTGGGGGAGTCCGGCAGTTCGCCGCGCCGCGTGAAGACCCTCAAAGAGCCATCTTTGTAAAAGCCCAACCCGTTCGGCTCAAAAGCGATCCAAAGTCCGCCATCGGGCGTCGCCATCAGAGAGACGATGCTGTGAGACGGAAGACTGACTCCTGGCTGTGGTTGATACTCGGCAAAACTGACGCCGTCGAATCGAAAAAGGCCCCGCGCCGAACCGATCCACAGGTATCCATCTTTCGTTTGGGCAAGCGCGTTGATCTCGCTCGGAGCGCCATCCTTCTCGCTCCAAAAAGTGGAATAGAACTGGGTAATACCGCGGTCGCGGTCGAGTGCCAGCGCGCCAACGCATGCAGATACCATCAACGCGAAGACCAAAGCACTACGCCCGATATACGTGATCGTCCGCGGCGTGCAACGGGCAATCGCGGCCCCGCTCATCCTGGACACACGCGCGGAATCGAGCCGCAATCGGGCGACAGACATCGGGGTAAACATGGCCACCGACGCGGTCGGATTGGATCCGAATTGCTCATCTGCTTACAGATTGGCCAATCTCCTTGGGGGACCCATCCGCACCGGTCAGGGCTGGATGTCCGGGGAAGAATTCGAACCTGGAAGGTGCGACGCGCGTTCTGCCAGTCGGGTGGCGAAGGCCAGGGAAGTCGCCGGTACGGCAATTCTACAACCGGCCGTCGGGCGCGGGAGCCCTGATAGAAATCGCGGAAAGGAACATGGGAAACATCGGGCTCGCCGCACTCAAGATCCCGGTGGAGATTGTCGTGCCGGTGTTGCTCGCTTGCTTGCTCTCGGAGTTCGCCGGTCATCCTCCCTCAGGAGGATCAGAGACTCTTCGTGCGAAGGCTTGTGCATCCTGCGAGATCCGATCGCAGACTGGGCTTCACGAGGAATCAACGTGCTCCGTAGTGAAATGACTGACCTCTCGAGGTCGCTCTGTAGTTCGACTTCTTTTCACAATGAAGCCAGACGAATAGAGACGAATCTATTAGACAAAAGTATCGATCAATACCTTCGTTCAATAGATTGACTCTTCCCTCTTTCGGCCCAATCGCAAGGGATCGTGTCCCAATTCATCGAACGCGATCGCTAAGCCCCTTTCTGAAAAGCCGCATCGGCAATACCTTTGTCCAATTGTTTTATTCGTGGCGCTTCCGGCTTAATCAAGAGGCATGGCAGACAAGTTCCTCGCCGATGCACTGGGAGAATGCAAGGGCAAGTGAAGGTAAGGTTCGATGATTCTGCGAGAGGAGTTGTGCCCCCAGTGGCGGAAATACGCGCGACATCGTGGAACCTTTTACCGCACAACAAAAATCGCAGCTCCCCGAAATACACTTGGCACCCTGAAGGATATCGATGACCACCTCTTTACCAGGATTCGATCTTGCGCCACCCCCTGCGATTGACGAGCGCGAAGAACTCATTCGAGACGAGAGATGCGATAGTCTCGACCTCAAACGAAACGTTCGATCTGTTGAGTGGAATTTATGCCCGCTGCATCCCAGTTGCGCACCCGAGTGGATACGGACGAAGGACTTCGCCGCCTCAGGCGCACAGACCTGCCGGTCGGCACCGTGGAACTAGCGCGCTACTTGATTGGCAAAGTCATCGTTCATGACACCGCAAGAGTCAGGTTAGTCGGGCGCATCGTCGAAACGGAGGCTTATCCGGTTGGCGACGCAGCGGGACATGCTTTCCGCGGTAGAACACCGCGCAATGGCTCTCTCTTCCTTGAGCGAGGGCATGCCTATGTCTATCTCATCTATGGCGTGTCGCTCTTGTTGAATGTGGCAAGCGAGCGGGCTGGAGTTGGCGCAGGAGTTCTGTTACGGGCAGTTGAGCCTCTTGATGAGGTCGAACCCGCGGGTGATATACGTCGAAGGAAGCCGCGGGCAGATACAGGACGAGGGCCGGGACGATTGACCAAGGCGATGAAGGTTGATCTCAGGCACGATGGGTTGGACTTATGCAGCCCAAGCTCTCCTCTTTGGCTGGCTGCGACGACGCGCAAGACGGGACCGATCGGTAAAAGCGTGCGCATCGGACTGACTCATGGAGCGAGCCGCTTGTTGCGCTTCTACGAACGTGGCAGTGCTTTCTTAAGCGGCCCAAAGAGACTCCTTGGAGAATGAGCGGATGACACGGATCCGAATAGCCAACGCTCGATCATCCGAAGCACTGCCTTCGAATCCGCCAAGACATTCAGTGGGCCTGCCTGACATTATTTCGACCTCTCTGCACGTAGTCTTCTGCGGAATCAATCCTGGAATGCGGTCGGCCGCAGTCGGTCTGCACTTTGCGAATCGAAGTAACCGCTTTTGGCGCGTGCTTCACCGCGCAGGTTTCACTGCCAAGCAACTGGAACCGGAGCAAGCACGGCTCTTGCTCGAATATGGTTTTGGGATCACCTCCGCAGTGACACGGCCCACAATCAGCGCAACCGACCTCCGTCGAGCCGACTATATCGCCGCCCGTCCCGCCTTCGAGCGCAAAATCGCGAAGTATAGGCCCAGATACGTGGCGTTCCTGGGGAAGCCGGCGTTTTCGGCGTTCATGAACCAACGCGATATTTCATGGGGATTACAGCCAACTACCTTCGGCGGATCTGCAGTCTGGGTACTCCCCAATCCGAGCGGCCTGAACCGTGCCTTCACCCTTGGCCTGTTGACAGATGCCTATCGGCAGTTATTCGAAGCCACGTCTCTCCGCGATCGATAAGTTGCAGACCACGCGCCCCTCATCGGCTTTCTAGGCCACTCCGCCGGAGACGACGAAGGAAGTCCTGTCGAAGGGAGCGGATGTTTCCTGTCGAAGAGGAGCGTCGCGATGCAGACGCATCGGAGGCTGCGAGCGGATTCTTGTCGCACTTGCGAGGCGCCCAAACACCCCTGAGCGGGCGTCCATCCCAACGCCGCCGGACCTTCATCACACCATGGTATCGATCGATACCTTTGTCCAATTGTTGCGATTCCACCCCTCTGGCTTAATCACCTCATCAGCCTCGCGACCAAGGTCGCGTAAGCGGGTGGCTTTGACAACAAACAGCGGATTTCCTCGAAGAGAGCTGGATCCGCATCAACAGCACGACGCGTTGTCGCAAACCGAATCCAGGATTTGCAACGCGATTCAGGAGAATGGAAATGAGCTTGATTGACAGCGCGATTGCCGCAAACCGCAAAAATTCTACGAAGCATGATCCTTCACTGGCAAACAAGCCGGCTCCAAAGGTTGCAATCCTTACGTGTATGGACCCCCGCCTGAACCAACTCCTCGAATGGCTCGACATCAAGCCGGCCGATGCGGATGTGATTCGAAACGTGGGAACGGCCGCAACGGAAGATGTAGTCCGCTCTCTTATGTTTTCAATTCACGTTCTGGGCGTGCGAGAGATCATGATCGTCGGTCACACCGGATGCGGAATGGAATTGTTTTCGGAAGAAGACTTCGAGAAGCACCTTCACAAACGATGTGGCGTGTGGGTCGTAGCTCCGGATAAATTTCACTGCTATTCCGACGTGAATCTGCAGACAAAAAAGCAGGTGCTGAAGCTCAGGTCGCACCCGTGGATTCCATCCAAGATCGTCATTCGCGGATTTGTTTTTGATTTGTCGACAGGCGAGCTTCGAGAAGTGACCCCAAAGGACGAAAAGTAGCGACTGATGGATGGAAGGAGAGAGCGTGGGGACGTGATTGCGGCTGTGAAGTGGGGTGATCCGGAGGTGTTAAAGTCTTTGAGCGCGATGGTGGTGCCTCCGGAGGGCGCGCGCTTACAGTGGATCTGGGTCGTTTGTAATTGAAGAGTCTCGCTCGCTGCGACGCGCCGTAATATTTTGCAGACGTGCATCCCAGGACGTCGAGCGGCGGCATGGCTCCAACGCCGTTCGGCAGGCGCATCAGGGGTCGGCCGGAACTCACGTTGAAAGGCAGGAGGATGGTGCCGTCGGTTGTCTCTGTCAACGTCGGTCTTCCGCGCGACGTTGCGTGGCAGGGGAAGATCGTCCACACAGCTGTCTGGAAGCGGCCCATAGCCGGCAGGGTGATGGCCCGCCGCTTGAATCTCGATGGCGATGGACAAGGCGATCGAGCGGGGCACGGTGGAGAGCACCGCGCTGTGATGGTGTATCAGCTCGACTCTTATCGCTACTGGGAGGCCTATCTTCAGAGACATGACTTTGAGTACGGCCAGTTCGGCGAAAACCTGACGGTCGATGGCCTGCCGGATCACGAAGTTTGTATCGGAGATCGTTACAGGATCGGTGGCGCACTGTTTGAGGTTACGCAGCCCCGCGTTACTTGCTATCGCGTGGGAATACGGATGAACAACCCGGCCATGCCGGCGCTGCTTGTTTCGCATCGGAGACCGGGGTTTTATTTCCGAGTCATCGAAGAAGGGGAAATTGGCCCCGGCGATGAGATCGCGAAGGTCGCGGACGGGCCGGAGCATGTAACTGTCGAGGAAATCGATGGCCTGCTTTACCTGCCGGAGCACACACCGGAGCAACTGCAACGTGCTCTGCGCGTCCCGGCGCTCAGCGCAGGTTGGGAGGGGTCGCTCAAATCGCTGCTCGCGGCCGCAGAGAAACACGACCGAAGCGGAAATGCCGGCCTTACTCCCTCTTCCGCGCCTCCTCCGGTGTGGCCCGGGTTTCGCTCGCTGCGCGTTGTGGCGGTACAACGCGAGAGTGTCGACGTACTCTCGTTTGTTTTGGAATCGGAAGACCACGGCCCCCTACCGGCGCCTCTTCCCGGTCAATTTCTGGTCTTCAAACTGGAGCTGGCCAAAGATTCGGATCCTATCCTGCGAAGTTATTCGATGTCCGGCCCGCCGGGCGCGGGGACGTATCGCGTCAGCGTGAGGCGCGCCGCTGGTGCAGGCAGCCGTTACTTTCATGACCAGGTCCGGGAGGGCGGCCTGCTTCAGGTAAGCGCGCCAAGAGGCAGCTTTATACTGGCTCCCGGCGGGGGGCCGGTTGTTCTGCTCAGCGGCGGCATCGGGGCGACGCCGCTTCTTTCAATGCTTCACTCGCTCGCGGAGAGCGGTGCAACCTCAATGCGCGAAGTGTGGTGGTGCTACGGCACCCGCAATCGTACGCAACACCCATTTGCGGCGGAGGCGCGAGGGCTTCTGCGCAGTCTTCCCCAGGGTCATTCCCTCGTCGCGTACAGCAAGCCGGAAGACAGCGATGAGTCCGGTAAGGATTACGACGTCTCCGGACGACTGAGTCTCTCCCTATTGCAAGAGCAACAGGTACCGAAGCACGCGGACTACTATCTCTGTGGACCGCCTGTTTTCCTTCGCGACTTTGCCGCCGACCTGAAGTCCTGGGATGTCCCCGACTCCTGTATCCACTCGGAGGTGTTCGGCGCTGAATTGTCGATCACTCCCGGTATCGCGAGCCAACCATTCGTTTCCCCGCATCCCCCCGCTGAAAACATCGGTGCCGGCCCGAAGATTTCGTTTACACGCAGCGGTCTCACAGTGCCGTGGAACTCGAAGTATGGAAGCCTTCTCGAATTCGCGGAAGCCTGCGATATTTCCGTCAGGTGGTTCTGCCGGATGGGTGTCTGCCACTTATGCGAGTCCGGATTGATTGATGGCAAGATCAGCTACGCGCCCGATCCGCTCGATCGGCCGGCGGAAGGAAATGTTTTGATCTGCTGCTCGACTCCGCTGACCGCCGTCGAACTCGATCTCTGATGGTCTGGCTTATCGAGTGCCGTGCAGAAGGGATCAATTCCCAAGCCTACATCAAATTCGTTAAAGCGCGAGATCGCTCAAACCCGGATGGTCGTCAGGCCGTCGTCCCAGGGGCCAATGGAACTTCCGATCGGCCTCTTGGAGGGGTAACTCATTGATACTGGCATGCCGTGCATACATCAGTCCCTGTTCGTCGAACTCCCAATTCTCGTTGCCGTAGGCGCGAAACCAGTTGTATGAGTCGTCGTGGTATTCATAGGCGAATCGTACCGCGATGCGATTGCCATGGAATGCCCACAGCTCCTTGATGAGGCGGTAGTCCAGCTCTCTCGTCCATTTCCGCCTGAGGAAGGCGATGATCTGTTCTCTGCCAATTGGGAATTCGGCGCGATTCCGCCAACGTGAATCCATGGTGTAGGCAAGCGAGACTTTCTCCGGGTCACGCGTATTCCAGCCGTCTTCGGCGAGGCGCACCTTTAGAATCGCCGTCTCTTGCGTGAAGGGAGGCAGTGGTGGACGTGCGGTCATGGCGGATTCCTTTCCAATCGTCACAAAGCAGGCAGACCTGGGACCCTAGAACGAATGAGCGCAAGCGGACGAAGCGTGTTTGGGGCGAGCGGCCATCAATTCGAAGCCACGCTTTCGCCATTCGACAGTGCGGCTCGCGTGTCATTCAACATTTCGACCATCATCTTTCGCGGTAACTCGTCTGTAAGTGGCTTAATTAGCCAGCGAAACTCGATAGGTATGCCGCGGCTGAGCGCGACTGTCTCGAGCTCAACATAGACGCCTCCGTCGCGCTCTTCCAGCCGTTCGTTGACGACAGCCCGCCATACGTAGCCGGGCCGTCGATCCTCGGGGAACGGGTGCTCACTCGGCTGGCCATAGTTAGCGATCTCCTGAATGCGGGTCGCGTTGCTTGTGATGGATACCTTCTTCGAATCGAGCCTCGAAATGTGGATCTGATTGTCAACGGCCACTGCGGCGGTCACGGACATTGCTTTTTGCACGGCAACTACGCTGAGCTCGATATTTTCGTCCTTGTGTTCGAGTACCGAACAGCTTTTAAGAAGCTGATTGTAGAGTTCGCCGTAGCTCCCGTAATTTGTGAGAACACGCATGGCCTGGTCAAGAGACACGTTGGGAATAAAGATAGCGCCCACCCAATGATGGATCATTCCTTGAGGCACCTTGTGGGGATCGCGATTCAAGATGACCACCTCGTTCCGTTGCAGCCGGCGCTGCGAGTCCGGCGAATCCTCCACCAATAAAAAGGCCCCATTTCCAGCCATGCGGGTTTCTCTGTCAACGTCGAGCGCCTGGATGTATTGATCCCAAACACGAAGCGTTTCCTGCTTCAACTCCGCCGCCGGCAACCAGCGCGCGGCGAGCAAAAACAGCAACATCGCGGCCCATGCTCGAGGCTTAAGCCCAAATTTCCTAACTGTGGCGGATGCGAGAGGCGGTTTCATCTCCTGTCCCCTTACTGCAAATGCAATACCGTTGCGGCTGAACTTCCCAGCGAGAAAGAATGTTGATCTCAGACAATCCCTTCTTCGCAATCCTTCTGCGAAGTACGAACTTCCCGTCAACACGGCACGATGTTTTGACTTAGATTCTCAGTGTCCGCCAGGGTTGGATTATGCCACCCTCCTTCGGGTGATACTCTCTGTTCTACCTGGCTCGGCCCCCATGA
>Ga0210389_10001321_pt1 | contig 20226 bp, 19 predicted proteins | sample IncBWH28OmetaG_FD_160127 | JGI IMG/M metagenome (GOLD analysis project Ga0210389, IMG submission 160127) | Forest soil microbial communities from Barre Woods Harvard Forest LTER site, Petersham, Massachusetts, United States - Inc-BW-H-28-O ...
GCGCTGGCGCGCAACGCGCGCGAGCGGACGCTGCTCCTGGGGCGTGCCGCCTCTTGCGGCGCCACCGCGCAATAGCCCGGCGCCAGGAGTCTGGGCGGTAGGATTTTCCCAGTCGGCCTGGCTAGTCGGCTCTGGCCAATCGGCCTCAAGCGCGCAGCGTGACGATGAAGCAGCTGCGGCCGTCCTCCATGGAGGCGCAGCGCGCATCGCCACCGTGACGGCGTGCTATTTGCCGCACCAGCGACAGGCCCAATCCGTTGCCCGTGCCGTTCTGGCTGTCGCGGCGCCGGTAGAAGGGCGTAAACAGCTGTTCGAACTCCGCCGCCGCCGGACCGGGACCCTGATCCCACACAGTCAACACCACCACGCCGCCTTCCTGCCGCAGCCGAACCTGGGTCGGCGGCACGCCATGGCGCTTGGCATTTTCCAACAGATTGCGCAGCAAACGACGCAGCAATCGCGGATCGCCGTGAAGTTTAGCCGGCGTACCCTCGAGCTGAACCTCATCGTAGCGGGCGCATTCCTCGGCCGCGAGGGCGAGCAAATCGATCTCCTCGCGTACGTCGTTTTGCGCAACCGTGTCCAATCTGCTCGCCAGCAGAATTTCATCGACCAAGCCGTCCAACTCCGCGATGTCCTGTGCCAGACCGGCCTTGGTCTTCGGATCGGCGGATTGTTTCAACAACTCCACCGCCAGCCGAATACGCGCCAGCGGCGTTCGCAATTCATGAGAGGCATTGGCCAGCAGCGACCGATTCGCCTGGATGAGCTGCTCTATCTGACTTGCGGCGCGGTTGAAGCTCTCCGCCAGGCCGGCGATTTCATCGCGGCCCTCGACGGCGACCCGTGCGCCCAGATCACCAGCACCGAGCGAGTCGACGCCACGCTGCAGGCGTTCGAGGCGTCCGGTGAGTTGCCGAACGATGGGATAGGCAGCCACGCCAATCGCCAACGCCGCGAAAATCACCAGTAGATGAAAATTCAAGCGTGAGGCGGCGAAGCCGATCGGTACGCTGGCGACCAGCAGACGACTGTCGGCCAGGCGCACGCTTGAAAGCGTATTGCCCTGCCAGTACCCAAACTTCAGCGGATGATAGTGCCGCGAACTCGGCATCGGCAGCGGACGCCCGATGGCGGCAATGACCGTTCCATCGGGGGCAAAGAGGGTGACATCGGCGCTGAGTCCGGCCGCCAATTTTTGCAACGCCGCCTGTTGCTCCGAGGCCGGCGCCTGCGCGGGCGGCAGCACGTTTTGAACCAGTCGTCCGACTGTGACGCCCACCTGTTCCATCGGGCCGCCGGCGAAATGCACCAGCACCGAGGCGGCCAGTCCGAGCAGCGCGAGGCTGGCCAGCAGTGCAATATAAAAGCGCAGATACAGGCGCAACATCAGTCCTGCGCCTTGGCGAATACATAGCCTGCGGCACGCACCGTGATAATGCGCCGCGGCTTCTTGGGATTGTCCTCGATGGCGGCCCGGATGCGCGAAATGTGCACATCGATGGAGCGGTCAAAGGATTCGAATTCCTCGCCTTTGACGAGATCCATCAGCACTTCGCGCGACAAGACGCGGCCGGCGTTCTTTGCGAGTGCCACCAGCAGATCGAATTGGTACCCGGTCAGATCGCAGGGCTTGCCGTCCAATCGGACGGCTCGCGCGGCCGTATCGAGCTCCAGACGGCCGAAGTGTGATGCTTTCTCACCCGTCGCGCCGCGCACGCGACGGCGCATGATGGCGCGCAGCCGGGCAACCAATTCCCGTGGCTCGAAGGGTTTGGGCAGGTAATCATCCGCGCCCAGCTCCAATCCGACGATCCGATCGACGGCATCACCTCTCGCGGTCAGCATCAGCACGGGCGTGTCGTATTTTGCGCGCAATTCGCGGCACACGTTCAATCCATCCATGTCGGGCAGCATCAGGTCGAGCACAACCGCGTCGAATTCGGCGTCGGATAACTTCTCGAGGGCCGTGGCCCCCAACGATGCAACTGTCACGGCAAAACCCGCCTGACCGAGATACTCGAGGAGCATGTCGGCCAGGCGGGGATCGTCCTCGACCAAGAGAATTCGCTCAGCCATTGACCGGCGACTCTAAAGAGAGCGAGCCGTCAACGCCAGCGCATTATGACTTGGCGTGCATTTGGTGCATTTGCTGGAGGTGAGCCGCCAGGGCGCTGCGCTGCGCCGGCGTCAGCACCTCATCGACATCCGCGAGAAGCTGCGTCAATCGCTTCGAGGCCTGGTCGGCCAGCTGAAGATGCGCGACGCGTGCCGCTTCCAGCGCAGTCCGATCAACCGTGTCTTGTGTCAGTGCCTGAACCGCTTGTGCATGGGCGGCTTGCAGCTGCGCATGCATCGGCAGCAGATCATTCACGGCTTGTTTCACCATCGGCGTGATTTGCGCCTTCTGTGCATCGGTGGCGTCGATCTCAACATATAAGTGCTTGAGCACATGATCGACGTGCGCGGAGACATCGGCGGCGCTGTGGGGACCCGCCATCGTGCCGTGGAAGCCGCCCATCCCGGTCGCGGCCGCGACCGCGGCGATGCTCCCGGCAAGAGCCGCTCCGGCGAGAAACGCAATCAATGTCATGCGGCTGAACACGGATCGACGCGGCGTCGCGTTTCCGGATTCGGAGGAAGTATTCATGGTAACCCCTGGTAGGTAAGAGAGACGATGCACAGTCTGCGCGTCGACTGTTAGGCGTCTTTGCAGCGGGCGTAAAGTTTTGTAAAGCGGTGTGCTTGGATTGGGACTGGGAAACACCCGGAAGTGCCCACGCCCCTCCGATCCACTCGCAATCGCACTTTTTGCCAATTGAAGACACATTGATCCAAGCCATTCCGATTCTAGGTCGGCAGGATGAAGCCGGCGATGCAACTCCATCAGATTGGGCGCGGGGACACGGCACGCCAAACTATTCCTAGACCTGAATGAGTAACAAACCATGCACAAGTCAATTCCAAGTCTCTTTGCTTTCGTCCTCGTGTCCGGCATTGCGTTAGCGGCGGACACCTCCTCGCCGCCCCCAGTCGGCGAGGGTGCCATACCATCGGCCTACGTGTGGCTGAGCGGTGGTTCGGTCGCCATCGGCATCGGATACACCTGGGGTCACGGCACCCTTTACTACAGCAAAGACCAAAAGCAGTACAAATTCAAACTCTCGGGCGTCTCAATCGCCGATGTGGGCGGTGCTGGTATTACCGCGGAGGGCGAGGTCTACAATCTGACCAAGCCGGCGGATCTCAGCGGCAATTATTCGGCGGCCACGGCGGGCGTGACGGTCATTGAGGGCGGCTCGCTTGCATACCTCAAGAACGACAAGGGTGTCGTCATCAAGCTGCATTCGCAAACCGGTGGGCTGCGATTCAACCTGGCGGCGGAAGGCGTGAAAGTTACGCTCCAACAACCCTGATTGAGGCGGGGCGGGGAGACCGTGTCAAGGAAACCGGGGCGCGTCTTGCTCGGGTTCAAGCGCCAGTGCATTGGTGAGAATGCACACCTGCCGGTATTTTCCGATGAGGAGCAGCAGTTCGAGCAGGGCCATCTCACTGAAACTCGCGCGCAATTCAGTCCAGAAATCCAGCGCGATGTCGCACCGGTCCTGCAGTGCTTCGCATAGGCGAACGATCAGGGCATCGCGGCCGTTCCATGCACCCGCCGTGAAGGGCTTCAATGTGGCGGCAATCTCAGCTTCGCTAAATCCCACCTTCGCGGCAAAAAAATGCACATGCACACCCCATTCATACTCCGATCGGCATCGGGCGCAGACTGTCAGGATGGCCAACTCGCGCTCCCGCAACGATAGATGTCCCCGATCCAGCAGACCGCCGTCCACGAAGCGCGCAAACAACCGCTCATCGCGCGCGAGCACTCTGAACAACCGCAGCGGGGTAAGTTTCTGGAATCTGGCTTGAACTGATTCCGGCCAAGGGGCTTCGGCGGGCGCAATCCGCGACTCAGCGGTGGGCGTCATAATTCATTCTCCGGCGTTGTCGAGCGGCCCAAGTGTGACCGATAGGGGTAGGATTGCGCCAATCCACCGTCAAACCGGGAGTGAGTGATGCGCCATCGCAGCTGTCATTTGTTCGCGTCTCTGTGTCTTTCCCTGTCCCTGAGCGGCGTCGCGTCGGCCGATGCCTCGCCTGCTGCCGTGATGCAGCTCATGACCAAGGAGCTGGTTGGTAATTCAGGCAAAGAAGTCCTGATGTCCACCGTGACCTATCCGCCCGGAGGGGCCTCTCCGCCGCACCGGCACGATGCCCAAGTGTTTGTGTATGTGCTCGAGGGAGAGCTGGTCATGCAGGTGCAAGGCGGTCCCAACGTCACGCTCAAGCCCGGAGAGACATTCTATGAGAGCCCGAGCGACGTGCATGCCGTGTCCGCCAATGCCAGTCAGACGGCACCGGCCAAATTCTTGGTTTTCATCATCAAGGACAAGGGCGCGCCCACGACACGCGCTGCCTCGCCATGAGACTCACATGAGCAAGGGTATTTGCACGAGCGCCATCATCAGTGCGATATGTTCGATGCTGATTGTCTCGGGGGCGCAGGCCGATAGCAGCGGGGAGTCGCGCGCCAAGAGCGCGGCGCAAGCAATCCTGGGTTCTCCCGCGCCGCGGGTGACGCTCCAGACTATCGATGGCGAATCGATTGATCTGGGGAGTCTCTACGGCAAGAAAGCCGTATACCTGAAATTTTGGGCCACCTGGTGCGTCCCGTGCCGGCAGCAGATGCCGCATTTCGAGCATGCGTATGAAACCGCTGGAACCGATCTGGCGGTCATCGCCATCAACGTCGGCTTCAACGACTCTCTCGATGCCATTCAGGGCTATCGGAAACGCTTGGGCATCACGATGCCGATTGTGCTCGATGATGGCCGCCTCGGCGCTGCCTTTCGGTTGCGCGTGACGCCGACACACATCGTGATCGGTCGCGACGGCAGAATTCAGTATGTCGGGCACCTGGCGGACATGCAGTTGGACGACGCCTTGAAAAAGGCTCGCGGCCAGGCCGGCGTGCCGGTTGCGCAGGGCAAGGGCGGTGCGGCTGCCGCGATGCCGGAAACGCGGGCCATTGCGATCGGCGATCTGCTGCCGGAGCAGTCGCTGCGGACGATTGACGGCCAACAGTTCTCACTGCGAGCGCTGGATTCCGGACGATCTTTCACCGCGCTCGTCTTTCTATCTCCATGGTGCGAGTCCTACCTGGCGACATCGCGACCAACGGTGGCGGAAAACTGCCGCACTATGCGGACGCACGTTGGCCAATTGGCCGACGATCCGCGTGTCCGCTGGCTGGGAGTCGCGTCGGGTCTGTGGGCGGACACCGCCGACTTGCGCAAATATCGTCGGGAATACCAGGTCACGATTCCGTTGACACTGGATGCCTCGGGAAACATCTTCAGGGAGTTTCGCGTCAACGATGTGCCGACGGTGCTGATCGCGGATAGTCACGGAAAGTTGCTGCGCCGAATTGAGGGCGGGGCATCCGACCCGAAGACCTTGACCAAGGCTCTCAGCAACTAAGCGCGGCCCAAGAGCGGCGGCAGCCGGCGGGTTGCGCCGCTGAGGGCGCTCTCGTAAGCGTACGCCAACTGCAGGCAACTGAACTCATGGCGATTGGGAGCGATGATTTGAATGCCGATGGGCAATCCGGCATCGCTGAAGCCGGCAGGGGCGGCGAGCGCCGGGCATCCTGACATCGTGACGAGCAACGCGCTCTTCATCCATTCATGGTATGTCTGCATCTTTTGACCGGCGATTTCCTGCGGCCAATGCTGATTGATGTCGAAGGGGAAGACTTGCGCGCTGGGCAGCACCCAAAAATCATAGCGCTCTAAGAACTTGCGCACGCTTTGGGTCCATTCCGTGCGCACCACCGATGCGGCCGTGATGTCGCGCGCGGATTGCCGCATCCCCGTTTCAACTTCGTATACTGCCTCGGGTTTGAGCAGGGCGCGTTTGGCAGGATCGTCGTAATAGGCCTGAATCGAAGCGCCTTGCTGCCAACCGCGAAGCCGAATGGCCGCTTGCCACAACGCCTCGAAATCAAAATCCGGCGCCCCCTCTTCGACGATGCAACCGAGGGATTCGAAGGTGCGCGTTGCCGCCCGACAAACCTCGAGTACTCCCGGCTCGCAAGGAGTATGACCCTTGAAGTCCGCGCCCCAGGCGATGCGTTTGCCCTTGAAAGAGCTCTCCAGCCGCCGTTGAAATGCGCTGCCATCGCCATCCAACGACAGCGGCGCGCGCGCATCGAAGCCCGCTTGCACCGCCAGCAGCATGGCAAGGTCCGTGACGTTTCTGGCCATGGGACCGCTGACGCTCATGGATGGCAGCCACGCGTCGCGCGCATCATTGGGAACGCGGCCGATGCTGGTGCGAAAGCCATAGACGCCATTCCAGCCCGCCGGATTGCGCAGACTTCCGCCATAGTCGGAGCCGTCCGCGACCGGCTGCATGCGCAGCGCCAGCGATACCGCCGCGCCGCCGCTGCTGCCGCCTGCCGAGCGAGTCGGGTCATACGCATTGCGGGTCGCGCCGTAGACCGTATTGTATGTATGCGAACCCAATCCAAACTCCGGCGTGTTGGTCTTGCCGATGAAAATCGCGCCTGCATCACGCAATCGCTCGACCATCAAACCGTCGGCCGAGGGTACGAAGTCCTTCAAGATCGGAGAACCCATGGTCATGCGGATGCCTTTGACCGCCTGCAGATCCTTTACTGCATGCGGAAAACCATGCAGCGGACCCATGGATTCGCCTCGAGCAAGCCGGGCATCGCGTTCACGCGCCCGGGTGAGCAGATCTCCTCGCTCTTGAAGTGCAACGATCGCGTTTACTTTTGGATTGATCCGCTCGATATGGTCCAGGTATGCGCTCATCACCTCGACACATGAGAGCTTGCGCGCGTGTATCGCCTTGCTGAGGGCGGCCGCGTCCATGAGGACGATTTCATCGGGGCGTCGTTCTTGTCCCGAAGCCGCGTATACGGCGGCGTTTAAAGTGGCGCCCGCTGCCACGCCCAAGATTTCGCGGCGGCTGAGGGCGGCCTTGTCTGAATTGTGTTCATTGTCGGTCACGTATCGCTCCCGTGGGTTTGCAGGCCGCCGCGTGAATAGCCCACGTGACGCAAATCGTGCGGCAACTGCCGGTACGCTGCGGCGACTTCCGGCATCACCGCATAGCTTTCCACGAATTCCCGGGGGAACCGGCACGGCTTGCCAGTATCGAGATTCAGGCAAAAGTACTCGATTTCCGCGTCGATGACCCGCTTCCCGTCGCCCAAGCGCAAAATCTCGAAGCGGCGGGTGCAGCGCAGACGCCCGTCACAGGCGACCAGCCAGGTCGCGAGCAGCAGCATATCGCCGAGCAACGCCGCTTCCAGGTAGTCGATCCGCGTATGCCGTACGGCCATGCCGCGCCGCATAGCCAGGCAGCTCGCCAAGGGCGTGCCCAGTTCCGCCGCGTGCGTCCAGGCAATGCGATCCAGCCATTGCAAGTAGACCGCGTTGTTGACGTGCGCATATTCGTCGATTTCCTCGCACACGACTTGATGCGTGCCGGTGAAGGCCAGCGGCAAGCGCAGGGGCGGGTGGATCAATGTTCAACTCCCTGATTGTACTGGCGTACTCAGGCATTCTCGGGCCTCTTTCGCATAACAGCAATTTTCGTGTTGCACGGTAAAGACGGCAATACCCAGACCGCTCCTACGCATTCTGACCGGATTAGCCGACTTTGTCTGACGGATTTTTAATGTGGATTTGTTTCAGCATGACTCCCCTGCCGAGCGTGGTCAGACCAATCTTTATCCGGGGCAAGTCATGGACAAACTCTATCTTGGCTTAGGCGCAGCGCTGTACCTCTTGTTCGTGGCCTGGTGCATCGTTACTCCCCAAAAATAGAGTCGACTTTTGACCATCGCGTCAAGAATCCGGAGCGTATGATCGCCTCGTGAAGAGAGTCCAATCGAGCCCAATCAGACTGTGGCCACTTCTAGGCTGCCTCTGGGTGTTATGTGCTCATTCCCTGGAACTTTCCCAGCTGACCAATCAAGACGCCGCCCGCGGCATCAGGGCGGCGCTCAATACGGGTGCGTCCGCGGCGATCGGCAAGCTGGGCGTACCGGGCGGTTTCTTCAACAACCCGAAAGTGAAGATTCCGTTGCCGCCGGCGCTGGATGAGATTGCCAAGGGAATGCGTTTCATAGGACGGGGGAAAGATGCGGATGAGCTCGTCGCGGCCATGAATCAGGCGGCAGAACAAGCGGTGCCGCAAGCGAAGGAATTGTTGACCAACGCCGTCAAGTCCATGTCCATTGAGGATGCGAAGAAGATTCTGACCGGCGGAGACCAGTCGGTGACCGAATTCTTTCGTGCCAAGACGGCTGCGCCGTTGGGGCAGAAATTTCTGCCGATCGTCAAGCGGGCCACCGACCAGGTCGGTTTGGCGCAGAAGTACGATCAGTTCGCGGCGCAGGGCGAAAAGCTTGGACTGATCAAGGGCGACGCTGCAAATATAGAACAGTACGTGACCGGCAAAGCCTTGGACGGACTGTATCTGATGATTGGCGAGGAAGAGCGCGCGATCCGGCAGAACCCACTGCAGGCCGGCAGCGCGATCGTTTCAAAGGTGTTCGGCGCGTTGAAATAAGCCATCGCTGCCGGCGCGCTGTAGATCATGGCCAAAGCTGCCTTGGCCGGCCAATTGGCGAAATCGCTGCTGCCACACGCCCAGGTCGATTTTTCGGGACACCAGCCAGGAATCATCGTAAATCGTGTCCGCATATCGATCGCCGGCATCGCATGCGAGCGTGGCAATGCTGCCGTGCTGACCGGCTGATTGCATGTCTGCCGCCAGTGCGAGGGCACCGGCAATGTTGGTCCCGGTCGAAGGACCGAAGCGGCGCCCCAGCCGGCCTTCAAGCCAGCGTGCGCCGGCGATGGAGGCCGCATCGGGCACGGCAATCATCTGATCGACGACGTTTCGCATGAACGAGGGTTCGACTCGGGCGCGACCGATCCCTTCGATGACGCCGCCGCATCCGCCGCAGATCTCCCGGTCACCGGTCGCGAAGTAAGGAAAGAATGCGGAACCCTGCGGATCCACGACGCAGAGACGCGTCGCATTGAGATTCGGGCGATAGCGGATGTAGCGCCCGATCGTCGCGCTGGTGCCGCCGGTCCCTGCACCGACCACAATCCATGCCGGAACAGGATGGGCTTCTTGGGCAAGCTGCGCGAAAAGACTTTCGGCGATGTTGTTGTTACCGCGCCAATCCGTGGCCCGCTCGGCAAACGTGAATTGATCCATGAAGTGTCCATTGATCTCACGAGCGACCCGGGCCGCCACCACAGAAATCTCTTCATGAGGCTCAACCAGGTGAATCCGGGCCCCGGCACGCGCAATGGCATCGCGCTTTGCCGTGGCCGTTCCACGCGGGACGACCGCGATGAAGGGCAGTCCCAGCAGGTTGGCAAAATAAGCCTCTGAGATGGCCGTTGAGCCGGAGGATGCCTCCACGACCGTCGTATCCTCTCGAATGTCTCCATTGCACAGAGCGTGCAGGAACAACGATCGGGCGAGACGATGCTTCAAACTTCCGGTGGGATGCGCCGTTTCATCTTTTATGTAGATTCGGCAGTTCGGCATCTCGCGCAAGTCGAGCCTCAGCAATGGCGTGTCGACTTCGGTATCGCGGTCCTCATCGAGCTTTGCAATGGCTCGTGCGATCCAAGAACGATTGGCATCGGTCGTGCTGGTCATTCGCCATGATACCGTGTGGGCGCGCGGCGCAGACAGGCTCCTAGAGTCGATGCCAGTAGGCGTTCACGATGCTCGGCGATTGACGAATTTTTGCCGCGACCAGCCGCAGCTGCTCCTCGGGAAGCCCGAACACATCGACCTGAATGTGAAATGCATCGTTCGAAGTGCATTCGGCGATGATCCGCCGGGGCAGGACGTTGAGATTCTGGAAACGCTCGAGGACGCGGGCGACGGCCCCCGGGTCGCTATCCGCGACGATCCGCAGGCGCCATAACGATAATTCTGGTAGGTACATTGTGAACGATCCTCATACGATTTGAGTCCGGAGCAAACACCATCGACACCCGGCCCTCAGTGAAGGCCGGGCTGGTAATGCCCGTGCTGCGGAGTATGAGAATGCTCATGTGCCTCTAGAGTATGCTCTCATCGTTCAAAAAGGGGGAGGTCTTGAATGGTTTGCGGAAAGATGCGGGGTTGATTCGTCTCGAATGCCCACATCGGCCGCCATGCCCCGGCTGCCCGCGGTTCGGTGAGCCAGGCATCGCGCTCACAGCGCGCGCTGCACTGGAGGAGTTGACGCGCCTTCACCGCTTGCCGGATCCCGCGGTCGTGACCGGGGAGATCGCCGGCTTTCGCCACCGTGCGCGACTCGCCATCCGCGGCCGCTTAGGCTCGCCCAAGATCGGGTTGTTCGAGTTGGGTACGCATCGCGTGGTTCACATCCCGAACTGCAGCGTGCATCACCCGCTCATCAACCATGTCGCCAATGTCGTGCGCCGCGCGCTGGTCGAGGCAAAGGTGTCCTGCTATTCGGACGCCGCCCACCTAGGCTCTGCGCGCTACCTGCAAGTGGTCGTGGAACGCGGTTCGCAGGCCGCTCAAGTCGTCGTGGTCGCCAACACCGAGACACCGGAGCCGCTTGCCGGATGCCTCGATCTCATCCGCGAACGGCTCGGCAAGGATTTACACAGTCTGTGGTTCAACGCGAATCTCGGACGGTCCAACACCATTCTCGGCGCCGAATTTCAAAACTGGTGCGGGCCGGCCGGCGTCGTCGAACGTTTTGGCGGAGCGGCGGTGCACTATCCGCCGGGGGCCTTCGGGCAAAGCAATTTGGATATGGCGCAGCTCATAGTCGAGCACGTGCGCGGCCAAATTCCCGCCGGTTCTCGCGTCGTCGAGTTCTATGCGGGTGTGGGCGCCATCGGCCTGTCGATTCTGCCGCAAGTGGCCGAAATCAAAATGAATGAGCTGAACCCGCACTCGCTGCGCGGCCTTGAGCTGGGGCTCGAGGAGCTCAACGCCGCGGAGCGGGCGAAAGTGGCCGTTATTCCCGGTGAGGCAGGCGCCGCGCGATCGGCAGCGTCCGATGTTCCCATCGTGATCGCGGACCCGCCGCGCAAGGGACTGGATCCGCAACTTTCGGACCACTTGAGCCAAGTCCCGCCCGAGCGGTTGATTTACATCAGCTGCGAGATTGAATCGTTGCGCCGCGATGCGGTCCAATTGACGGCGCATGGCAAACTGCGCCTGGCCGGGCTCACCGCGTTCAATCTCATGCCCTTTACCGAACATGTCGAGACCGTGGCTCGCTTCGAACGCTGCTAGGAGGATCGGCACTGTATGAGCCTTCGACTCAACGTCAATGGCCGGGAGCACGCTGTGGCGGCTGATCCGCGCACACCGCTGTTGTACGTATTGCGCAACGATCTGGAGTTGAACGCCGCAAAATACGGATGCGGACTGGGACAATGCGGCGCGTGCACCGTCGTGATCGACGGCGTTGCGGTGTTCTCCTGCATCACCCCGATCAGGCTGCTGGAGGGCCGCCGCATTACCACCCTCGAAGGACTCGGGACAGCGGAAAAGCCGGGGCACTTGCAGCAAGCCTTCATCGAATTGCAGGCCGCGCAATGCGGTTACTGCATTGCAGGAATGATGATGCGCGCGCATGCGTTGCTCACCATGAATTCGAATCCCAGCCATGCTGAGATCCGCACGGCTCTTCAGCCGAATCTCTGCCGCTGCGGTACGCATATGCGCATCGTTGCCGCGGTCAAGAGGGCGGGCGAGCTGCTGCGCGGCGCGACGGCGAAATGAGGTGCGCTTCATGGAATTGACGCGCCGCGATTTTTGCCTGACGGGCGGAGCGCTCATCGTGAGCTTCGCCCTCGTCCCCCGTTTGCTGGAAAGCGCCGATTCTCCGCAACTGCCCGGCAGTCTCGGCAGGAATCCCTATCTCGACTCATGGATTCGAATCGACGCCGCCGGCAAAGTGACCGTCTTTACGGGAAAGGCCGAGCTGGGTCAGGGTATCAAAACCGCGATCGCGCAGATTGCGGCCGAGGAACTCGACGTGGCCCCGGCGGCCATTCAATTGATCACGGCTGACACCGCGCTCACCGTGAACGAGGGATATACCGCCGGAAGTCACTCGGTTCAGGACAGTGGTACGGCCGTTAGAAACGCGGCCGCGCAGGTGCGCGAAATTCTCATCGCGGCGGCGGCAAAGCGCTGGCATCTCGATGCCTCGCAATTGCGCGCACAGCAAGGTGCCGTCGTCGCGCTCGATGGCCGATCGCTCGGCTACGGGCAGCTCGTCGCCGACGAATCGTTGCATGTTCAGGCGCAGCCGCAGTCGAAATTGAAGGCGAGCAAGGATTTTGCGTGGATCGGCAAAGCGGTGCAGCGGCTCGATATTCCGGCCAAGGTTACCGGCGGTGCGGCCTATGTGCAGGATATGAGGCTGCCGGGCATGGTGCATGCCCGCGTAGTTCGCCCGCCGAGCTTTGGAGCGACATTGGCCGGGGTCGATCTGAGCCAGGCGGAATCCATGCCCGGCGTCATCAAGGCCTTGCGGGACGGAGATTTTCTAGCCGTCGTGGCGAAACAGGAGTTCCAAGCAGTCCAAGCCATGCAAAAGCTCGCCTCGTCGGCCACCTGGGTCGAGAACGCTTCGCTTCCATCGCAAGCCGGATTGCCGTCGCACCTCATGGCGCTTCCAGCCGAGGATGCGGTGGTCATCGATCAGCCGCGAGAATCGGACGCCGCGGTTTCGCCGGGCGAGCGAAGTCTCGAGGCGACTTTTACGCGAGCTTATCAGTGTCATGCCTCCATGGGTCCTTCCTGCGCGGTCGCGCAGCTCGAAGGCGACTCCATGACCGTCTGGAATCACTCTCAGGGGGTATTCCCCAATCGCGCGGCGCTCGCGGAGCTCCTGGCGATGCCCGCCGAGAAAATCCGAGGCATTCACAGCGAGGGCGCGGGGTGCTATGGCCACAACGGTGCGGACGATGTTGCGGCTGATGCGGCCCTCATCGCCCGGGCGCTCCCCGGGGTTCCTGTCCGCGTGCAATGGATGCGCGAACAAGAGCACGTTTGGGAGCCATTCGGTCCTGCCATGGTGAGCAAAGTACGCGCAACGCTGGATGCGCAGGGCAGCGTGACGCAGTGGCGCTATGAGCTGTGGAGCAACACCCATTCGACACGCCCCGGACCGGCAGCTAGTTTGCTGCCCGCGCGTTTGTTGGCGCATCCTTTCCCGCCCCGACCCGCGCGTGTGGAAATCACACCGGAAGGCAGCGGCGATCGTAACTCGATTCCGCTCTATGATTTCCCCGGCAAGCATGTGATATGGCATTTCTTGAAGGACATGCCGCTCCGAGTCTCCGCACTGCGCTCGCTGGGGGCGTACATGAATGTCTTTTCGATCGAAAGCTTCATGGACGAATTGGCCCAAGCCGCCGGTATCGATCCCGTCGCATTTCGACTCAAGCATTTGAAGGATCCTCGCGCTCAGGACGTCGTGAGGTTGGCCGCGCAGAAATTTGGATGGGCGGCGCAGCGTGCGATGCCCCGAAATCGCGGCAGAGGCTTTGCATTCGCACGCTACAAAAATCTCGCTGCTTACTGTGCCGTGGCCTGCGAGGTCTCGGTGGAGCACGAATCAGGCACGATCCGCCTCGTCCGCGCGGTGGCGGCGGTCGACAGCGGAGAAATCGTCAATCCAGACGGTGTCCGCAATCAGACGGAAGGCGGAATACTGCAGTCCATCAGTTGGACGCTCTACGAGGCCGTGAAATTCAACGATAGGCGGATCATCTCCACCGACTGGTCGACCTACCCCATCCTGCGTTTCGCATCGATCCCGGATTCGGTGGAAGTGCACTTGATTCCCCGGCCGGGAGAGGCGTTTTTGGGGGCGGGAGAGGCGGCGCAGGGACCCGCTGCCGCCGCCCTGGCAAACGCAGCCGCCGACGCCTTGGGCTTCCGGCTCCGGGACATACCCTTCACCCCGGACCGCGTTCGGGCTGCATTAAATCACTCGGCATAGCTTGATTAATGGTCATTCCGCCCCTAGACAAGAATCGTGGCCGGCGCTATAGCTAAGGGCGCCAAATGCCTTGAATCAGGAGATTGTTATGGCGGCTTATATGCGAATCGCGGGGCTTGTCGTCGCGGGCGTCAGCTTGTTCGGCTGCGCGAGCACCGCTCCGAACGCGAAGACAAATCCAGCGACGGCGGCGGTAGTGAAGGATCCGACCTGCCTGACTGAGACGGGCAGCCGGGTACCCGGTTCGAAGTGCCGGGGATACGGACGCTCGTATTCGAACGAGGATATCGACCGGACCGGTCAAACCAACGCAGCCGATGCATTGGGGCTGTTGGACCCCTCGATCACGGTGCATAAATAATCCAATCGCGGCCGATGCCGCGACCGATCGCGGTTTCAGCCGCGAAGGTCCTCTATGATCATTTGCGCCCCCTTCTCGGCAATCATCGCCGTCGGGGTGTTGGTGTTGCCCGAAGGGATCGTCGGCATGATGGAGGCATCGACAACACGCAGATGCTCCACGCCGTGCACGCGCAAGCGCGCGTCCACGACTGAAGTCTGATCGCCGGCGAGCCCCATCTTGGCGGTTCCCACGGGATGAAAAATCGTGGTGCCAATACTGCCTGCCGCGGCGACGAGGGACTGCGTATCGTCGCCGACGCTGGGACCGGGCAGAAACTCCACAGGTGTTAAACCTCGAACCGCGGGCTGGGCCATGAGGCGCCGGGTCACACGAATGGCGTCCGCCGCGACGACCCGGTCCTCGTCAGTCCCCAAGTAGTTCGGCGCAATCATCGGGGGCGCCGACGGATCGGGAGATCTCGGGCGCACCGTCCCACGCGAAGTGGGGCGCAGGTTGCAGGCGCTGAGTGTGATCGCGGGGAATCGGTGCAGGGGATCTCCAAATTTGTCGAGCGACAGGGGTTGCACGTGAAACTCGATATTCGCTCGCGGCACATCCGGTGTGGAGCGCAGGAAGATGCCGAGTTGCGACGGCGGCATGGTCAAGGGCCCGCGTCGCCGCAGAAAATACTCGACGCCCATCCACGCCCGCCCGACGATCGAGTGATAACTCTCGTTGAGGGTGCGCGCATTTATTTTGTAGATCATCCGCTGCTGCAAGTGGTCCTGCAGGTTCGCGCCCACGCCGCGCCGCTCGTGAATGGTCCCGATGCCGAGGGGGGCGAGCCATTCGTGCCTGCCGATTCCCGACAGGCTCAAGATCTGCGGCGAGCCGATCGAGCCGGCAGACAGAATCACTTCGCCGGCGGTGCGGACCTCGAACGCCTCACGGTTGCGCCGGAATTGCACGCCGCAAGCGCGCCCATGCTCGATAATCAATCGTTCGACCATGACGTTCAGCTCGAGCCGCAGATTGGCGCGCGTGAGCACCGGCTTCAGAAATCCGCGAGCCGCCGACCAGCGGCGTCCGCGTTTCTGATTGACATGGAAATAGGAAACCCCTTCGTTGTCGCCGCAATTGAAGTCGTCGATGGCGGGTACGCCCAGCTGAACGGCCGCGTCGCGCACCGCATCGAGCACCGGCCAGGAGACGCGCGGCGCCTCGACGCGAAACTCGCCGCCGCTGCCGTGGAATTCGCTTTCGCCCAAAAAATGATTTTCCACCTGCTTGAAGAACGGCAAAACATCGCGCCATCCCCATCCCTCGAGTCCGAGGGAACGCCAACCGTCGTAGTCCGCCGCTTGACCGCGCATGCTGATCATCGCGTTGATCGTCGAGGAGCCGCCGATGACCTTGCCGCGAGGATAAGCGAGCGCGCGGCCATTGAGGCCCGGCTCGATTTCCGTGCGGAACATCCAATCGGAGCGCGGATTGCCGATGGTAAAAAGATATCCAGCCGGAATGTGGTACCAAATCCAGTTGTCCAGGCCGCCGGCCTCGAGCAGCAGAACGCGCCGTTTGGGATCAGCGCTGAGGCGATTGGCCAGAATGCATCCGGCGGTCCCCGCGCCCACAATGACGCAGTCATAGTCGCCCGCTAAACGCATCATGGCGGCCATCTAACCATAAGCTGGATAGGTGATGTAGCCCTCGGGCCCTTGCGAGTACCAGGTTTTCTGATCGTCGGCGTTCAGGGGCAGATTGTTCGCAAACCGATGGGGCAGATCGGGATTGGCCAGGAATTTTCTGCCGAAAGTGATGGCATCCGCGGCGCCGCCGGCCACCGCCGCCTGCCCGCGTGCGAGGTCGTAATCGGAGTTCAGCACCAAAATGCCCTTGAAGGCCTTGCGGATCAGCGGCGCCACGGGCGGCCGATCCGATTTGCCAAATGTGCCGTCCGGCCCTGGTTCGCGCAGCTCCAGAAATACGATGCCGAGCGCGTCCAAGGTTGCGGCCGCGGCCGGAAAGAGTTCCGCTTGATTGCTGTCATCGACCCCCTGCGAATCGCCGTTTGGCGATAGACGCACGGCGCATCGTTCCTTGCCAACGGCACCGATGAGCGCCTGGACCACCTCGCGTAGCAGGCGCACTCGATTCTCAATGGAGCCGCCGTAGATGTCGGTGCGCTTGTTGCTGCCATCGCGCAGGAATTGATCGATGAGATAGCCGTTCGCCGCGTGCAGCTGCACCCCGTCGAAGCCGGCGTCGACGGCATTGCGCGCGGCGGTCACGTAATCCGCGATCAGACGGGGAAATTCCTCGATCGCCAACGCCCGGGCCTCGACGTAGAGCTGTCTGCCATCGTAAGTGTGCGCCTTGCCGGGCGCAGTGGTCGCGCTCGCCGACACGGGCTGAACGCCGTGCAAGGAGGGATGAACGAGGCGACCCATGTGCCAGAGTTGGGCGAAGATACGGCCGCCCGCGCCGTGCACCGCGTCGGTTACCTTACGCCAGTGAGCCACGTGCTCGTCGCCCCACAGCCCACCCGCGTAAGGCCAACCGCTGCCTTCGAGGCTGATGTGAGTGGCCTCCGTGATGATCAGCCCGGCAGACGCGCGCTGCGAATAGTAGGTGACCATGAGCTCGGTCGGAACATGCCCGCGGGTGCCGCGTCCTCGAGTGAGCGGCGCCATCCAGATTCGGTTGGGGCAGGTGAGACGGCCAACTTTTATGGGATCAAACAGTGTGGTCATGAAATGCCTTACGAGCAATTGAGGGGAAGGCCCGCATGCTATCAGAGCTTCGCGTGCGGCCGATTGCACTGATCGCGTACAATGTACGTAGCAGTCGATGCTAAAAAGTTCTAACGGGGATTGACACACATGACTCGCAGCATTGTTCTTGTCGCCTTCCTAACCGTGGCGCTGCAGGCCGGCGCGGCGGATTCAAGCGCCACCGGCCGCTTCACAGTGGGCCGCTACCTGGATCTACAGTCGGCCAACGCGCCGCAAATCTCGCCGGACGGTTCGCAGGTTCTCTATACGAGAAGGACCATCGACAAACAGGCGGACAAATACCAAAGCGCAATTTGGATCGTGAATGCCGACGGCTCGCATCATCGATTCTTGGCCAAGGGCAGCGGCGCAGTCTGGTCCGCCGACGGCAAAAGCATTGCGTTCCTCGCCCCAGGCGAGCCGAAAGGCGCCCAAATCTTTGCCTTGCAACTCGGGGTTCAAGGGCCGCCGAGCCAGCTGACCTGGCTCACCGAAGAGCCCGACAATTTGCGCTGGTCGCCGGACGGGAAATGGATTGGGTTCACCATGAAAGTTCCCGATGCCGAAAAATGGACGATCGACCTGCCGGCGGTGCCGGAAGGCGGGACGTGGGCGAAGACGCCGCACTATACGGAGCGGTTGCACACGTTTCGCGACCAGGCCGGATTCACCGATCGCGCCTGGCGCCATCTTTTCCTGGTGGCAAGCGATGGCGGCGCGCCGCGACAGGTCACGAGCGGCAACTGGAATGTTGGAGCAAGCGCATTTGAAGTAGCCATAAGCGTTGATTGGCAGTTCACGCCCGACGGGCGCTCCGCCATCATCGAGGGCTACAAGGAAGGCGATCCGGACCGCAATGATCGCGAGGGCTACATCTACTCGGTTGATCTGAAGAGCGGCGCCGTCAGCCGGCTCACAAAAACGACGGGAAGCTGGGGGCAGCCCGCGGTGTCGCCCGACGGCAAGACCATCGCCTATGTCGGATACACCAAGACGGATACCAATCACGTCATGGACCTGTGGACGATGTCTGCGGACGGCAGCAATGCGACGCTGCAGTCGCAGGGGTTCGATCGGGAACCGAGAGGCCTCAAGTGGGCGTCGGACGGCGGCGCGCTGTATTTTACGGCGGAGGATCGCGGCAGCATCCAATTGTACAGCTGGTCGCGCGGCAAGGGCATTCGTCAACTCACCAACGGGCCCGAAGTTCTGCTTACCCCGACCGTCGGCAAAGGCGCCATCGCCGCCGTTCGCTCGTCTTTTCGCGAACCCGGGAATGTCGTGCTGTTGAATGAACGGCGGCCCGAGAGCATGCAGCAGCTCACGCATCTCAACGATGAACTGCTCCGCGAAGTCCCTCTCGCCAATGCCGAGGAGATTTGGTATGACTCCAGCGGCGGCGCGAAAATTCAGGGCTGGATCGTCAAGCCGCCGGATTTCGATCCCGCGCGCCACTATCCGTTGCTGCTCGAGATCCATGGCGGCCCCCAGGGTATGTATAACGTGGGGTTCAGTCCGCAATTCCAGAACTTCGCCGCCAACGGTTATGTCGTGCTCTTTACCAATCCGCGCGGATCGACCGGCTATGGAACAGCCTTCGGCGATGCCATTTTGAAGCACTACCCGGGCCCCGACTACGATGACCTGATGGCCGGGGTCGATGCCGTGCTCAAGAAAGGCATCGTTGATGAATCGCGCCTGTATGTCTCGGGTTGCAGCGGCGGCGGCGTTTTATCAAGCTGGATGATCACCCACACAAATCGTTTCGCGGCCGCCGCGGTCCGCTGTCCGGTGATCGACTGGATCAGCATGGCGGGAGAAACCGACGTACCCTTCTTCACCTATCGATTCTTCAAGAAGCCATTTTGGGAAGATCCGACCGACTGGCTCGAGGAATCCTCGCTGATGCATGTCGGCAATGTGAAGACACCGACGCTGCTCATGACGGGGGAACTCGACCGGCGTACTCCCATTCCGCAAAGCGAGGAGTTTTATCAGGCGCTCAAATACCGCGGCGTTCCGGCGGCGATGCTGCGCTTTGATCAGGAATTTCACGGCACCGGCTCCAAGCCCTCGAATTGGATGCGCACGCAGCTCTACATGATGAGTTGGTTCGCGCGTTACAGCGGCACTCCGCCGCTGCCTGCGCCGCACTAATCATAAACAAGGTAGGGCAGATGAACATGAATTCACTGAGCCGGCGCGACATGCTCACGTTGGGCCTGCTGGCAGCCGTGCCGTTGGACCTGTTGGCGGAATTGGCCCGCGCGGCGCCGGCCGCCAATTCGAACACGATGCGCACATTGGATGGCTTTGTCGCAGGTTACTGCAAGGCTATGAATGCGCCGGGGTTGACCCTGGGCCTCGCGAATGCCGAGGGGACCATCCGCGCGGCCTCATACGGCTATGTCGACCTGGCTGCCAAAGTACCCGTGACTCCGTCGCATCTCTTCGAGATCGGTTCGATCACCAAATCATTTGTGGGCTTGGTCATTCTGCAGTTGCACGAAGAGCAGAAAGTCGATTTGCAGGCGCCGATCCGCACCTACCTTCCCTGGTTGTCGATGGAGACCAGCTATGGCGAGATTCTCGTCCATCATTTGCTGACGCACTCGAGCGGGATGCCCGACGATGCGCCGTTGATTCCCGTCTCGACGGAGCGGCGGCCGCGCCAGGCGCTGAAACCCGGCGCCGAGTTCCATTACAGCAATTGGGGCTACGATGTTCTTGGCCGGTTGATCGAGGCCATCGATGGCCGTCCGTGGCAGGCCGCCGTCCGCGCGCGCATCCTGACGCCGGTCGGCATGACCGATACTGCGCCGACCATCACCAGTGCCTCGCGTTCGCGCGTTGCTCAGAGCTACATGCCCTTGCATGATGATCGGCCCTTTCCGCGGCACGGCGCGCTCGTGCCCGCCGGCAACCTGGCGGTGGAATTCGCCGCCGGATCGATCGCATCAACACCCAGGGACATGTCCCTGTACATGCAGATGCTGCTGAATCATGGC
>Ga0210389_10001323_pt1 | contig 20224 bp, 21 predicted proteins | sample IncBWH28OmetaG_FD_160127 | JGI IMG/M metagenome (GOLD analysis project Ga0210389, IMG submission 160127) | Forest soil microbial communities from Barre Woods Harvard Forest LTER site, Petersham, Massachusetts, United States - Inc-BW-H-28-O ...
AGCAGCCGGTGAGCCCGCAGCAGCCGGTGAGTCCGCAGCAGCCCCACGGCCGTCACGGCTTCTGATCGCGAACGCCATGGGCCACGACGCGGTCACGGTGGTGCTGCCCTGTCTCAACGAGGAAGAGTCGCTGCCCGCCGTACTGGCGGCCATTCCGGTCGGTTATCGGGCGCTGGTGGTCGACAACAACAGCACCGATGACACCGCGGCGGTGGCCACTCGTCACGGCGCTCAGGTGGTCGCCGAAACGCGCCCGGGGTACGGGGCGGCGGTGCACGCGGGCGTCGTCGCCGCGACCACCCCGACCGTGGCGGTCATCGATGCCGACGGCTCGATGGATCCCGGTGACCTGCCCCGGCTGGTCGCGGCGCTCGACCGCGGCGCCGACCTGGTGACCGGCCGGCGCAGGCCGGTCCCCGGGCTGCACTGGCCCTGGGTCGCCCGAGTGGGCACCGTGGTGATGAGCTGGCGGCTGCGCACCCGCCATGGCCTGCCGGTGCACGACATCGCCCCGATGCGGGTAGCCCGGCGCGAGGCGCTGCTGGGCCTCGGTGTCGTCGATCGGCGCTCGGGCTATCCGCTGGAACTGCTGGTCCGGGCCGCGGCCGCCGGCTGGCGCGTAGTCGAGGTGGACATCAGCTACGGCCCCCGCACCGGCGGAAAGTCGAAGGTCAGCGGGTCGCTGCGCGGCAGCATCACCGCGATCCTGGACTTCTGGAAGGTCATTTCGTGAGCGTCCTGCCGGTGACGGTGCTGGTGGTGGCCAAATCGCCGGAGCCTGGTCGGGCCAAGACGCGGCTCGCGGCGATGGTCGGCGACCGGGTCGCGGCTGACATCGCCGCCGCCGCGCTGCTGGACACGCTCGACGCGGTGGCCGCCGCGCCGGTGGCGGCCCGCGTCGTGGCCGTTGCCGGGGACGTGGGCGCCGCCGCCCGCGCCGCCGAGCTCCGGCGGCGGCTCGAGGCCTTCACGGTGATTCCGCAACGCGGCGACGACTTCGCCAACCGCCTCGCCAACGCGCACGTCGACTGCGCTGACGGGTATCCGGTGCTGCAGATCGGGATGGACACCCCGCAGGTGACCGCCGAACTATTGACCGATTGCGCACGCCGCTTGCTCGACGCCCCGGCTGTGCTCGGAATGGCGCACGATGGCGGTTGGTGGGTGCTCGGGGTGGCAACGCCGACGATGGCCGGATGCCTGCGCGCCATCCCGATGTCACAGCCCGACACGGGGGAACTCACGCTGAAGGCATTGCAGGACAGCGGCATTGACGTGGCCCAGGTGCAGTCGCTGGCCGACGTCGACGTGGTGGACGATGTCGCCGCGGTACGCGCCGCATGCGGCCCCGCGAGCCGCTTCGCGCGGGTCACGCGCTCGGCCGGACTCTGACATTCACACTGAAAGCCGTCAGCACACTCGATGACGGCCTACCAGTTGGTGACCATGACGGTGTTCACCAGCAGGGCGCCGGCGGCGTTGAGCGCCAGCCACCCGCGGTGTGACCGCATCGGCAGCAATGCGGGCGCCGCGGTGAGCCAGACAGTGAACGGCAGCCAGATCCGTTCGACCTCAGCCTTGCTCAGCATGCTCAGATCAGCGAACACAATGGCGGCCAGCATCGCCACCAGCAGTAGGTGGAAACCGGAGCGCCGCCGGACAGCGGCTTTGTTGGATGCCCAGTCGAACACCCGGCTGATTCCGGCCACGCTGCCCAACCCGATCGCGCACACCACGCACGCCAGGTTCGCCCAGCTCCAATACTGGAACGGCCGGTATTTGGCGATCCCCTGCCAATAGCGCTGCTGCACAAGGGTATAGCCGTCGAACCAGGAGAACCCCGCGACGGCGAAGCTGACCGCAACCCCCAACGCCGCCAGAGTCGCCGGGACGAGTGCCCGCAGCGCCGCCCGCCAATCCGAGGCCGACACCAGGACTGCAAGCGCCGGAATCCCGAGTAAGGCCAGGCCGTAGCTGAGGAAAACCGCCCAGCCCAGCAGCAGACCGGCCGCCGCGGCGATCAGCGCGGGGAACCGAACCGGGCGGTGCACCGCCACGGCCAACAGCGCAACGCCCCATGCCGCGACTCCGGCGAAGTACCCGTCGGCCGAAACCGCGATCCAGATCGCCGTCGGCGCCACCGCGACGAACGGCGCGGCCCGTCGCGCGGTCTGCTCGTCGGCGAGCGCACGGACACCGATCAGCACGGCCGCCGCGGCGCTGGAGCCGGCCAGCAGGCACAGCAGCCCGGCCCAGGCGCCGCCGTGCAGCCCGATCCGGTCCAGCCAGACGAACGTCAGAAGCGCGCCGGGCGGATGTCCCGAGACGTGCGTGACCCAGGAGTTCGGCTGGTAGTCGACGATCCGGCTGGTGAATGTGCGGAGCGCGGCGGGAATGTCGGTGATCGTCGGCACCTGCGACAGGTACTCGTCCCTGGTGGTCAATCGGCCGGCGAAGCCCCGTTGCCAGCCGTCGATCATTGCGAGCGCAAACGCCCACGCGCAGGCGGTGGCCCACGTGCCCAGCGGCAGCGGCCGCCACGAAAGACGTTGTGCGACGCCGGGTCCCCACGCCACGGCGGCGAGGGCGATGAGAATGGCCGGCCCGGTCCCCCAGCTCGCGTGAATCTCCCACGTGCCGAAGATCGGTGCGGCTTGGGCGTGGGTGGCGAACGGCTGTGGACCGATGTCGAGTCGCGGCACGACGCCCCGGTCCAGCCACGGCAGCAGCACCGCCGCCGCCACCAGGACGACGCCGACCGCGACGGCCAATGATTCCCGCCGCGCGACCTTCACGATCGACCAGCCTATTGATCGTCGGCGCGGGAAAACCGGCGCACCAGTGCCGTCCGGTCGACCTTGCCGATTCCGCGTCGCGGCAGGGCTGCGACGAGGTGCAGCTCGCGCGGTGCGGCGGTGGCATCCAACGTGCGGGTCACCTGGGCCCGCAGCGCGTCCAACGTCGGCGGTTGGCACCCGTCGCCCACCACGATCGCGGCCACCACCCGCTGGCCCAGCCGGTCGTCGGCAAGGCCGAAGACCGCGCACTCACTGACGGCGGGGTGGGAGCACAGCGCGGCCTCGACCGGCTGCGGGAGCACGGTCAACCCGCCCGTGCTGATCGCGTCGTCGACGCGGCCCAGCACGGTCAGCACGCCCGCACCATTGACGGTGCCCAGGTCGTCGGTGCTGAACCAGCCCGGCTCGGCGAACGGGTCGGGATCGACGGGGTTGCGGTACCCCTTGGCCAGGGTCGCGCCGCCGATCTGGATGCGCCCGTCCACCGGCACCCGCAGCAGCACCCCGTCCAGCGGGACGCCGTCGTAGACGCAGCCGCCCGCCGTCTCGCTCATCCCGTAGGTTCGAACCACCGTGATGCCCGCCGCCGTCGCCGCGTCCAGGATCGGCCGCGGCGCCGGTCCGCCGCCGAGCAGCACCGCGTCGAGTTCGGCCAGTGCGTGCGCCGCGGCGGGGTCGGCGAGCGCCTTGGCCAGCTGGGTGGCCACGAGTGATGCGTAGCGGCGGCCGGAGCCCAACCGCCGCACGGCGCCGGGCAACTCGGCGACGTTGAACCCTGCGGAGACGTCCAGCTCTACGGGCACGGTGCCGGCCAGCACGCTGCGCACCAGCACCTGGACGCCGGCGATGTGATGCGGCGGCAATGCCAGCAGCCAGCTGCCGGGTCCGCCGAGACGCTCGTGGGTGGCCGACGCGCTGGCCGTCAAGGCGGCGGGGGTCAGCAGGGCGCCCTTGGGTGTGCCGGTGGTTCCCGACGTGACCGCCAGGAGGGCCACGTCGTCGTCGATCTCCTCGCCCACCCGTAACCCCGCCCGCAAAGCGCGCAGCTCGGGGTCGTGATCTGCGTCCGCCGGGACCGCGACCAGCGCGGAGTCCCGGCCGTCCAGCACGCGCTCCAGCGCGGGCATCAGCGACGCTGCGGCAGAGCCGGATGCGACGCTGAGTGCGCGCAGGAGGGCTATACGGGGTCTCCGGCGTCGCGCCCCTCGTCGAGCGGCCAGCCCTTGGCGGCCAACCGTGTCTGCACCCGCTCGATGTCTTCGGGCGACGGCAGCTCGTCGGTCAGCTTGGAGATCGCGACGCCGATATCCACGTCATCGAAATCGCCGCGCTGCATGAACTCATGAGCCACTGCTTTGACTTCGTCGTTGCTCAGCCGGCGGGTCAGCAGCGCGAGCACCGCGAACGTGTCGGTCGGTGGGATGCCGTCCGGGTATCCCGCGCGCAACCACGAGACGACCGAATTGAGGAATCGGTTCACTTGGCTATCTCTCCACGCGAGGGGATCGGCAGTTATGTGGACAACGATTCAATGCTACGCGGGGCTACTTGGGCTTTGCGCCTAGAAACGGGTGACCCGTCGTATGCGCGAGGAAGTCGCGGGAGACGTACAGCAGGGCGAACACGATCACCGCGACTACCAGCGCGAAGATCGCGTAGGAGAGCGCCAGCAGCGCCGGATTCTTGTGTGGTGACGCGCCGTCAACGCTGACTTCTCCGCCGCCGACGACGTGCAGCCGGAGCCCGAGGGCGAAAAGCGCCGGCAGTGCGGCACCGGCCAGCAATGCGAAGATCAAAATCTTCAAGGAGGCCTGGTAATTGAACCATTCGCTGAGGTGGCTCATGATGCGTTCCCCGCGATCACCGTGGAGTCGTTGGAGCCCGACCGGGGCGACCCGGTGCCTACTTTGGGCCCGGTATCGGACGGCGGCTGATGGTCGTCCGAAGCGTCGAGACCGGCGGTCAGGCTGCCTTCCCACTCCGCGTTGACGTTGTTGTGGTCGACCTTGACCTTCCGCGACCGGATGTAGATGGCCGAAGCGACCGCGACCAGCATCCCGAAGCCGATGATCGCGCCGGGGTATCCACCGATTTCGTGCACGATCCAGTAGGTGATCGCCCCGACCAAACCGGCCAACGGAAGCGTGAACACCCAGGCAACCACCATCCGGCCGGCCACACTCCAGCGCACCTCGCCGCCGGGCTTGCCCAGCCCGCTGCCCAGCACCGAACCGGTGCAGACCTGCGTCGTCGACAGCGCGTAGCCGAAGTGGGTGGACAGCAGAATAACCGCGGCCGAGGACGATTCGGCGGCCATGCCCTGCGGCGATCTGATCTCGACCAGTCCCTTGCCCAGGGTGCGGATGATCCGCCAGCCACCCAGGTAGGTCCCCATCGCCATGGCCAGCGCGCAAGCCCCGATGACCCACAGCGGCGGCCCCGCGGCGCTCTTGCTGATCGCCCCGTAGGACATCAACGCCAGGAAGATGACGCCCATCGTCTTCTGCGCGTCGCCGGTGCCGTGCGCCAGGGAGACCAGCGACGCCGAGCCCCACTGGCCATACCGGAACCCGGCCTCGGTGCGCTGCTCCGGGATGCCGCGGGTGATCCGGTAGACCAGCCAGGTGGCGAGCGCCCCGACCATGATGGCCAGGATCGCGGCGATGACGGCCGGGACCAGCACGTGGGACACCAGGCCCTTCCAGAGCACCCCGTGCGCGCCGACGGCAGCGATCGTCGCGCCGACGATGCCGCCGATCAGTGCGTGCGAGGAGCTCGAGGGGATACCGAAGAGCCAGGTCAGCAGGTTCCAGACGATACCGCCGACCAAGCCGGCAAAGACAAGTTCCAGCGTCACGATGTGCCCGTCGATCAGCCCTTTGGCGATCGTGGCCGCGACGGCGGTGGACATGAAGGCACCCACGAGGTTGAGGACCGCAGACAGGGCGACGGCTGCCTTGGGTTTCAGCGCACCGCTGGCGATGGAGGTTGCCATCGCGTTGCCGGTGTCGTGGAACCCGTTGGTGAAGTCGAAGCCGAGTGCGGTGATTACGACGATGATTAGGAGGAACAAGTCGATGGTCACAGCGCCTGATTCTGGTAGTAGCGGCATTAAATTGTCGAACGCACAGAGAGCCAAATCGCGGGTGTACCTTGACTTGTCGTCAGATGTTAGCGCCCAGTTAACCGGGCGTTGCGCCACGGTCTTGCCGGGCGTCGCGGCGTAGCGGGTGACCGGGCGGCACCTCGACGAAAATCAGCGTGATTCCGTCCGGGTCGGTCACGTGCATCTCGTGCAGGCCCCAGGGTTCGCGGCGTGCCTCGCGGGCGATCGACACCCCCCGGCCTTGCAGCTCGGCCTGGGTTGCCGCGATGTCCCGGACCTGCAGCCACAGCGCACCGGGAAAGGGTCCACGGGAGTGGTCGGGGGAGCCGTAACCGGCCAGCTCCAGCAAAGACTGACCCGCGAAAAAAACCGTGCCGGCCCCGTAATCGCGGGCTATTGCCAGGCCGATCTCGTCGCGGTAGAAGCTCAACGACCGCTCATAGTCCGCCGGCCGGAGCAGCATTCGGCTGGCCAGGATCTCCATAGCGTTGTGTCTATCACGTCGCTATCGGGTCGGCGCGCATCGGCTGCGCAGCGTTGCCACGCCAGGTCCGATGAGATCGTCGCAGGCGGCAGCCCGGCCGGTCATGGCGAGCAGTAGCGACAGCAATGGGCCCTCGACCCAGGCGTCGCGCTCCCCCTGCCCGTGCCGCCAGTCGTGGTCGGTGGCATACAGCGCCAGCCCGGAGATGCGGTTCTTGGAGCCGATGAGCAGGTTGGAACCCTTGTAGAAGTCGATCACCTGGCGAACCGCGCCGCGGGCATAGGTGTGCGGGATGCCCAGCGGGCGACGTATGTCGGCGCCGTGCACCACCACCTCGCCCAGCCAGGACGTGGTGGGACCCGGCGGCGCCGAGGTGGAGTTCTGCAGGCCGCGGAACTCCGCCAGGGTGGCGACCGGGTCGGCGCCGCGGTGCCTGGCGATCCGATCGTTGGCGAATCTGTCGAAGTTGAACCGCGCCCTGGCCATCCCGAGGATGAACAGGGCCGGGTTCAGCGAGGCCGTCGCCGACAGGTGCGCGACGACGTCACGGACCGTCCATCCCCCGCAGAGGGACGGCGTGTCCCACTGCGCCGGGGTCAGGTCGGCGAGGTCGCCGGCAAGCGCACCGCGCTCGGCGGAGATCGTGGTCCAGACGTCAGACACAGCAAACTCCTGAAGGTCGAGCGCTCTCCGGCGTCGGCACCGGTTAGCCCGCGGCTTCGTGGTTGGGCTGGACGCTCTGCCGCGCCATCAGCGAGTTAACCCAGCGGGGTCCGAAGCTGTCCAGCGCCTTGGCCGCAATCGCCATGCGCGGTGCGATCCGCACCGGCCGGGTGCGGGCCGCGGTGATCATCCACTCGGCGGCCTCTTCCGACGTCAGCGCCGGCATCCCGTCGAACGCTTTCGTGGGCGCGATCATCGGCGTGGCCACCAGCGGGTAGTACAGCGTCGTCGAATGCACCCCCTTGCGGCCCCACTCCGTTTCCACCACCCGGCTCACCGCCGATAGCGCGGCCTTCGATGCGTTGTAGACCGCGAAGAGGGGCGACGCTTCCGTCAGCACACCCCACGTCGAGACGTTGATGATGTGGCCGTCGCCACGCTCGAGCATGCCGGGGGCGAACCCGCGGATCAGCCGCAGTGGCGCGTAGTAGTTGAGCACCATGGTCCGCTCGACGTCATGCCAGCGTTCCAGCGACTCGGCCAGCGGACGGCGAATGGACCGGCCGGCGTTGTTGATCAGGATGTCGACTCCACCGATGCGCTTTTCCACGTCGGCGACCAGCGCGTCGACGGCGTCCATGTCCGAGACGTCGCAGGGTATCGACTCTGCGGTGCCGCCCGCCGCCGTGATTCGTTCTGCCAGCGCGTCCAGCAGGTCCTGGCGGCGGGCGACCACGACCACGGTGGCGCCGCGGCGGGCGAACTGTTCGGCCGCGGCCTCGCCGATGCCCGACGATGCGCCGGTGAGCAGAACTCGCTTGCCGTCGAGGTCGACGGGTTTGATCGCGGGCCGGTTGACCAGCACCTGCGGCGAACTGGGCGGCCGCATGCCGGCCAGCGCGATTTGCTCGGTGAACCGACGAAACGGACTCTTGCTCACAGGGGGGAGTCTAGGGGGCGCCCGCATGTCGTCGAGATCGACATTGGCGCGCCCCCCTCGGCCTTTCCCGCGCTGCCGTCGATTTCGCTGCGCGCGACCTCAGAAGTAGCGCGGGAACGGGCTCCAGTCCGGGTCGCGTTTTTCCAGGAACGCGTCGCGGCCCTCGACGGCCTCGTCGGTCATGTACGCCAGTCGGGTCGCTTCGCCGGCGAACAGCTGCTGACCCACCAGCCCGTCGTCGAGCAGGTTGAACGCGAACTTCAGCATCCGTTGCGCCTGAGGGGATTTCGCGTTGATCTCGGCCGCCCACTGCACCCCGACCCGCTCCAGGTCGGCGTGGTCGACGACCTCGTTGACCGCGCCCATGTGGTGCATCTGCTCCGCGGTGTACGACCGGCCCAGAAAGAAGATCTCGCGCGCGAACTTCTGGCCCACCTGACGGGCCAAATAGGCGCTGCCGTAGCCGCCGTCGAAGCTGCCGACGTCGGCATCGGTCTGCTTGAAACGGGCGTGCTCGCGGCTGGCCAGGGTGAGGTCGCAGATCACGTGCAGGCTGTGCCCACCGCCGGCGGCCCACCCGTTGACCAGGCAGATGACCACCTTGGGCATGAACCGGATCAGCCGCTGAACCTCGAGGATGTGCAGCCGGCCCGCGCGGGCGGCATCCACCGTGTCGGCGGTCTCACCGGAGGCATACTGGTAACCGGACCGACCTCGAATCCGCTGGTCACCGCCGGAGCAGAACGCCCAGCCGCCGTCTTTGGGTGAGGGGCCGTTGCCGGTCAGCAGCACCACGCCCACGTCGGGGGACATCCGGGCGTGGTCGAGCGTGCGATACAGCTCGTCGACGGTGTGCGGCCGAAACGCGTTGCGCACCTCGGGCCGGTTGAACGCCACCCGCACGGTCGCGTCGTGCACGTGGCGGTGGTAGGTGATGTCGGTCAGGTCGCCGAATCCGTCGACGGGTCGCCACGACTGCGCATCAAAGGGGTTGTCACTCAAGGCTTTTGAACTCCGTCCTGCACCGGGTCCAATCGGAACACCGGACAGACCCCGGCCAGCGCCTCGAACTCGTCGGGTCGGCCCTCTTTGATCAGCCCGGACCGCTTCATGAAGCCGACGCCCGTGGGCACCTGCGTCGGGAATGCACGCAAAAACGGTCGGGCATCTTCGGCGGACAGCTCCACCATCCGCACCTGCTGGACGCGGCGGCCGCGCGCCACCGCCACCTCGTTGGCGGCGCGCACATTGGACACCCAGTCGGCGCCGGGAAATCCGGCGACGACGTACTGTTTGCCGTCGACAGTCATCGGCGTCACCGGTGTGGACCGGTCACGTCCGGACTTGCGTCCCTTCACCGTCAATACGACTGGGCTCTCGCCGCCGAAACTCAAGCCCAATCGCGACAATTGGATGAACACCTTGTTCGTCGGTTTCAGCCACCAGGGCGCCCTGAGCGGTGGCTTGAGCCCATCAGCGTTTGCCATGCCTGCCACAGTAGTCAGGGCCCGTCATGTTCGGGGCGCCTCCAAGAAGGGTTCGACACCGTGCGCCCACGGGTCGGCCCCCGGTGCGGTGACGGCGTCCAGCCGGGCGATCGCCTCGGCGCTCAGGGTGACGTTCCCCGCGCCGATGTTCTCCTCGAGGTGCGCGATCGACCGGGTTCCCGGAATCAGCAACGTGGTCGGCGCGTGGACCAGCAGCCAGGCCAACCCGACCTGGGACGGTGTCGCGCCGATTTCGCCGGCGATGTCCACCACCACGGGGTTGTCGGCGACCTTGGGGAAGCCCGGGAACGCCGACCCGAGCGGGAAATACGGCACCCAGGCGATTCCTTCGGCCGAACAGACGTCGAGCATCTCCTCCTGGGAGCGGTCGAGCAGGCTGTAGGCGTTCTGCACGCAGGCGATCCCCGCTGGCAGCGCCCGCCGCAGCACGTCGAGCGGCACACTGCTGACGCCGATCCCACCGATCTTGCCCTCGTCGCGCAGCGCGATCATCTCGGCCAGCTGGTCGTCGAGGTCGACGATTTGGTCGCCCTCGACCTGCAGACCGGGCCCGACGTCCTGGCGTCGCAGATTCACGACCGGTATGCATTCGACGTCGAGCTGGCTCAGGTCATCCTCAACTGCGGCCCTCAGTTCGGCGGGCCGCTGGGCCGCGGCCAGGGGTACCGGTTCTTCACCGGTATACCGGGCACCGACCTTGCTGACGATGACGAGGTCGTCCGGGTAGGGCGCCAGCGCCGCGCGGATCCGGCGGTTCACCTCGCCGGGCCCGTAAAACGACGCCGTGTCGATGTGGTTGACGCCGAGTTCGACAGCGCGGCGTAGCACCGCGGCGGCGTCGTCGGGCGATGTCTCGAACAGTTGCATGGCGCCGTAGCCGACGCGGGCAACCGTGTTGGTGCCGATGCTGCCGACGCCGCCGGGCTCTGGCTTGTCTGTCATGGCGCTCCCTCGTGAGACACTGGCGAAAATGCGGAGGACCCTCCGCTTTGTGTCAGCGTAACAGAAACGGAGGATCCTCCGCTTTGGCCGAGCGAATTCGGTCCGACGCGCGCCGGAACCGCGAGAAGTTGCTCGAGGTCGCAACCGCGGCGTTCGCCGCCGCCGAGGGGCGGCCGGTGTCGCTGGAGTCGATCGCGCGCGACGCCGGCGTCGGGATCGGCACGCTGTATCGCCATTTCCCCAATCGGGAAGCCCTCGTCGAGGCGATCTATCGCACCGAGCTCGCCGAGGTGGCCGCGGCGGCCGGGCAGTTGCTCGAGCGGCATTCGCCGAAGGTGGCGCTGCGGCGCTGGATGGACCGCTACGCAAGCTTCGTGGCCGCCAAGCGCGGAATGGCCGAATCGCTGCACGCCATGTTCGACTCCGGTGCTCTTGCGCCCAGCCAGACTCGTGAGAGCATCGTTGGTGCCGTCGACGTGCTCTTGCGGGCCGGTGTCAGCGACGGGACTTTGCGCGGCGAGGTGCAGGCGGACGATGTGGTGTCCAGCCTGATCGGCATCTTCTTGACCAGCGGTTCACCGGAGCAGACGGGTCGCATGCTCGACCTGTTGGTGGCCGGCATCGCCGCCGGTGACCGAACGTGACGCCACAGTCACGATCGAATGCGAACGTGACTGTGGCGTCACGTTCGCGCTGCTGAAATCAGCCCACAGCGCGGCCGGCGCCCTCCCAGAACCGCGCCCGGACGGCCTTTTTGTCCGGCTTGCCCAGCCCGGTCAAGGGCAGCGCGTCGACGACCACGACCTGCTTGGGAGACTGCACCGAGCCCTTGCGTTCCTTGACCGCGGCCTGGATCTCGGCGGTCATCGCCTCGATCGCGGCGTCGTCGCGGGCCGCGTCGCCGCGGAGCACCACCACCGCCGTGACGGCCTCGCCCCACTTCTCGTCGGGCGCCCCGACCACACACACCTGCGCGATGGCCGCGTGCTCGGCGACCACGTCTTCGACTTCGCGCGGGAACACGTTGAAGCCGCCGGTGACGATCATGTCCTTGACCCTGTCGACGATGTAGTAGAAGCCGTCCTCGTCCTCGCGGGCCATGTCGCCGGTGTGCAGCCAGCCGTCTTTAAAAGTTCGCGACGTCTCATCGGGTAAGTTCCAGTAACCGCCCGCCAAAAGTGGTCCGCTGACACAGATTTCGCCCGGCTCGCCCTGCGGCACCGGCTTGCCGTCCTCGCCCAACAGCGCCACGCGCGCGAACAGCGTCGGGCGCCCGCACGAGGTCAGCCGCTTCGCGTCGTGGTCGCCCTTGGCCAGGTAAGTGACCGCCATCGGCGCCTCGGACTGTCCGTAGTACTGCGCGAAGATCGGGCCGAACCGCCGGATGGCCTCGGCCAGCCGCACCGGGTTGATCGCCGAGGCGCCGTAGTAGACGGTTTCCAGCGACGACAGGTCCCGGGTGTGTGAATCCGGGTGGTCCATCAGTGCGTACAGCATCGACGGCACCAGCATCGTGGCCGTGATGCGTTGCTCCTCAATCGTTTTCAGCACCTCGGCCGGGTCGAACTTGCCCAGTACCACCATCTCGCCGCCCTTGACCACCGTGGGCGTGAAAAACGCCGCACCCGCGTGCGACAGCGGCGTGCACATCAGGAACCGCGGGTGCTCGGGCCATTCCCATTCCGACAGCTGGATTTGCGTCATGCTGGCGATGTTGCCGGTGGTTCCGATCACGCCCTTGGGCTTGCCGGTGGTGCCACCGGTGTAGGTCAGCCCGCCGATGTGGTCCGGCGGCAGATCGGCGACGAGCAGCGGCTTCGGCTCGTACTTGGCGGCCTCGGCCGACAGATCGACCGCGACATCTGTCAAATCGTCGGGCACCGGGCCGATGGTCAGGATCTGCTTGAGCGCGTCCACCCGCTCCAACAGCCCCAGCGCCCGCTCGACGAACATGGGGTTGGGGTCGATGATCAGCGAGCTGGCGCCGGCGTCGGAGAGCACGTAGGCGTGATCGTCCAGCGAGCCCAGCGGATGCAGCGCGGTGCGCCGGTAGCCCTGAGTCCCGCTGGCGCCCTGGATCATCAGCACTTCGGGACGGTTGAGCGACAGCAGCCCGACCGTGACACCGGTGCCGGCACCCAGCGCCTCGAACGCCTGAACGTACTGGCTGATCCGCTCGGCCAGTTGACCGCCGGTCAGCGTGGAGTCGCCCAGGAACAGCACTGGCCTGTTCTTGTGGCGCTTGAGCGCACCCACCAGCAGGTGGCCGTTATGGGTCGGGTTGCGCAGCAGCTCGTCGCTCATGACGCAAGACTAGAACGTGTTGCAATTGGTGCCCGTCGCCGCCCTCGGTCACTACGTGCACTGTGGCGACCCGCGTCGTCCGGCTCCGCCGCACTCGCGATCGCCACTGGCCTGAATGGTGGCGACCCGCGTCGTCCGGCTCCGCCGCACTCGCGATCGCCACTGGCCTGAATGGTGGCGACCCGCGTCGTCCGGCTCCGCCGCACTCGCGATCGCCACTAGGATCCCTGGACATGGCGCAGGCAGATGTCGTCATCACCGGAACCGTGCTGACGGTGGATGACGCGCAACCCACGGCCGAAGCACTCGCAGTCGCCGACGGGCGGATCGTCGCGGTCGGCAGCCGCGCCGATGTCGCCGACTTCATCGGCGCCGACACCCAAACCGTCGACCTCGGCCAGCTCAATGGAAGCTGTGTCATGCCGGGATTCGTTGAGGCGCATGGCCATCCGTTGATGGAGGCCATCGCACTGTCGGACCGGATCACCGACATCCGACCGGTCACCCTGCGCGACGCGGGCGATGTTGTCGCGGCGGTCGGCACCGAGGTTCGCAAGCGAGGGGCGGACGGCGCCTATCTGACCGGCTGGGATCCGTTGCTGCAGAACGGACTTCCGGAGCCGACGCGGGCCTGGCTCGACGAGATGGCGCCCGACGGCCCGCTGGTGATCATCCACAACTCGGGGCACAAGGCGTATTTCAATTCGCACGCCGCCGAGCGTCTCGGCTTGACCCGGGACACACCGGATCCCAAGGGCGCCAAGTACGGTCGCGACTCCAGCGGCGAACTCGACGGCACCGCCGAGGAAACCGGCGCGGTGTTCCCGCTGCTGGGCGGCGCCATTCAGCCCGCCGATTACCCGGCGATGCTGCGCGCCGAATGCGCCCGGCTCAACCGGGCGGGCCTGACCACTTGCTCGGAAATGGCTTTCGATCCGGCGTTTCGGCCGCTGGTCGAGCAGATGCACGACGAGCTGACGGTCCGGCTGCGCACCTACGAGGTCTCCAACCCGCAGATGAGCACCGACGCCACACCCGGTGAGGGCGACGATATGGTGCGCCAGGTCGGCATCAAGATCTGGGTGGACGGCTCGCCGTGGGTGGGCAACATCGCCCTGTCGTTTCCGTACCTGGACACCGCCGCCACCCGCACCATCGGGGTGCAGCCCGGTTCCTGCGGGCACGCCAACTACACCCGCGAGCAGCTGACCGAAATCGTCGGCGCCTACTTTCCGCTCGGCTGGCCCATGGCCTGCCACGTGCAGGGCGACGCCGGCATCGACACCATTCTCGACGTGTACGAAGAGGCGCTCCGCCGCAACCCGCGCAACGACCACCGGCTACGGCTCGAACATGTCGGCGCCATCCGGCCAGACCAACTCCGGCGCGCCGCCGACCTCGGCGTCACCTGCAGCATCTTCGTCGACCAGATCCACTACTGGGGCGACATCATCGTCGACGGCCTCTTCGGACCCGAGCGCGGATCCCGTTGGATGCCAGCGGGATCCGCGGTGGCCACCGGCATGCGCATCTCGCTGCACAACGACCCGCCGGTCACCCCCGAGGAGCCGCTGCGCAACATCAGCGTGGCCGTCACCCGGACGGCGCCCAGCGGCCGGGTGCTGGCACCCGAGGAGCGATTGACGGTCGAACAGGCGATCCGCGCGCAGACCATCGACGCCGCCTGGCAGCTGTTCGCCGACGACGTGACCGGGTCCCTGGAGGTCGGCAAGTACGCCGACATGGTGGTGCTGTCGGCCGATCCCCGAACGGTGCCGCCGGAACGGATCGCCGATCTCGAGGTGCGTGCGACGTATCTGGCGGGCCGCCAGGTCTACCGGCAGTGATACCGGCCCTACCGGACCTGCTCGACCGGCTACACGTGGTGGCGCTGCCCATGCGGGTGCGTTTCCGCGGCATCACGACCCGCGAGGTCGCGTTGATCGAGGGCCCGGCGGGCTGGGGAGAATTCGGGGCGTTCGTGGAGTACCAGGCGGTCGAGGCCTCCGCGTGGCTGGCGTCGGGCATCGAAGGCGCCTACTGCGACCCGCCGCCGGCGTTGCGCGACCGTGTCCCGATCAACGCCACTGTGCCCGCGGTTCCCGCTGCCCAGGTGGGCGACGTGCTGGCCCGGTTCCCCGGTGCCCGCACGGCCAAGGTGAAGGTCGCCGAGCCCGGGCAGACGCTGGCCGACGACGTCGACCGGGTCAACGCGGTGCGTCAACTGGTCCCAAACGTGCGGGTGGACGCCAATGGCGGCTGGAGCGTCGAGGAGGCCGTGCGGGCCGCCGCCGCGCTGACCGCCGACGGCCCGCTGGAGTACCTCGAGCAACCCTGCGCGACCGTCGACGAACTCGCCGCGCTGCGCCGGCGGATCGACGTGCCGGTCGCCGCGGACGAAAGCATCCGAAAGGCCGACGACCCGCTCGCCGTGGTTCGAGCCCGCGCCGCCGACATCGCGGTGCTGAAAGTTGCTCCGCTGGGCGGGGTTTCGACCCTGCTTGATATCGCCGCACAGATCGACATGCCGGTGGTGATCTCCAGCGCGATCGATTCGGCGGTGGGGATCGCCGCCGGGTTGAGCGCCGCGGCCGCCCTGCCGCGGCTTCGGCATGCCTGCGGGCTGGGCACCGGCCGGCTGTTCTTGGAGGATGTGGCAGACGTCGCCCCGCCGGTCGACGGCTTCCTGCCGGTCGGGCCCGTGACGCCCGACCCGGCCCGGTTGCGGGCGCTGGCCGCGCCACCTGAGCGTCGGCAGTGGTGGATCGACCGGGTCAAGGCCTGCTATCCGCTGCTTGTACCGTCGTGCGGATGATCAACCTGGCTTACGACGATCAGGGGTCCGGTGAGCCCGTTGTTTTCATCGCCGGCCGCGGGGGCGCCGGCCGTACGTGGCATCCGCACCAGGTCCCGGCGTTTTTGGCGGCCGGATACCGGGTGATCACCTTCGACAACCGCGGGGTCGGTGCCACCGAAAGTGCCGAAGGGTTCACGGCGCAAACAATGGTCGCCGACACTGCCGCGCTGATCGAGTCGCTGGGCGCCGCCCCGGCGCGGATCGTCGGGGTGTCCATGGGCTCGTTCATCGCGCAGGAACTCATGGTGTCGCGGCCCGAGCTGGTCAGCGCCGCGGTGCTGATGGCCACCCGCGGCCGCCTGGACCACGCCCGCCAGTTCTTTCACGATGCCGAGGCCGAGCTGTATGCCTCCGGGGTCCAGCTCCCGCTCTCCTACGATGTGCGGGCTCGTTTGCTGGAAAGCTTCTCGCGCAAGACCATCAACGACGACACGGCCGTCGCCGACTGGATCGCGATGTTCAGCATGTGGCCGGTCAAGCAGACTCCGGGATTGCGCTGCCAGCTGGATGTCGCTCCGCAGACCAACCGGTTGCCGTCTTACCGCAGCATCGCCGCGCCGGTGCTGGTGATCGGCTTCTCCGACGACGTGGTGACGCCGCCGTACCTGGGACGAGAGGTCGCCGACGCGCTGCCGCACGGCCGTTACCTGCAGATACCCGATGCCGGTCATCTCGGGTTCTTCGAGCGGCCGCAGGCCGTCAACGCCGCGGCGCTGCAGTTCTTCGCCAAGGTCTAGTTGCGCCCGACGTCGGGTAGCCAGCGACTCCACGTTCGGCGCGCGGTTAGCCGCGTATGACACCCTGTAGAAGTGAACCCGTCGACGACTCAGGCCCGCGTCGTCGTTGACGAGCTGATTCGCGGCGGCGTCCGGGATGTGGTGCTGTGCCCGGGGTCGCGAAACGCGCCGCTGGCATTTGCGCTGCAAGACGCCGACCGGTCCGGCCGGATCCGGTTGCACGTTCGCATCGACGAGCGCACCGCCGGTTACCTGGCCATCGGGCTGGCGATCGCCGCCGACGCTCCGGTATGTGTGGCGATGACGTCCGGCACCGCGGTGGCCAACCTCGGCCCGGCGGTGGTCGAGGCCAACTACGCGCGGGTGCCGCTCATCGTGCTGTCGGCCAACCGGCCCTACGAACTGCTGGGCACCGGGGCCAACCAGACCATGGAGCAGCTGGGCTACTTCGGCACCCAGGTGCGCGCCACCATCAGCCTGGGCCTGGCCGAGGACGCGCCCGAGCGGATGGACGCGTTCAATGCCACCTGGCGATCGGCCACCTGCCGGGTCTTGGCGGCCGCTACGGGATCTCGCAGCGCCAATGCCGGGCCTGTGCACTTCGACATCCCACTGCGTGAGCCATTGGTGCCCGATCGAGAGCCGCACGGCGCGGTGACGCCGCAGGGCCGGGCCGACGGCAGGCCGTGGACCTACACGCCGCCGGCCACGTTCGACCAACCGCTGGATATCGACCTGTCGCCGGACACCGTCGTCATCGCGGGCCATGGCGCGGGCGCGCAGCCCAACCTGGCGCAGTTGCCCACCGTCGCCGAGCCGACTTCATTTTCTGGGCCGTTCCGGCCTAACCCCCTGCACCCCCTGGCGCTGCCGCTGCTGCACCCGAAGCAGGTGATCATGCTCGGCCGCCCGACGTTGCACCGCCCGGTGTCGGCGCTGCTGGCCGACCCCAAGGTGCCGGTGTACGCGCTGACCACCGGGCCGCGCTGGCCCGACGTCTCGGGCAACTCCCAGGCCACCGGCACCCGGGCGGTCACCACCGGGGCGCCGCACCCGGCGTGGTTGCACCGCTGTGCGGAGATGAACCGGCATGCGATCGCCGCGGTCCGCGGTCAACTCAAGGCGCACCCGCTCACCACCGGCCTGCACGTCGCCGCAGCCGTGGCCGACGCGCTGCGGCCGGGAGACCAGCTGGTGCTCGGGGCGTCCAACCCGGTCCGCGACGCGGCGCTGGTGGGCCTGTCCAGCGCCGACATCCGGGTCCGGTCCAACCGCGGAGTCGCTGGCATCGACGGCACCGTGTCCACCGCGATCGGGGCCGCGCTGGCATTCGAGGGGGCCCTCGAGCGCGCCGGCAGCTCTGACAGCCCGGCCCGCACCGTCGCGCTGATCGGCGACCTGACCTTCGTCCACGACAGCTCCGGGCTGCTGATCGGCCCCACCGAACCGACCCCGCGCCGCCTGACGATCGTGGTGTCCAACGACAACGGCGGCGGCATCTTCGAACTGCTCGAGCAGGGCGACCCGCGGTTCTCCGATGTGTCGTCGCGAATCTTCGGGACCCCGCACGACGTCGACGTCGGCGCGCTGTGCCGCGCCTACCACGTGGAGAGCCGCCAGATCGAGGTCGACGAGCTCGAGTCGGCGCTCGACGAGCCGGGGCCGGGTATGCGGGTGCTCGAGGTCAAGGCGGATCGGTCGTCGCTGCGGCAGCTGCACGCCGCTATCAAAGCAGCGCTATGAGCACTCCGTGATCTCTGCAAAAGAGCTGCTGCACATCCTGATTCATGGTCGCACCGACGAACCGCCGACAACCCGGCCCGGGATTGTGTTGCGGTGGGCGCGGATTGCGGTGCTGATCGTGACGGCCCTCGTCACGCTGCAGTCGGCGCTGCTGGTGGCCGGTGCCTGGCGCAACGACCTTGCGATCGAACACAACATGGGGGTTGCGCAGGCAGAGGTGCTCAGTGCCAGTCCACGGCGCTCCACCATAGAATTCGTCACACCCGAGCGTGTCACCTACCGCCCCGAGCTCGGTGTGCTGTACCCGTCCGAATTGGCGACCGGGATGCGGATCTATGTCGAATACAACAAAAACGACCCGAACCTGGTCCGGGTGCAGCACCGCAACGCGCGGCTGGCGATCATTCCGGCGGGATCCATCGCCGTGGTGAGCTGGCTGGTCGCGGCGGCTAGCCTGATAGGCCTGGCGTTGCTGGACAACTGGCTGGACCGGCGTGCCGCGTCCGACGGCAGGTCGAGGCAACTCGCTTCCTAAGGCCGTCCGAACGCCGTCCGACCAGCAGATTTCGCGCGACGTATGCCCGTCGGCAACCTTATCGACAGCCGATGCTGACATGCTGGTCTTGTGCGCGTTGCCATCGTCGCCGAGTCGTTCCTCCCCAATGTCAACGGTGTCAGCAACTCAGTGTTGCGTGTCCTGGAGCATCTGCGCCGAACCGGCCACGAAGCTCTGGTGATCGCACCCGACAACCCGCCGCGTCAACCGCGGGCCGATCGAATTCACGACGGCATCCGGGTACACCGGGTGCCGTCGCGGATGTTCCCCAAGATCACCACGTTGCCGCTCGGTGTGCCGATGCCCCGGATGGTCAAGGTGCTGCGCGGATTCGATCCCGATGTCGTACATCTGGCATCGCCGGCGCTGCTCGGCTACGGGGGGGTGCTGGCGGCCCGGCGGCTCGGCGTGCCGGCGGTCGCGGTGTATCAAACCGATGTCCCGGGTTTCGCTGCGAGCTACGGCATCCCGATGACGGAACGGGCGGCGTGGGCGTGGTTCCGCCACCTGCACAACCTCGCGGACCGCACGCTGGCTCCGTCCAGCGTGACGATGGAATCTCTTGTCTCACATCGTTTTCCGCGCGTGCATCGGTGGGCGCGCGGAGTTGACGTGCTACGGTACGCGCCGTCGGCGCGTGACGAGGAGGTCCGGCAGCGCTGGTCGCCCGACGGCAAGCCGATTGTCGGGTTCGTGGGAAGGCTCGCGCCGGAGAAGCACGCCGAGCGGCTGGCCGCACTGGCGGGCAACGACTCCGTACAGCTCGTCATCGTCGGCGACGGCGTCGACCAACGCAAACTGCAATCGGCAATGCCCACAGCGGTTTTCACCGGTGCGCTGTACGGCGAGGAGCTTGCGACCGCGTATGCCAGCATGGACGTCTTCGTACATACCGGTGAGCACGAGACGTTTTGCCAAGTCGTGCAGGAGGCGATGGCGTCGGGGTTGCCGGTAATCGCCCCCGACGCCGGCGGCCCGCGTGACCTGATCGCGCCCTATCGGACCGGACTGTTGCTGCCCGTCAAGGAGTTCGAGGCGCGGCTGCCCGACGCGGTTGAGCACCTACTCGCCGAACGACACCGCTACGCGCCTGCCGCCCGCCGCAGCGTGCTCGGCCGCAGCTGGCCGGTCATCTGCGACGAACTGCTCGGCCACTATGAGGCGGTGCTGTCGCCCTTCGCCCGCAGGCGCATGCGCGCCAACCGGTTCGCGCAAGGCGAGTGAGCCGCAAGCAGATCCGCGTGGCGCTAGCCCTGCGCCAGCTCCGCGACCGGCTGCCACTGCTCCCAATTGCGTAGCCGGCTCTCGTAGTCGGCCTTCGCCAGTTGCAGCGGCAACTCGCCGAAAAAGACCCGCAGCGGCGGCTCTTCCGCGTCGACGACCTTGAGCAGCGCGGCCGCCGAGGCCGTGTGATCGCCCTGCTTGGTCGCCCGCCCGCGGCGCTCTTTGTCGGCGGCGGTATGCACGTCGGCGTAATCGGCAAGCGGGGCCGCGTGTTTGGCCGACGCGCCGCCCCAGTCGGTGTCGAATCCGGCCGGCTCGATCAGCGTGACGTGCACCCCGAACGGGGCGACCTCCTGGGCGAG
>Ga0210389_10001325_pt1 | contig 20218 bp, 17 predicted proteins | sample IncBWH28OmetaG_FD_160127 | JGI IMG/M metagenome (GOLD analysis project Ga0210389, IMG submission 160127) | Forest soil microbial communities from Barre Woods Harvard Forest LTER site, Petersham, Massachusetts, United States - Inc-BW-H-28-O ...
GAAAAATGGGATTTGCGTCTCTCGCGGAACTCGTGCGTTACGCGATCCGGAACAATATCATCGAACCTTGAGCCTCGATCGGCGCGGGCCCCCATGCGGGCTCTTGCGCGCTACAGACTTTCCCCGCGCCAAATACCCAGTTCTCTCGATGTGCCGCAAAGCGCCGGAGCACTACCCTGCCGGGCTCAATTGGCCCATGCCAACGCGGGGATCGATGATCGCACTCACCACTGAAGCCTGGACGCTGGCACTCGCTGCATGCCTGGGGCTGCTGCTCTCGAGCACGACTCTGGCGCTCGCCGTGCAATCCTCCCGTGCGCGCTCGCGCGGCGGCGTGTGCATTTTGCTGGCGAGCTCGCTTGCGTTGGGATCCGGTCTCTGGACCATGAACGTGGTGCAAGTCTTGTCCACCCGGATACCCGGGGAATCGAGCCTGGGGCTCTCATGGCCCGTACTCACCTTTGCCATCGCGGCGAGCGCCTGCGCCTGCGCGCTGCTGTTCATCGCATGGCGCGAGCCGGACACCGCCGGAATGACCGGCAGTGCATTCGCGTTGGCCGTCGGGGTCGAGGCAACTCATTGCGCGGCGTTCGACCAACTGCCGGGCGAACTCGTCTTGCACGAAGGCTTGGCGTGGGTTGGCGGCTCGTTCCTGCTCGTCTTTGCGGCCTTCCTCGCCGCGCTCTGGGTTTGGCTCAAGCTGCGTGATGGATCCTGGAAGGGGCGCGGCGCGCGCGTCCTCACCATGCTCGCCGGCGCAATCGGCATCGTGGGCACGAATGCCCACACGCTCGCGCATTCGCGATTGCTGCTCGATGCCTGCTGCGAGGACCTGGCGTCCCCGCGCAGTCTCATGATGGTCACGGCCGCCGCACTCGGCTGCGCGGTGTTGGCGGTCGCTCAGGTGATCGCCGTTGCCGGCAATCTCCTCAGGGAGCGCGCCGCACGAAATGCCGGCGAGCTCGAGGAGGTGCATGCGCGCCTGCAATATCTCGCCGCCCACGATTCGCTCACGGGCCTGCCGAATCGGCAGCGCTTCAAGGACCGTCTCGCCAAATCGATCGCCGACACCGAGCGACACGGCCGCGCCGTTGCCATCGTGGTGTTCGATCTGGATCACTTCAGCGCGATCAACCATTCGCTGGGGCACGGAGTCGGGGACTGGCTGCTGACGGAAGTCGCGCGCCGCGTCACCGGCCTCATTTCGAATTCGACCACGCTGGCCCGCCTGGACGGAGATGAGTTCGCGGTCCTGATCGACAACGTGGCGGCCCGATTGGAGGCGCAAACCGTCGCCAGCGCCATTCTGGCTGCATTCACGGAACCGCTGCGGGTCAACGGCATGGAGGTCAGCGCGCGATCGACGATCGGCGTGAGCGTGTGGCCGGATGACGGACGCCGCTGCGATGACCTCCTCAATCATGCGGAAGTCGCCATGGCCATCGCCAAGGAGCGCGGCGGCGGCCAAGCCCTGTTCTTCCAGCCGGCCATGACGCACTCGCTGCAGGAGCGTCTGGGCCTCGAGAATGATCTGCGGCGGGCATTGGCGGCGCAGGAATTCGAACTCTACTACCAGCCGGAAATCTCAGCCAAGACCGGAAAGATTGCGGCGGCCGAGGCGCTGCTGCGCTGGCGGCACCCGACCAAGGGGCTTCTGGCGCCCAGTTCGTTCATCACCCTGGCCGAAGAGACCGGCCTGATGATCCCCCTCGGTGAATGGGTCCTGCGCGAGGCATGCCGTCAGGTTCGGGCCTGGCAGCTTGAACTGGGCTGCACCTTTCCGGTCGCGGTCAATCTGTCCGCCACGCAATTTCGCCATCAGAACATTTTGCCGATGATTCATGCAGCGCTGGCGGATGCCGGACTGGATGCGCGAGCTCTGGAGATCGAACTCACCGAGAGCGCGCTGATGACCAATCCCGAAGAATCGGCCGGCGTGCTGAAACAGCTGCGCAAGATGGGGATCAGCGTCGCAATCGATGACTTCGGCACCGGCTATTCGAGCTTGAGCTACCTGCGGCGCTTTCCGATCGACAAGCTGAAGATCGACCGCAGCTTCATCCGAGACGTGACGATCAGCCGCACGGACGAGTCGATCGTTCGCGCCATCGTCTCGCTGGCACGAAGCGTGGGCCTGACGGTCGTCGCGGAGGGAATTGAATCGGTCGAGCAGCTCGAATTCGTGACGCGTTTGGAATGCGATCAGTGGCAGGGGTATCACTGCTGCGCGCCGCAGCCGGCCTCGCGCTTCGAAGCCATGCTCGAGGACAGAAACGGAACCCGCACCGGGATCGTTGCCGCCCTCGCCGCATTGGTGACGCGCGGGGTGGATCCATGAACCAAAATCAATCGCCGGCAGCCAACTCGGGCGCCGTCCGGCGCGTCCTGATAGTCGATGACCACCCGGTCGTCCGACAGGGCCTGCGCCATCTTCTGCAGAATGAGGCGGATCTCGTTGTCTGCGGCGAAGCCGACACCGCCATGGACGCGCGGGCCGCCGTAGATCAATTGCATCCGGATGCGCTGATTTGCGACATCAGCTTGAGGCAGGTCGATGGCATCGCGTTGGTGCGCCAACTGCGCGCGCACTATCCGCGGCTGCCGATTTTGGTGTTGTCCGCGCTTGACGAAACCATCTATGCCGCACGCATGCTGGCTCTCGGCGCCAGCGGCTACATCATGAAGCAGGCGTCGACAGAGGAATTTCTGGCTTCGCTGCGGCGGGTGCTCGAAGGGAACATCTACGTGTCCGAGGCGGTGAGCAACGGCATGCTGTCCCGATTCGCCGGCGGCGCTTCGCATCTCTCGGCCGACCCGATCTCGCGGCTCACGAACCGTGAATTGCAGGTCCTGCACATGATCGGCAAGGGGGCCAGCACCCGGGAAACCGCGCAACGGCTTCACTTGAGCATCAAGACGGTCGAATCGCATCGTCAGCGAATCAAGCGAAAGCTCCATCTCGCCACGGGGGCCCAGCTGGTGCGGTACGCCGTATTGAGCCATACCCAGGCTTGGCCGAATGAGGACTCCGAGAGTACGGTCTCGTAAAAATCTTACTCTTCGCCGATCGCCGACATCAGGCGCGCCCAAAATTTCCACGCTTCCTTGATCATTAAAATGCCGGCAATCTGGGCTTTGAGCGCAACCCATGGGCCGTGCAGCCGCGGCACGGGGAACCGATCGGCCTCGCGCCGGCTGCGCTTGCGTCGATCTGGAAACGAATCGGTGTTCGTTTTGCGTTCGGGCAACGATCGCATGGGGACACCTCCCAATGATGGCAACCGTAGCATAATGACAAGTAGGCCGGCGCTCGACTGTAGGAAAGCGACACCCTCGAGCGTAGGGTGAGGCCTGAATATGCATTAACATCTGCCACACGGAGCTTGGGGGAACAATGCTTAAATTGTCTCGACGGGATTTTTTGGCAGCTGCCGCGTTGCTGGGCGGTGCACAGGCGGTCGGTGCCGGCAACGCACAACCTTTTTTCAGGCGCACGGGCGTCGCCATAGGGCTGCAGCTTTACACGGTCGGCGATGATCTTCAGCGCGATTTTGACGGCACCTTGGCGGCCGTGTCGAAAATCGGATATCAAACCGTCGAATTGGCGGGCTTGGCCGACCACACTGTCGCCGAATGGCGTCAGTCCCTCGACCGCACACACTTGAAATGCCCCTCGATGCACGTTCCGCCGCGGGCCAAGAGCGGCGTGAGCCTCGAGGAGCCAGGAGTGCTTGCGGAGGCTGCCCATACTCTCGGGACCGGCACGATTGTTTGCCCCATGTTCAACCTCCCCGAACGCTTGTCGTTGCAGCCGCTGCCCGGCGAAGGGACCGGCAAAATGCTGGCGCGCCTGGGTGCCTCGATGACGCTGGACGATTGGAAGTGGAATGCGGATTACCTCAACAAGAAAGCCGCGGCGCTGAAGCCATACGGGCTTCGTTTCGCCTACCACAATCACAACGTTGAACTCGCGCCGGTAGGCGACAGCACGGGACTGGCCCTGTTGTTGCAGACCACCGATCCCGCGCTGGTCACCTTCGAGATGGACGCGGGCTGGGTGGTGGCAGCGGGTGCGGATCCGGCGGCATTGTTGTCCAGATATCCGGGCCGATTCACGGCGATGCATGTCAAGGACATCAAAGCCGGCACGCGCCCCAATTTCAGCCTGCAGCTCGATCCCTGCGAAGTAGGTCAAGGCACCATCGATTGGAAGACCTTGTTGAGGAAGGCATATGGGGCGAACGTACGCCAGTTCTACGTCGAGCAGGAACCGCCGTTCAGCAAACCACGGCTCGAGTCCGTCGCCATCAGCTTCAACTACTTGAACGCGCTGGTCGCGTAGCTGCATGCCTCAGCGCAATGCGGCGGGGAGAATCCGGATAGGCGTCGGCGGCTGGACGTATGAGCCCTGGCGCGGCGCGTTTTATCCCGAGGGTCTGCCGCAAAAGCGCGAGCTCGAGCACGCCAGCCGCCAGCTCACGTCGATCGAGATCAACGGCACGTACTACGGATCACAGAAGCCGGCGAGCTACGCGAAATGGCACGACGAAACGCCGGATGATTTCGTCTTTTCTCTCAAGGCACCGCGCTTCGCCATGAATCGCACGGTGCTCGCCGAGGCCGGCGGCACCATTGCACGATTCTTCAACAGCGGCGTGACCGAGCTCAAGGAAAAGCTTGGCCCGATCAACTGGCAATTTTTGCCAACCAAAAAATTCGATCCGCCGGACTTCGACGCCTTCCTCAAACTTCTGCCGCGCGAGGCGGCCGGGCGTCCGCTGCGCCACGCCGTCGAGGTACGGCATGCAAGTTTTCGCAGCCCCGAATTCATCGCGCTCGCGCGCCGGCATGGCGTTGCGGTGGTCGTTGCCGGTGATTCCAAATACCCGCAGATCGCCGATCTGACCGCCCCGTTCGTCTACGCACGCATCATGGGCACGAGCGCGGCGGAGGCGGCCGGTTACTCCGATTCGTCTCTCGGGCTCTGGGCGGCACGCGCAGGCGCGTGGGCTTCGGGCTCGGCGCCGGGCGACCTCGAGCATGTCGAGCCGCAGCAAGAGGAGCGGCAACCCCGGGATGTCTATCTCTATGTGATCGGCGGCCACAAGGTACTCAACCCGGCAGCGGCCAGGTCACTGATCGAGCGCCTCGCCTGACGACGGCGCACCCATCCAAGGATTCAACCGCTATTTGTGCACCGGGATGTCGATATAGCTGTCGTTGTACCACCGGATCTTGAGCGGAACTCTGCCGTCGGCGATCGATTCCTCGCTCACGTCGCCGCCGGTGCCGTAGTTGATCTCGCGATCCGGCCGTTTGCCCACACTGAGCACAATGGCGATGCGGCTGCCGGCCGATAGCAGCCGGCTGGTCAGCCGTTGGCTCTTGAACGAGAGCTTTTGGCGCTCGCCGGCCTTGAGCAGGTGACGATGAGCGCGATCCTGCGCATAGCTCGCGCGTATCTCGTCTGTCGGGCTGAACAGCCGGATGTAGTCGCCGCTTGGAAGCAGCTCGTACAGTGAAATGTTCAAGTCCATGTCCATCTTGTTCACCGCGAAATCAAGACGCCCGGCGAATAAGCCATTGACGATGGCCGGCTTGGTCAAGGGATCGCTCACGAAGATCGTGCCATGGCGAGGAGCAAGACTTCTGCTGATGAGATCCGTGGGCGGCGTCCAGGCGGCGTCCTTGCGATCGATGAAGCTCGTGCTCTGCTCGACGAACGCATCCTTCGTTCTCTTGCGCAAGCTCAGGTGATGATTCACCCCGGAGGCCGCTCCCTCCAGATAGTATCTCAGGGATCCATCCGCCATTGCGTCAAGGGACGGCGCGTGCCGCCATTCGTTCGCGCCCATGACTTCGTAGTTGATGCTGTCGGACAGCAGGGCCGGCGTGGCCGCATCTTTGAAAACATGATCGAACCATTGATAACGCAGCTCGCGAAAATCGACGAGAGCGATCGGGTCGACTTGATAGCCATGCACGTTGGCCGCGGCCCCAACCTGCGGCATGCCATCTTCATAAGGTCCAATCAGCAGTGTGTGGTTGGCGTGCGGATTGTAGCGGTGATGCTGTGTGTAGTAGTACAGATCCGCCGGTTCGCTTGCGGCGTAGTAGCCGCTCATGGTCAGGACCGGGATATCGATATGCGCAAACTGCTTCTGGTAGGGGATGAAATTCTGCCAGTAGGCGTCATAGCTCGGGTGATTCAGCCAGCGAATGAAGACCGGATTGTGCTTTCCGTATATCCTGCCCAGATCGCGATAGCGCCTGCCGCTGCGATACCATTTCTCATCCAGCGCCCGCCACGGCGCCGCATCGCCCTCGTCAGGCTCGTCCGCCCGGGCGGGGTCTGTCATCTGCAACGACCATCCGTAGCCGGCGTTCTGAAAGATGTTGCCTGCCATCGGGAAGCTCACTCCCGGCGCCACCGATAGCGACGTGGCAATAGCCTTGAGCGCGGCAGGCAGCTTCTTGGCGGCTGCCCACGGCACATACCCGCCATAGGCGTCCCCATACATTCCGACGCGCCCGTCGCTCCAAGGTTGTTTGGCGATCCAGTCGATCACCTGACGCGCATCGGCACCCGCGAATTCGAAGGGATCGATTCCGGCGGATTGTCGTTTCTCGGCGGTGTAGGCGACGACGCCGGCGTAGCCGTGGGCGGCTGATTCCTTCGCGTAGCTCGGCGCATCGCGCCCCGTGTATTCGAGCAAGGCCGGCAGGGGTTTGCCCGAGCCGCTCGGGCGGATCACCGTGACGGAGATGCTGGCGCCGCCCGAGGATTGAATGACGATGTCGCTTTCGGTTGTGAAGCGTCGATGGTCATCTTCGGCATTGAGCAAAACGACCAGCGAGCCGAAGTTTCGATAAGCATCAAAAGCGATATATTTCCAGATCAGGTCAATGGCTTCGGATTCGTCAAGGCGGTCTTTGGATCGATACTGGTCCAATGCCTTTTGCAGCGCCTCCCGATAGATCAATGGCGGGGTACCCAACCAGCGTGTGACCTCGAAGGCCTCGCGATCTTCGAGGCGTCGGATCGTATCCCGGTATGAATTCGTGAATGCATCCGCAAAGGTGACCTTGTTTTCGATCTCGAGCGCCTTGGCATGGGCATAGACATCGAACACCAGTGCCCGGCTCACCGGGTGTCCGAAATCCGACTTTCGCCGCCGCTCACGCAACGATTGCCGCGAGATGTCCGCGGCCGCATAGTCGCCGGCCGCCATCTGCAGCGCGGATAGATTCGCAAGGTAGCGCTCGGGGTCGGGATCCTGGTAGACGGGAATGAGCCGCGATGCCAGATCGCTTATGGCGGCAGGCGCGGTGGCGTCCGCAGGCGTCGACGGGACCCGAAAATCAAAAACCTGCGCGGCCCTGGCCGGCCCAACCGCAAGGGACAGCAGGATCAAGAGCAGTCTCATTACCGGCCGAATTGCGCCGGCCGTCCGATATTGAAACGCTGTCGCCGTCCTCATTGGGATTTTCCGCGCTCGGCACGCGCGACATCCAAGCTGGGTTCGTCCGCGATTGAAGATGCCCTGGGTGCTTTGATGAGATGCAGAACCGCCGGGAACAGATCATGTGCTTCCCCGGCCCCGCCAATATGGATGATGCCCGTGAGTTTGAGCTCCTTGGTGAAGAGATCGGTGACGAGTTCGAGCACATCGTCATCGAGCAAGCCGAAAGTCCCGTCGATGAGCACCCAGGGCGGCGCATGTATCAGCATCCGCGCAAATACCAGGCAAAGTTGTTCGTCCTGGCTCAGCTCTCGATCCCAACGGCGGGTGTCGTCGACGAGCGGCGCGAGCCGCTCCAGCCCCAGGCGAAACAGGGCCCGGGCAAAGACGTCCGCGCCGAAATTCTCCGCCTTCAAGGGATAGGCAAGTACTTCCCGCAAACTTCCCCGGGGCAAATAGGGTGTGCCGCGCGGCAGATAGAAAATTTGCTCGCCGCGCGGGCGGATAATGCGGCCTGAACCCCAGGGCCACAACCCCGCCAATGCGCGGAAAAACTGCGTCTTGCCCGTTCCCGGCGCGCCGAGCACCAAGACGCGCGCGCCGGCCTCGATGACCACCTTGGATTCCTTGAGCGTATCGGCGTGCGCGGAAGAGACGCTTTGCAGGTTTTCAATCCTGATTTTTCCGGGATCGCCCTCCTCGTACACAATCCGGCTTTCGAAGCCCCGCGGCTCATCCGTGGTGATGACGGCCTGACGGAAATTCGCGACACGCAGCAAGGTCGCGCGCCAATCGGCGATCGCGCTGAAATTGTCAACGAACCAGCGCAGCGATGATTGTGCTTGGTTGAACGCCGCCGCGGCCATCATCATGCCGCCGAATGAAACCTTCCCGGCGAAATAAAGCGGCGCGGCCACCAGTATCGGCGCAATTTGGGTGATCCAGCCGAACCCGGCGGTAACCCACTCGAGATTGGTGTGGCCCCACACGATGCGGCGCGTCGCGCGAAGCACGTCCACCAGACGCCGTTCGATGCGGCGCCGCTCGTCATGCTCGCCTGCGGCGAGTGCAATGGCATCGACATGCTCATTCACGCGCACCAGCGAAAAACGCAGGTCGGCTTCACGGGCATAGCGCTCGGCATTCCGATTGATCAGGCCGCGGCCGACCCAGTAGCTCAGCAGCGAACCGCCGCCTGCGTAGAGAATGGCGGCCCACAGCATGAAGCCCGGGATCGCGTAATCCCGGTCATCGAAATGGATGCTGAAGGTGCTCGACAGTCCCCAGAGGACACCGGCGAACGTACCGAACAGGATGGAGGCCTGAAACAATCCTATCCCCAAGCTGCCCGAGAGCTCACAAAGCTTTCTTGCGTCTTCGTGAATGCGCTGATCCGGATTGACGCCCATCGAGCCGGCATTGGCGAGCCAGAATGCCCGTCGTGAGCTAAGCCAGTCGCGCAATAGAGTCCGAACCAGGCCTTCGCGCAACCTGAGCTGCAGCATCTCCCCCAGCCATCTCTGCAGCACATTGAGAGCGAGGATGCATCCGGCAAGGACGAAGAAGACGCCGAGCTGGAAGAGAAAATCGCGAAAGTCCCGGCGCGACAGCGCGTCGTAGAAGGGCTTGTTCCAGCGGTTGAGGCGAATCTGGCCGTAGGCAGTCACAACGATGACGGCGACGATCACGACGAGCAAAATCACGATCTTTCTGCCCACGGGCGAGCTCGAGATCGCGCGGATCATCAAGGACAGCTGCCGCAGGAAGCCCAGTTGGACGGTCCTGGCTTCCGATGCGGTGCGCGTAGTTTTGACTGCGGGATCTGTCACGTGGCTCAGCACCCCTTCGGGTAGAACTTTACACGGTTGCGCAAGGTATCGTCGCGTCCGCCGCCGTGTAATTCCTACACCCTGCGGCTCGTCGCGGAACGGCGTCAGGCTTGCAGAACTTTTCGCAGCATCGACACGCCGCGGCGAATCTCCGGCAAGTCGACGGTCCCGTAGCCGAACACGAGGCCTGTCTTGGTCTGCGGCCCGAGGAAATAGCGGCTCAAGGTATGTACTTTGACCTGCTGTTGCAACAGCGTTTCCGCGGCAGCCTCGAGGTCCACGGCAGCGCGCGCGAGCACGGCAATGTGCATGCCGTAGAACGACGGAATCGGCACCAGCCACTCGCCGAGCTGGCCCTGTACCGACTCCAACAGCAGCTGGCGGCGTTGCGCGTAGATGCCGCGCATTTTGCGGACATGGCGCGTCAAGTGCCCCTCGGCTATGAATCCCGCCACCGCGTTTTGAACCGGCGTCGAGCAATGCCAATCCAGGCAGTTTTTCGCGGCGGTAAGGGTTTTGATCGCCCAACTTGGGGCAACGATGAACCCCAACCGCAGCGCCGACAGCATGCATTTCGAGAATGTGCCGACGTAGAAGACCACGTCCGCGGCTCGAGCGGTGCGCAACGCCGGCAGTGGGCTGCCCTCGAAGCGGAATTCTCCGTCGTAGTCGTCCTCGATGATGACGGCTCCACGCTCGCGCGCGAATTCGATCAGTGCTTCGCGCCTGCGCATGGACATCGTCACGCCAAGGGGGAATTGATGGGATGGGGTCACGCAAATCACCCTCACATCGGACGGAAGTTGCTCGATGATCAAACCTTCGTGATCGACCCCCACGGCGGCGAGTTTCGCGCCCGCCGCGGCAAATGCCACGCGCATCGGCGGATAGCCCGGATCCTCGAGCGCAACGGTGGTTGCATGAGGCGTGACCAGCGCTCTGGCAAGCAGGTCGAACGCTTGCTGCGCTCCGGAGGTGACCAGTACGTCCTCGGCTTGGGCCGCCACTGCCCGGGTAATCGCGATGTGCTTCGTGATGGCCTTGCGGAATTGGTAATTGCCTTGATTTCCCTGCGGACTTTTATAGCTGGCGGGCCTTCGCTCCAGACCACGCAACTGCTTGGCGCTGACGCGCCGAAACACGTCCAATGGAAAGAGCCGCGAATCAACCATCGCTGGGCGAAAATCGACCGGCAAGCCCCGGCGGGCCGGTGAGGTCGACTCTTGCGAGTCGCGCCAAAAACTCATGGCGGCCGTTACATCGGGACGCAACCAAAACTCGTTCAGGCCGGTGGGTTCCCTGGCGATTTGGGGCGCAGCTGCCGGAAGCGAAGGGATTTCCTCCGTTACATACGTACCCGCACCGTGGCGGGCGACCGCGTAACCCTCGGTCACCAATCGTTCGTACACCTCGGCTGCGGTATTTCGAGACACCCCGAAAAAGGTCGCCGAGTGTCGCGTGGCCGGCAGTTTGACTCCGGCCGCGAGACGCCCATCCATGATGGCGGCTTTCAGCTCGCGATGCAGGGTCTTCGAGGTATCGCGCGGCCCCTGAGCCTTGAGATCAAGCTTGATCTCAAACAAGGGGGCGGCTGCCCGTCTGCGCCGGGAATGAGGGTGGCCCAATTATTTTTTCCCCAAGTGGCCCTTCAGTGAAGGGATGCAGTCATTGGAAAATCTCATCGACGACAGCTTAGCGCCGCCGCCGGCGCGACGGCCGACTTTTAGCCCGATTTTCGTTGGAGACCATGATGAAGCTTTTTAAAACTATCGGTGCCGGCATCCTGGCCGCCTTCGCCGCCATGGGGTCCTTCCCCTTGAACGCATTGAGCGACACGGCGCAGCCGCTCAAGGAAGCGCGGGACGGACAGCATGATTTCGATTTCAATGTCGGCACCTGGAAGACCCATATCAAGCGAATTCTCGACCCGCTGTCGGGATCGGCCGCGTCGATTGAACTGAACGGAACGGTGACCGTTCGGAAAGTCTGGGGCGGCCGTGCACAGCTGGAAGAGATCGAGGCGGACGGCCCGAATGGTCATTGGGAAGGCATGACGCTGTTTCTCTACAATCCTCAGGCGCGTCAATGGAGCCAGTCGTTCGTCAACAGCAAGAGCGGCGTGCTCACACCGCCGCTGATTGGCGCCTTCAAGGACGGCCGCGGCGAGCTTTTCGCCTCGGACACCTTGAATGACCGTTCGATCTTGGTCCGCGCGGTTTGGTCAGAGATCACGGCGGACTCGCATCATTTCGAACAATCCTACTCGGCGGACGGCGGCAAGACTTGGGCTGCGGCTTTCATCGCCAACCTGACGCGAGAAAGGCCATGAGCCGCTCCCCTCCGCGGCGCGTGGCCTGGAGTTCAAGCGCGGCCTGGACTTCACTGGCGGCTGTCTGCCTCTTTACGGCCGCTGCTTCGCAAACCCCCGGGGCCTTGCGCGGCGGACAGCATGACTTCGACTTTGACTTCGGAAAATGGAAAACGCATTCCTCGCGCTTATTGCACCCATTGACCGGCTCGAAGGACTGGGTGGATATGGACGGCGTGACCGTGGTGAAGCCGATTTGGGGCGGGCGGGCCAATCTCGCCGAGTTCAAGGCCGAGGGTCCAGCTGGAACGATCGAACTGCTCTCCCTGCGTTGGTACAACCCGACCGCGCACCAATGGTACTTGGACTTCGCCACGCCCGGCGTCGGTGTTCTTGGAATCCCCGGAATTGGCGAGTTCAGGAACGGCCGCGGCGACTTCTACGATCAGGAAAGCATCGGCGGTAGCAGCCTCTTGGTCCGCTTTTCCATCTGGGGAATCACGCCGAACACGGCCCAATCGGAGCAGGCCTTCTCGGCCGATGGCGGCAAGACATGGGAGGTCAACTGGGTGAATCGCTATACGCGGGACAGTTCCCCGTAGAACGCTTTCTGATTATTTCCGCGGCAGGATCGGCGCGAGATTCGAGTGCGCCACCCAGCCGGTGCGGCCCGCGCGCGTTTCAATGAGCGCGAAGGACTCGTGCTCCGCCGCAATCTTCACCGTTTCACCCTCGGGCAGGGTAAACAGGGGATCGCCCATGGGCACCGGCGATACGCGAACGGGCGCGGCGGCTGCGATGACGACGCCTTCGTGCAATACGGGCCATATCGCAAGTCCGTTGCAGATCGTCAGTCCGAGCATCGACAAGCCAAGCAGCACGGCACTGGCCCGCAATAGACGATGGCGCGGCGAGAATTGCGCGCCGATCAGGCTCGCGCCGATTACGCCTAACCCGAGCGCGCCCAGCCAGGAGAGCAGGAATGGACTGGCGATTCTGGCGATACGATCGAAGGTACCGCGTTTCTCGGCGGTCAAATGCGCGGAGTTGCGTACGTACTGCAGATTGGCCTCGATATCCGGATCGTTCGCCGAAAGCAGCCTGGCGCGCTCGTAGTTCAGAATCGCCATTCCCGGTTTGCCCATGCGCGCATAGGAATTCCCGAGGTTGTAGAGATCAGCCGCCGAATAACCGCCGGGATCCGCGGCGGCATGCACCTGGACAGCGCCGATCAACAGGCAGAGTGCCAACCACGCAGCCCGTGCCGTCATGTGGAACTCTCATTCGTCAGCACTTGGCGGACGACGCGCAGCCATTGCGCAAAATCAGTGGCCCTGAGTTCACGTCCGGAATATTTCGATTCATCCGCCAGGGCAAACAACTGGTGGATGTCGTTCTGGGTGCCGACGCGAGCTTCCACCTCGGCAGTCGTCACCTCGTCCGGCTCGATCTGCCAGCGTGCTGCCAGCCAGGGTTGCAACGCCGCTCGTGCCAAATCGAAAAACACCGCGGCGTTTCCCGCGCGCGCCGCGGCCTGCATTTGCGCCAGCACGCGCTTGGCCGCCCTCGACGAAGGCCGGTCGGCAGGCTCGCTCTCGCGCAACGGCCGGCGACGGCGCGCTCCCGCCCACCCGGCCGCAAACGCCAGCACGATGATGGACGGAATTCCAAGGAACCGGGGTTGCAAGTACGGCGGCATGAGAGAAGAAGATCGTGTTGTGGTATCGGCATGATCCGGGCGCAGTCCGGGAGCGTACCCGTTCTCAGGCCCTGCACCCCCGGCCGCCTGCGGCGGCGCCACACTGTCGGCGAGCGACGGCGAGATCGACACGCTCAGGGGAGCGCTGCGGGCCGTTTCGTAGCGTCGCGCGTTGGGATCAAAATAGCTGAAGCTCAATCCAGGAAGCTCTTGGGCGCCCGGTTTCGACGCGATTACCGGCTGCTCAAAGGTCTTCATGCCGCTGAATCCGATGGGATCACTGGTATTGAACGAGGATTTCGGCGGATACGTCTTCCACTGGTCGACACGGTCCAGCATTGCGCTGTCGACCCGGTCAAAATTTCCCGACCCGGTAATGCGCATGCGCAAAGTCAGGGGATCGCCGACGTCGGCTTTGGCGGGCGACACGTCGCTGGCGATACTGAATGTGCCGATGGCGCCGTGAAAATCTGCGGGACGGCCCTCTGCCGGCAATTCAAGCACCTTCAATTCCTGCGGCGGGCTGGTGACGTTGATGTCCTTGGGCACCGTCGCGCCGAACAAATTCTGCCAGAAGGGATCGCCGAACCGATCGTCAAGCGCGGACTCCCGCCTTGGCCGCGTTCTAATCTTCACGGTGAGGGGAGCCTCCGCCGAGAGCGCGAAAGTGCCCGGCTTGACCACCGCGAGGATGCTGCGCCACGTGAACACCACAAATTGTTCTCCGTTGATCAGCTTCTCCGCGCGTTCGGGTTGATGCGAGAGATTGTTGAGCGCGAAGTTGTCGTCGGTGAGCTTGGGCAAGCCGTTTAGCGAAGACACGAACCCGGAACGCATGCCGACTTCGATGTCGACCGGAACGCTTTCGCCGACATATACCTCGCGCTTCGGAATGCTCAGGCGAACATAGGCGGATCCGTCCTCGGTCAAGTGAACGCCCTTGGGTATCGATCCGCCCGAAAGAATGGGGGGCGGAAGCGGCGCGCGAGGCGCGGCCTGCGCGAGACTGGTACCGCCCGGAGCCGCGGTAACCTGCAGCACGAGGGGCTGGGCCTTGGGCGTCACGGCCGGGATGGTGAAAATGCCGGCGATTTGCGGCGTCACCCGCATCACGATCGACGATGAGGGCAGCATCGTTCCGTTGATGATCTGCATTTCACGCGTGCGCCCGATAATTTCAAATTTCAAACCGGAAACCACGGGCAGCGTGATGGGATTGGTCCCGTCACCCAAATTCGTGATCGTAAACTGCGCGGATTCGCCCAGCGCGATTTGCGCGGGCTGAATGGTCGCGTAGACCAGGGGGTCGTCAGCCCAGGCGGCTGCCGCGGCAAAAAAAGCACCCATCACGACCGCGGTCATCAGCCGAAAAAACCGGATGTAGCCGCTCATCACCAGTTCTTATAGGGCTTGTCCGGCGGCTGCACGGCGCCGCGTTGCGCCCGTGGAATCGCCAGGGATTGGTGCTCGTCCCCTTTTACCGAATCCAGAAGCTCGCGCGCTTCTTCGCGCGTCATCTGTCCGGGAACACGCTGATTGTCCGCGCTGCGCGCATCTTCGCCTGAGCCTGGCGGCTGGCCGGCGTCGGGCGGCTGACCGGCGTTGGGCGGCTGAGCGCCCTTTGAATCGCCGCTGTTGGGTTGCGGCGGCGCCTGGCCCTGACCTTGTTTGGGGTCCTGGCCCGGGTTTTTGTCTTGGCTCTGGCGCGGGTCTTGGCGCTGACTTTGATCCTTGTTTTGACTTTGATCCTTGTTTTGACTTTGATCCTTGTTTTGACTTTGGTCCTTGTTTTGACCTTGATCCTTCTTTTGATTTTGATCCTTGTTTTGACCCTGGCCGTTGTTTTGATTCTTGTTCTGTTTGCTTTGATTCTGCTGCTGCTTCAATTCCTCGATCTTGCGCTTCACCAAATCGCGATTGAACTTGCTGTCGGCATCATCCGCGCGCAATTGCAATGCCGTTTCGTAGGCCTTCACCGCGTCGTTCCATTTCTGCAGAGTTTCCTGCGCTGAGGTCTGCTCGGTCTTTTGCCCGGCTCGGTATAGGGTGTTGCCGAGGTTGTAATAGGCGTCTTCTTGGATCGCCAATCGCTTCGGGTCCTCGGATGGCGCATGGCTGATGGATTGCTGGAATGACTGCGCCGCTTGGGGAAATTGTCCCGCGCGGTACTGCGAGGTTCCTGCGTTGTATTCCACCACGGGTCCTTTCGCGTCGGGCAGCGATGCGGCGTGCACGGCGGGAAGCCAAAGAGCCGGCAGCCACAGCGCCATGGGCGCGGCCGCGAATGCCAAGACCGGCGCCCTGCCCCGGCGGCGCGAACCGATGAGCAGACTGCCAAGCAGCATCGCGAGGGATGCCGCCAGCGGCCATTGAAAGCGCTCGATGTATATTTTCTGCTGCCGCGACGCCAGATCGTGCTTTGCGATCGAGCCCAGGACCGTCTGGAATATCAATTCCAAACCTTCGGCTTGAGTTCCCAGCGGCACGTAGAATCCGCCCGTCGCACCCGCGATGGCTTTGAGCCCCTGTTCATCGAGCCGCGATTTGACGAATGCGCCGGTATCGTCCTTCACAAATCCGCCGCCCTGTTGAGGAGAGATCGGGATCAAATCCCCGGCTGCCGTCCCCACGCCCACCGTGTAGATTTTGAGCCCGTCCGCCTTCGCCGCCGCTTCCGCCGCCTCGAAGGCGCTGCCCTCCAGATCCTCGCCATCGGTCACCAGTATCAATATTTTATCGCTCCCGGGGCGCCGGCGCAGCGCGGCCTGCGCAGTTTCGATGGCGCTCGAGATATTGGTGCCACCGCGCGGAATCGTGTTGGTGTCGATGGCGCCCAAAGACTCATGAAAGGCCCCGTAGTCCAGTGTGATCGGACAGGCTAGAAAAGCCGTGCCGGCGAAGGCGACGATGCCGACGGCATCGCCGTCCAGTTTCTTGGCGAAATCATCGATCGCGAGTTTCGCGCGGGTGAGCCGGTTGGGCTTCACGTCCGGCGTCAACATGCTGCGCGAGGTATCGATCGCAAAGATGATTTCATTGCCGCGGCGGCTGACTTGCTCCCAGCGGAACCCCACCTGTGGAGCCGCGAGTGCGGCGAACAGACTGATCAGCGCGCCCAGCAACAAGCCGCGCTGCAGCCGCCGCCGGGCCGGCGACATCGACCGGGTCAGTTGGCTGCGCAGATGCGCCGACACGAATTTGGCCAGTGCGGCATGTTGGCGCGCATCGTAGCGGCGCCACAACCAAAGGAGCGCCACGGCGCCCGCCAACCCCGCCGCCAGCCACCAAGGGCTGGCAAATTTCACGGCAGCCTCCGCAGGCGTGTCTGTTGCAGCAGCAGGCTCAAGCCGAGAATGCCCAACGCGGGAATCAGCGCCCACGGATACAGTTCCTCGGTGTGCTCGAACTTATGCACCGTTTGCGCCGTTTTCTCGAAACGATTGATCTGCTGGTAGATGTTCTGCAGTGAATCGGTATCCGTTGCGCGATAGAATTTTCCGCCCGTCTCGTCGGCCACTGTCTGCAGCGTCTTCTCGTCCACGTCGACCTTGGCCATGACCAAACGGGCGTTCCCGGCCGCATCCCGGACCGGGATGGGCGCTTCGCCGCGCACGCCCACGCCGATGGTATATATCTTTACGCCCATGGCCCGCGCCGCCTCCGCTGCGGCGATGGGCGAAATCTTCCCGGTGTTGTTCACGCCGTCGGTGAGCAAGATCACCACTTTCGACTTGGCTTGTGTCATGCGCAGCCGGTTGACGCTGGCTGCGATGGCCGAACCGATCGCCGTACCGTCGTCGGCGCCGCCCACGGCGACGCGCTCGAGGTTTTGCTGCAGCCAATCGTGGTCGAGCGTGATGGGACTGACGAGATAGGGCGCTCCCGCGAACGCGATGATGCCGATGCGATCATCGGGCCGTTCATCGATGAATTTGGAGACCACGGATTTGACCACTTCGATGCGGTTCACGCGGCGGCTGTCCATCTGAAAATCGAGCGCCTGCATCGAACCGGAGACGTCCAGGTCGAGCACGATATCAATGCCGTTGGCGGTCACTTCGGTACGGCCGTGGGCGCGCTGCGGGCGCGCAAGTCCGACTATCATCAAGGCACCCGCCACGATCGGCAGCAGCCACATCAATACGCCGATGCGGCTGCGGCCGCGCCGCGCCACTTCGCGCGCCAGGCTGACATCGGAGTATTCAATGGCCGCGACAGGCCCGCGGCGTCCTCGCCACAGCAACACGATCGGCAGCAGCGCCAGCAACCACAGCCACTCAGGTTGCAGGAATCGAGTCATGAGTCTTCTCGCCGGACGGCGTTTCCTCCGGTTCGGCGGTGGTCAGCACGAACGCGCGCGCGCTTTGGCGCAGGGATTCCATGTTCTGCACGGTCAGCGACAGGGCGGCGAATTTCACGAAGTCGCATTGCTGGAGGAACTCTCCCAGCAGTCCGCGATGACGGGCGAGCGATGCGTTGGAACTCTCCAGCAGCTCGCGCAGAAACTCCTCCGTGGTTCGGCGGGTGGCGGTGACATCGAACTTCTGCTCGATGTAGCGGCGCACGATGTCGGATACGGCGGTGGAGAAATCCCGGGCGCTGGCGGGTTGCATGAGCGCGCGGATATCTTCCAGGCGCCGCAAGGCAATCTCGTGCGGCAGCAAAACGGGTGCGGCGCGGCGGCGGCGCCAACGCCATAAGCCGTAGATGCTCAAGGCGATGAGCACCGCGCCGCCGATGAGCGCGGGCAACACCCAGTCGGGCAGGACGTATTTCGGGCCGCGGATGTCCCGGATGTCCTCCGCCACGGGCGCGGCGTACACCGCGACGCCGGCGATCAGCCCGATAAATGCCGCAGCCCTCGAGGCGCGACTGCCGCAGACGGCTCCGCTCATGCGCGCCTGCGCTCTCGGGTCTTGAAGAATCGCTGTAACGCCGGCATGTAGGGCGCATCCGTCTGCAATTGCAGGGTGTCGATGCCTTCCGAGCGAAAGTCGCTCACCAGCCGCCGTCCTCTTTCCAGAGACAGTTCTTTGAAGCGCTTTCGGACCTTGGGGCTGGCGGTATCGAGTTCGATCACCTCCCCGCTTTCCGCATCCTCCAGCGCGACGATACCCACGTCGGGAAGCTCCTTCTCGCGCGGATCCTCGACGTGCACCGCAACCAGGTCGTGACGGCGATTCGTGCGGCGCATGGCGCGGCGCAGTTCGAGGCGGGTGGCGGCCTGATTCTTCGGCGTCTCAAAATCTGAAATGAGAAAAACGACCGCGCGCCGGTGCAGCAGCCGGTTCGCGACGTCAAGCGCCTTGACCGTATCGGTCCCGGTGGCCTCGGGCGTGTGATACAGGATATCTCTGACCACGCGCAAAACGTGACGGCGGCCTTTCTTTGGCGGCAGGTACCGTTCGACGCGGTCGGTATAAAGCAGCAAGCCGACCTTGTCGCTGTTGCGAATGGCGGAGAACGCCAGGACACTCGCGAGTTCCGCGGCCAGGTCCCGTTTGCTCAAGGCGCTGGATCCGAAATTTCCGGAGGCGCTGATATCGACCAGCAGAAAGATGGTGAGCTCGCGCTCTTCGGTGAATTTCTTGACGAAGGGCCGGCCGGCGCGCGCCGTTACGTTCCAATCGATGGTTCGCACTTCGTCGCCGGGGCTGTATTCGCGCACTTCATCGAAGTCCATGCCGCGGCCCTTGAAAACCGAATGATACGATCCCGCCAGGCTGTCATTGACCATGCGCCGCGTGCGGATCTCGAGCTGGCGCATGCCGCTCATGATGGCTTTGTGGGACTTGGCGTCTTTCACGGCACCGGCAGAGCGTTGAGTATTTTCTCGATGACATTCTCGGAGGAGATGTTCTCCGCCTCCGCTTCGTACGTGACCGAGACGCGATGACGCAGCACATCGAGCGCGATGGATTTGACATCCTGGGGAATGACGAAATGCCGGCCGTTCAGGAACGCCATGGCGCGCGCGCCGAGCGTCAATGCGATGGTGGCGCGCGGCGAGGCGCCGTTCTGGATGTAGCCGTTCAAATTAAGCGCGGCCGCAATGGGCGGACGCGTCGCCAGCACCAGATCCACGATGTAGTCGCGTATTTTGTCATCCACGTACAGCGTGTTGACGACATGACGGGCCTCGACGATCTGCGCGGCGCTCACCACCGCCCGGGGTACGAGCATCGCCTCGGTCGTTGCCATGGCGTCGAGGATCGCGCGCTCTTCGGCGCGGTTCGGATAGGTGACGATCACTTTCATCATGAACCGGTCGATTTGAGCTTCCGGCAACGGATACGTGCCTTCCTGCTCGAGGGGATTTTGGGTGGCCAGCACCAGGAAGGGATTGGGCAGCAGGTAAGTCTCATCGCCGATCGTCACCTGGCGCTCCTGCATGGCTTCCAGCAGCGCACTCTGCACTTTTGCAGGCGCCCGGTTGATTTCATCGGCGAGGATGAGATTGCTGAAAATTGGACCGTGCTTCGTCCGGAATGCGCCGTCTTGGGGGTTGTAAATCATCGTTCCGACGATGTCGGCGGGCAGCATGTCGGGCGTGAACTGCAGCCGCTTGAAATGCAGCGCGATGCAGCTCGCCAACGTCTTCAGTGCGAGCGTCTTGGCCAAACCGGGCACGCCTTCCAGCAAAACGTGTCCATTGGTCAGCAGCGCAATCAGCAGCCGGTCCAACAAATGCCTCTGACCCACGATAACCCGCGCAATTTCTTGCTGCAGCGGACGAATCCACGCGGAGCTCGCGCTGACGGTCTCTCGGGCCGCCCGCATCGCGGGGTCGAGCGACACCGGCACGGGTGCGTACTCTCGCGCAGCCGCGGTCGGCTGATACCTCGCGTGTTGCTCGGGGAGCGGCGGGGCAGCTTTCTGATCCATTAGACGAGATCCTTGGGTGCGCGATTCGCGAATG
>Ga0210389_10001326_pt1 | contig 20214 bp, 19 predicted proteins | sample IncBWH28OmetaG_FD_160127 | JGI IMG/M metagenome (GOLD analysis project Ga0210389, IMG submission 160127) | Forest soil microbial communities from Barre Woods Harvard Forest LTER site, Petersham, Massachusetts, United States - Inc-BW-H-28-O ...
TCGGTCGCCAAAGCGGTCGTCGCGATGCGGTCGCTGACCCTGCTCCGCCATCTGCGGTCCGACACGCGGGCCTACCGTGCCGCCGCCCAGGCGGAACACCTAGACGACGCACAGCTGGCCGCGCTGCCGGACGCCGCCCTGGACGTTCGGGTTCGGCTGCTCCGCGATCGCATCCACCAAGGCTGGATCCTCACGGCGATCTGGTTGGTCGACACGGGCGTCACCGCGGCGGCGCTGGAGCACACGCGGGCGGCGTCCAGCGTGGCGGGCTTCGACATGATCATGGAATCCGGCCTCATCTCCGCCGAGACGGCCGAGCTGGCCGCGGCGTTACGCGGCGACCCGCCGTTGCGCGCGCTGGCCCGGGAAGGCAACGTCAGCAGCATCCTGGCGTTGTCCTCGAACACCGCCGGTGCTCTCGAGGCCGCTGTCACCCGGATCGGGCACCGTGGCCCGGGGGAAGCGGAGCTGGCCAGCACGGTGTTCAGCGACGACCCGGCGATGCTGCTGACGGCAGCATCTGAAGACGCGCCCACCGAGCCCACGCCACCGTCGACGCTGTCCCGGCGGTTGGCCGCCAACGCGCGCGGTTCGCGGGAGCTGGCCCACGACACCACCATCCGATTCACCCATGAGCTGCGAATGACGCTGCGAGAGCTGGGATCTCGGCGCGTCGCGACCGACCAGATCGACGTCGTCGACGACGTGTGTTACCTGACCTGTGACGAACTGGTCACCATGCCGGCCGACGCCCGGCTGCGGATCAAGCGTCGCCGCGCCGAACGGGAACGCTTGCAGGTACAACGCCCACCCGACGTCATCGACGGGACGTGGAGCCCGGTCGACCGAGGCGCCGGGTCTGACTGACGGCCCGCGCCGTCAGCTCAGCAGGTCGGCCAGTGGCGCCTTCGGATCGGTCAGCTTGTCGACGTCGACGGGAGTCCTGGACCGGATCAGGGATTTGACGTCGTCGAGCACATCCCAGATGTTGACGTTCATCCCGGCCAGTACCCGATTGCCGCCGTCGAGCCAAAACGCGACGAATTCACGGCCGGGGACGTCACCGCGGAACACGACCCGCTCGAAGCTGGGTGCGTGCCCGACGTACTCCATTCCGAGGTCGTACTGGTCGGTGAAGAAGTAGGGCAGCTCGGTGTATTCGCCCGGCGTGCCCAGCATTCCGGCCGCCGCGACCGCGGGCTGCTTGAGCGCGTTGGCCCAGTGCTCGGTGCGGATCCGGGTGCCGAACAGCGGGTTCTCGGCGGCGGCGATGTCACCGACCGCATAAATGTCGGGATCGTTGGTGCGCAGCGAAGCATCCACCAGCACGCCGCCGTCACCCATGGAAAGCCCGGCCTCTTCGGCGAGTTCGATGTTCGGCTTGGCGCCAACGGCGACCAGTACGGCATCGGCCGCAACCGTCGAGCCGTCGCGCATCTTCAGCCCGGTGGCTTTGCCCTCCGTCCCGTCGGACCGGGTGATCTCCTCGACCTGCGTCTCAAGCCTCAGGTCTACGCCGTGATCGCGGTGCAGTGTGGCGAACACTTCGCCGACCGTCTCTCCGAGCGCGGCCGCCAGTGGCTGTTTGGCCGCCTCGACGACGGTGACGCCGACTCCGCGCTGACGGGCACCGGCGGCCACCTCCAGGCCGATCCAGCCGGCGCCCACCACCGCAAGCGAAGACCCTTCGGTCAGAACGGAATTCAGCGCCGCGGCGTCGTCGTAGGTACGCAGGTAGTACACCCCGTCGGCATCCGAGCCGGGTATCGGTGGCCGCCGCGACGCGGATCCCGTCGCCAGCAGCAGCTTGTGGTAGGCCGCCGTAGTGCCGTCAGGCAGCCCGACGGTGTGCGCGGCGGGATCCAGCGATGACACCCGCGAGCCCAGCCTCAGGTCGACCTTGTGGTCGCGGTACCAGTCGGAGTTGTGCACGGTGAAGTCGGCAAGCGTCTTCTTGCCGGCCAGATACTCTTTCGACAGCGGGGGCCGCTCGTAGGGCGGGTAGCCCTCGTCGGCGAACAGAATGATCTGGCCGTCGAAGTCGTTGTCGCGCAGGGCTTCTACCGCTTTGGCCCCGGCAAGTCCGCCTCCGACGATGACGAATGTGGTCGAGCTGGCCATGATTGCTGCTCCATTCTGCCTTCGGAATCTTCAGCCTACCCGGCCCGAATCAGCCCAAAAGCTCACGCGTCACGGGGTCAACCGGCCATACGCCGGCGCACGTCGTCGTCCAGAGACGCCCTGACCAGCGCGGCCGCCAGCCGCGCATGGGCGTGCGGCGCGAGAGCCCCGAGCCGTGCCGGTTGAGTGGGCAAACCCAATTGCTTTGCGGCCGCGCGGGCGCGGTCGTCGAAATACGGCTGCACCCAATGCCAGACGTCTTGAACTTCGCGCAGGTAGATGTCGGCGCCGGTGTCGCCAATCCCCTTGAACCCCTTGAGCATGTCTTTCGCCGTGGCGACGTCGTGCTCACTGCGCCGAGCGATTTCGCGCAGATCGCCGGAATAATCGTCGCGGACGTGCTCGGCGATGTCGGTGAGGCGTGTAGCCGAGCTTTCGTCGTAACGCACGTAATGCGCACGACCGAACGCGCTGATCATGGTGGGCCGATCCGACGACAGCACCGCGTTAGGCGTACGCAGGCCCGCCCGGAAGAGTTCCCTCGCGGCGCGCATCGCCGCGGTGGCATCGACCGGCTTGCCGGCGAGCATGCACAGCACCAACAACTGAAAGAGCGGCTTCGGCTTGTCGTTGATTTTGATGCCGGCTTCGGCCGCGTAGGTCGTGCCGGCGACCTTGAGCAGTTGTCGCACCAGTTGTTCGCGCTTGTCCATATCGCATCGCGTACCCGCACCGTTCCCCGGCAAACCGGGCCTATTTTGGCGGCAGGCTGCGCGCGTGGCCGACGCCGCGGGTCACCCAACTCTGAAGCTGCCGTTTGGTTCCCAGGCCGTCGGCGGCAACACGCAACCAGCCGCGGGTTTCCCGGCCCGCCATCACCATGGGGCTGACATGGGCACGCGCCAGCAGTTTGTCGGTGTCCTCGGGCGGCACGCGCACCATCAGCCCACCCTTGCTGCTGGCGGCGACGGACATGTTGCCGTTGATCAGGAACGCGAGACCGCCGAACATGCGCTTTTCCTCGACGCCCCGCTCGGAGCCCAGCAGTGCGCGGATCCGGTTGGCCAGGTCTTCGTCGTAAGCCATCGGCCTTGCGTCAGACCAGGTCCACGCGGATGGTCAGCAGGTCGGTGCCCATCGTGACCACGCCCGCGCTGTTGAGCCGAGGTAGGCTGCGCAGCCGCTGCCGTGCGTCATCGTCGGGCAGCAGATGAGCCGTTCCGTTGCGCCACTGGCCGTTGATGCGCACTCGCACCGCCGGGTTGGCCTTGATGTTGTAGACGTAGTCCGAATGCTCGCCGTGTTCGGAGACCATCCAGAACTGGTTGTCGACGACCTTTCCGCCCACCGCCGTGTGGCGCGGTTGTCCGGACTTGCGGCCGGTGGTTTCGAGCATGGTCACCGGCAACTGCCGGCCGATCGGGTTGACCACCATTCGCTGGACGCGATGCACTAACTCCCGTTTGAAACTCATGGTCCCATTCAACGCCATCAAAAACGCCATGAAAACGCCTTAGGCCCACGCCCGTGTCACGAGCGTGGGCCTAAGCGCGGCCTGAGCCTGCGTGTCAGGCGGCGTCGGTTACCGTCGCGATTGCAGGTTCCAGCGCCTGCGCGACGATCTCGGCGACGTCGGTCATCGGCTTGACCGTCAGCGCATCGAGCACCTCGGCCGGGACGTCATCCAGGTCAGGTTCGTTGCGCGCCGGGATGAAAACCGTTGCGAGACCGGCACGCTGGGCGGCCAGCAGCTTCTGCTTCACGCCGCCGATCGGCAGCACCCGGCCGTTCAGCGTGACCTCGCCGGTCATGCCCACGTCGGAGCGAACCTGACGCCCCGTCGCCATCGAGACGAGGGCCGTCACCATCGTCACCCCGGCCGACGGGCCATCCTTGGGCACCGCGCCCGCGGGCACGTGCACGTGGATGCGCCGGTCCAGCGCCTTGGGATCGACGCCCAACTCCGAGGCGTGCGACCGCACGTAGGACAAGGCGATCTGCGCCGACTCCTTCATCACGTCGCCCAGTTGACCGGTTAATTGCAGACCCGGCTCACCGTCGGTGGCCCCGGCTTCGATGTAGAGCACATCGCCGCCCAGACCCGTGACGGCCAGGCCGGTGGCCACGCCGGGCACCGCGGTCCGTTCGGCCGACTCGGGCGTGAAACGCGGCCGGCCCAGGTAGCCAACCAGATCGGGCTCGTCGATCGTCTTCGGCCCGCTGTCCTCGGCGAGCTTGGTCGTCACCTTCCGCAGCGCCTTGGCCAGCAGCCGCTCGAACTGCCGAACCCCCGGCTCACGGGTGTAGTCGGCGGCGATCTTGCGCAGCGCGGCGTCGGTCACGACGACCTCGTCCTCGCTCAGCGCCGCCCGCTCCCGCTGCCTCGGCAGCAGGTAGTCACGGGCGATGGCGACCTTGTCGTCCTCCGTGTAGCCGTCGATCTGCACCAGCTCCATGCGGTCCAGCAACGCCGACGGGATGTTCTCGATCACGTTGGCGGTGGCCAGGAACACCACGTCGGACAGGTCCAGGTCCAGATCCAGGTAGTGATCGCGGAACGTGTGGTTCTGCGCCGGGTCGAGCACCTCGAGCAATGCCGCACTCGGGTCACCTCGGTAATCGGAACCGACCTTGTCGATTTCGTCCAGCAGCACAACGGGATTCATCGTCCCCGCCTCGCCGATCGCACGCACGATCCGGCCCGGCAGCGCACCCACATAGGTGCGCCGATGCCCGCGGATCTCGGCCTCGTCACGCACACCGCCCAGCGCGACCCGCACGAACTTACGGCCCAGCGCCCGGGCCACGCTCTCACCCAGCGAGGTCTTGCCGACGCCCGGCGGACCGGCCAGCACCATCACCGCGCCCGAGCCGCGGCCGCCGACCACCTGCAGCCCACGTTGGGCGCGGCGGGTGCGCACGGCCAGGTATTCCACGATGCGGTCCTTGACGTCGTCCAACCCGTGGTGGTCGGCGTCCAGGATTTCCCGGGCGGCGCTGAGGTCGGCCGAGTCCTCGGTGCGCACGTTCCACGGCAGGTCGAGCACGGTGTCCAGCCAGGTGCGGATCCAGCCGCTTTCCGGGCTTTGCTCGCTGGCCCGTTCCAGTTTCCCGACCTCGCGCAGCGCGGCTTCCCGCACCTTTTCGGGCAGGTCGGCGGCCTCCACCCGGGCCCGGTAATCGTCGGATCCGTCGGGTTCGCCCTCGCCCAGCTCCTTGCGGATGGCGGCCAGCTGTTGACGCAGCAGGAACTCTTTCTGCGTCTTCTCCATGCCTTCCCGCACGTCCTCGGCGATCTTGTCGTTGACCTCGACCTCGGCCAAATGCGAGCTGGTCCACTCGATCAGCACCCGTAACCGCTCGGCGACGTCCACCGTCTCCAGCAGCTGCCGCTTCTGCACATCGGTCAAGTAGGACGCGTAACCGGACGTGTCCGCCAGCGCCGACGGGTCGGTCAGGCCGTTGACGTAGTCGACGATCTCCCAGGCCTCGCGCCGCTGCAGCATGGCCAGCAGCAACTTCTTGTATTCGGCCGCCAGGGCCTTGACCTCGTCAGTTGCCTGGGTCGCGGGCACCTCGGTCACCTCGACCCACAGCGCCGCCCCGGGCCCGGAAGCCCCCGCTCCGATGTGCGCCCGTCGCTCGCCGCGCACCACGGCCGCGGTTCCACCGCCGGCAATGCGTCCGACCTGCAGAATCTTCGCGATCACGCCGTAAGACGGGTAACGGTCATCCAGCCGGGGAGCGATCAGCAGTTCCCCGGATTCATTGGCCTGCGCGGCGTCGATCGCCGCCCGGGCGGCGTCGTCCAGCGCGATCGGCACCACCATTCCTGGCAACACGATCGTGCTGGTGAACAACACCGGCACTGATTTGGCTTCGGTCATCAATCCTCCAAAACTTGAGTCTGATGCGCTTAACCCAGCTGGCCGCCGGTTTGTTCCCGGACGGGATAGCCGGTGCAGCGCCCTGAAACCAGAGGCAACACGCCCGCGTCACCGTCGCGCTGACGGAACAGGCTGCATTTCCCCCGCCGCTCTGCGTGGCCAGCGAGGTCAGGTGGTTCGCTCTTGGGCCTGCCCACGACCTCGTACCCGCGCGCCAGGTTGCGTCGGTGTGGTGGTGACGCACATTCCGGTCAGGACTGCGGTCAAGATGCGAGTCAGTTGAGGTTCGACGTCGACCACCGCGTGCGCCAACTCGGGGCGGGTTTCGTAGAGCGCACGCAGACGGGTACCGGGTGCGGCCATCTGCCATAGTGCCCGGCCATGCTGGTGGCCGTGGCGATCGCATCCGTGGCCTCGAGCTTGGTGATTGCGAGCAGTTCTCGCAACGTCGTCACCATCGAGCTGACCTCGCCCAGCACCGCCGTTTTGAATGCGTACGGGTCCGCTCGATGCATGTCATGGTGAGCGCGAATGTGACGCCAGCGTCACAGTCGACGTCGAACGTGACACCAGCGTCACGCTCGGGCCATCGCGCGCGGTCACGCTGGAGGAAGCGGCCCCAGCCGCTGCAGCTGCGTCACGTGCTGGGGCGAGAGTTCCTCGAGGCAGGTGACACCGAGTAGTGCCATCGTCCGGATGATCCCGCTCTCCAGGATTTCAATGGCGCGGTTGACACCGGCCTCACCGCCGGCCATCAGCCCATACAGATAGGCCCGTCCGATCAGCGTGCAGCGGGCCCCCAGCGCGATCGCCGCCACGATGTCGGCGCCCGTCATGATGCCGGTGTCCACCAGGATCTCGGTGTCCCTACTCAGCTCGCGCACCACCGCGGGCAGCAGGTGGAAGGGCACCGGCGCCCGGTCTAGTTGGCGACCACCGTGATTGGACAGCACGATGCCGTCGACGCCGCGCTCGACGACGGCCCGCGCGTCGTCGAGCGTTTGGATCCCCTTGACCACGAGCTTGCCCGGCCATTGAGCCTTGATCCACTCCAAGTCATCGAAGGTGAGGCTGGGATCGAACATGGTGCTCAAGTACTCACCGACGGTGCCGGGCCAGCGATCCAACGACGCGAAGGACAGCGGCTCGGTGGTCAGGAGATCGAACCACCACTTCGGATGCGGCAGCGCGTCGAGCACGGTTCGCAACGTCAGCGTCGGCGGGATCGTCATCCCGTTGCGGCTATCGCGCAAGCGCGCGCCCGCGACCGGAACGTCGACCGTGGCCAGCAGGGTGTCGAATCCCGCGTCGGCCGCCCGCTGCACCAACGCCATCGAACGTTCGCGATCGCGCCACATGTACAGCTGAAACCACTTGCGGCCCTGGGGAACCGCGGTCACCAGGTCTTCGATCGCGGTGGTGCCCAGAGTGGAGAGCGAAAACGGGATCCCCGCCCTGGCCGCCGCCTGTGCGCCGGCGATCTCGCCCTCGGTGTGCATCAACCGGGTGAACCCGGTCGGCGCGATCCCGAACGGCAGGACGACCGGTTGGCCCAGGACGGTCCAGCCGGCGGTCACGTTGGTGACGTCACGCAGGATCGCCGGGTGAAACTCGATGTCGCGGAAGGCTTGTCGGGCGCGCTCGATGGACAGCTCGTCCTCGGCGGCGCCGTCGGCGTAGTCGAATGCCGCCTTGGGCGTGCGCCGTTTGGCGATGCGTCGCAGGTCCTGGATGGTCAGCGCGGCATCCAGGCGGCGTTTGGTGCTGTCCAGCACGGGCTTTTTGAACTGGATCAACGGCGCGAGATCGCGCATCGTGGGCACTCGTCGTTTGACTGCCATATGTGCAACCGTAGTCACATGGAATGGGCGAGCGACCCCTTCGATCTGAAGCGGTTCGTGGACGCGCAGGCTCCGGTCTTCCGCACCGTCGTCGACGAGCTGCGCGGCGGACGAAAACGCGGCCACTGGATGTGGTTCGTGTTCCCGCAGCTCCGCGGTTTGGGCAGCAGCCCGATGGCGGAGCGCTACGGCATTTCCTCACTCGAGGAAGCACGCGCGTATCTGCGACACGACCTGCTCGGCCCCCGGCTCCGCGAGTGCACTGGGCTGGTCAACCAGGTGCAAGGTCGGTCGGTCGCGGAGATCTTCGGTTCCCCCGACGACCTCAAGCTGTGCTCGTCGATGACGTTGTTCGCCCGTGCCACCGACGACAACGCGGACTTCCTCGCGCTGCTCGACCGTTACTACGGTGGCCGGCAGGACCCGGTGACGGTGACGCGGCTGACGGCCCCCTAGACGGGGCTCAGGATCCGCCAGCCGTGGGGCTCCACCACCATGGTGTCCACCACCTCGTCGGGTGGGGCCGCCGATCCAGCAAGCACCCGTGCCCGTGCCACGCCGAACTCCGACAGCGCCAGGGTCAGCGGCTCGTCGTCGATGTTGAGCGCGACCAGCAGCACGTTGTCTCCGCTGCGGGTCTCGTAGACGTAGTGTCGATTGTCCAGCCGCAGCGCCGTGGTCGAGGCCGCGTGCAGCCACGGGTGGCGACGGCGCAGCCCGACAAGGTACTGGTGCAGGGCCCACACCTCGGTGCCGGATGCGTCCAACTCCAGTGGGGGAGAGCCGAACTCGGGTCGCACCGCGTCGTCCCCGCCGTGCCGCTCTTCCTTGACGCCGCGAAACCCGAGCTCGTCGCCGGCGTAGATGCTGGGCACGCCGCCGACGGTCAGCAGGATCACCAGCGCATGAGCCCCATGTCCGCGGTGGTCGAGCCGGCTGGCGATGCGGGTGACGTCGTGGTTGCCGATGAACGTCAGCGGGGCAAAACTCGCCACAAACGCGTTGTGCCGCTGCAGCGCCCAGTCCAGCTCGAAGAAGTTGCCGTCGTTGAGGCTGCTCCAGATCGCCTTCCACAGCTCGTATTGGGTGGCCGAGTCGAATTTGGCCGTCTCGACCACCGCCGCGTAGTCGCCGTGGATGAGCTCGCCGACGAACCATGCGTCGGGGTGCTGCTCGTGTACCCGCGGCAGCGTCGTCGCCCAGAATCGTTCCGGCACAGCGTAAGCCGCATCCAGGCGCCAGCCGTCCGCACCGCGTCGTAGCCAGTGCGCCAGCACGTCGACGGTGTAGTCGACCACCTCGGGGTTGTCGTGATTGAGGGTGATGAGCTCGGAGTGGCCCTCGAAGGTGTGAAACCGATCCGCAGCTACGCGAAACCAGCGCGCCGCAGCGTCGTCGTGCTCCGCGTCGCGATAGCGCGCGAAGTCCACGCCCACGTGATTGAACACGCCGTCGAGCAGCACTCGCAGGCCGCGGCGATGCGCTTCCGCGACGAGGTGATCGAAGTCGGCGTCGTCCCCGAGCCTGGGATCGATGCGGTAGTGATCGGAGGTGTCGTATCCGTGTGTGCGCGAGGCGAAGATCGGTCCCAACGCGATGCCGGACGCCCCCAGTGCGATGGCGTGGTCGAACCAGCCGACGAGCCGCCGCAGCCGGTGTTCGGCCGGCTGGGGCGGCTCCGATGCGATGGGAAACGCGCCGACGAAGCCCAGGGGATAGACCTGCCACCAGATCGCATGCTGAACCCAGGAGGTTCCGGGCGGGGCCTGAGTCATGCCGACTTCTCGAGCAGCACCCGCAACACCTCGTCGACGTTACGCCGGCGTGGCGGCGACGCTCGTCCAGCGGTCGCGACGAGTCCTACCGGCAGTAAATTCGGTTGTATGGAGGCTGTATGGAGAAAGTGATCGCCGTGTTGATGCGGGCGGAATCCGACGACGATTGGTGCGCCCGGCAACGGGGGCCGGTCGCCGAGGCGCTGCTGAACCTGGGCATCTCGGGGCTGTCGGTCAACGTTCGCGACGACGCCGTGCGCCACTCACTGATGACGCTGACAACCCTGGACCCCCCAGTTGCGGCGGTGGTCGGCCTGTGGACCCAGCAGTGTTATGGCGACCAGATGGCGGCGGCACTGACGCTGCTCGAGGCCGAATGTGAAAATCTCGCCGCCTACCTGGTCACCGAGTCGGTCCCGCTGACTGCACCGCCAACCGAACCAGGTTGTCGGACAACTGGTTTGGCCAATATTGCCCTGCTGCGCCGGCCAGCCGGCCTGGACGAGGCTGCCTGGCTGACCCGATGGCAGCGTGACCACACGTCGGTGGCCATCGAGACACAGTCCACGTTCGGCTACACCCAGAACTGGGTGGTACGAAACCTGACCCCGAACGCGCCGGGAATCGCGGGCATCGTCGAAGAGTTGTTCCCCGCAGAGGCGATCACCGATCTGAGGGCGTTCTTCGGTGCCGCCGACGACAACGACCTGCAGAACCGGATAAGCCAGATGGTTGCCAGCACGACCGCATTCGGTGCCAACGAGAACATCGACACCGTGCCGACCAGCCGCTACGTCTTCAAGACGCCGTTCACAGATTGAGGAACTGACATGACGACACTGCGCGATTCGGTGGCGCTGGCCGCCCAAGAACACGGTCTCGCGGTGGTATCCACCGTGCGTGCCGATGCGACGGTACAGGCCTCGCTGGTGAACGTCGGTCTGCTGCCGCACCCCGCAACCGGTGAGCCGGTTCTGGGCTTTACCACCTACGGCAAAGTCAAACTGGCAAACCTGCGGGCCCGGCCGCAGCTGGCGGTCACCTTTCGCAACGGATGGCAGTGGGCGACGGTCGAGGGCCGCGCGGAGCTGGCCGGCCCGGATGACACGCGGCCTTGGCTGAAAGACGCCGACCAGTTGCGGCTGCTGCTACGCGAGGTCTTCACCGCCGCCGGCGGCACCCACGACAACTGGGACGAGTACGACCGGGTGATGGCCAAGGAACGGCGCGCGGTCGTGCTGATCGCGCCCACCCGCGTGTACAGCAACGGCTGAACCCCGGCAGGCGCGGACCGTTCCGGCCTGCCCCAACCGGGTTAGGCTGCAGCCGTGATCCTGCAGATCGACGACGACAAACGGGTCCGCACCCTCACGCTGAACCGGCCTGAGGCGCTCAACGCGTTCAACGAAGCCCTCTACGACGCCACGGCGGAGGCGCTGTTGGCTGCGGCTGACGATCCGGAGGTCGCCGTCGTCCTGCTCACCGGCAACGGCCGCGGTTTCAGCGCCGGCACCGATCTCGCGGAGATGCAGGCGCGCATCACTGACCCGACCTTCACGCCCGGAAAGCACGGCTTCACGGGCCTGATCGATGCGCTGAGCGCGTTTCCCAAGCCACTGATCTGCGCCGTCAACGGTGTCGGGGTGGGGATTGGGGCCACCATCCTCGGGTACGCCGATCTGGCATTCATGTCGTCGACGGCGCGCGTGAAATGTCCCTTCACCAGCCTGGGCGTGGCGCCCGAGGCCGCGTCGTCATACCTGCTGCCGCAGCTGGTCGGGCGGCAAAACGCCGCCTGGCTGTTGATGTCCTCGGAATGGGTCGACGCCGACGAGGCGCTGCGGATGGGCCTGGTCTGGCGGGTGTGCGACCCGGACGAGTTGCTCCCCGAGGCCCGTCGGCATGCCGAAATCCTTGCCGCGCGGCCGATTTCGAGCCTGAGGGCGGTAAAGCACACGATGATGGAGCCGATCCGTCCCGAGATCGCCGCGGCCAGCGAGCGGGAAAACGCCCACTTTGCCGAACTGATGGGCGCCCAAGCCAACGCCGCGGCCCTGGCGGACTTCACCAAACGTCCCTGACCCCCGGGCTGTGTGTCGCTACGCCGACGGGGCGGGCTCGAGTTGCCGCGCCGCGGCGATGATCGCGCGCAGCGTGCGCCGGCAGCGCCCGCAGTCACCGCCGGCGCCGCACGCAGCGGCAACCTGTTTGGACGTGCACGCACCCCGGGCGACGGCGTCGCACACCGTCTGATTGGTGGCCCCGACGCACAGGCACACGTACATCAGCACACCCTCCGCGCGCGGGCAGCCGGCATTGCTTCACGCCAGGGGATTAGGGAGCGAACCGGCCGCATGTTAGTAGAGCCTAACATAAGTCAGCGTAGGTGTACCTAACCTAAGTTTGCGGCGCGTCGGCCGGGCTGCCCGTTGACTGACGCGCCGACGGGTGGTCAAACACCGCGTCGACCCAGACCCGCTGCATTAGATTCGAAGCCGGCATGGCAACGTGCTGCTACAGCCCAGCGTGGTGTGCTTCAGCCCAGCACACCCGCCGCGGTTGGACATGACGGCCTTCACACGCCTAGGAGTGACATGCAAGGTGATCCGGATGTTTTGCGCCTGCTCAACGAGCAGCTGACCAGTGAGCTCACCGCGATCAACCAATATTTCCTGCATTCCAAGATGCAGGACAACTGGGGATTCACCGAATTGGCCGCGCACACCCGCGCCGAGTCCTTCGACGAAATGCGGCATGCCGAGGCGATCACCGATCGCATCCTTATATTGGACGGCCTGCCGAACTACCAGCGTCTCTTCTCGTTGCGGATCGGCCAGACGCTGCGCGAGCAATTCGAGGCCGATCTGGCGATCGAGTACGAGGTGCTGCAACGCCTCAAGCCCGGAATCATCATGTGCCGCGCAAAGGAGGACAGCACAAGTGCCATCCTCCTGGAGAAGATCGTGGCCGACGAGGAGTTGCACGTCGACTATCTGGAGACGCAGCTGGAGCTGATGGACAAGCTCGGGGAGGAGCTGTACTCGGCGCAGTGCGTCTCCCGGCCGCCGACCTGACACGGGCGCGATCCGTAGGCACCGGACTCCGATGGGAAGGTAGGCATGACGCGCGCGCGAACAGGACCGACCCCAGCTAGTCCCCCCCAGGGTGCCGCACCCACCAGCGCATGGATCAGCCCGCAACGACGCAACCTCATCTTCGTCGCGATCCTGCTCGGCATGCTGCTCGCGGCGCTGGACCAAACCATCGTCGCGACGGCGCTGCCGACCATCGTCGCCAACCTGGGCGACGCCGGCCATCAATCCTGGGTGGTGACCAGCTACCTCCTGGCTTCGACGATCGTCACGGTGCTGGTCGGCAAGCTCGGAGATCTGTTCGGCCGCAAGCGGGTGTTCCAGGCCGCTGCGGTGTTCTTCGTCATCGGATCGGTGTTGTGCGGGCTGTCCCAGTCGATGGCCATGCTGGTGGCAGCCCGGGCCCTGCAGGGAATCGGCGGCGGCGGGATCACCGTCACGGCCAGCGCATTGATCGGTGAGGTCGTTCCGCTCCGGGAGCGGGGCCGCTACCAGGGCATCCTCGGCGCGGTCTTCGGTGTCACGACCGTCATCGGTCCGTTGCTGGGCGGCTACTTCACCGACTATCTGACCTGGCGGTGGGCGTTCTGGGTGAACGTCCCGATCTCCATCATCGTCATCGTGGTGGCCGCCGTGGCGATCCCGGCGCCGGACGCCGCCAGCGAGACGGCACCCAAACCGGTCATCGACTACGCCGGGATCACGTGCGTCGGCGTCGGTGCCACGTGCCTGACGCTGGCCACCAGCTGGGGCGGCACTCTCTACCCGTGGGGTTCGGCGACGATTATCGGGTTGTTCGCCGGCGCCGCGGTGGCGGTCGGCGCGTTCGTGTGGATCGAAAACCGTGCCGTCGAGCCGATCCTGCCGATGCGGTTGTTCCGCAGTCCGGTGTTCACCGTGTGCTGTGCGTTGTCCTTCGTCGTCGGTTTCGCGATGTTGGGCGCGATGACCTTCCTGCCCACGTTTATGCAGTACGTGGACGGCGTCTCGGCGACCGCGTCGGGTCTGCGCACGCTGCCGATGGTGGTCGGAATGCTGCTCACCTCGACGGGCAGCGGCATCATCGTCGGTCGGACCGGCCGCTACAAGGTTTTCCCGGTGGTCGGCACAGCGCTGATGGCGCTTGCCTTTCTGCTGATGTCGCGGATGGACCCGTCGACGTCGGCCCTGTTGCAGTCGGTCTACCTGATCATCCTGGGCGCCGGCATCGGACTGTCCATGCAGGTGCTGATCCTCATCGTGCAAAACACGTCGAATTTCGAGGATCTCGGCGTCGCCACGTCGGGCGTGACGTTCTTCCGGACCATCGGAGGTTCGTTCGGTGCAGCGATATTCGGCTCACTGTTCGTGAACTTCCTGAGCGACCGCTTGGGCCCGGCCCTGGCGGCCAGCGGCGCGCGGGCCGACGCGGTCAGTTCACCCGCGGCCCTGCACCGCCAGCCTGACAACGTGGCCGCGCCCATCGTGGCGGCCTACTCCGAGTCGCTCACCGAGGTGTTTCTCTGGGCGGCGCCGGTCGCCGCGATCGGGTTCGTCCTGGCGTTGTTCCTGCGCGAGGTTCCGCTCAGAGAAATTCACGACAGCCCGGTCGACGTCGGCGACGGGTTCGGGATGCCGACCACCGACACACCAGAACGGCTGCTGGAGAACGCCATTGCACGCATGCTGCGGGGCGATCCCGGGGTGCGACTGCGCAGCATCGCGATGCGGCCCGATTGCCAGCTCGACGTCGCCGGGCTGTGGGGCGTCCTGCGCATCAATCGCTACACCCGGATGAACGGGACGGCCCGGATCACCGACATCGGCGACTACTTGCGGATACCTTTCGAGGTGCTGGAACCCACCTTCTCCAGCCTGGTCGCCGCCGGGTACGCGCAGCGCGACGGCGAAGCGATGTACCTGACCCCGGCCGGGGCCCAGCAGGTCGATTACGTGTACTCGCTGCTGCTGGCCTGGTTCGTCGACAAGCTGGCCGGATCGCCGGGCTTCGAGGGCCAACCGGACCGCGACGAGGTGCGGGCCGCGCTCGAACGTATCGCGCATCGCGTTCTGGCGCAACGCGATTGGCAGGACGACGAGCTCACAGCGGTCACCGACTCGGCCGGTCCGTAGCCCGGCGATGTGCGGGGCGGGCGTAGCATCGCGCCATGAGCCGAATCGGAACATTCGCTGACGACGACGTCTACGGCTGGGCCACCAAATCCCCGGAGCTCGGCGGGGCGCTCGCCAACTTCAGCCGCGCCGTGTACACCAAAAACCGGCTGCCGCTGCGCACCCGTGAGCTCGCGCGCGCGGTGATCGCACACAGCAACGAATGCGTCGTGTGCGTCAACACCCGCGACGCCGACGGGCCTGCCGCCGGCGTGGACGAGGACCTCTACTATCACGCGACGGGATGGCGCACGTGGCCCGGCTACAGCGAACAGGAGCGGCTGGCCGCCGAGTTCGCCCACCGATTCGCCACCGAGCACACTGCGCTGCGCGACGACGAAGACTTCTGGAGCAGGTGCAACGAGCAGTTCTCCGAGGAGTTACTCGCCGACCTGGCCTTGTCGTGCGCGTTGTGGGTCGGCATGGGACGGGTCTTGCGGACCCTGGACATCGGCCAGGCCTGCAAGCTGACGTTGCCCAGCCGCGCGTAGGCGCCGGCGCGCGACATCCGAGCACTTCAGCACCTGCTCAGTCCCTGCACCGGTTGATCCGCACTGCAGAATGGCTGCCATGACCGCCATCCCGCTTGCCGCCGCCGCGATCGCCCAGCTGGAGGCCGAAGGCGTCGACACGGTCATCGGCACCGTCGTGAACCCCGCCGGGCTGACGCAAGCCAAGACGGTCCCCATCCGGCGGACCAACACGTTCGCCGATCCCGGCCTGGGCGCCAGTCCCTCGTGGCATGCCTTCGCGATCGACCAGAGCGGCATCGCCTTCACCGATGACGTCGGTGTGGTCGGCGATCAGCGTGTGCGCATCGACCTTTCGGCGTTGCGGATCGTCGGCGACGGGTTAGCGTGGGCGCCCGCCTCGTTTTTCGAGCAGGACGGCACACCCGTGGCGGCGTGCGGCCGGGGAACGCTCAGCCGGGTTGAGGCCGCGCTCAAGGGTGCCGGCATCGAGGCGGCCATCGGTCACGAGATCGAATTCCTTTTGGTCGACCCGCACGGTGGCCGGCTGCCTTCGGCGCTGTGGGCGCAGTACGGCCTCGCCGGCGTCCTCGAACACGAGGCGTTCGTCCGTGACGTCAACGCCTCGGCCACCGCGGCCGGCGTCGGAATCGAGCAGTTCCATCCCGAATACGGGGCCAACCAGTTCGAGATCTCGCTGTCGCCGTTGCCGCCGGTGGCCGCGGCCGATCAACTGGCATTGACCCGCCTCGTGATCGGCCGGGCCGCCCGCCGGCACGGGCTCCGCGTCAGCTTGTCACCGGCGCCCTTCGCGGGCAGCGTCGGATCGGGTGCACACCAACACTTTTCGCTGGTCACGCCGGAAGGTCCGGTGTTTTCCGACGGGGCCGGCCCGGCGGGTATGACGCCGGCGGGGGAGAGCGCGGTCGCGGGGGTCATCAGCGGCCTACCCGAAGCCCAGGGCATTCTGTGCGGATCGATCGTCTCGGGTTTGCGGATGCGGCCGGGGAACTGGGCCGGGGCCTACGCGTGCTGGGGTATCGAGAACCGTGAGGCGGCAGTGCGATTCGTCAAAGGCGGTCCGGGCAATCCGCGCGGCGGCAACGTCGAAGTCAAAATCGTCGATCCGTCGGCGAACCCATACCTCGCGTCCGCCGCGATACTCGGGCTGGCGCTGGACGGAATCAAGCGTCAGGCGGCACTGCCACCCGAGACCACCGTCGACCCGGCAAAGCTTTCCGATTCGGACCGCCGGCGCGCCGGTATCGTGCGCCTGCCCGAAGACCAGGTGGAAGTCATCACCGCACTTGATAATTCGACGCTGCTACGCAGCATCCTGGGCGATCCGGTGGTCGACATGGTAGTCGCGGTCCGCCGCCTGGAACAGGAGCGCTACGCCGACCTCGGCCCCGAGCAGCTGGCCGATAAGTTCCGCATGGCCTGGAGCCTCTGAGCGTGCCCGGCTTGTCGGCTCTCGCGCAACACATCGCCGACGTGGCATTGATCGACCAGCACGTCCACGGATGCTGGTTGACGGCCGGGGACCGGATCCGGTTCGAGAACGCACTCAACGAGGCCAACACCGAACCACTTGCAGACTCGGGTTTCGACTCCCAGCTCGGCTTCGCCGTGCGCGCGCATTGCGGCCCCGTCATTGGCTTGCCCAAACACGCTGATCCGCAGGCATATTGGGACCGTCGCGGCCAATTCAGCGAGACCGAGCTGGCCGGCCTGTTCTTGCCGACCGCCGGGGTGAGCGACTGGCTGGTGGACACCGGGATCGGCAGCGATGTCGCGGACGTCTTGCAGCTGAGCGCACTGTCCGGCAACCGCGCGCACGAGATCGTTCGTCTGGAACAGGTGGCCGAGCAGGCCGCGCGGGCGTCGGGCGACTACGCCTCGGCGTTCGCGGAGATCCTGCACCGGCGCGCGGCCAGCGCGGTCGCCACCAAGTCGATCCTGGCCTACCGTGGCGGATTCGACGGCGATCTGACCGAGCCGTCGGCGTCGCAGGTTGCCGAGGCCGCCGGCCGGTGGCGCGACCGCGGTGGTATCCGATTACAGGACCGGGTGCTGCTGCGTTTCGGGTTGCATCAGGCGCTGCGCCTTGGCAAGCCGCTGCAATTCCACGTCGGCTTCGGCGACCGGGACTGCGATCTGCACCATGCCAACCCGCTTCTGCTGCTCGACTTCCTTCGACAATCCGGGGGCACCCCGATCGTGCTGTTGCACTGCTATCCCTTTGAGCGCGAGGCCGGATATCTGGCGCAGGCGTTCAACAACGTCTACGTCGACGGCGGGTTGAGCGTCAACCATCTGGGAGCTCGGGCGCCGGCATTCATTGCCCGGCTGCTGGAGCTGGCGCCGTTCGGCAAGCTCCTGTACTCATCGGACGGCTTCGGTCCCGCCGAGCTGCACTTTCTCGGTGCGGCCTTGTGGCGCAACGGTATTCACCGTGTGCTCAGGGAGTTTGTCGCCGACGGCGACTGGAGCGAGAGCGACGCCATCCGGGTGGTCGACCTGATCGCCCACGACAACGCCGCCCGCGTCTATCGCGTGTGACGCACGGTGTCCGGCCGGTGCCGGGCAGCCTGGGGACGTGTCGCAGCGGACCCGCAAACAGGTTGTGTCGCGGGTTGTTAAAGCCGATCTCGACCAGCGGGACCGGCTGGTCGCCAGTATTACCTGAAATGTCACTGAATGATCTTTTTCCAGCTGCTCACGGCTCCGTAGGATGCCGGGACATGAACACTCCTTCGCCCGGGCCTGGTTGGTGGCTGGCTGCAGACGGACAGTGGTATCCGCAACGGTGGGAGAACACCTTCATCTACAACACGAACGAGTCCTTGCCCGCCCTGTTGGACGAGCTGAGCTCGCTGGCGAAAACCTATGGGGAACAAGGGTGGGAGATCGTCAACTCCTCGGTGCAACGTACTCAGGTCGCCCACCACTTCAAGGGCTATGACAAAGAGGGTGACTTGTATTTCGAATGGAGCATCGTCTGTAGCATGAAGCGGCCTCTGCGGCCTGCGTAAGCGTTTGGGCTTCGGCACCGCCGGATCCGTCGCGACGGCGCGCTGACTACTCACGACAATACCGGCGATGCCGCCTGATTCAGGTAGTCGGCTACGCGTGTCAGTGCCATCCGGTCGCTTCTACGGTGCGTTCATGGCAGCTCCCACCGCCAATTCCTGAACCGCCGCGCCGGAAGGTCCGTGAATGCTGCACGCAATCGCACGACTGGCCCTCGCTACGCCCCGCCGGATCATCGGTATCGCGTTGCTCGTCATGGTGGTCTCGGCGATCGTCGGCATCCCGGTCACCAAGAACCTGTCCCCAGGCGGTTTCCGGGATCAGACGGCAGAATCATGGCGCGCCGCGCAGGTACTGTCCGGCAAGTTCGGTCAAGGTGACATGCGGCTGATCGTCGCGGTCGCCTCCGACGCCGGTGTACACAGCCAGGCTGCGGATGCCGCCGCCGCCCAGCTCGTCGCGTACCTGGCGAGCTTCCCGTTCGTGACGGGGGTGAAGTCCGCATGGACGATGCCCCCGGCGGCGGCGCAGCAATTGATCAGCCGGGACGGGAAGACTGGACTGGTCGTCGCGGGCATCTCCGGCGGTGAAAGTGGTGCCCAAAAGCACGCCAAGACCATTACCGATCGGTTGCCGGCCTTGACGGGCGTCACGGTGACCGTGGGCGGCGACGCGGTGGGCAACCTGCAGATGATCGACCAGACCAAGAAGGACTTGCTGGTGATGGAAGCGATCTCGCTTCCGCTGTGTTTCCTAGTCCTGGTTTGGGTTTTCGGTAGCCTGTTCGCGGCGGCGCTGCCGTTGGCGGTCGGTGTGTTCGCGATTCTGGGCGCGATGGCGGTCCTGCGTGCGGTGGCCTTGGCCACCGACGTATCTGTGTTCGCGTTGAACCTGATCCTCGCGATCGGTCTGGCGTTGGCCGTTGACTACACGCTGCTGATCATCACCCGCTTTCGCGACGAACTCGCCGACGGTGCACCGCGCGACGCGGCACTGCGGAGCACGTTGGCCACCGCCGGCCGGACGGTGCTGTTTTCGGCGATGACGGTTGCCCTCTCGATGGCCGCGATGGCGCTGTTGCCGATCTACTTTTTGAAGTCGTTCGCGGTGGCGGGCGTCGCGGTGATCGCGTTCACCGCCATTGCGTCGGTGACGATCACACCCGCGGCCATCGTGGTACTCGGCGCGCGCCTTGACTCGCCCGACGTCCGCACAGCCGCGCGGCGCCTGCTCCGCCGACCGGAGCCGGTACAACGCAGGATCGAGGAGACCTTCTGGTACCGCGGCGCGAAAGCCGCAATGAGACGGGCGATTCCGGTCGGGCTGGCGATCATCGCGCTGCTGCTGATCCTTGGCGCACCTTTCCTCGGGGCCAAATGGGGTTACCTGGACGATCGCGTGTTGCCCAGTTCGACGTCGGCCCGTCAGGTCGGGGACGAGCTGCGGCGCGATTTCGCCACCAACTCCTTGACGGATGTGATCGTCGTGCTCCCCAACGTTGTCGGGATCACTAATCCGGAGCTGGACCGGTATGCATCGGAGCTGTCGTTGGTGCCGGATGTGTCGGCGGTGTCGTCCCCCGACGGCGCCTTTTCCGGAGGCCGTCCGGCGGGGCCGCCCGCAGCCGATGCGGGCTCAACCGATGGCAGCGCCTTCCTGACCGTCAGTTCGGCCGCACCCCTGTACTCGCCGGCGTCGGAGGCCCAGCTGGATAGGCTGCACGCCGTCGCAACTCCCGGCGGCCGGGATGTCCAGCTCACGGGGTGGGCACAAGTCAATCGCGACAGTGCGCGAGCGGTGACCAGGCCGCTGCCCCATGTGCTTTCGTTGATCGGGGCGATCAC
>Ga0210389_10001327_pt1 | contig 20193 bp, 14 predicted proteins | sample IncBWH28OmetaG_FD_160127 | JGI IMG/M metagenome (GOLD analysis project Ga0210389, IMG submission 160127) | Forest soil microbial communities from Barre Woods Harvard Forest LTER site, Petersham, Massachusetts, United States - Inc-BW-H-28-O ...
CAGCGTCTTCAATCCGGCCAACTGCGGCTGCTCTTGGAAAATGTAAGGAGCGTGCAGAGAATTGGCGTTGTAAATTGCGCCGAAACTCGCCCCCAGCGAAAGCTTGCGGTTCACCACGAAACCCAGCCCTGCCGCCGAACGCAATGCCAGAATCGTCGACCGGTTTTCCTGCAGTCCGTAGGTCGCGCCGCCCGTTCCCGGAGGATCCAGATAAGTCCAGCCGGCCTTCATCAGGGTGTCCGGCGCCGCCGAGAGTCCGAGCACAAGGCGCGATCCCAGACGCATCCCGAACGCGCCATAAGGCAACGTCCCCGCGCTGCTGTCAATGGTCCCGTTATTCGAGACGGAATTGGTGAAACTGCCACTGGCAAACAGGCTGGTGACGCTCAGGTCGATCGAGCGTCCGCTCAAGCTGGTCAACTCCGCGGGATTGCCCTGCATAGCTTCCAGCGGACCATCCGCCGAAGCCACGGTCGCGCCGCCTAACGCCGTCGCACGCGCGCTGATACCGTTGCCCAACGCTCCACCCGCTTGGGCCAACGCCATCCCGGGGATCATCGCCACCAGGACACTACATACTGCCAAGAGAATCTTTGAACGCATCTGCTCTACTCCCTGTTGGGGGGGAGACGTATCTGCGTTTATGTTGGCAGTGATTACACCCCTTTTCTAGTTACGAAAGTAAGATAACTCTAATCAAAGGCGTCCTTTTGCCTCGAAAACTTACGATGCTGGCAAGTGCTCTTAGATTCGTGGTCCTCGCCTTCCCTCCGCTAACTCTGCTTTCGCCAATTAACGACCCGAGACTAGAATGTGATGCTCTGGAAGAGGGCAAATCATGTTTGAGCGATACACTGAAAAAGCGCGCCGTGTCATCTTCTTTGCGCGCTACGAAGCCAGTCAATTCGGCTCCCCATACATCGAGAGCGAGCACCTGCTTCTCGGACTCCTGCGGGAAGACAAGGGGCTGACGAATCGGTTCCTGCGATCTCACGCCGCAGTCGAGTCCATCCGCAAACAGGTCGAGGGGCATACTGTTGCGCGAGAGAAGACCTCCACCTCGGTCGACCTTCCTCTGAGCAACGAATCCAAACGGGTGCTGGCCTATGCTGGTGAAGAGGCGGAGCGCCTGGCCAACCAGCATATTGGTACGGAGCACCTGCTGCTTGGACTATTGCGCGAGGAAAAATGCTTCTCCGCGCAGATTCTGATGGAACGGGGCTTGCGGCTGAGTGTGGTTCGAGAGGAACTCGGACGACAGCCGCACGATGTGGCGTCTGGGCCAAAACGACCTACCGTGCTTGACGTACTCCGCCCGTGTATCAGCGATCTGGTGGGGCAAACTCAGCCGCTGATTGGGCGCGAAAAGGAACTGGATCGTCTCATGGAGCTTCTGTGCCGCTTCAACGGCAAGAATCCTGTGCTAGTGGGAGAGCGGGGAGTCGGCAAGAGAACTATCGTCGGCGCACTGGCCCAGCGCATGGCAGATGGCAATATTCCTCAGTCGCTCAAGGAAAAAGCCATTCTCGCGCTCGATCTACCGCCGCTTCGAGTACTGGAAATGGATAGTTCGGCGCACGAGAGACTGGATCGTGCCCTCGTAGCAGCGGCAGAGGATGGAAAAATATTCTTTGTGAACCGACTGCAGGACCGGCCCGGTGGAACTTCCCCGGTAGCTCCGATTCACGTCACCGACCTGCTGCAGCGGCCGATCCTAGCGGGCAAGATTCAGTGCATCGGCACATCCACGCCCGCCAACTTCGCCAAGTTGCAGGCAGACGCACACTGGCTCGCAGAATACTTTGAACCCATCGAGGTTCCTCCCGCCAATGAAGAAACCGCCATCAATGTGCTGCAAGGCATCAAGGAAGCTTACGAGAAATTTCATAATGTCTCCTATGCCGACGATGCCCTTGAGCAGGCCGTTCTCTGCGCCCATAAGTACGTGAAGAACAAAAGTCTCCCGGGTTCGGCCGTCGACGTTATCGACGAGGCCGGCGCGGCTGCCCAATTGCGGCAGGGCTCGTTGCCTGGGGAAGTCGTCGAAATTCAAAAACGCATTCGTTTCATCGCCGAGCGTACCGAGGCTTCCATCGCCAATCACGAATTTGAGAAAGCTCGCTTCTATTCCCAGGAAGAACGCAAGGAACGGGACAATTTGAAACAGGCGCGCGAGAAATACAAACTCGACAACAATCCCTCCTTCAAGATTGGCCGGAAAGAGATCGACGCAGCCGTCAGCAAGCTGGTCGGCAACGCCGACGATTCAGATGCGAAGTCCAGTTAAAGCTTTCCTGGCTTGCCTCCGATGGAGTATGGAGTGACGTGTTTGGCGAGCCTTTCGGGTCACCACCTTCACCGTTGTAACACCCTGACAACGCTAGTGCGTCTCCACCATGGTCGCCGCCAGCTTATGCAGCGAGTCCTGATTGACAGCACGCGTATAAAACATGTGGCCGCCGGGAAACTCGTGGACCTGTACTCGGCTCACATCCCCCATGATCGGCATCTGATCTATGCTGAGTACCGACCCCATGAACGGGCACGAGAGGTCGTTCCATCCATGCACGATCAGCACGCGCAGCTTGGGGTCGGCAGCAACCGACTCGCGCAGATCCCTCACCGCGCCCCTACGCAGGTCGTCGCTGCGATCCCATTGTCGGTTGACGTCGCCCGACAAGGCCTCATAGCGCGCATCAGTTTTCCATCCCACCGTTCGCGTGATGAAGTCCACCATGGCCGTGGTCGTAGGCGCGATAATGCTCTCCAGGATCGGATCCCCGGCCTGCTGTGTCGGAGCATAGGGGAATGGATCGGGTGCGGTCACATTCGAATCGTACACACTACCGATTAATCCTTGCGTCCGGTGCACCTCGCGGAGATAAGCTCGAGTGTCCAGCCGGCCACCGGCAAACTTCACAAACTTCGGATCAAGCCCGGTCATTTCGGTTATATGCGCAATCATCGCGTCGGTAGCCGCCGGGTCGCTGCGACCTTTCAGCAGCGCCTCCGCGTAGTCTCCACGCGTGTACGCAATCACCTGCTGCATGGCCGCGTCAGTCAGCTTGCCTTCGGATTCCAGATGTGCGGCCGTTATCGACGGCAGGTCGATCATCCAGGGTATCGGCGACAGGTCCCCATCACCTCTCTCCGGGTTCAGATATGGACTCACCAGCACCACGCCGTTCATAGCAACGCCCAGCGTCGATTGCAGATAATGCGTGATCAGTGGCCCGCGATACCCGCCATAGCTCTCCCCTATCAGATACTTCTTGTCCAGTAAGCGATCGTTCTGGACCAGCCACTTGTAGATCACGAGCGAGAGATACTCGATGTCCGGCTTCGGTGCATAGAACAGCTTCTTCGTCTCCGCTTCGTCGACGAGAGAACGCGAAAATCCGGTGCCGATCGGGTCGATGAAGACCATGTCGGTAAAGTCGAGCCACGTGCCCGGATTGTCCGTCAGAGTCGCCGGGTCCGAAGGCGAGTCACCCTCATTCGCAAACGCAATATGCTTCGGCCCGATCGCACCCAGGTTCAGATAGACGGACGAGGCTCCCGGCCCGCCATTGAGCGCGAACGTGACCGGCCGGTGCGAGCCGCTGTCGCTGTTCTTGCCTTTTGGTTCGTCCAATGCATATGCCGTGTACATCACCACGCCGGTGGGTTTGTCATCCTTGCCTTTCAGCGTGATTGTGCCGACAGTCGCGGTGTAGTGAAGCGTCTTGCCGTTCACGGTGACCGTCTGTGGCACAGACTTGTCTGCGGGCAGAGGATTCTTCATGGGTTCGGCAGATTTTGGCTCGGCGGACTTTGCTTCACCGGATTTCGGCTCCGCAGATTTTGCTGCCGGAGTTGCGCTGGCATCCGCCGCCGGCTTAGCAGATTCGCCATGCTGGGCGAATGCAGGAAGAGCGAATAGCACGAGCGCAACAACAAAATTAGTGCGAGTCATTCTGAATAATGTAATCCACAATCAGAGACTGACGCAAAAGATCACGATTTCACCGCCCTGCTACGAACTTTTTCATGATATCCACAGGCCACTCTTTAGATCATGAACTACGCCGCGGTCCGTATTGTCCCTTCGGTGGGCTGAGTATTCGGATGTTGGGGTTCCATTTCTGGAGAACGTAGTGCGAGGCAGAAACGTCCAGTCGAACGCACGTTGGCCGATTTCCACCTTCATTCGTCACTCCAGCAGTATCATCCTACGATGAAAAACGTGCCCCGCTCATTGCTTCGCTTTCTCTCAATTCTGGTCACGTTAGAGTCCTGCGCTCACGCGCAGCACTACGTTGAACGCGAGGTGATGATTCCGTGGATACTGGCAGGCCAAGGCCTGGATGCGCTGCTCGTCTATGCGGAGTTGCCAGGGAAACATCCACTTGTGGTCATCACCCACGGATCCTCGCGTAAGCCCGAAGAACACGCCCAGGTCACGGTCTGGCAGCAGCTTCCGCAGGCACTCTGGTTTGCCCGCCGCGGATGGGTCGCGCTCGTCGTGGTCCGTCGCGGCTACGGAGCGTCCGGCGGCGAGCCGGATACACGCCGTTCCGGCCGGTGCCCTCAAACCGACTACGAGGCCGCGGGAGAATACTCCGCCGAAGACCTGCGTTTTGCGATTGACTACGCGCGCGGGTTATCCCAAGTAGATGCCACGCACATTATCGCGATGGGCGTTTCCACCGGAGGATTCGCCACCGTCGCCCTCACCGCCAAGGCGCCTCCGGGCCTGGTTGCGGCCATCAATTTCGCCGGCGGCCGAGGCTCAAAGGCGGATCGCGATGTATGCAACTCAGGTGATCTCGTCCACGCCTATCGCAGCTTCGGAAAGCATTCGCGCACGCCCATGCTCTGGATCTATGCGCAGAATGACAAGTTTTTCTGGCCGGATCTCGCGCAAAAATTCGACGCAGCTCTTCGTTCCCAGGGAGGTCAAGACCGGTTTGTGCTTGCCCCTCCTATTGGAGAAGATGGGCACTCACTGTTTCGTCACGTTGACGCTTGGTCTTCGACTGTGGATGACTTTCTCAAAGCACAAAATCTAACGCCGCTGCCAGAACTGCTGCCCGAGATCAAACCCCCGAACGTTCCTCCTCCTGCCGGTTTAGGTGAAGATGGGCTGCATGCCTTCCAGAGCTACCTGCTGCTCGGGCCCCACAAGGCCTTCGCCACATCGGCGCATTCCTTCGGATTCTCAGTTGCCCGGATGACTACGGAGGATGCTCGCAAGAGAGCTCTGGACAACTGCAAGCAAGCTGCGGGGAAGAACGAGCCCTGTGCCGTAGTCTCGGTCGACAACGCCGAGATCCATCCATAGACAAGTTTCGTAACGAAGTCCAAAATCAATGTTGCATCGTCCATTTCATGAATTACGACGCGATTCTGGTTGTCTCCTTCGGCGGACCTGAAACTTCGGATGACGTCATTCCATTTCTCGAAAATGTTCTGCGCGGCAGAAACGTTCCGCGCGAACGGATGTTGGCTGTCGCCGAGCACTACTACCATTTCGGCGGCAAAAGCCCCATCAACCAGCAGACGCGGGAATTGATCGCCGCGCTTCAGAACGAACTGGCACAGCACGGGCCGAAACTGCCTGTCTACTGGGGCAATCGCAATTGGCATCCCATGCTGGCCGAAACCTTGCAGCAGATGAAGCAGGACGGCATTGGCTACGCTCTCGCTTTCGTGACATCGGCATACAGCTCGTATTCCGGATGCCGTCAGTATCGCGAAGACATTGCTCGCGCCCAGAATGAGGTTGGCGCAGGCGCGCCGCAAGTCGATAAACTGCGCGCATTTTTTAATCACCCGGGATTTCTGGAAGCAAGCGAAGCACGGCTGCGCGATGCTCTGGTTCAGGTGCCGGCTGACGTGCGCCGCAACACCCAACTGGTCTACATCGCCCACAGCATCCCGCTCTCGATGGCAAACACCTGCGACTACGTTAGGCAATTGGAAGAAGTTCGAAAGCTGGTTTCCGCGAGGCTAGGCATCACCAATGACGCGCTGGTCTACCAGAGCCGCAGTGGAGCGCCCGGGCAACCCTGGCTCGAGCCCGACATTCTCGATTACCTGCGCGAAGTGAAAGCGCGCAATCTGGCGAGCACAGTCGTGCTGGCCCCGATTGGCTTCATCTCCGACCATATGGAAGTGTTGTATGACCTGGACATCGAAGCGAAGCAACTCTGCGATTCGCTAGCCTTGCCGATGGTGCGGGCAAAAACGGTCGGGGTGCATCCCCGCTTCATCGCGATGATCCGCGAGCTGATCCTTGAACGCACAAGTCCGGGAACAGAACGGCGTGCGCTGGGATCATTGGGGCCGCGTCAGGATGTCTGCGAAGAGATTTGCTGTCCCGCCCCGCAGCGACCGGCCGCGCACAAGCCATGAGATCCGGTGACAACGGGAAGGCCGAGCTAGATCACCGCTGAGATGCAGGCTCTCTCGGACGCTCGTAGTCCGTGGCCTTAGGCCGCCCCTCGACCAGATGCATCGTATCCAGGATAGTCTGCACGACGGGCTCGTTCCCTACCGCCGTGTTGAGCATGACGTGGTAAAGCGAACGCGTGGGCCAGTCGGCATTGAAATAATGTTTCACGTACGCGATGCGCTCGCGATCGACGGAATCGACCTGCTCAGCAGCATCTTCCTGGCTGTGCCCTTCCGCCATAATGCGTCGAATTTTCTCCGAGCGCGGGGCGTAGAGAAACACATGGAAGGCGTCGGGATTCTCGCGCAGCAGATACGGCGCCCCACGGCCCACCACGACCGCATTCCCTTCCTGCCCGATTGTATTCATGGTCTTCTGCATCATCTCCAACATGCAGTCGGCATCGAACATCTGGCTGCCTAATGCCGCGGAATTCCGTTCGTAACTGCCCCGCCAGAACGACCTCGACAGCCGGTGCATTCGGCTATCCAGGCGCTCATCGCAGCGCCTTACGGCTGATTTATCCACGTTGGCCAGGCGGGCAATTTCTTCCGTGAGCAACTGATCCCAGAGTTTCCAGCCCAACCGCTCGGCGAGTTGCTGAGCAATGTTGGCGGCCCCGCAGCCGTACTCGCGCTCGAGCGTAATGAGGCGAAACATAACGTCGTTTAGTGTACTGCCATTCCTCCGCCCGGCTTCGACTTTTTCATCAGAAAGACCATCGGAACCATGCACAGAATGGCTACTCCCAGAAACCAGAAGCAATCGATGTACGACAGCATCGTGGCCTGGCGGGCAACCGCGCCCTGGATGATCGCGTACGGCACAGCAGACGATCCCGGCGGCCCGCCGCCATGAGACTGCACCACGGCGCCTAGCGCCTGCAATCGAGACCGCATCGCCGGATTGGATGCACTCAAATGGCTCGATAAATATGTCAGATGGGCCTGGCCGCGCCGGTCGAGCATGGTGGTGACCACGGAAATCCCCACGCTTCCTCCCATGTTGCGAGCCAGGTTCATCAGGCCGGAAGCGGCGTTGTTTTTGTCGCGTGGAAGAAACGCATACGCGGCAGTATTAATCGGCACGAACAGGAATGCCATCCCAGCAGCCTGGATCACACGCGCCATGGCAAGCGTCCTGAAATCGATATCCAAATCAAAGCCGGTCATGTGAAACAGCGAGAACGCCAGCATGAGCAGACCGAACAATAGAAGCCAGCGCGGGGTGTATCGGGAAAGCAAGAAGCCCACCAGTGGCAGCAACAGAATGATGGTGAAGCCGCCGGGCATAAGCGCCAGGCCTGCCTCTTGCGCCGTATAGCCGAGCAGAGTTTGCGAGAAGAGGGGAATCAGCAAAGTGCTGCCCAGCAGAGCAAAGCCCAACATGAACATCAGCAAATTCGAGACACCAAAGGTTCGATCGCGAAACAGGTGCAAATCAATGATGGGATCTTTATGCCTCCACTCCCAAACGGCTACGAAGATCAGCGCCGCCACGGCGATCAGAGTGAGCGTGACAATAAAGTTCGATTCGAACCAGTCGTCGCGCTGGCCTTTGTCGAGAACAATCTGCAACGCCCCCAGCCCGAGAGCTACAAATCCGAGCCCAACGTAGTCGATATGAGTTTCGCTCAACTTGCGGCGCTTGAAGTAGGGCGGATCCTGAATCAGTCGCGACGTTAGAAGTATCGACAGAATTCCGACGGGAATGTTGATGAAGAAAATCCAGCGCCAGCTGAAATTGTCAGTGATCCATCCACCGAGCGTGGGGCCGATCGCAGGAGCCGTAACTACGGCCATGCCATAGACGGCGAAAGCCATGCCGCGCTTGGCGGGCGGGAACGTGTCAGCCAGAATGGCCTGCTCGCTGGGTTGCAGTCCGCCGCCACCGGCGCCCTGCAGGATGCGGCAGATGATCAACGTCGCCAGGTTCGGCGCCAGCCCGCACAGAAACGAGCTCACCGTGAACAAGGCGACGCAGCCCATGTAGAAATTCTTGCGGCCAATGATCGACGACAGCCAGCCACTCAGCGGAAGCACAATGGCGTTAGAGACAAGATAAGAGGTCAGGACCCAGGTGCTTTCGTCCTGCCCGGCCGACAGACTGCCGGCAATGTGCGGCAGAGCGACGTTAGCGATGGAAGTGTCGAGCACCTCCATAAACGTCGCCAGCGTAACGGTGATTGCGATAATCCACGGATTGAACGCAGGACGCCACGCGTCTGCGTGATCCAGGGTTGCCGTCGCCGCGCTCATTATTCGTCAGCCCCCGATTCGTCAGCCGCTGATTCGCCAGCCCCTGATTCGCCAGCCCCTGATTCGCGGGAACCCCAAATTTCGCGAGTCCCCCGAATCATTCGTGGGCCCCACGAATCCAGACCTTCGGCGTCACCGACATGCCGGGACGCAGCTGATGATCGTTGTTCGCACCGGAATCGAGCACGATCTTGACCGGGATGCGCTGCACGACTTTCACGTAGTTTCCGGTAGCGTTTTCTGGAGGCAGCAAGCTGAAGCGGGCTCCGCTGCCTGCGGAGAAGCTATCGACCTTGCCATTATAGGTTCTTCCATTAGCATCAACGTCAACAGTAACGCGTTGGCCTACCTTCATTTCGCGAAGCTGAGTCTCTTTGTAGTTCGCGGTGATCCACACGTCATCGAGATTAATGACCTTCAGAAGTTCCTGGCCGGGCGCGACGTTCTGGCCGACTTCGACCGTGCGATCGCTGACCACGCCATTCACCGGGGCAATAATCTTGGTGTATTGCAGGTTGAGCGCGGCCTGATCGAGATCGGCCTTCTTTTGCTGCGCCTGTGCCAGAGCGGACGCGGCCCGGGCGCGCGTAACTTGCATCTGCTTGGGCGCGGTGTTGGCATAGTTCCGGTTCGCTTCCGCCTGAACGAGTTTTCCTTGGGCCTGCGTGACCTGCTGCTGGGCGGCGTCGGCGCTGGCGCGAGCGGCTTCCACTGCGGCCGCACTGGCCTTGGCGGCGGCGATGGCCTGGTCATACTGTTGCTGGGAAATCTCCTGCTTGTCGACCAACTGCTTGTAGCGGACGAGATCGTTCTGCGCCTTCACGTTGTTGGCTTCGGCCTCTTGCAGTTCGGCCTTAGCCGCCTCAAACTGTTGCTTAGCGACTTGAATGCCTGCCCGGGCGCTGTTGACGTCCGCTTCGGTCGCCGACACCTGACTGTCGGTGTTAACCGAAGTAATAGGAACACTTACTCCCGCTGCAACTGCCGCCGCCTGCGCGTCTTCAAAGTCTGCCTTGGCGCGATCGTAGGCAACTTGATAGTCCGCCGGATCGATTTCTACCAGCACGGTTCCGGCCTGCACGAATTGGTTGTCCTGGACGTTGAGTTTTATAACGTGGCCGGAAATACGCGCACTAATGGAATTCACATGTCCGTCAACCTGAGCATCGTCAGTCGATTCGTAGCTGGTGAAATAGCGGTAGACGAACAAGCCCACAACCAGAAGAACAAGCACGGCGATCACTACGCCAATGCGGAAGCCGGAGCTTTGGGTGCGCGAGGGCCGGGCGTGGAAATCCTCCTCAGTGGAGGGCAGCGGCTTGGTGGTGCTCGGCGCCTTTTCGACTCCGGTTCTCTCTACGTTGGTCGGCGGACTTTGTGTGGTTTGCTCCATAACGTTTATTGATTGCCTTTCAAGAATCGTTTGACGCCCTCTTCCGCGTCGCCGATGGCGTGCGCCAGTTCCACCTTCGACAGATTGTGCGCATAAAGACTTTCAATATAACTCTCGTGAGCGCTGGCTACGGCCTCTTGAGCCTGCACCACTTCCAGGTTATCGGCGACTCCAGCAGTAAAGCGGTCCTGCGATTGGGTGAGCGCCTGCTCCGCTAAGTCGACGGAACTGCGGGCTACTTCAACTTGCTCGGCGGCGGCGTTCAGATCAAGCAGCGCAGTGCGGACCTCGTAATCGATTCGGCCGCGGAGGTCGCCCAACTGAGAACGCGCCTGCTTCAATTGCGCGTCAGCCTCGATGACGTCGCTATGTACCCGATTGCCGGCGAATATAGGGATGTTGATTCCTCCGTTGACCTGCCAAGTACCATTCGACTGGCCAGGTGCGACGCCGATATCGCCTAGATTTGCAACCAGGTCGACACTCGGATACCGCCCGGCCACGGCTGCCCGCCGCGAGAGCTCTGCGGCCTGCAACTGCGCCAGAGCGGCCTGATAGTCGGCGCGTCCAGCGTATGCGCGTTGCAGATAAGTGTCGAGAGGGAGAGCAACTAGCGCCTGGTACGGGGCCTTCTCGGTAAGCACGAACTCTTGGCCAGGAGGAAGGCCGATGATCCGCGCCAGGTTCAATTTCATTTTGGCGAAATCGTTGCGGGCGACGATAAGTTGCTGCTGGCGGGTTTGCAGTTCGACCTGCGAGCGCAGCGCGTCGATGGCCGGGCTGAGTCCGGCTTTCAGCTGGTCGGCCGCCTTGTCGTACAGAGCTTGAGCGCTGGTGACCTGCGCCTGTGCAGTTTCCACGCGAGCGGCGGCCGCAATCGACTCCAGATAAGCGTTGCCGACCGCGAGCACGACTGTTTCGCGAGCGTCTTTGTAAGTGAATTGCGCCGCTTTCACACTCACGGAAGCTGCCCGCTCCTTTTCCAGATCCTTGAAATTGAACACCGACTGACTCAAGTTGGCGCGCATATCAAAATAATTGAAGGTCGGCACCACACGAGGAAAATTGCTGGCGTTGGTGCCGGGAGGGCTCAACAAAGGGAGAAGCTTGTTGAATCCCAGGGCTGCCAGACTTTGCGTCTGCACATTTTCCTGCAAGCGGGCGCTGAGATTGGGTAAGAGATCGCTGAGTTCCTTCCAACGCTCACCGCGGGCAGTCTGGGCCTGGTCGCCGGCGAGCAGGAGGCCAAGGTTGTTCCGCAGGCCACGATCAATGGCTTCCTTGAAATCGATTTGCAAGATTTCCGCGGTTGCTTTGCCTTCGGGTTCGCTGCCGAGAAACGGGTTCGGCGGGCCAGGCAGGGTCACATTGACGTTTGGGACCGAAGTGCCGCCCGCTTCCTGAGCCAGGAGGTTGGGGACGGCGAGAAGCGAAAGGAGCAAAATGAAAAATATTCTCCGGGCAGCTATAGGCATTCTGAGAATTGTCGTTTTGAGAAATATCAGTAAGCAATGCATTCTTGGTTGTAGGAACACTCGGCAAGTCCCCTAGTGACGCCGCCCCGTCTTTTTCCTCACCTGTAGCATAACTCGCACAGTTTGATTCGTTTGCGGGTCTTTGCGATGCAAACGATTCTACTGTGAAGGCATCAATATCTGGTTTCGAGCTGGTCGGTGCCATGGCCCAAGCGTAAAAATGAAAGTGTTTGCCGCCTATTCGGTGTTTTGCACCCAAGGCCAGTAACCTTCGGTGTTTTGCCCGAAAACGAAGGCCCGGTTAAGCTGACAGAGTAAAGGAAATTGAGGCCATGCGCAGTACTGTCCGAGTTATCTTTCTTACGATGGTTGGGTTGACGACCGTGCTGGGGACTGCCCAGAACACGGCCGCCCATGCGGAGCGAAAAGTCTCGTCGCGCGTGGCCCCAAACTATCCTGACCTGGCAAGGAAAATGCACATCCATGGCATAGTCAAGGTGGAAGCCATTGTACGAGCCAATGGCAGCGTCAAGTCGACTCGTGTGTTGGGCGGAAACCCGGTGTTGGTGGACGCGGCCGTCGATGCGATCAATAAATGGAAGTTCGAGCCCGAGCAGGGCGAGACCACTGAAGTAGTTCAACTCACCTTCGAGGGCCAGTAAGTAAGCCCTGTCGCAAGAATCAATTTCAGGAACCTGCTCTTAGTGACTAAGGTCATCTTGAATCGCGGTGACCCTCGGTTCAAGCTGTTGAAGCGACAGACTTTTTAGAAGCAGTTTTTAGAATCAGTTTTCAGAGCCAGATTTCGGAACGACATACCTCACAACGGGAAGAAGTGCATTGCATGAGCGCGGCAACAGGAACTGACTGGACCCGAATATTGTCCGATCCGGACCTCGTCCGGCACGTCGGAAAGCTGCTGCAAGCCTACCGCGAAGCTCCCGCCGACAAGCGCGAACAGGCGTTGCTGGCGGCAATGCGTGAGATCAAAGCTGACGCGTCCATGGCGGCGGGGAAGAAGTCTGCTCCCCCGGCAACTCCGACGCCGCAGCCCGTTCCGACCGCTAGCGAGGACACGCCTCCTTTTAGACCGGACTTGTTTAGCTCGAATTGGGGGAGCGACCGGCGGCGGCATCCGCGAATCAAGTGCTTTGTTGCGGTCGAACTGCGCGTCGACGATGTTCCCGCTCCTATCTGGGGTAATCTGTCGAACACCAGCGTCGGTGGATGCCTGGTCGAAACCGCGAACCCGGTCAAGCCAGGGTCAAAGGTCGAGATTGGCCTCTGGGTGCCCAACGGAAAGATCTGGGTGAAGGGATTTGTGTTGAATGGCATCGTCAAACGCGGCGGATCGTCCAGCGGAGTTCGCGTTCATTTCGAAGGCTTGGCCCCGACCGAGCGCGACAGCCTGCGTCAGTTCCTAAGATTCGTGCAGGACACAACCCGGGCGTCCCAGAACGAGAATAGCTACATGCAACTTCTGAAGTAGAGTCCGTTTCCTACCTTAAGTAGTTTTTCACCGCAACTCAATCCACGCCTGCGCGGAAATTGATACACTTTCTGCATAGTGAACCCTTTCCGCAAGAGAAAACTCTAATTCGTAAAGGGTTAATTGGCACGCCGGTTTGGAATCTCCGGCTGGGAGGAGCACAGTCGCATGGTAGCCAGCGAACAGCTATTAGTAACCGGTCAGCAACTGGATACGCTTTGCATCAACACGATCCGAACTCTGGCGATTGACGCGGTGCAACAGGCCAACTCGGGCCATCCGGGTGCACCCATGGGACTGGCGCCGGTCACCTACACTCTATGGCAGGAGTTCCTGCGCTATGATCCGGCGGATCCGACCTGGCTGAATCGCGACCGGTTTGTGCTCTCGAACGGCCACGCCTCCATGCTGCTTTACGCCATGCTGCACTTGGCCGAGGTGCGGCGGGTCGACCAGGACGGGAAAATCTTGACCGAGCTCTCGGTGCCGATGGAAGAGATCAAGCGCTTCCGTCAACTGGGCAGCCGGACTCCGGGCCATCCTGAATCCCATCTCACGACCGGAGTTGAAACCACGACGGGACCGCTCGGCCAGGGTGTGGGCAACAGCGTGGGCATCGCGATCGCCGCGAAGTGGCAGGCGGCGAACTTCAACCGTCCCGGTTTCGAGATCTTCGACTACAACGTGTACGCAATGTGCTCAGACGGCGACCTGATGGAAGGCATTGGCGGTGAAGCCGCTTCGCTGGCCGGCCACTTGAAGCTCTCGAATCTGTGCTGGATGTACGACAACAATCACATCACGCTCGATGGCCCGGCGAGTTTGTCGTTCAGTGAAGACGTCGCGACCCGCTTTGTCGGCTACGGCTGGAACGTGACCCGCGTCGCCGACGCCAACGACCTGCGAATGCTGGCGCGCGGATTTCAGACCTTCCACGAAACCAGCGATCGGCCCACGCTGATCATGGTCGACAGTCACATCGGCTACGGCTCCCCGCACAAACACGATACCAACGAGGCTCACGGCGAGCCTTTGGGTGTGGAAGAAGTCAAGCTAACCAAGCTGTTCTACGGCTGGCCTGAAGATGCGAAATTCCTGGTGCCCGACGGCGTGCGCGAGCACTTCCGCGAAGGCATCGGCAAGCGCGGGCATGATCTGCACGCGGCCTGGTCCCAATTGTTTGCGGAATACTCACAGAAGTTTCCCGACCTGGCGGAACGGCTGCACTCCATGCAGCATCGTGACCTACCGGCAGGCTGGGACAAGAATTTTCCCACGTTTCCCGCCGATGCCAAAGGCGTTGCGACTCGCGAGAGCTCGGGCAAGGTGCTCAACGCCCTGGCGCAGAACGTTCCGTGGATCATCGGTGGAGCGGCTGACCTGGCGACTTCGAACAAGACCACGTTGAAGTTCGACGGCGCCGGGGATTTTGAATCCAGCAACTACGCGGGGCGCAACCTGCACTTCGGTGTGCGTGAGCACGTGATGGGCGCGAGCGTGAACGGGATGATTGTCTCGGGCATTCGCGCATTCGGCGCCACTTTTTTCAACTTCAGCGATTACATGCGGGCCAGTATCCGCTTGTCGGCGCTGATGGAGATTCCTTCCATCTTTGTATTCACCCACGATTCCATTGGCCTCGGCGAGGATGGGCCAACCCATCAGCCGATCGAACAACTGGCGTCGCTGCGGGCCATGCCGAATCTGATTGTGCTTCGTCCCGGCGATGCGAATGAAGTGGTCGAGGCGTGGAAAATTATTGCGCAACTGAAGCACGCGCCCGCGGCGCTGGTATTAACTCGGCAAAATGTGCCGACCCTGGATCGCTCGAAATATGCCTCCGCTGCCGGTGCGGCCAAGGGTGCCTATGTGCTGGCTGATGCTCCGGGGGGGAAACCCGATGTAATCCTAATAGGCACCGGAAGCGAGTTGTCGCTGTGCGTGGACGCATACGAAAAACTGAAGGCCGAGGGCATCAAGGCGCGCGTGGTCAGCATGCCCTCGACAGAAATTTTTGAGCAGCAGGATGCCGCCTACAAAGAGAGCGTTTTGCCATCCAACGTGACCGCACGGGTTTCAGTGGAAATGGCAGCCACTTTCGGGTGGGATCGCTACACCGGCCTGAAAGGACGCAATGTCGGCATGCATAGCTTCGGAGCTTCGGCGCCCTTGAAGGATGTGCTGAAATTTTTCGGATTCACCGTGGACAAGGTCGTGGCGGAAGCACACGCTGCGATCGCGGCAAATAAATCGTAGAGACTTAACTTGTTACGTCTCTTGCCTGCCACCAGACAGAGGTAGCACGCTTCATCTCTGCGAAATGCGAATTGGGAGTCATTAGGAGGTCATCATGCAGCCAACTGGAGTTCTGGAAAGCTCGAAATCGACCAAGAATCCGCTAAAAGAATTGCTGAAGTATGGTCAGTCGATGTGGCTCGATTACATCCGCCGCGACCTGTTCACCACCGGAAAATTGAAGCAAATGATTGCCGACGACGGACTGCGGGGGATGACTTCGAATCCAGCGATCTTTGAAAAAGCGATCGCCGACAGCTCGTTGTATGACGATTTCCTGAAGACGCTGGCCTCGCGCAGCGATCTCGATACCACCGGCCGCTATGAACAGATTGCGATTCGCGACATTCGCGATGCAGCCGATGCGCTGCGTCCGGTGTATGACGAATCCAATTTCCGCGATGGCTATGTCAGCCTCGAGGTCTCGCCCTATCTGGCACGCAAAACGCAGGAGACGATCGACGAAGCGCGACGCCTGTGGAAGACGGTGCAGCGCGAGAATGTCATGATCAAAGTGCCGGGCACGGCCGAAGGACTGCCCGCGATCCGGCAACTGATCGGCGAAGGCATCAACATCAACATTACGTTGCTTTTTGCGCAGGACGTGTACGTAAAGGTTGCCGAAGCGTACATCGCCGGGCTCGAAGACCTGGCGGCGCGCGGTGGCAATCTGAAAAAGATGGCGAGTGTAGCCAGTTTCTTTATCAGCCGCATCGACACCCTGATCGACTCCCTGCTCGACGAAAAAATCAAAGCGACCAGCGACCAAAACCAGCAAGCATTGTTGAAGAGCGTGCAGGGCAAAGTCGCGATCGCCAACGGCAAGCTCACTTATCAGCGTTACCAGAGCATTTTCAGCGGACAACGCTGGCAGGCGCTCGCGGCCAAGGGAGCGCAGACCCAGCGTGTGTTGTGGGCCAGCACGAGCACAAAGAATCCGAATTATCGCGACGTGATTTACGTAGAGGAGTTGATTGGGCCGGACACGGTGAACACTATGCCCCCGGCAACGATCGACGCCTTTCGCGATCACGGACGGCTACGCAACTCACTCACCGAGGATGTGGCCGGCGCGGCCAAGGTAATGGACGATCTGGCGCGCTGCGGAATTTCCATGCAGCAAGTCACCGACAAACTGACCGATGACGGCGTGAAGTTGTTCGCCGACGCGTTCGACAAACTGCTGGCTGCGGTCGCGAAAAGCACGCAGCAAAAATCCAACTAGCACGAGGAACGGATTGTGAGCCTACTGAAAACTTCCCTGCCTGAATCGCTGACCACGGCAGTGAAAGCGACGACGGCCGACTGGCAATCAGGCGGCAAGATGCAGCGCTTGTGGCAGCGCGATGCAAAACTCTGGACGGGAACCGACGAAGCCAACTGGCTGGGATGGCTCGACATTGTCGAGGAGCAGATCGCGCAACACGACCAACTTGCCAAGCTAGCGAAGGAAATCCAGGCGCGCGGCTTCCAGGACGTGCTTTTGCTGGGCATGGGCGGATCGAGTCTTTGCCCGGAAGTGTTGCGCATGACTTACGGCAGAGTTACACACTTTCCTACTCTGCATGTGCTCGACTCCACCGATCCCGGCCAGGTAAAAGCGGTCGAACATCTGATTGATATTCCGAAAACACTTTTTATTGTTTCGAGCAAGTCGGGGACCACGCTTGAGCCCAACATCTTCAAGCAGTATTTTTTCGAGCGCACCAAGCAGGCGGTCGGCGCCGTAAAGGTCGGCAGCCAGTTCATCGCCATCACCGACCCCGGATCGAAAATGCAGCAGGTGGCGGAGTCCGATCGTTTCCTGCATGTTTTCTTCGGGCGTCCGTCGATCGGCGGGCGGTATTCAGCGCTGTCTAATTTTGGCATGGTGCCAGCGGCAATCATCGGCGTCGACACCAAGAAGTTTCTCGACCGGGCCGCTGCGATGGTAAAGGCCTGCGGGGCGGCTGTGAGCGTCGAGGAAAATCCTGGCGCGGCGCTAGGCATCGTTCTCGGAACGGCCGCCAATGCGGGCCGCGATAAAGTCACGATCATTACTTCCCCTGGCATCGCGGATCTGGGCGCGTGGCTGGAACAGTTGCTCGCAGAGTCGACCGGGAAAATCGGCAAAGGCATCATTCCGGTCGACAAAGAACATCTGACAACTCCCGACATCTACGGCAACGACCGCGTGTTCGTGTACGTGCGGCTGGAATCGGGCCCAGACGCCGATCAGGATGCGAAAGTGGCGGCAATCGAGAAGGCCGGACATCCGGTCATACGCATCGCGATGCCCGACATCTATGAGTTGGGCGCGGAATTCTTCCGCTGGGAAATTGCGACGGCGGTCGCCGGATCCATTATCGGAATCAACGCGTTCAATCAGCCCGACGTGGAAGCCAGCAAAATCGCGACGCGTGAGTTAACCTCGGCGTACGAGAAGACCGGATCTCTGCCGGCCGAAAAACCGGTTGTCGAAGATAGCGGTATCAAATTATTCACCGACGAGAAGAATGCGGCTGAACTGGCGAAGCTCGCGGGCGGTGATCAATCGCTGGCGGGATATCTCAAAGCACATCTCTCCCGCATCAAGGCTGGCGATTATTTCGCAGTGCTGGGCTACATTCAGATGAATGCCGAGCACGAGCAGAGTTTGCAGGCCGTGCGGCACGCAGTGCGCGACAAAAAGCGCGTGGCAACTTGTCTCGGTTTCGGCCCGCGATTTCTGCACTCGACCGGTCAGGCTTACAAGGGCGGACCGAACTCGGGAGTGTTCCTGCAAATCACCTGCGACGATTCCGTTGAACTGCCGGTACCCGGGCAGAAATACACGTTCGGAATCGTGAAGGCAGCGCAGGCACGCGGAGATTTCCAGGTGCTGGCTGACCGAGGTCGCAGAGCACTGAGGGTTCATCTGGGAAGCAATCTGAAGGCTGGGCTGACAACTTTGCAGGCTGCGGTTCAGAAAGCTCTGTAAGTCAAGCGAAGCGGTAAGGAGCGAACGCATGCAATTGGGAATGGTGGGACTGGGGCGCATGGGCGCCAACATGACGCGGCGGCTGATGCATGGTGGACATCAGTTGGTCGTTTCCGATCTTAGCGCTGACACAGTGAAGCAACTGGCGGGCGAGGGTGCGGGCGGCTCTTCGTCGCTCGAGGATCTGGTCGCCAAGCTGACGCCGCCGCGCGCTGTATGGATCATGGTTCCCTCGGGCGGTCCGACCGAGACGACGGTGCAGAGACTCGCCCAGCATATGCAGGCTGGCGACGCCATCATTGACGGAGGCAATTCTTATTTCAAAGATGACGTGCGCCGCGCCAACGAACTGAAGAGCAAGGGCATTCACTATATCGATGTGGGAACCAGCGGCGGCGTCTGGGGACTGGACCGCGGATATTGCATGATGATTGGCGGCCCCGACGAAGCCGTGCAACGCCTCGATCCGATTTTCAAAACGCTGGCCCCGGGCCGGGGCGACATTCCGCGAACTCCGGGACGAGAAAAACTCGCTGGCACCGCCGAAGAAGGCTACATTCACTGCGGTCCGTCGGGCTCCGGGCATTTCGTGAAGATGGTGCACAACGGCATTGAGTACGGCATCATGCAGGCGTACGCGGAAGGTTTTGACATCTTCAAGAACGCCACCAGCAAAGATTTGCCCGAAAACATTCGCTACAACTTGAACCTGCCCGACATTGCAGAAGTGTGGCGGCGCGGAAGCGTGGTCAGTTCGTGGCTGCTCGACTTGACGGCGATGGCGCTGACGGAAAATCCCACGCTTTCGGATTACGAAGGATACGTGCAGGATTCCGGCGAAGGCCGTTGGACGATTCAGGCAGCGCTCGACGAGGCTGTGCCCGCCGACGTGCTCACCGCGGCGTTGTATGTCCGCTTCCGTTCGCGGCAGCAGCATACGTTTGCCGAGAAAATGCTTTCCGCCATGCGGCAGAAATTTGGCGGACACGTCGAAGCAGGGGAAGGACCAGCAGGCGCAGCGACAGTTAAGAAGACCGCGTAAGCGCAGCTCAATTTTCTTTGAAACTCAGTTTTCTTCGGACTTAGAGGACTTAAGTATGGCTGAAACAGCGGAACAAGTAACGGCGGCGGCGCCGCGCATCGGCAAGCAAGGCGACCCTTGCGTGATGGTAATCTTCGGAGCGGCCGGCGATTTGACTGGGCGCATGCTGATTCCCGCGCTCTATAACCTGGCGCGAGCGGGACTGCTTTCGCGCGAATTTGCCGTGGTGGGCGTGGCCCGCTCCCAGTTTTCCAACGATGAATTCCGGAAAAAAGTCTACGAGGATGTTAAGGCGTACTGTGACACTTGCGTGGACAGCGATCTGTGGGAGTGGTTTTCACAGCGCTTCTACTACTTTGCCGGAGATTTTGGCGACGACAAGCTCTACCCGCAACTCAAAGACTTTCTCAACAAACTGGATTCTGAGCATTCCGCCCACCAGAACTTTTTCTATTACCTTGCAACCGCCCCCAGTTTTTTTGGTCCGATCGTGCAAAAGCTTTCGGCCGCGGGATTGATGGAGCAGAACAACAGCCACTGGCGGCGCGTGGTCATTGAGAAACCGTTCGGCCACGATCTGGAGTCGGCCAAAGCGCTGAACCAACAACTGCTGAAGGAAGTCGATGAGAAGCAGATTTACCGCATCGATCACTATCTCGGCAAAGAGACGGTGCAGAACATCATGGCGTTCCGTTTCGCCAATGGAATTTTTGAGCCGGTCTGGAACCGCCGTTACATCGACCACGTGCAGATCTCGGTCGCGGAAACTGTCGGTGTAGAGGGCCGGGGAAGTTATTTCGATCACGCCGGCTCGCTGCGCGACATGGTGCCCAACCACATCATGCA
>Ga0210389_10001328_pt1 | contig 20161 bp, 19 predicted proteins | sample IncBWH28OmetaG_FD_160127 | JGI IMG/M metagenome (GOLD analysis project Ga0210389, IMG submission 160127) | Forest soil microbial communities from Barre Woods Harvard Forest LTER site, Petersham, Massachusetts, United States - Inc-BW-H-28-O ...
AGGATGCCCGTCTCAAGCAGCGACGTCGCGTCGCCGAGCGGCAGCAAGTCCACGTCCTGGACGAGCTCCCGGGTTATGTAGTCGTTAACGATTGTTTCCACGATATGCCCTCCTGTGCCCGGTACTTTATCGGTTGCGTTTCGCCCGCCGCGTCCGATCGGCCTTTCCGGTGGATGTCCTGGGCAGCGCCACGCAGAACTCCATCGGCGCAGGAAAGGGCTGCAGGCAAATCGGGTCACGGGAATTGCGCAAGGATATGGCCCGTGCGCCCCTCAGGCTCGGGGCTCGTTCACGTCGAGCGGGACCGACGGCGCGCTGATCACCGACAGCGACGTCGATTCCGGTGACGTAATGCCGTTCAGGGTCCAGTCGGTCAGCACCCGCATCCGGTTTCCTGACATGGCGGACAGGTGGTAGCACCGGGTGACGAAGTTGGCGGGCGGTCCTGACAGCGGGACGTGCAGCGGGTTGGCGGCGGCCGACAGCCCGCCGAGGTCGACCAGGAACCCCAGGTCGTGGTGCTTGTACGGCCGCGCGGTGCCCTTGCCCAGGGATGCGGCGACATTCCCGGCCACTAGTTTCCCCTGCCGCTGGGCGTGCTGCGCGGTCATGCCGCAGACCTGGCCGGGCCGGGTCAGGTCGGGTACCGCGGCGCAGTCCCCGCAGGCGTACATGTGCTCCTGGCCGGGCACGATCATGTACTCGTCGACCTCGAGCCGTCCCCGGTTGGTGGCCAGGTCCAAGCCGTCCACCAGCGGCTCGGCCCGGACTCCCACGCACCAGATCAGCGTCCGCGTGCCGAGTTTGTCCCCGGTGGTCAGCTGCACGTAGCCATCGCCCGCCGCGGCGATCGATTCGCCGGTCCGCACCTCGACACCGCGCCGCCGCAGCACCCGCTCGGTGGTCTCGGACAACCGCGGGTCCAGTCCGTCAAGCACCCGCGGCGCCAGGTCAAGCAGCAGCCACCGGATCTCCTGCCCGGTCAGGCCGGGGAGTTGCCTGGCCAGCCGGGCGGTCCGCAGCTGGCCCTGCGCCGTGACTTCCGTGCCGGTGTAGCCGGCGCCAACCACCACGAACGTGCACCGCGCGGCCCGCTCGGCCGGGTCGGCGGCCACCGCGGCCAGTTCGAGTTGGCGGATGATGTGGTCGCGCAGGTAGGCGGCCTCGCCGACGCTGCGGAACCCGTGCGCGTAGTCGGCGATACCCGGGATGGGCAGCAGCTTGTTCACGCTGCCCGCCGTCAGGATGAGCCGGTCGTAGCCAACCTGGCCGGCCGCGCCCTCTGGTCCCTCCCAGCTCACCACCTTCTGCCGCGGATCGACGTGCTTCACCGTCCCGAGCACGAACCGGGTCTTGCGCAGCCGGCTGAGCAGCGAGACCCGGACGTGCGCCGGGTCTACCAGCCCGCCGGTCACCTGCGGCAGCAGCGGCAGGTACAGAAAGTAGTCCGTTGAGTTGATCACGACGATCTCGGTCGTGGCACCGATCAGCCGGACCAGCTCCCGCGCGGCGTTGAAGCCGGCGAAACCTGCCCCGACGATCACGACGCGGCCCTTTTTGCGTGACTCCGCCATCCCGGCTCCTAACCTCCGACTGGCATCACAGTCGTGCCCGGTGGCGGTTCGCCGTACCCGTGAAGGCCCCGGCCTGTTTGCGGTGGCCGGCCCAGCGCATGACGCTGGCCTTACCGGAGTCACCACGAATCGTTCCGGCTAACTGGTTGAGCTTGTCGCGACGGCGCGCTGCCAGGGCCACGGCCGCTGGCGCGGCGTCGCTATCCCTTGACGGCGCCGGAGAGGATTCCGCGGATGAACTGACGCTGGAACACGAAGCTGAGCACGATGACCGGCAGCGAGACGAGGATCGCGGCCGCCGACAGCAGGTTGATCTGCACGAGGTAGCGGCCGGAGAAGGCGCCGAGGCCGAGGGTGACCGGCTGGTGGGCCGGGTCGGAGACGAGGACGAGCGCCAGGAAGTAATCGTTCCAGGTCCACAGGAAGCTCAGCAGCACCAGCGTGAGCACGGCAGGCCGCGCGACCGGCAGGTAGACGCGCCACAACTGCGACCACGAGTTGGCCCCGTCGATCCTGGCCGCCTCGCCAAGGGAACCGGGGACCGAGCGGAACGCGGTGCGCATCCAGAAGGCGCCGAAGCTGACGCCCATGCCGAGGTGGGCGAGGATGATGCCCTGGTACGTGTCGGTGAGGCGGTAGGACAGGAAGTCGTAGTACAGCGGGACGATGAACGCTTCCATCGGCAGCATCAGGCCGAGTAGCACCAGCGGGAAGAGCAGCTTCTCGCCGATTACGCCGAGCACGCCGAACGCGTAGCCGCTCAGGATCGCGACCGCGGTCCCGAGGACCACCACGCTGCCCGTGATGACCAGGCTCGACTTCAGGTACTGGCCGAACCCGGCCTGCTGCCAGGCCGCGGTGAAGTTTGACCATTGCAGGTGAGCCAGGTCGATGGCCCCGGTCGAACTCGGGCTCAGCGCGTCGAAAAGCACCCACGCGAGCGGGAACAGCACGGCGATCGAGACGATCGCGAGCAGTGTGTAGGTCATCACGCGCTCTCGCCGGGAAATCATTCCGACCTGCCTTCCGCCACCTTGACGATTACCAGCACGACCAGCAGCGATACGAGGGTCATGACGACGCCGATGGCGGCGGCGGACCCCACCTCGGGGTTGGCGAACGCGCGTTCGTACAGGACCACCGTCGGCGTGATCGTGGAGATGCCAGGGCCGCCCTTGGTGGTCAGCCAGACGAGGTCGAAGAGCCGGATCGCGCCGATCATCGTCAGCGCGAGCACCACGGACAGCGGGCCGCGCAGGTTCGGCAGCGTGACGGTGAAGAACTCGCGCACCGGGCCCGCCCCGTCGACCCGGACGGCCTCGTACAGTTCCTGCGGTATCCCCTGCATGCTCGACACGAACATCACCATGCACAGGCCGAAGGCCGCCCAGGTCCCGGCCAGGCCGAGCGCGGGCAGCGCCCAGGTGAAGTCACCAAGCCAGCCACGGGCCAGTCCGCCAAGACCCACGATCCTGAGCAGGTCGTTGAACGGCCCGTCGGGCTCGTAGATGCGCTGCCAGACCACCGCGATGACGGCCGGCGTGATGACCTGGGGCATGAAGATCACTGCGCGGAAGATGCCCGCCCCGCGGACGCTCGCCTGCGAGGTGAGGACCGCGCTCAGCAGCCCCAGGGCGATCGGCAGGATCGAGAAGAAGAGGATGAAGTACAGGGTGTGCTCGACCGCCGCGCGCAGCGCGGGGTCGCTCAGGAAGCCGGTGTAGTTGGACAGCCCGGCCCAGGTGGCGGTCGTCACGCCGTTCCAGTTGAAGAACGACAGCCAGACGCCCTGGCCGACGGGGACGATCACGACGACCGCGTACAGGATGATGCCTGGCGCGAGATAGAGCAGGCCAAGCCAGGGGCGGCGGCCCGATCCGACCCCCGAGGGGCGCCTGCGCTTGCGCCCGCCGGCGCCGGCCGGCTGCCCGGCATCGCGCCGTGCCGGATTGCGGATCAGCGTCGGGTTCATGGCCGGCCGCCTCCTGGCTGTGCTAGTCAACGGACGGGTTACTTGGTCGCCTGAGCGCGGAACTTAACGTCGTCGGCCTGCACCGCGCCGATCGCGGCGCTGACGCTGGTCTTGCCGCCGAGCATTTCCGACATCTGCACGGTGATGGTGTTAAACAGCGTCGGCGTGGCCCAGTCGAGGTACGGCACCCCCGAGTTGTGCCCGGTGACCAGGTTGGCGTTGGCCACCTCGTCGGCGAACTCCGGGTTGCTGGTGGGCAGCTTCACGCTCGGCGCGAGCATCGGGTCGGTGCCGAGGTTCACCGCGATCTGCGCCGCGGCCGGGCTCGCGGCGAAGTTCAGGAACGCGGCCGCCGCGGCGGCGTGCTTGGACTGGGACGACACGCACAGTTCGGTGGCCGCCGACAGGGTCGCGACCGCGGGCTTGCCGTCGTTGCGCGGCAGGACGAAGGAGCCGAAGCCCGCGGCCTGCGCCGCCGACGTGAACGGCAGCGAGCCGGAGTAGTCGAAGTGGAAGAGCCCCTTGCCCTGGACGAACTGCGTTTCCGCGTCGGTCTCTGGTAGGCCGGCGAACTGGCTGGTGAAGTAGCCCTTGGCCGCCCAGTCGGACATGGCCGCGACCGCCTGAGGGAAGCCGGACGACTGGCTTTCCAGCGAGCCCTGCCCCAGCGAGTAGATGTAGTTCGTGATGTCGGACTGGTTGCCAAGCGCGTCCATCACGCTGTACAGCGGCTGGGTGATGCCGCTCTGCGCCTGGTTGCCGAGCGCGACCGGGGTAATCCCGGCCTGCTTCGCCCTGGCGAGGTCGCTGACGAAGGCGTTGTAGGTGGTCGGCACGCTCAGCCCGAGGTGCTGCAGCAGCGAGCGGTTGTAATAGACCTCGATCGCCGACGACAGCGCGACCGGCATGCCGTACAGGGTGCCGGTGCCCATCTGCTGGCCGTTGGCCGAGAACTCCTGCTCGCGCAGGATGGACCCGGGGACGTTCTTGTCCCAGCCGTAGGCGGTCGCGTAGGAGTCCAGGTTGTCCACCAGGCCGCCCTGGACCAGCGTGCCGAGCGACTGCCAGCCTTGGTTCGGCGGCACGATGTCCGGCGGGCTGGGGGACTTCAGCTTGAGCGGCAGCTCCTGCATCAGGTCGGACCAGGTGATCGACTGCCGCTTGACGGTGATGTTCGGGTACTTCTTCTCGAACGCGGCGACGACGTCGTTCATCCAGGTGTTGTCCACGCCGCCGGTGAAGTAGTCGAGAACGTTCAGGGTGACGTTGCCCAGCTTGCCCGGGTCCGTGGTCACCGGGCCCGACGGTGTCGTGTTCGCTGCCGCGCTTCCGCCGGCCACGCCGGGAGTGCAGGCCGACACCGTCAGGCAGGCAATGGCGGCGAAGGCGGCTAGAGAGCCGCTCAGAAAGGTCGTGCGCCGTCGCATCCGCTTCTCCATCGTGGTTTAGTTCCGCTCTGGCGAGATTGCGGGCAGTCTAAGTCTCCGCATACCAGTTAGTCCAGTACTTGTTTTGAACGTGAATTGGTCTCGACTGGTAAAGGGGCCGCCTCGCTGGTATCGTCCGGGCATGTCACAGCCTGACGCCGGGGGCGCGATCGCGGTCGCGGAGGCGTATCGCAAGCTCAGTGATCTGCTTCGGCGCAGCTCATTCCCTCCTGGTAGCCGACTGCCGGGCGAGCGCGAGTTGGCGACCAGGGTCGGGGTCAGCAGGTCAACCCTGCGCAAGGCGCTTGACCTGCTAGAGGATAGGGGCCTTCTCGACCGCTCGCCAAAGCGCGGCTGGTTCGTCCCGCCGCACGTGGTTGGCGAGCCGCCGAGCACGCTGCAGAGCTTCTCCGAGATGGCCAGGGAGCGCGGGCTCGCGCCAGGCGCGAAAGTGCTGAGCGCCAGGGAGCGCCCGGCCACCTTCGACGAGGCCGCCAAGCTGCGGATCGCGCCCGCGGCGAACGTGCTTGAACTGTCCCGGCTGCGCACCCTCGACGGGGTTCCCGTCTGCGTCGACGTGAGCGTGGTCGTGCTCGGCCGTGTGCCGTTGCTGGCCAGCGCCGACATGACCAACCGCTCGCTGTACGAGACCATAGAGGAGCTGTCGGAGGTGCGGATCGAGCGCAGCTCGTACACGGTGCGGGCGGACGCGTGCGGCCAGCAGTTCGCTGACCTGCTTGAGATCCCGGCGGGCGCGCCCATCCTGATCGGCGAGGAGCTTACCTACCTCACCGACGGCAGCCCCATCCTGGCCGGCACCATGTCGTACCGCGCGGACGCCTACCGCTTCCAGGCGGATCTGTTCCGGCGCGCTTAACCAGGGCGTCACGCCTGGATCGTTGACCAGACCAGTCAGACCAGTTATGGTTCTATGGCTTACTTGGTATCGATTCAAGGCAGAGTGATGCATGCTGGTGGAACCGACAGTGTTCGACGGGCCGGAGGCGGTGGGGCGTGCCCTCGCGGCGCTGATCGCGGACCGGATCGAGGAGGCTGGGCCCGGGCGTACTTTCCTGCTCGGCTGCCCAAGCGGCCGTAGCCCGTGGACCACGTACGTTGCCCTGGCGCGCGAGGTCGCGGCCAGGTGCCTCGACCTGACCGGCCTGGTGATCGTCATGATGGACGAGTACGTCGAGCGCGACGACGGCACCGGGGAGATGCGCCTGATCGACCCCTCGGCCCCGCACAGCTGCCTGCGGTTCGGGCAGACGGAGATCGTGGACCGGCTGAACGCCGCCGCAGGCCAGGGCCGGGGAATCACCGGGGACCGGTACTGGATCCCCGACCCCGCGGCGCCAGGCGACTACGACCGGCAGATCGCTGACCACGGCGGCGTCGACCTGTTCATCCTGGCCAGTGGCGCGGGAGACGGGCACGTGGCGTTCAACCCGCCGGGCACTGGACCCGACACGACCACCCGGGTCATCCGGCTGGCCGACCAGACCAGGCGGGACAACCTGCATACCTTTCCCAGCTTCGGCAAGGACATCGACCGGGTGCCGCGCTACGGCGTGACGGTCGGGGTGGGCACCATCCGCGAGCAGTCGAAGCAGGTCGTGATGGTGGCGCACGGAGCGCCGAAGGCCCGCGCGGTCCGCCGGGTCGCCGCGGCCGACGGCTACCGGCCCGAGTGGCCGGCCACCATCCTGGCCGACTGCGCGCGCCCGCTGCTGTTCATCGACGAGGACGCCGCCACCGAGCTGAACGGCCGCCGGCCGGCTGAGACAATTCGAAACTAGAGGGAGACACAATGGCTCGCGTAAAGATCGCATACCTGGGCGGCGGCTCCTCCAGGGCCCCCGGCACCATGGCGTCCTTCATTCACCACGGGGCCGAGTTCGACGGCTCGGAGTTCGTGCTCATCGACCTCGACCCCGACCACTTGGAGATCACGCGCCGGATGGCGACCAGGATGGCGCAGGCGGCCGGCCTGGACATCACGGTGACCGCCACCACGGACATGCGCCGCGGCCTGGCCGACGTCGACGCGGTGCTGTCCAGCTTCCGGCCCGGCGGGTTCGAGGCGCGCGCGCTCGACGAGCGGATCCCGCTCAAGTACGGCGTGATCGGACAGGAAACGCAGGGCCCGGGCGGCCTGATGATGTCGCTGCGGTCCGCCCAGGTCATGCGGGAGCTGTGCGCGAACCTGGCGGAGGTCGCGCCGCGGGCGCGCATCTTCAACTACACGAACCCGGTCAACATCGTGTCCCAGGCGGTTGCCGGCAACACCGGCATCCCCGTCGTCTCCTTCTGCGAGGGCCCGATCGTGTTCCCGCCGGTCATCGCCAAGGCCGCGGGCCTCGACCCGGCGAAGCTGAAGGCGAACATGACGGGCGTGAACCACAACGTCTGGTCCAACGAGGCGACCTACGAGGGGCGGGACGCCATCGAGGTGCTCCGCGAGCGCTGGGCGGAACTGCGCGACCAGCCGCCGCTGACCGACCTCAACGGCTACCGCGCCCTGCACCTGGCCGTCGCGCTCGGCTCGATACCGTCGGACTACTTCAACTTCTACTACTTCCGCGACGAGCTGCTGCGCGAGCTGCAGCTGGCCAGGCAGACCCGCTCGGAGCAGATAACGAGCTCGCTTGGCAGCTACTGGTCGCACTACGCCGAGCAGGCCGACAGCCCCTCGCCGCAGCTGGACCCGGCCCGTTCGCGGGGCGGCATCCACGAGCTTGAGCTGGCCATCGACGCGATGAGTGCCTTCTACAACGACACCGGAGCGCGGCTGCCGTTCAATATCCCGAACGACGGCGGGGTGCTTCCCGGGTTCGACGAATCCGTGGTCGTCGAGGTGTGGGGCACGGTCGACGCGAAGGGCTTCCACCCTGAGCAGCAGCGGCCGCTGCCGCACTCGGTCCGCGGTATCACGCAGCAGCTCGCCGAGTACCAGGTGCTCGCCGCCAAGGCGGGCTGGGACGGCACCAGGGACGACGCGGTACGCGCCATGGTCGCGCATCCTCTCGTCCCTTCGCTGACCATCGCCGAGGCGCTGTACGACGAGATGGCGGTGGCCCAGGCCAGGTGGCTGCCGGAGCGGCTGCTCGGCGTCGCCCCGGTCCGCCGACCCTCGCGATGACGACGATCTACCTGGGCATCGACGCCGGGAACAGCAAGACAGTGGCGCTCGCGTGCCTGGCCTCGGGGAAGGTCGCGGGCGCCGCGCGTGCGGGCTGCGGCGATATCTACGGCGCCCCGGGTGAAGCGGCGGCGGTCGCCACGGTCCTTGGAGCGGTCGACTCCGCGCTGGCCGACGCCGGCGCTGAGCGGCGTGACGTGGCCTCGGCCGCGTTCCGCCTGGCCGGCGTCGACTGGCCGGAGGACAGGCAGTTCTGGGACGAGGTGCTGACCGCGGAATGGCCAGGGCCGACCAGGTCGATACTGAACGACGGATACGCCGCGATCCGCTGCGGCGAACCATCCGGCGTCGGCGTCGCGGTGAACGCAGGCACGAACGCGGCGATCGCCGCGCGGGGGCCGGACGGAACGACGTGGGACATGAGCTGGTGGGGCCAGCACGCGATGGGCGCGTTTGGCCTGGTGACTGAGGCGCTCAAGGCGGCCTTCCTCGCCGAGATCGACGCCGCGCCCGCCACCGCGCTCGGCCCGGCCCTGCTGGACTTCTACGGGCTGCCCGACCTCACCGAGCTCAACCGCTGGTTCACCCGCCGCCGTAACCCGGCGGATCCTGGTGCCGAACGGCCCAGGGCCGCCCGCGTCGTCACCGAGGCCGCCAGGCAGGGTGATCCGGTCGCCGTCGACATCGTCCGCGAGCAGGGCCGCAGGCTCGCCTTCTACGCGGAGGTGGCCGCCCGCCACGCGGGACTGCGCGACACCGGCGCGCTCATTCCCGTGGTGCTGTCCGGGTCGATCTTGATGGAGCCAGATTCCGTGGTCGCGGCCGCGCTGAGCGAGCAGCTAGAGCGGCTGCTGCCGGGCGCCGACCCGCGGCGCGCCGTGCTGCCGCCGGCGGCCGGCGCGGCGCTCGACGCCCTCGCCGAGGGCGGCGTGGCCGTGGGGCAGGCGGTGGCCGGCCGTCTCGCGGCCACGATCCCGCCGCCATCGTTCTTCCGTACCTGATCGTTGTCCTTGATCTGGAATGACCCGGTGACGGGCCGCCGCGGTGACGCGCCGGTCGCCGCCGGCGTGATCGAAGTTCTACGGCCCTGGTTGTTCCCGCTCCGGGCGGGCAGGATGGTGGCATTCGGCTGTTTCCCCGCTCCGGGCGGGCGGGCAGGATGTTCCTGACGTTCACCTGACGTTGTTGGCAGCGGCGAGCCCGCCACCGCGTAGCACAGGAGTTCGCATGGCTAAGCTGCTCATGATCGTGTCCAGCGCGCGGACGATCAGGCTGGCGGACGGTAGCGATCATCCGACCGGCTACCGGGCGGAAGAGGTCAGGAAGCCCCACGAGGCGTTCGCCGCCGCGGGACTCGACGTCGTGATCGCCACCCCTGACGGGAAGGTGCCGCAGCCGGATCCCTGGGGCCTCGAGCCGTTCTTCCACTATCCGCAAGTGGACGAGGACTTCATGTTCTCGGTGCTGCGCAGGTTCGCTTATCACCAAGACAGCGTGCGGGTGACGTTCACGCATTTCAGCGAGCTGAACCTGGTTGCCGTCCGCCGGGTCTACCTCGCCCTGCTGGATACCAGCATGGAGCCGGCCGAGGCGCGCAAGGCAGTTGAAACGGCGGCGCACAGCGCCTGGCGGCGCAACATCGACTTCATTGAGGTGCTCGCGGCAGACGATGAGGTGACGAGCAGGCTGTCCGTGAAGCGGGTTAGAGAGATCAGGGACGAGGTGTGGCAGGCCAGCCAGGCCAGGGCGCGAAGTGCGGCAGAGACCCTGGCCAAGCTGCCAGGACTGCGGCAGCCTGGCAGTCTGACCGCGCTCACCGATGCGGAGATCCTGGACTTCGAGGGAGTATTCATACCGGGCGGCCACGGGGCGATGGTCGACCTGGCGGACAGCGTTGACGTCGGCCGTGTCCTGCGTTTGATGCACGGCGCGGGCAAGACCATTGCCGCGCTGTGCCACGGTCCCGCGGCACTGCTGTCCGCCCCGGAGGTCGACGGTACGTGGATGTTCGATGGCTACCGGATGACCGCGTTCACCGACGAGGAAGAGGACCAGACCAAGGCGGGAAGGATCGGCATGCCCTGGTACCTGGAAGCGGCGCTGAAGAACCGCGGCGCGATCTTCGACGACGGCGACGCGGCCTGGGTGTCGCACGTGGTCGTCGACCGCAACCTGATCACCGGGCAGAACCCGGGATCGGCCGAAGCCGCCGCTGGCGCCCAGCTGAAGCGGCTAAGCGGGTGAACCGTTGAGCGCGCGCGGCGTGGCGGAGGAGTTCTTCGCGCGCATGCAGGCCGGAGACGTGGACGGGATCCTCGGCATGATGACGCCGGAGGCCACCGCGCTCCTTGTACCGCTCAACCGGCATGGCCCGGTGGCGGCCGACGGTGCGTCCTACCTGCGTGAGCTGTCGCGGGCCTTCCCTGACCTGCTGGTACGGGTACGGCGGCTGTTCGTGACGCGCGACAGCACCGCGGTAGCCGAGATCACCATCGACGGCACCCAGGCCGATGCCTTTCTCGCGGTGGCCGACCAGGAGAAGCACTTCGATCTTGACCAGGCCTGGATGCTCGCGGTCACGCCAGACGACAGGATCAGCGCCGTCATCGCGTACTGGGACCAGAACCAGCTTTATCGCCGCCTCGGCGTCAAACGGCTCGACAAGATTACGATCACGGCGGTGTGAGGTGGCGATGACTACCCGGGCACGCCGGGCCGGCACCCCCGGTGCACCTCGCGAAGACAGCGCCGAGGCGGCGGTTCGCGCGTTCTTTGACGCCTACCGGGCGCACGATATCGAGCGCATGGTTGACCTGTGCACGGACAACGCCGGCTTCCGCTACGTGCCGTTCGAGGTGTGGGGCCGCCAGCGAGTGCTTTACGGCGAAGGCAAGGTGCGCACCGTCGGCAAGGTGATCTGGACGACGCTGCTTGACGCGTTCCCCGACCTGGCCAACATCGTGACTAGCCTGCGCGCTGACACAGAAGGCAATGTCGCGGCGGAGGTTGGCATCGGCGGGACGCAGGCGAAGGACTTCGGCAACGTCACCTGCGTCGGCGGCCACTACGAGCTACCGCATCTGTTCCTGTTCTCCGTGACCGGCGACGGGCTTATCGACGACATCGTCGCCTACTGGGACAACGTGGGCTGGAAGAAGCAACTCGGCTGCCTGGAGGTCGACTAGGCCGCGGCAGGAGGGCACGCATGGCACGCATGGCGCGCGAACAGTGGTATGACATCGCACGCGACCTCGACTGGGAACTGTCCTACGTGGACTACGAGGCGGTGTTCCCTGAGTGGATGTCTGGGCAGGGAAAGGTTCCCCGCGGGGCATGGGCGAAGTGGGACGAGCCCTACAAGGTGACTTATCCCGAGTACGTGGCGACACAGCGGGAGAAGGAGACCGGCGCCTACTCGGTTAAGGCGGTGCTGCAGAAGTCCCGGCTCTTCGAGCAGCTGGATGAGGGCTGGAAGTCGGTGGCCAAGGAACACTTCGGCGCGGTCGCGCTCGTCGAGGACCTCGCCGTCTACGCGGAGCTGCGGATGGCGCGTTTCGGCCTGTCGCCGGCGTGGCGCAACATGGCGATCTTCGGCGCCCTGGACGAGACCCGTCACGCCCAGATCAGCCTGTACTTCCCGCACGGGCTGATCGGCAAGGATCCGCAGTACGACTGGGCGCACAAGGCGTACCAGACCAACCAGTGGGGCATCATCGCGGCCAGGGCCGCCTTCGACGCCATGATGCTGAGCCCCAATGTGGTCGACATCGCGGTCCAGCTGCCGTTCACCTTCGAGACCGGGTTCACCAATGTCCAGTTCGTCGCGCTGGCCGCGGACGCGCTGGAATCAGGCGACATCAACTTCGCCAACATGATCTCGTCGATTCAGACCGATGAGGCCAGGCACTCTCAGCAGGGCGGCCCCACGCTGGAGATCCTCGTCGAGCACGATCCGCGTCGCGCCCAGTGGATCATCGACAAGACCTTCTGGGTGTCCGCGCGGCTGTTCTCCGTCCTGACCGGCCCCGGCATGGACTACTACACGCCGCTGCCCATGCGGAAGCAGTCTTACAAGGAGTTCATGCAGGAATGGGTTGGCGGGCAGTTCCTCGACCAGCTCCGCGACTACGGGCTGAAGAAGCCCTGGTACTGGGACGAGTTCATGGCCGGTCTCGACACCTGGCACCACGCGCAGCACCTCGGCGTATGGTACTGGCGCCCGACCGTGTGGTGGAACCCGCAGGGCGGGGTGTCACCTGAGGAGCGCGACTGGCTGCACGACAAGTACCCGCAATGGGAAGAGCGGTTCGGCCCCGTCTGGGACGTGATCATCGGCAACGTCAACGACAACCGGATGGAGCTGACTCTGCCGGAGACGCTGCCGTGGCTGTGCAACCTATGTCACCTGCCCATCGGCACGGCGGGTTCACCGCGCAACCAGCAGTACCCGGTGCGCAGCTACCCGCTCACGTACAACGGCCGCGCCTACCACTTCTGCTCGCGGCCCTGCAGGCAGATCTGGTGGGAAGACCGCGACACCATGCACGACCCGACGGTGATCGAGCGGCTGCTCGGCGGCGAGATCCAGCCGCCGACGCTTGACGGACTCCTGACCTGGATGGGCCTCACCCCGGAGGTGATGGGCGATGACGCCTACGGGTACCGGTGGGCCAGGCCCTACGCGCGCACCCGAGGGCCGCGCGACCAGCCTTACGGAGCCCCGGGTACGCGAGCCGGGCGGCTCTTGCCGCCCCCGGTCGACGCGCGGCGCGTGCCGGTCAACGCCATGTTCGAGAACGATGCGTTCACCCAGCTCGTGGTCGTGCTTGATACCGACACCGTCGAGGAGGCGGCCGGTAAGGTCGCCGCCCAGGCGGTGGGCAGGCGGGTCGCACCGCGGGACGCCGGTCTCGTTGTCCGCCACGCCGGCGAGGTTGTCCCCGGCGACGTCACCGTGGCGCAGTCCGGCATTTCAGCGCTGGACATCGTTACCGTCGGCTGGGCCCGATAACCGCGTGAGGAGACCGATGAGCAAGCTCGTGGGGCCGGTTCTGCGCATGTCGGACGACGTGGACGCCATCGTCGCCGCCATCGTGGACGATAACCCAGGCCAGGAGGTCACCGTCGTTGACCGGGGCGCGTACACCCGGGTCAGCGGGGACGGCGAGCTGCGGGTAACGCGCGTGTCCATCGCGCGGCATCTCGGGCGTGACTTTTCCATGCGCCAGCTCGAGGGCGTGATGTCCGCCTTCGCCGGGCGCATCGAGATGACCTCGGAAGAGGTGCGCTGGCGGCTCAAGGCGGAAAACCACCCACCAGGCACGCCGTCAACACCAGGATGAGCGAGGGAGCCGACATGACCGAGGGCCGCCCGCCACGCCAGAAGTCGAAGCTGAAGACCTGGAGCTCGCTTGGGCAGCTAGGGCGCATTCCCAGCGAGTATGAGGTCGTCACGCACAATCTCAACTACACCACCCGCCCTAATCGCACCGCGGCCCTGGAGTCGAACCCCACCACCGCGGCCAACATGTGGTACTTGACCTACCGGGACAAGTCGCCGTTGCGGGCGGATGACTGGCGCGGTTTCCGCGATCCGGACGAGATGACCTACCGCAAGTACGTGACGATGCAGGACGAGCAGGAAACGGCCGTCGAGCGGGTCCTCGATGAGTACGGCTCCGCGGGGCACGATGCCTCGCTGCCCACGCCCTGGGTGGAGTGCCTCGCGACCTTGTTCACGCCCACCAGGTTCCCGGTGCACGCACTGCAGATGTGCACCGCCTACCTGGGACACATGGCGCCCGCGTCCTATATATCCAACTGCGCCGTATTCGGGGCCGGCGACCTGCTGCGCCGGGTGTCTCTGGTGGCCTACCGGACGCGGCAGCTCGGCGACGCGACCAGCTCGTCCATCGGCAGCACCGAACGCGTCACGTGGGAGCGGCACGAGGCATGGCAGCCGGCCAGGGAAGCGCTGGAGAAGCTGCTGACGGTGTACGACTGGGGCGAGTGCTTCACGGCGATGAACCTGGTACTGCGTCCCGCACTTGACCAGGTCCTCCTCCGGCAACTCGCGAGCGCCGCCCGCGACAACGACGACGACCTGACCTGGCTGCTGCTCGGCAGCCTCGCCGCCGATGCCGACCGCTGTACCCGCTGGAGCATCGCGCTCGCCGGGTACGCGATCGAACAACGGGCGGGCAACAGGGACGTGCTACAGCGCTGGATCGCCCGGTGGACACCTCGGGCCGAGGCGGCGGCCGCCGGACTCGGTCAGCTGTTCGAGCAATTGCCTTCTGGTGGTTGTTCGGCAGAGACTGTGGAGAACGCCGCCAACTCGGCCAGGCGCCGGGTACTCACCGAGGCGGGGCTCGCGGGATAGGACCATCTCATGCCAACGTGGCAGGTGGCGATGCCCGTCGCAGACCTCTGGGCAGGAGAACTGACCGGAGTGCGGCTGGGCGGGGAGAAGATCGTCCTGGTCAATGCCGGAGGCCAGATCCGGGCCTTCGAGGACCGCTGCCCCCATCTAGGGTTCCAGCTCAGCGAGGGCAGCATCGAGGGGCGCACGCTGACTTGCGCGAACCACCAGTGGGAGTTCGACGCGCTGACCGGCCGCGGCACCAATCCGGGCAACTGCCTGCTGACCGAGTTCGACACGCGAGTGCGGGATGGCCAGATCGAGATACTGGCGCCCGACCCGGAGTAGCCTCGCGCCGGTCATCCGGCTACGGTCGGCATTGTGAGCACGCCAGACGCCGGGACCGGCGTGGGCCGCGGCGCCGACGCGGGGCCGGGCGGTGATCTGCGGGACGAGGCCCGGCCACGTCAGCTTGCCGATGAACAGGCCGCGCTGCGGCGCGTGGCCACGTTGGTCGCCGCCGGCGCCCGTCCGGCTGAGGTGTTCAGCGCGGTCGCGGATGAGCTGGGCCGGCTGATCGGCGTCGAGGCGACGTTCGTGTCCCGGGTTGATCTTCTCGGTGTCGGCCAGCCCGGGGCCGACGCGGCCGGCCCGTCCGGGGAGCGCGCGGAGCCCGAGGTGTATGTCACCGTGGTCGGTTCGCATGGCCGGATCAGCGATGAGGTGCCGGTTGGCTTCCGGATTAAGCTGGCCCTGGGGATGGTGATGACGACCGCCCTGCGGACCGGTCGCCCGGCCCGTATCAACGGTGAGCGCCTGGCGAAGGGCCCGTTCGGCGCGATCGTCGGCAGGCTGGGCCTACGGGCCGCGGTGGCCACGCCCGTTGTGGCCGGGGGACGTCACTGGGGCGTGATGCTGGCCGCGACCTCACGGGAGGACTTCCCGGCCGACACCGAGTCGCGCATGGAGGACTTCACGGAGCTCGCCGGCCTGGCAATCGCTAACGCCGAAGCCGAGGAGAGACTGCGCGGGCTCGCCGACACGCAGGCCTCGCTGCGCCGCCTGGCCATGCTGGTCGCGCGGGGTGAGACGCCCGAGGCGGTGTTCGCGGCCGTGACCAGGGAGGCGCTTCGCTATTTCGGTAGCGGCACCGCCCGGATGATCCGGTTTGAGCTCGACGGGACGGCCACGCTTGTCGCCAACGAGGGCACGACGGCCCCCCATGTGCGTGTCGGTGAACGCTGGGAGGGCTATCCGCCGACCGGGCTGACCGCGACCGTCTTCCGGACCGGGCGGGCCGCCCGGGTGGATGACTACCGCGACATCCCTGGCGGGGAGCCCTATCTCGCCGAGGGGCTGCGGTCCGCGGTCGGGATGCCGGTCCACGTTCAGGGCCGGCTGTGGGGAATGATCGCCGTCGGGTCCGGGCAGGGCCCGCTGCCGCCAGACACCGAGCAGCGGATGACCGAGTTCACTGAGCTGGTCGCGACGGCGGTCGCGAACGCGCAGAGCCGGGCCGAGCTCATGTCCTCCCGCGCGCGGATCGTCGCCGCGTCGGACGAGGTCCGTCGGCGGATCGAGCGGGACCTGCACGACGGCGCACAGCAGCGTCTCGTCGCGCTGGCGCTCAGGCTGCGCATGGCCGCGGAGCCGTCCACCGGGGGGAGCGACCCGCGCACCGAGATGGCGGACGCGGCCGCGGAGCTCATGGGCGTGGTCGATGACCTGCGGGAGATCTCCCGTGGCATCCACCCGGCGATCCTGTCCAAGGCGGGCCTGTACCCGGCGTTGCGCGCGCTCGGGCGACGCTCCGCCATCCCGGTAGAACTGGACGTCCAGGTCAATAGCCGGCTTTCCGAGTCAGTCGAAGTCGGCGTTTATTACGTCGTCTCGGAAATGCTCGCCAACGCGGAGAAACACGCGCGTGCCTCGGTGGTCAAGGTGGGGGCGGAGGCCTCAGGCGGCAGGCTCCGGGTGCGCGTGCACGACGACGGCATCGGCGGCGCTGACCCGGTCAGGGGCTCAGGGCTGCGCGGGCTGCAGGACCGCATCGAGGCGCTTGGCGGGACGTTCTCCGTGTACAGCCCGGTGGGCCGCGGCACGACGGTGACCTGTGAACTTCCGCTTACGGCGGTCAGCGAAGGTGCTGAGTGACCCGGTCCATTGCGCCCGCGCCTTGCCGGAGAGCCATGTTGTGGTTGTGGCTGCGGACGCGACGGGCACCGAGATGGCCATGGTCAGCCCCCCGCCGGGGGTTTCCTCCGGCTCAAGCGTGCCGTTCATCGCTTCGGCCAGGCCGCGGGACAGCGTGAGCCCCAACCCGACGCCGATGGCGCTCCGGTCATCGCCGAGCCGCTGGAAGGCCGAGAAGATCCGCTCCCTGTCGGCCTCGGGGACCCCAGGACCGTAATCGACGACGCGCAGTATGACCCTGGCGCCGCGAGCGCTGGCGGACAGCAGCGGCGGCGATCCGCTCGGGGAGTACCGCAGCGCGTTCGCGGCCACGTTCGCGATGACCCTTTCCAAGAGCGGCGGATCGACCATGATCGGGGGCAGCCCGGGCGGAATACGGACAATGACCGCCCGTGCCTGCGGCCCGATGCTACCGAGGGCAGCCGCGATGATCTCCGCCAGATTGGCCGGCCTTGGAAAAACCGGCAGCACGCCGGCTTGCAGCCGGCTCACGTCCAGCAGGCTGGCGAGCAGATGGCTCAGCTGGCCAAGCGACTCGTCGGCGGTGGCAAGCAGTTCGTCATGATCTTCGGCGGTCAGCTCGATATCGGTGGCACGTAGACAGCTCACCGCCGCTCTCGCGGCGGCCAGCGGTGTGCGCAGGTCGTGGCTGACCGCCGCGAGCAGCGCCGTCCGCATCCTGTCGGCCTCCGCGACGGGCGTGGCCGCCGCGGACTGCGTGGTTGCCGCGGCCGCCTCGAAGGTGCGTGTCCCGCTGGCTGCCATCTCGCCTCCATTACCCGTCCCGTGATCCACTGGGGCCCGGCGCTTGCTGGCGCCGGGCCCCGTGAATCACTGTGCGATACGCCGGTCGTCACTGCCCGGCACGGACGCCCTTCTCGACCCGGTCGCCCAGGTCCTTGTCCACGTTCCTGAGGTACCAGAAGGCGCGCTGGAGAACGGGCTCGGTCACGCCGGCGAGCAGCGCCCCCACGATGTTGCTGACGAGCCGGTCTCGCGCGGCGTCGTCCATCACCTCGCGGACCAGCGTGCCGGGCTGTCCCCAGTCGTCGTCCTCGGCATGCAGTTCGTAGGCGGTGCGCACCATCTCGCCGTCGGAGTACCAGGTCGGCGGCGGGTTGTGCGCGACGTCGGCCTGCGGGCCGCCTTTCGAGTTCGGGAAGTACACCGGGTCGGTGACGTTGTGGACCCGCCCGATCCCGTCTTTGCTGTAGGCGTGCACCGGCGCGACCGGCGCGTTGACCGGGATCTGCGTGTAGTTCACGCCGAGCCTGGCCCGGTGCGCGTCGGGGTAGGAGAACAGCCGGCCGAGCAGCAGCCGGTCCGGGCTCGGCCCGATGCCAGGAACCAGGTTGGCCGGCGCGACGGCCAGCTGCTCGATCTCGGTGTGGTAGTCGACCGGGTTGCGGTCCAGAGTGAATCGCCCCACTTCGACCAGCGGGTAGTCGCCGTGCGGCCAGACCTTGGTGATGTCGAACGGGTTGAACCGGTAGGTCGTCGCGTCCTCGTACGGCATGATCTGTACCTTCAGCGTCCAGCTCGGATGGTCGCCGCGTTCGATCGCCTCGTACAGGTCCTTGGTGTGGAAGTCGGGGTCGGTGCCGGCCAGCCGGTCGCCCTCGGCCTGGGTCAGGAACTCGATGCCCTGGTCGCTGATGAAGTGGTACTTGACCCAGGACTGAACGCCCTCGGCGTTGACCCACATGTAGGTGTGCGAGCTGTACCCGTTCATGTGCCTGAAGGTCCTGGGGAAGCCGCGGTCGCCCATCAGCCAGATCACCTGGTGCGCCGTCTCAGGCAGCAGCGTCCAGAAGTCCCACTGCATGTCGTTGGACCGCAGGTTGACCTTGGCGAGCCGCTTCTGTGACCGGATGAAGTTCTGGAAGTGAATCGGGTCCCGCATGAAGAACACCGGCGTGTCGTTGCCGACCATGTCGTAGTTGCCCTCGGAGGTGTAGAACTTCAGCGCGAAGCCCCGCAGGTCCCGCCACATGTCGGGTGAGCCGCGCTCCCCGGCCACGGTGGAGAACCTGGCCACCATCCGGGTCTCGGTGCCCGGCTGGAGGAACGCGGCCCTGGTGTAGGCGCTGACGTCGCCGGTGACCTCGAACCGGCCGAACGCGCCGCTGCCCTTGGCGTGCGGCTGCCGTTCCTTGATCCGCTCCCGGTTGAAGTTGGCCATCTGCTCGATCAGGTAGCTGTCCTGCAGCAGGATCGGGCCGCCCGCGCCGACTGTGAGCGAGTACTTGTCGCTCTGGACTGGGATGCCGGCATCCGTCGTCTGGACCGGGTTGGGCTGATTGGTGGTCATGTTTTGCTTTCTCCTTTGGTGGATAGAGCGCCGCCGCCACGCCGAAGCCATTTACTCGCCAGGCGAGGGAAGGTGCGGATACGGATGCAGGCCGCGTCAGGTAACCGCCTGAATTCGCCGCGCTGCCTCAACGGCGCAGTACGCGCGACCGCCGGTGGGAACGCCGTTCGTCCTCGGTGGTACCGCCCCAGACACCTGCGTGGCCGCCGTCCAGCGCCCATTGCAGACACGGTGCGGACACCGGGCACGCTCGGCATATCCGCCTGGCCTCTTCGATCTGAAGCAAGGAGGAACCGGCGGTGCCGAGGGGAAAGAACAGGTCAGGATCGACGTCGCGACAGGCGGCGTGATCACGCCAGTCTGTATCCGCGGCGTCGCGTTGCCGCTGGATAAATCCACGGCTCGTGTCGCTCATCGGCCACGCCACCCTTCCTCCTCGTGGGCTCGCGCCGCGACTGTGGCGTCGTCGTGCCCTCGCTGCCAGGATTTCGCGGGGCCGGGCGCCTGCCATCACTGCGGACGCCTATCTTCGCCCCCGGCTACCCGTACCGGCCGAATCCCTGCTAGCTGCTACGCCCGCCCGTGGGGGCGCTACCGCGTATGGCCGAGGAGCCGGCTGATGCCCCGCACGGATAGCTCCGACTTCGCCAGGAACCCGGCTGCCGGGCTCTCGTCGATCAGCTCCCGGTAGTCTGACTCGGCCCCTGTCGATATCAGGATCACTTCTGCGCCGCCGCTTGAACCGTCCTGAGCCAGCAGCCGGGCCAGGTCAAAGCCGCTCTCGTTCCCGAGCCCGATGTCGACGAGGACGAGGTCTGGCCGCAGCGCGCGGACCTGCCGCAGCGCCCCGGCGATGCTTGAGGCCATGCCCACGATCGTCAAGCCTTCTCGCTCGAGGAGAAGGCTTGCCGTCTCGAGGAAGGCCTCGTTGTCATCCACCAGTACGCACCGCAGCGGCATGCGATCAGACTGCCGTCAATTCGGCGCCGCCGCATTGCGGCTAGCAGGAAATTCTGTCGTAGCTCGGGCTAACGGGCGTCGAGAAACCGGAGGACCGCGAGCACCCGCCGGTGCTCGGTGTCGCTCTCCGGCAGGTCGAGCTTGGTCAGGATGCTGCGGACGTGCTTCTCGACGGTGCCCTCGGTGATGTAGATCCGTTGGGCGATGCCCGCGTTCGATGC
>Ga0210389_10001330_pt1 | contig 20158 bp, 19 predicted proteins | sample IncBWH28OmetaG_FD_160127 | JGI IMG/M metagenome (GOLD analysis project Ga0210389, IMG submission 160127) | Forest soil microbial communities from Barre Woods Harvard Forest LTER site, Petersham, Massachusetts, United States - Inc-BW-H-28-O ...
CCACGCCCCACGCCCCACGCCCCAATGATCATGGGTCGTTCGCGCAAAATCCCGAATCCGGGCCAATGAACACGCCCGATTTCTACGAAATATCACCGTGAAGCGCACATTTCGGGATACCCCTATAGGGGTATCAGTTTCATGATCATGGGTCAAACGTACCGATATAAGGCATTTTCGACCCATGATCACCGCGGCGACGCCATTTGAGGGGTGCCCGGGACCTCACAGACGCCCGATATATACGGATTTAGTTGGGCACGGAGGCCTGCCTCGAAGACCTGGAAGGCCTCTGTGGCGGTAATGACCCATCGAAATCGTCCCAACTACCCGCGTAAGCAGCCGGAACCAGGACCGATCGACCCAGTCAACGGCATCTTCAGCCACACGCCTGCCCGAATGAACTCCTCACTTGCCGCCCGGCCGGGGCACCGATAGCACGCAGGCCCAAAGACAACGCCAAGCACGGGCAAAGCGTCACACTACAGACCAAATAACGGAATGGGGACTGAACATGAAGATCAAGCACCTGCTGTTTGGCGCGGGCGCAAGCCTCGCGGCCATTGGGGTGACAGTCGGGATAACGGGCGCAGCCCATGCCAGCACGACGACCAACATAAGCATCCCGAACGTCTCCATTACCAGCATGAACACCCTCACGGTCCCGGCGAAGGTCTCGGGCGCTGCCTCGGGCGGCAGCGTCTACTATGCGTGGGACGTCAAGGCGAGCCCGAACTACTCGGACTCCAGCACGCACGCGCTGGGCGCGTACTGGGGATATCCGGGCGAGTGGACAGACGGCGTCCAGTGGTGGCCGGGCCTCAACCCGCTGGGTGAGTACCACGCGTACCCGTCCGCTTCCTGGGGGGCGACCGATCCGGGCGCGGAGAATACCGCGACCTTCTACGTCCGGCTGGGTGCTCGGGAGCAGATCGGTGTCAGCCGCTCCGGGTCTCGTGTCAGCGTCCGGGCCTGCATCCAGAGGTACAACGACAACGAGGACGGCTACTACGGGCGTGGCGGCTGGCAGAACTGGACCGGGCACTACACGACGATCTACCAGTTCCGCTCTGGCGGGATCTACGGCAAGGGCCGCTGGGTCGGCATCAAGTCGATGGTGACGGGCAGCAATGGCTGCACGGGCACCTACACGTTCACATACGGACTCAAGCGCGAGTACAAGGGCGTGACAGCCGGCACGAGCACCATCTGGGGCGCTACTAGCTCCATCTGGAACAGGTAGCAACCGCTACCGTCGCGGCTGGCACAGACCACAACTGAACTTGATTCCCGGCTATGCCGCCGGTGAGCTGGTCGTCACGGTCCCGGGCAAGCAGACGCATACAACACCAGCTTTGGCTTATTGGTACCGTCGCTCTCTTGGGGACGCGCCATCGGTCTCCTGCTACCGGTCCGGCTATCGATAGGAGGAGTGCGGGGCATAGCGGGTCTCGCGGGCTTGGTTGCGGTCGTGCCCGTAGAACAGCTGCGCATCCTCGCGCTTGGCGGTCTCCCGCAGCTTGAACGCGCTCGTGCGCGCGGTTTCCGGGTCGGCCTGGCCGTCCCAGCTGTCGTGGTCGAAGTTCTCCTGGCAGTACACCGCGTCTCCGCAGATGATCACCGGGCCCGTCTCCGGCAGCCGGAGGAGCACTGACTGATGGGCGGGGGCGTGCCCGGGGGTCAGCAGGATTTCCAGCCCGGAGAACAGGGTGCTCTCACCGTCGAGCAGCTCATAGCGCAGGTGCGGCAGGTTCCAGTACTGGTGGGGGAACGACCCGCTATTGGCCTGCGCGGCCGTGTAGTGCTCACGCTGGACGAAGAACGTGGCCTTGGTGAGCAGGTCATTGTTGCCCGCGTGATCGAAGTGCAGGTGAGTGTTCACCACGTAGTCGATATCCTGCGGGGCGATGTCCAGCTGAGCGAGCCGGAACAGCAGGCTGTCCTCTGGACGCATGACCGGGGTCAGGGCATCGGCGAACGGCTGCCCGCCCCAGGTGAGGTCCGGGTCCTGGATGTGACCGCGGTGCATGCCGGTGTCGACCAGGACCAGGCGGTCATCGTCCAGCCGGACCAGGTAGCCCGGAACCGGGATATGTATCCGCCGGCCATCCTGCACGCCCGGCGCGATCACCTCGTAGTTGCAGCAGCAGTCTCCCAGCGGGAGCACGTACAGTTCCATCAGGCTTCTCCAGTCGTGATCCCTGGATTCTCGCATGGAACCCTTGCGGCTTTCGTGCCGCCAGCGCACATCGGGATGCACGGTAAACGTAACCGGGCACTAGCGCGTCGTGATCATACGGGGGTATGGCCCGAAGGGCCATACAGCGGCCGCCAGGCGGGGATACCGGCGGCGCTTTCGGCATGACGCCACCGCTTGCTCAAGCTGGCCATCCTGCGGCCCCGGCAACTCAAGGGGGAAGCATCGTGAAGCACATTTATCCGGTAGTCGCGCTGGGTCTCGGCGCCATCGTAGTAACCGGGTGCGCGGGTGGCACCGTTACCAGGATCGTGACCGTGCCGGCCGCGCCGCCGAAGTCAGCCACGCCGGCCGCACAGCAGACCATGTCCTCGCCACCGCCATCGACACCGCCATCGACCAGCCCCGCGCCCGCCGCCCCTCCCGCCTCCAGCGTGGCATCGGCACCACCGGCACCACCGGCCAACCAGATCATCGTCCGGCTTAACGGCAGCGGCGAGCAGAACACGCAAGCCTTCACCACGCCGGCCAACTGGCACCTGTCGTGGAGCTACTGGGATTGCCCCGGGGAGTCGAACTTCATAGTCACCGAGTACAACGCCGACGGCAGCCCTGCCCTCAACGGCGTATCGGTCAACGAACTCGGTACCGGGCGCGGGCCGGTAGCCACCTATGCCTACGATGACGCCGGAACGCACTACTTCCAGGTCATCAGCGAATGCAGCTGGTCCCTGGTTCCCGTCACTAGCTAGCTGGTTGCCCACGCTAACTTCGCGGACCCGCTTACCAGGCATGCCTAGCCGGGTACCGTCGAGCCCGGTAATGTTCCGGCTATGGAGGGACTCGCGGCCGCGGTCGTGCTGATCGCGGTCTTGCTCGGCATCGTGCTCGTGGTCGCCTTCGACCTGTTCTGCCTCGTGCGCCTCGCGGCCCGCGACGAGCACCGTCCCCTGCGCAAGCTGGCCTGGGCAGTTGCCATCGTGTGCGTCAGCCCATTCGGGGGCCTCGCCTACCTTTTCTCGTCCACCAGGATGACACCGTACGCGCCGACGATCGAGGACGGCGGCCTCCGTCGGGGCCGGAGAGCGGGATAGCCAGCCAGGATCAGGAGATGCCGAGTTGGTCGCGCAGGTAGTCCCGGGACGCTTGCAGGCCTTCAGCCAGGCTCGCCGAGCTCTCCTCGTCGACACACAGCCAGCCGCTGTAATCGATGTCCCGCAGGGCCGCCATGACGCTCTTGAAGTCGAGAGTGCCCCGCCCGAGGATCTGAAATTCCCCCTGTGCGAAGTCCTTGACGTGGATGTTGTCGATGACACCGCCGAGGTCGCGGATCAGCCCGGCGATATCGGTGATCCCGGACTTCGCCAGGTGCGAGGTGTCGACGGTGAGTCCGACGTGGTCCGCCGCGGAGAAGAACACGTCGAAGTCGGCCCTGTGCATCACCGGCTGCTGATAGTGGTGGTGCAGCGACAGCGCCACTCCCTGGTCGGCGGCCTCCTGCCCCAGCTTGGAGAGGGTCCGCGCGAATTCCTTGATGTCGGCGGCGGTCACCCCCTCGCGCGGGTGGTTGTGGCAGAAGATGATCCGCTCGGCCTGGGTCCTGGCCCCGAATCCGATGATCCGGCGCAGCGTGGCGATGCCGTCTCCGTCCAGCGCGCCCATCGTGATCAGCCCGCTGGTCAGGGCCCGGTCATCGCCCCACGTCTCGGCGAAGCCTCCTGGGTCGTCGATGTAGCTCGCGTACTGGCCGCCCTTGAGCTGCAGTGCTCCATAGCCGGCGGACCGGAAGCTCTCGAACAGCTGCCGCTGCTCGCCAACGTTGCGTGTGGGCTTTGAGAATGCGACTTTCACACTGGCCATCGTCATCGAGCAGCCCGAGGGACGCGAGGGCCAATTCGGTGCCCGTGGACCCGAGTCAGTTGGTGAAGGCCCGCCACGCTTCGGCGGTTCGCTGCAATCCCCGCAGCACATCGGGCAACGGCTGAGCGAAACTGATCCGCAGGTAGTCATCCAGCCCGTCAACGCAGCTGAACGTCGGCCCTGGCAAGAGAGCCACTCCGGCCCGCTCGGCCGCCTGGGCGAAGGCCGTCGCACACGGCAGCGGGAGCTGAACCCACAGCGACGCGCCGCCCGCGGGCACCCGGAACTTCCATTCCGGCAGCAGCCGTCCGACGGTGTCGATCACCGTATCGCGGGCCGCGCTCAATGTGGCACGCCGGCTCTCGCGGGCCAGCTCCACCCGCGGCAGCAGCCGCGCGGCGATCATCTGGGCGAGCACCGACGTCCCCAGGTCCTCGGCGCCCTTGACCGACGTCAGGACCGCCACCGTCTGCGGGTCACCGCGTACCCAGCCCACCCGCAGCCCGCCCCAGAACGACTTGCTCACCGACCCGATCGTGATGATCGGCCCGCCGTACGCCGCGGTCGGCTTCGGTACCGGCTTGTCGATCAGCGTGTCGTACAACGTCGCGTCGTCGAGCACCGGGACGCCCAGTTCGGACAGCGCCCGGCGGCCCGAGACGTCGAGGACCGACCCGGTCGGATTGTGCACCGTCGACTGGACAAGCACCATCGCGGGACGGTGCGCCCGCACCGTCGCGCGCAGCGCGTCCACGTCGATGCCAAGCGGTCCGCTGGGCACCGGAACCAGCTGTGCGCCCACCGACCGCAGCATCTCGATCGCCCCGCGGAACGACGGCTCCTCGATCGCCACGACCGAACCCGGTTCGAGCAGCGACCTGGCCACCAGCCGCAGCGCCTGCTGTGCGCCGGAGGTGATCAGGATCTGGTCGTCCGTGGTGGGCAGCCCCAGGTCCGTGTAGTAGCGGGCGACCGACTGCCGCAACTGCGGCAGTCCGGAGGGCAGGTAGCCATGAGTGCCCACGAGGTCCCGCAGATCGTGACCGCTGAGCCAGTCGACCTCATCGGCCACCAGGTCCAGCCCGGTCAGCGCGGCGCTGCGCAAATCGATCGGCCCCACCGGATCCGTCAGCGACAGGAACGACCGCAGCCGGTCATCACCGCGGATCAGCGTGTGCCGTCCGGCCAGAGACACGTACGTCCCGTCCCCGCGGCGGCTGGAGAACACGCCGTCGCTGCGCAGCTCGTCGAAGGCCGAGCCCACCGTGTTGCGGCTGACGTTCAGCGCGTCGGCCAGGATGCGCTCAGACGGCAGCCGGGTACCCGCGGGCAAGGTGCCGGACCGGACCAGCGACCGCAGCCGACCAGCGAGCCGGGCGTGCAGTGCCCCCTCGCCCGCGGACCAGCCGTCGAGCATCCGGGCCAGCTGATTGCGCCCGATAACCGCGGCCATAGGCCGTGAATTGGCTCTCGCTTCGCGGGACTCATACAGAGATCATCGATCAGTCGCCAGCGTTCAGCAATCACAGCGCGGCAAACAGAATGGCGAGTTGCTGGATGCTGCCCGGAACCGGAGGGAGCCCGTCGATGGCCACAGTCGTCCTCGTCGGCACGCTCGACACCAAAGGCGCGGAGAACGAATTCGTCCGGGACCGGCTGCGCGCCGCCGGCGTGGACGTCCTCGTCGTCGACGCCGGCGTGCTGGAATCTCCGGCTTTCACGCCCGACATCACCCGCCGGGAAGTCGCCGCGGCGGCCGGGGCCGATTTCGACGCGCTCGTGGCCGCCCGCGACCGGGGCGCGGCCATCACCGCGATGGCCGAGGGCGCCGCCGTCGTCGTGCGCCGGCTATATGACGTGGGGAGACTCGACGGCGCGCTGGCCCTCGGCGGCACGGGCGGGACCTCCATCGCCACCCGGGCGTTCCGGGAACTGCCGCTGGGCGTGCCCAAGATCGTGGTCTCGACCGCGGCCTCCGGCAACACCGCCGCCTACATCGGCGAGACCGATCTGGTGCTCATGCCGAGCGTCGTCGACATCGCCGGGCTCAACCGCATCTCGGTCCGCATCCTGAGCAACGCCGCGGCGGCGATGACCGGGCTGGTCAGCGCCGCGCCGCTGCCGTCCGAGGGGACCCAGCGCCCGCTGGTGGCGGCGAGCATGTTCGGCGTCACCACGCCGTGCATCACCCGCGCCCGGGCCAGGCTGGAGGCGCTCGGCTACGAAGTGCTCGTCTTTCACATGACCGGCACCGGCGGCCGCGTGCTGGAATCGCTGGCCGCGCAGGGCCTGCTGGCCGGCGTGCTGGACGTGACCACCACCGAACTGGCCGACGAACTCGTCGGCGGCATCTTTTCCGCCGGACCGGACCGGCTCAGCGCCGCCGGCCGGGCCGGAATTCCCCAGGTCGTGTCTGTCGGTGCGCTCGATATGGTGAATTTCGGCCCGCTGGACGCCGTTCCCGAAAAGTTCAGGGAGCGCAATCTCTATGTACACAATCCGATTACCACATTGATGCGGACCACGCCCGATGAATGCGCGGAACTTGGGTCGCGCCTGGCGGAACGGCTCTCCAAGACGGTCGGGCCAGCCACCCTCTTCCTTCCGCTGGGGGGCATCTCCGCGATCGCCGTTCCAGGGGGCCCGTTCCGTGACGATGCCGCCGACCAAGCCCTTTTCGGCGCCATTCACGACAAGCTCGACGCCGATAAGGTGACGCTCGTGGAAATGGACGCTGATGTCAACGACGACCGGTTCGCTGACGCCATGGTGGACAAACTACACGAGCTGATCACCGCTGTTGCCAAATAGCCTCGCCGCTACTGACCAAGGAGTTATCAATGCCACGCGTTGACAGGACCGACATCCTCACCCGCCTCCGGGCTAAGGCTGACCGCCGGGAACCGATCATCGGGGGCGGAGCGGGGACCGGGCTGTCCGCGAAGGGCGAGGAGGCTGGGGGCATCGACCTGATCGTTATCTACAACTCCGGCCGGTTTCGGATGGCCGGCCGCGGCTCGCTGGCCGGCCTGATGGCCTACGGAAATGCCAACGACATCGTGGTTGATATGGGCAATGAGATCCTCACGGTGGTGAAATCAGTGCCGGTCCTGGCCGGCGTCAACGGCACGGATCCGTTCTACGATCCCGCCGTATTCCTGCGGCGGCTGGGCGAGCAGGGTTTCTCCGGCGTACAGAACTTTCCCACGGTGGGGCTCATCGACGGCATGTTCAGGGCCAATCTCGAGGAAACTGGCATTAGCTATGCCCTTGAGATCAATATGATCAAGCTGGCGCATGAACTGGATCTGTTCACGACTCCGTATGTGTTCTCCGCCGAGGACGCGGCGGCCATGACCGAAGCCGGCGCGGATGTAATCGTCTGCCATATGGGCCTGACCACCGGCGGCGCGATCGGCGCCAAATCGGCCAAGACGCTCGACGATTGCGTGCGCCTGGCCACCGAATGGTCCCGGGCGGCGCGCGATGTGCGTGACGACGTCATCGTGCTGGTGCACGGTGGCCCGGTCGCCGAGCCCGCGGACGTCAGCTACGTGCTGGCACGGGCCGAGGGGGTCCACGGCTTCTTCGGCGCGTCCTCGATGGAGCGCCTGCCCGTGGAGCGCGCTCTGGTCGCGCAGACGCGTGCGTTCACCGAGCTGAGCTACTGAAAAGCTTTTCTGGACGGGCTTGCGGCCTGAGATTTAGGTTGACGGTGTGCGCCTAGACATTCCTGACCAGGTCCGCAAGACCGTAATAGCCGACGGGAACGAATCCTGGCTGGACGAGTTGCCAGGCGTGATCGACTCGCTGGCCCAGAAGTGGTCTCTGCTGGTCGGGTCCAGCTTCGCGGGCGGTCACGCCGCCCTGGTCGTCGAGGTGACGCTGGCTGACGCAACTCCGGCGGTCCTCAAGATCGGTGTGCCAGGTCGGGGCGTTGGGCAGGAGGCCAGAGCGCTGCGCCTGGCGAACGGACGGGGATGCGCCAAGCTCTTGGGCGAAGACGTGACTCGGCAGGCCCTCCTGCTGGAGCGCCTTGGGGCCCCGATGTACGACATCGTGGCCGACCCTGAGCAGGCGGGGCGACCGTGTTCGCCGGCCACTGTGGCGGACGCGCTGGATTGCATGACTCGTCGTCGCCTTGCCCACGACGATCAGTCCGCGGTTCTCGTCCATGGTGATATCCACGAGATGAACGCCCTGCAGGCGAGTGACGGCGGCTACAAGTTCATCGATCCAGCCGGGCTGCGGGCCGAACCGGCGTGCGATCTCGGCACCATCGTGCGTTGCAACCCGGACCTCGGCGATGACCTACGGGCGCGGACTGAGCGGCTGGCTTTCCGCACGGGCGTGGATGCCACCGCCATCTGGGAATGGGGAACCATCCACCGAGTCGTCAGCGGCATCTACGCCTGCACTATCGGCTTCCAGCCCTTTGGCGACCTGCTGCTGGCACAAGCGGATCGCCTCACGGCGTAGTCACCTGATCGCGCGGCAGTCCGAACCTTCAGTCCAGCCCTTTACCCGTCACGTCGATGGCGGCTGCGCGGGGCAGTCACCACCGACGTGATGGGTGATGGTTACCGGTTTGCCTTAACTTCCGGACACCTGCTGAATACCCGAAATCGTGGACTGCGCCGAGCTGAGTGCGCTGTTCGCGGACGCGGTGCCGCTGATCACCGACTGGATGGCGGTCCAGATCGCCTGCGAGACCTTCGGGTAGTTGGCGCCGTACTGAGTGGTGCGCGACCGGGCCGTCTCGGTCTCGCCCGCGAACACCGTGTACTCCGGGCCGCCCTTCAGGTACTGGTTCAGCACCGAGACCTTCGTGGGCAGGTAGTACATCAGGTTCGTGATGTGCGACATCACCGACGGGGTCTGCAGGCCCTGGAGCCACTCCCAGGCCGCGTTCTGCTGGGCCGAGTCCCCGGAGGTGCTGATGTTCCACGTCTCACCGCCGAGCGGCGCGACCACCGTCTGGCCGGGCGACTGCGTGGGGATGGGCACGATCCCGTACTGCTGGTTGTACTTCCAGCCCGCCGCGTTGAGCTCGGGGAAGATCCACGGGCCGTCCTCGATCATGGCCGCGGTCTTGTGCAGGAACTGCTGGGTCAGGTCCGGGTCCTGCCCCCAGGACAGGACCGACTTCGACGCCGACCCGTCCTTCACCATGTTGGCCCACAGCTGCAGGGAGTCGATGAACGGCGGGGTATTCACGTTGCTGAGGTTCCCGCCCTCGCTCCAGAAGAACGGCTCCAGCTGCCAGGTCGACTGCTCGTCGTTGGTCGCGTCGAACGCCATGCCGTAGACGTTGCCCTTGGTGAGCGCCTTGGCGTCCGACTCGAGCTCGGCCCACGTCTTCGGCGGGGACACGTGCGCCGCCGCCAGCATGGCCTTGTTGTAGAAGATGCCGACTGTGTTCGTGCCGATCGGATAGCAGTACTGCTTCCCCTGGTACGTGCACTCGCTGGTCGCGCCGGGCACGTACCCGCTGGTCGTGAAGCCGGGGAAGCTGTTCAGCGGCTTGAGCTGGCCGGTGGCGGCCACTTCGGGGACGTTCGGGTTGTCGAGCATCACGATGTTCGGCAGGTCGCCCACGCTGGCTTCCTGGAGCACCTTCGGCACCAGGTTGGCGTAGGGCACGACCTCGCGGTTGATCGTGACGTTCGGGTGCTCCTTCTCGAACTGGGCGTTGTACCAGTTCGTGGCGGTATTACCGCCGCTGGTGGTGAAGTAGTCCACCTCGGTGAGCGTGATCTTGCCGTTGCTGCTGCCGCCACTGCCGGATGACGATGAGCAGCCAGCGGCGGCGGCCACCACGGCCACGACCGCGCCGGCGACGGCGATCCGCGATGCGCGGCGCCCCGGTCTTCCTCTCGCCCAGTACGGGCGCTTCACCCTGTGCATGGTTCCCTCCTCATTACCTGGACGTGCGGGATCTGCGGTCGTCCGCTGGTCAGCCCTTGACCGACCCGACGGTCAGCCCGGCCGCGATGTAGCGCTGGGCGACGACCAGGAGCACGGCCGCGGGCAAGATGCCGACGATGCACAGCGCCATGGCGTCACCCAGGTTGGACTGGAATTCACCGATGTAGGAATAGATGCTCAGCGTGATCGGCTCGAACGTGCTGCCGGACAGCAGCGTGAGCGCGAAGATGAAGTCGCCCCAGCCCTGCAGGAACGCGAAGACGGCGACCGTGATGATGGCCGACCGGCTCATCGGGAGCACCACGCGCAGGAACAGCTTCCATTCGGTCGCGCCGTCCACCCGTGCCGCTTGCAGCACGTCCGTCGGCAGGCCCAGCATGAACGCGCGCAGCACGAGGATGGCGAACGGGACGTTGTAGCTCGCGTCCGCCACGATCAGGCCCGGGTACGTGTTCAGCAGGCCCAGCTTGTGATAGATGAGGAACAGCGAGTTGGCGATCACGACCGACGGCAGGATCTGGGCGATCAGCAGCCCGCCCACGGCGGCCGCGGTGACGCGGAACCGGTAACGGGCCAGGGCGTGTGCCGCGGGCAGCGCGACGACCAGGGTCAGGATCGCCGTGCAGACGCCGATGACCAGCGTGCTGACGATGTGGCCGCCCTGCTGGGAGATCACCGCGCTGTAGTTCGCGAAACTGAGCTTGGGCGGCAGGAAGTTGTAGCTCGTCCCCAGCAGCTGGTAGTTGCTCTCGAACGATGCCACCACGACCGCGTACAGCGGGAACAGCATGATCACGAGCGCGACGAGTGCGCCGAGCCCGGCTAGCAGGCCGGTGAGCCGGCCGTGGCGGGTCATGTCATTACCTCCGCAGCGATTCGCGGTTCAGCCAGATGTAGACGGGGGCGGCGACGAAGGCGATCAGCAGCAAGATGGTGTTCAGGGCGGCGCCCTGGCCATACTCGAACTGCTGGAACGTCACGTTGTACGCCCACGGCGCCATGATCTCCGTCGAGTTCGCGGGGCCGCCCTCCGTCATCCCGATCACCAGGTCGAACACCTTGATCGTGAAGACGAACCCCAAGACGATGACCACCTCGATCACCGGCCGCACGATCGGCAGCGTGACCCGGATCAGCCGCTGCCACGCGTTGGCGCCGTCGAGCATGGCTGCCTCTTTGAGTTCGGCCGGGACGTCCTGCAGGGCGCTGTAGAGCAGCACCGTGAAGAACGGGATGCCCAGCCAGATATTCGCGACGAGGACGGCGAAGTAGGCCCAGCCCGGCGAGGTCAGGAAGCCGACGGGCTGGCTGATCAGGTGAAGGTCCTGGAGGATCTGGTTGACCGCCCCGGCCTCCGTCTGGAACAGGAACCGGAAGATGAAACCGGTGATCAGCAGGGGCAGCAGCCAGGGGATGATGATCAGTGACCGTGCCACCCGCCGCAGCGGGAACTTCATGTTGAACAGCAGCGCCAGGGCGAAGCCGATGAAGAACTGGAAGAACAGCGAGGCCGCCGTGAAGGTGAAGGTCCGCACGATGGCGCTCTGCGTCGTGGACTGGTCCAGGATGTCCTTGTAGTTCGAGATCCCGGCGAACGGGGCGAACAGGCTGGCGATCGTCGCCGGCGAGGTCTGCTCGAAGCTCAGGATCAGGTTGTAGACGATCGGCAGCACGAATACGAAGAGCACGTAGGCGAGCGCCGGGATGAGGAACACCGCGCGTGCGTAGCGCGTCCAGAGCCGTACCCGCCCGGCGACCTCGGTCACCCGGTCAGAGCGCGGCGTTCCCCGGGCCGGAGGCCGGCTGGTTGGCGCCGCGATCCTGGCCACCCGGAGTCACTCCCCGGGGTTCTTGGGTTGGCGGGGATTCTCGGGTTGGCGGAGGTTCTCGGGGAGTCCTTCTTTCAACTCGATCGGGCGGCGCTCCGCGGCGGACTGGTACACGGCCGTGAGCAGGGCAATGGTCTTGAGGTTGTCGTGGCCGCTGTTGCTCGGCTCCTTGCCCGCTTCGATGGCGTCCAGCAGCCGGCTGAGGCTCAAGTAGGTCGATTCCGGCTTTCCCCGACCGGCGTGGGGATTGGCCACTTCGACCGTGGTGTCCGCGGTAATCCGGGTCAGCGTGCCGTAGTCGAAGCGGAGCGTGCCCCGCTCCCCGATGACGACCGTCTCGGTCGCGTTTTCCCGGCTGGAGAAGCTCTGCACGTACGACACCGGAATCTCGCCGAACTCGAGCTGCACGAAGGCGTCGGTTTCACCCGCGCAGTCGATCGCCGGCGACGAATACGTCTGCGCCCAGACCCGGGTTGCGTTGCCATCGACGAGTTGCCGGAATCCGTCGAGCCAGTGCACGCCCATCACCGACACGGCATGGCGCTTCATCCCCGTCCGCCAGCCACGGTCCTGCCGGAACATCAGGTCGCGCTGGGAAATGCCGAGCACGGAGCCGATCTCGCCCGCCGCGATGAGTTTCGCGGCGATGCCGAAGGCGTAGTGATCACGGAAATTCTGGTTCACCGCGAGGGTGACGCCGGCCTCCGCGCACAACGTCACCAGCCGGCTGGCCTCCTCGTAGGTATCGGACAGCGGCTTCTCGGTCAGCACATGCTTACCGCCGCCGGCCAGGGCAGCCACCGCCGATTCCCTGACGTGACTGGGGGTGCATACGACCGCCACGTCCCAGCCGTCATAACCGAGCAGGTCCTGGACCGAAGCGAAGGTCCGCGGCACGCCGTGCTCGCGCTCGGCCCACTCCCGGCGCTCGGCGACCGGGTCGCACGCGGCGACGACGCGAACCCGTTCCGGGTGGGCGGCGTAGCCCGCGAAGTGCATGGCGGAAACCCCGCCGCAGCCGACGATCGCGATATTGTGACCGGTCACTCGCCCACGACCTTTCGGTCGGGGGAAGAGAACGAAATCACGAACTCGGCCTCTTCGGTGCCGATGTTTCGCGCGTTGTGAATGCGGCCAGCGGGGATAGAGATCGTATCCCCGGCAGTCATCTCTACGTACTCATCGTCAACCCGGTGCTCGATGCGGCCACGGAGCACGTGGAGGACCTCATCGCAATTCGGGTGATAGTGCGGCGGATTCTCGCGACCGGCTTCGATGAAGCACTTGCCCACCGTCATCGTCTTCGAATTGCCCAGGGCGCCGGACACCATCCAGACCAGCCGGCCCCAGTCCTGCTCCTCAACAGGGCAGTCATCCAGGCGTGCGACGTTGGCTGCCATCTGCACCTTCTTTCCGCGCCTTCGGCGCCGCGGATCCGCCTGCCGTGGAACCTGCCTCGGGCGCACAGACGCTGACATCGCAATCGTCACTGAAGGGACCCGCGGGCGCGAGGGCCAATTCGGTACCAATGGACCCGACTCCGACGGTAAGAGCCTTTGCGCGGGTCCGAAGTTGGCTGTGACTGCTCCCGCAGCGTCGCCGCGCTGGCCTGGTGCTCGACATCGTCAACCAACGGCGGTCGACAAGGCTCGCCCGGCCAAGCACAATTCGCCCGGCTGGAAGTCCAGCTAAAAGAGGCTTGCTTTCGGGCCTGGTCAGGCTCGGAAAAATCCCTTGCTCAGGTCCTCGATCGTGTCCCGGGCCGCCATGAGCAATTCGGCGATCTCCGTTTCCCGCGTCGCGTTCATCCGCGCCTTGGGCACTGAACAGCTCAGGGCGTCCCGCGCCGGATTCTGGGTTCGGATCGCCACGCCGATGCAGCGCAGGTGCTCGGTATTCTCCCCGCGGTCGACCGAATAGCCGCGGTCGCGGGTCGCCTTGAGGTCACTCAGCAGGGCGTCAGGGGTGCTTATCGTCGTCGAAGTCAGTTTCACCAAATGATCCGGCAGGAGGGCGAGAACCTCCTCGTCGCTGCGCTCGGCCAGCAGGGCTTTGCCGAGCGAGGTGGAATACGCCGGCAACCTGCGGCCTACGCGGGAATGGGGGCGCAGATGGTGCTGGGCGTCGCGGCTGGCGAGGTAGACCACATCCGAGCCCTCGAGCCGGGCCAGGTGGATCGTCTCCTGCACCTCGTCGGCCAGCCGGTCGAGCACGTTCCGCGAGGCCGACACGACGGGATCGGAATCGAGGTAGGCGGTCCCGACCAGGAGCGGACGCAGGCCGATGCGGTACAGGGTCCCGGTCGGATCGGTCTCCAGCCAATCCAATTCGACAAGCGTGCGGAGCAAAACATAGAGGCTGCTCTTGGGGTACTTGAGCGCCTTGTGCACGTCGTTCAGGTTGTGCAGCCCACGGTTCGCCGCCATGTATTCGAGCAGCTCGATCGTGCGCGCCGCCGACTTCACTTGTGGTGTCGTCTGGGAGGCATCCATCCTGGTCTCCTCACGAAAGTCTTGCGCGACGAAAGTCTTGCGCGACGGGATCTCCACCGGACCGCAGCCTGCGTTCCCGTAGATTCACATTTATATATCGAATTTAGGCATGGCGTAATCGGCTGGCAACCTCGGGGCCGCCGCGTCCCTCGAGACTCGGCGCCGCCCAGGGTTCCGCGCCGCCACGGGTGCCCCGCCGCGGGTACCCGCACGGGCCGACGGCCGTCGAAACGTTTGGTGCTCTGGCGCCAGCGAGCCAATCTGATTGGCTCGCTGGCGCACCTGCTCCAGTGCGGAGGGGCGGGCGCGGCAGGCGCGCGGACCCCGCTCCCCTCCAGCCGAGCCCCGCAGCCCCCGTTCTCCCCCCATCACGATCCAGGGCAAAGCATATGGTTGACAGCCCGTTGACCTTCCTTCTAGCCTCGTTCATAATACTAGTGACGGTTCACATACATGGACAACGGCTCACCGAGTGGCACCTACCAGCTCGCGAAGCGATAACAGGCGCATGACGGCACCTACCCGAGATCGCCGCCCGCGCTTACACAGTGACGTTGCCCAGTGCCTGCGAAGGCGCTGGATAGGACCTGGCCCTCCCAGGCCAGCCGCAAAGGGGTTCTCATGCCAAAGAAGGCATCCAGACGCAAGCGCGCGACAGCTCTTCTATCCACCGGGATGGCGGCGGCCTGTGTCGCCGGTCTCGCCGCCTGCGGTAGCCACGCCTCGGGCGCGAATGCCTCGGGGTCCTACGCCGGGCAGACGCTCACCGTGGAACTGCCGCCGATCACGGCGCACACCGCGGCTTACAACGAGTACTACAAGGACCTCGAGACCGCCTTCAAGCAGCAGACCGGGGCCACGCTGAGCTTTGAGCTCAACGAGACGACCCAGCAGTCCGAGGTCCAGGCGATCCAGCAGGCCGCGGTCACCCACCAGGGACCCGATCTCCTGCTGTCGTCCGGCGGCTCCAACGCGCTGGCCTATGACTCGCACGCGTTCCAGGTACTCACCACGGCCGACTGGAACGAGATCGGCGGGAAGAACCAGTTCTATCCCAACCAGCTGAGCATGTCCGGCCCGTCGGCGAACGACGAAATCGCCGTGCCGATGTACAACGTCCCGGACGCCATGGTCTACAACACGAAGCTCTTCAAGGCCGCCGGCATCAAGTCGCCCCCGACCACGTGGAACGAGTACGTTCAGGACGCCGAGAAGATCAACGACCCGTCCAAGGGCGTCTACGGAACGGCCATGGACCCGGCCGACGGCGAGGACCCGTGGAAGACGCTGTGGTTCATGGTCGAGCAGAACGGCGGCGGCTACATCTCCGCCGACAACAAGCAGGCGACGCTGACCAGCGCGCCCGTGCAGAATGCCGTGTCGTTCTGGTTCGACTGGTACACCAAGTTCCACATCGTGAACCCGGACAGCCTGACCTGGCAGGGGCCGCAGATGGAAGCCGCCTTCGCCAACGGTGACGTGGGCGAAGAGGTCGTCCAGAAGTCGAGCGACGTGCCGCTGTACGAAGACGGCAAGGTCGGCAAGAACTTCGCCTTCGCACCCATGCCCGCGGTCCCCTACGGCATGACCTCGCTGCCGCCCGGCGGCACCGCGCCCGGCACGTTCCTGTCCGCGGACGACCTCATGGTCGCCACCTACGCGCCGATGCCGCTCGCGCTCGACTTCCTGAAGATCCTTCTCAGCAACAAGTTCCAGCTGGAGCAGTACAAGATGACCGGGCAGCTGCCCGTCACCAAGTCCGCGGGCGCCCAGGCCGACAAGCTCGACCCCACGCTCAACAGCACTTTCATCAAGGACCTGGGGACGCAGGCGCCGACGCCGTTCGTCAGCGCGTGGGGCACGCTGGAAGGTGCCATGACCACCATGGCGACCCAGTGCGCGTCGCACATCGCCTCTGGCGGGAGCCTGTCCTCCTCCGATATCAATAGTGCGCTGCAACAGGCGAACAGCGCCGTTCAGGCACAGCTCGGCGGATGACGGTAACCGAAGCGGGATACCAACGGCCTTAGGGAGACGCGGGATGACGGAAAGCGGGACTCGCCCGCTGCAGGAGAGCTCGGCGGCAGACCGGCCGGAAAGGGGGCGGTCCGGGGACTCCCGGCCGCCCCGGGCCCGGGCCAGGCGGTCCAGGCCGCACAAGCCGGACGAGCTCTTCCCCCGGTCAGTGGGTATCGCGATCCGGGTTCTGGCCGCAATCTTCGTGGCGGTGCCCGTCGTCTACATGATCGTGCTGTCGGTCAGCCCCGAGGTCGACGTCAGCGCCGGCAGCCTGATCCCCCACGTGCTCGACCTGTCGAACTACTCGAGCATCTGGGGCGACTCGGACCTGCTGCGCGGCTTCGTCAACAGCATCGTCATCTGCGGTGGCGCCGCCATCGTGGCGGTCATCGTGGCCACGGCGGGCGCGTATCCGCTGGCACGGTACAAGTTCTTCGGCTCCGGCCCGATGCTCTACGGCGCACTCGGCCTGCAGCTGATCCCGGGCCCGATGCTGCTCCTGCCCCTGTTCGTCGTCTACTCCATACTCCAGGTGACGGTCGGTCTCACCGTCATCGGGTCGTACTGGGGCATCATCATCACCTACATCACGTTCTCGCTGCCCCTGGCGCTGTGGCTGATGCTCGGCTACATCCGCACCATTCCGCGCGAGCTCGAGCAGGCGGCGTGGGTCGACGGCGCCAGCCGCACGCAGGCGGTCCGGCTGATCGTCGCTCCGCTCGCGCTGCCCGGCATGGTGGTCGCGTTCGTGTTCTCGCTCCTGATGGGCTGGAACGACGTGCTGTTCGCGTCGGTGCTGACCACGTCCTCCACGCGGACGGTCGCCATCGACCTCCAGGTGTTCACCCTCGACATGGAGGGCCAGTCCCTGCCGCAGTACGCGCAGCTGATGGCCGCGGGTGTCGTGGCCGCGATCCCGGTCGTCCTGGCGTACCTGGCGCTGCAGAAGTACCTCGTCGGCGGCCGGGCCGCGGGAGCGCTGAAGTAGTGGCGGCCCGCCGAAGGGGCTGGCAGCGATCGTGAAGGTCCTGCTCACGGGCGCGGACGGACCAATCGGAACGCAGCTGGTGCCGCACCTGCGGGAGCGGCACCAGCTGCGTTTGTCCTGGTGGGATCCCGCGCCGCCGCCCGGCGTGCCCGGCTGGGCGCGACCCGGCGACGACGTCCGGCTCGCCGACCTCGCCGACCGGGACGCCGTCCGCTCCCTCATGGACGGCGTCGACGCCGTCGTTCACCTCGCCGGGCTGCGCGGCGCCGACGCGGGCTGGGCGGAACTGCTCGGCCCGAACATCGACGGCGTCCACAACATCTTCGAGGAAGCGGCGGCCAGTGGCGTCCGGCGAGTGGTCTTCGCGAGCTCCGCACATGTCGCCGGCGGCTGGCTGCCCAACGGCCCCACGATCATTGATCATCACGTCCCAGTCCGACCCGACTCGCTGTCCGCCGTCACCGAGGTTTTCGGCGAGGCCGTAGGCCGACTGGTGTCCGATCGGTGGGGCCTGCCCGTGATCTGCCTGCGGATGGGAGACGTAGCGGAACAACCCGGCGATGACCCCCTCCGGGCCTGGCTGAGCCCCGCTGACCTGCGCCAGCTCATCGACCGCACGCTGACCGCGCCCGTCCGCTTCGGCGTGTACTACGGGGTCTCCCCGCACGCCGGCTCCCCGTGGGACGTGACCAACGCCGAGCACGACCTCGGCTACCACCCCGTCGGCGCCGTCCGCTAGCGGCAGCCCCCGCCCCCGCCACGCCACGCTGCGCCTCGCCGCCCCCGCCGGCCCCACGCCACGCCGCCGTCGCCAGCCGCGCCGTCCCGAGGTCACCGCGCCACGTCGCCCCTGCCGGGCCGCGCCGTCCCAAGGTCATGGGTCAAACGCGCAAAAGCCCGGATCCGATCCCTCAAGCGTGCCCCGTTTATCCCGAAATATCACTCTGAACGACGCATTTCGGGATACCCGTATTAGGTATCCATTTCATGATCACGGGTCGTACATGCCGATATGAACGCGTCGTTTTGTTAAGTGTCATTGTCCGGTTTGGTGCGTGACTTCCGTGGCAGGATGAGCTATGTGGCGGTTAGTGATGCTGATGAGGCGGTCCTGGCGGGCAAGTTCGCGGTGATGCGCCGGGTCCTGAACGAGGCGCAGTGGCGGGTCTACCTGGGCGCCGAGGCGGATGCGCTGGACTACGGCGGGGTCGCGGCGGTGGCGCGGGCGTCGGGCGCGTCGCAGGCGACGGTGAAGAAGGGCCTGGAGGAGTCCAGGGACCCGGCGGCGCTGGCGGCGCTGGGGCCGGGCCGGTCCCGGCGGCCGGGCGCGGGCCGGCCGGAGGCCGGGAACGCGCAGCCGGGATTAGGCGAGGCGCTGGATGAGCTGCTGGAAGAGGGCCGGCGCGGGGACCCGGTGCGGGAGATCGCCTGGAGCACCCTGTCGTTGCGGCAGATCGCGGACAGGCTGGCCGCGCGGGGCTTCACGATCGGCAAGGACGCGCTCGCGCGGCTGATGCACGCGAAGGGCTACAGCCTGCGGGGCATGTCCCGGGTCCTGGAAGGCCGCCAGCACCCGGACCGGGACGCCCAGTTCCGGCACGTCAACGCGATGATCGCCTGGTTCGCCAGGCGCGGGGAACCGGTGATCAGCGTCGACGCGAAGAAGAAGGAGCAGCTCGGGCCGTTCCGCCGCGACGGCCGGTCGTGGCGGCCGGCCGGGGACCCGGTGAGGGTCCGCGGCCACGACTTCCCCGATGAGGAGCTGGGGAAGATCACCCCGTACGGGGTCTACGACGTCACCGCCAACCGCGGGTTCGTGTCCGTCGGGGCCAGCCACGACACCGGCGCGTTCGCGGTGAACGCGATCCGCCTGTGGTGGCAGGAGGAAGGCCAGTTCCGGTACGAGGGCGCGGCCCGGCTGCTGGTCACCTGCGACTGCGGCGGCTCCAACGGCTACCGGTGCCGGCAGTGGAAACGGGAACTGGCCTGCCTCGCCCGCGAGACCGGGCTGAAGATCAGCGTCTGCCACTTCCCGCCCGGCACCAGCAAGTGGAACAAGATCGAGCACCGGCTGTTCTGCCACATCACCCGCACCTGGTCCGCCCGCCCCCTGATGAGCGCCGGGGAGGCCGTCGCCGGCATCGCCGCCACCGTCACCTCCACGGGCCTGAAATGCACCGCCGTCCGCGACGACGGCGACTACCCCGAGGGCATCAAGGTCCCCGGCACGGACATGCGCCACCTCGAGCAGCACGCCATCATCCGGCACGGCCCCCACCCGGAATGGAACTACACCATCATCCCCGCCCCGGCCCCGGCCAGGGGAAACCCGGGCCCGGACGGCCCGGGACCCGCCGGCCCCTGCCCGGACCTCACCGCCGCCCTCGCCGCCCTCGCCGGCCTCCCCGCCCCGGACACCTCCCGGCTCATGCTGGAATGGACCGCCGCCCGCACCCGGCAGCTCACCCTCGCCCGCGGCCGCGAGTCCCTCCGCCCCCGCGGCAACGGCGGCTACACCAGGCTGTCCCCCGACGCGATCCTCGCCGCCGCTGCCTGCCACCTGGCCCTCGGCATGCCCTGGGCCCTCCTCGCCCGCCTCCACGCCGTCCACCCCTCCAGCATCAGCGTCCCCGCCGCCACCGCCATCCCCGTCCTCCGGCAGCACGGCATCACCCGCCAGCCCGGCACCCCCCGCATCACCACCACCGCCCGGCTCCACGCCGCAGCCGCCGCCGCCGGCATCACCCTCACCACCCCCGGCGAAACACCCCAGCACCACCAAAACCGGCATATCCCCGAAACCAGCGACACGCCCGAAACAACCAGCTAATAAACCGATGCGTTC
>Ga0210389_10001333_pt1 | contig 20135 bp, 18 predicted proteins | sample IncBWH28OmetaG_FD_160127 | JGI IMG/M metagenome (GOLD analysis project Ga0210389, IMG submission 160127) | Forest soil microbial communities from Barre Woods Harvard Forest LTER site, Petersham, Massachusetts, United States - Inc-BW-H-28-O ...
AGCTGGGCGGCCGCGATGGGCGGGGTGGCGCGATGAGCGGGGTGGCGCGGTGAGCGGGGTGGCGCGGTGAGCGGGGTGGCGCGGTGAGCGGGGTGGCGCGAGCGCGCTGCCTGTACGTGGACCTGGACAGCACGCTGCTGGGCCGGGGCGCGTCGATGTTCCACGACGGCGACGGGAACGCGACGATCGACGGCGCGCGGGCGATCCAGGCGTGCCTGCGGGCGGGGGTGGAGGTGACGTTGATGTCGGGCCGGCGCCGCCACACGGTGGCGGAGGACGCGCGGCTGTTCGGCCAGTCGTCGTACATATACGAGGCGGGCGCGTGCGTGGTGCTGGATACCCCATTCGGGGCACGCGGCGGGGAGGAGCACTGGCTGACGGGCGAGCTGCTGCCGGGTGAGCTGTCGATCGCGGATCAGATCGAGCGCTCGGGCGCGCCGGCGCTGCTGCTGGAGCGCTACGAGGGACGCCTGGAGTACCACGAGCCGTGGCACGTGGACCGCGAGGTGTCGCACCTGTTCCGCGGGCTGATAGACGCACGGGAGGCCGACGTGCTGCTGGCGGAGCACGGCCACGCGGACCTGCGGCTGGTGGACAACGGGGTGGTCAACCGGCGCTCGCCGGCGCTGGCAGAGCTACCGCACGTGCGGGCGTACCACCTGGTGCCGGCGGGCGCGTCGAAGGTGGCGGCGGTGGCGTTTCACCGCCGCGCCCGGGGGTACGCCCGCGAGGAGACGTTCGCGGTGGGCGACTCGCGCGAGGACCTGGCGTGCGCGGCCGAGGTGAACGCGTTCTGGCTGGTGGCCAACGCGCTCGAGCGCGACCCGTCGATCGGCGAGGCGCTGGCGGCGTTCACGAACGCGCGCGTGTGCGAGCAGGGGCACGGGGCGGGGGTGTACGAGGCGGTGGTGAGCACGTTGATGGGGGCGACAACTACGGGATGATCCCCTCGCGCTTCTCCTCCTCGTACAGGCGCTCGATGACGAACTCCTTGAGCAGCGTCTGGTAGCCGGTGTTGCGGGCGGCGGCGAGCGCCTTGAGGCGCATGAGCGTGAACTGGTCGAAGCGCACGGCGATCGGGGTGGTACGGCCGGGGCGCAGCATGTCCTCCATCTTCAGCAGCTTTTCGCGCTTGTCCTGCTGCTCCCAGAACTCCTCCGGATCGAGGCCCAGGCCTTTGGTGAAGTCGACTTCTCCTGGACGGGGCACCATGTGGGTCTCCTTTTTTGGACTGCGGTAGCTATGGTATTTACGTATATACTATAGAGATCGGGGTTCGCGGCGAGACGTACCGCGAACGCCCCAGCCGGCGCCGACGCCTCGTCCACGCCGCACCGATCGAGGGGCCGCCCCGAGTGGGCCGGAGTCGGTCCGGGGCCAGGCCGGGCCGAGTCGGTCCGGGGCGCGGCCGGGACGGCAAGGCCGAGCGGTCCGGCCCGGGGGCGGGAGCCGGACGGATCAGCGTCCGCCCAGGCGCCGCCAGGCGCGGCGCCAGAAGCCCGGTTGCGGACGGCGGCGCCACAGGGCGGCGGGTGGGACCGTGGCGCGTACCAGCGCCACCCAGTCGGCGAGCGGCAGCTCGCCGGAGATGAGGCGGGCGAGGGCGGTGGTCACCGGTGCGCTCACGCCGGCCACGCCGAGCGCGTGGGCGAGCAGCGGGACCGACTCGAGCGCCTCGACCGCCTGGCCGACCCGGGCCGGGATGTCCGCCGCGGGCACGCCCGCCGCCAGCAGTTCGCCCGCGCGGCGGTTGCGGCTCTCGCGGGCCAGGACCGTCGCCACCAGGTCGCCCGCGCCCGCCAGCCCGATCATCGACTCCGGGCGCGCGCCCAACTGCTCGGCGTAGCGCCACACCTCCGCGAAGATGTGCCCCGCCGCCGCCCCCGCCGCGTTCATGCCCTGCGCCTCCGTCGCGCCCGCCGCCAGCGCCGCCGCGTTCTTGGCCGCCCCCGCCAGCTCCACCCCGATCGGGTCGTTCGACAGCTCGCACACCACCCCCGCCCGGGTGAACACCTGGGCGATCGCCCGCGCCAGCTGCTCGTCCGCCGACGCCGCCACCAGCGCCGCGCCCTCGCTCACCATCTCCTGCGCGTGCGCCGGCCCGCCCACGCACGCCACCCGCTCCGCGCCGAAGCGCGCGCTCAGCACGCTCGTCGGTGGCACCCCGCCTGCTTGTGCCCCTTGGGGTGCGCCCTTCACGGTGTGCGGCGCCACCAAGCCCTTGGCCAGCGACACCACCGCCGTGCGCCGGCCCAAGCCGGCCGCGCCCAGCCGGTCGATCACCGCCGCCAGGCCGCTCGACGGCACCGCCAGGAACACGTAGTCCGCGCGCGACAGCACCGCCGACGGCCCCTCCACACGCAGCTGCGCCGGCAGCTCCACACCCGGCAGGTAGCGGCCGTTCTCGCGCTCGCGCTCGATCAGCTCCGCCTGCTCTGCCGTGCGCGTCTGCAACGTCGTGCGCAGCCCGCCGCGCGCCAGCAACACCGCCAGCGCCGTCCCAAACGAGCCCGCCCCGATCACCGTCGCCCGGCCTGTGCCCTTCAGGGTGCGCGCCCCCGGCGTCGACAGCGCCCGATTGCTTGTGCCCCAGAGGGTGTGCCCTAGAGGGTGCGCCGCCGGCAGCGCCCGTGCACGGCCACCACGAGCACCCGGGCTGGGAGTAGGCTCGGGCTCGGTCATGTGATGGGCGAGACTAGCGACACGCACGCACGCCACACCGGATGGACCAACTCGGCCCGCGATCAGCGCTGCACGCCCGCCGCCGTGTGCACCCCCGCGTCCATCGACCAGCTGGCCGAAGCCATCGTCCACGCGGGCACCGTCCAGGGCCCGGCCGCTGCCGGCGCACTTGCCGCGGACACGGCCGACGCCGGCGCGCTCGCGGCAGGCACCGTCGAGGGCGCCGTCCAGGGCACCGCCGTCGCCGGCGCACTCGCCGCGGGCACGGCCGACGCGACGACGCCCGCCGGGGAGCACGGGATGCGCGTCAGGGTGGCCGGCTCCGGGCACTCTTTCAGCGACATCGTGTGCACCGACGGGCTGCTCGTGTCGCTCGAGCGGATGGACCGGGTACTCGACGTCGACCGCCACAGTGGGCTCGTGCGGGTGCAGGGCGGCATCACCATCAGAGCACTCAACCACGCGCTCGACGCGCACGGGCTCGCGCTCGAGAACCTCGGAGACGTCGACGCCCAGACCATCGCCGGCGCCATCTCCACCGCCACCCACGGCACCGGCGCGCGGCTGCGCAACATCCCCAGCCTCCTCGTCGAGCTCACGCTCGTGCTCGCCGACGGCTCCACGCTCGTGTGCTCGCCCCAACGCGACCCCGAGGTTTTCGCCGCCGCGCGCGTCGGGCTCGGCGCGCTCGGCGCCATCGCCGAGGTCACCCTCCAATGCGTGCCCGCGTTCACGCTGTGCGGCGTCGACAAGCCCGCGCCGTTGCGCGACACGCTCGAGCGCTTCCACCAGCTCGCCCACTCCAACGACCACTTCGAGTTCTTCGTCTTCCCCCACGCCAACGTCGCGCTCACCCGCACCAACAACCGCACCGACCAGCCGCCGCGCCCGCGCTCACGTATCAACGCCTACGCCAACGACGTGCTGTTGACCAACCACGCATTCGGACTGCTATGCCGCGCCGGACGCCACTATCCGGCCCTCATCCCTCATATAAATCGTCTCGTCACACGACTCGCCGGAAGCTCCCAGCGCATCGAACCCTCCGCCGCCATCTTCGCCAGCCCGCGCCTCGTGCGCTTCACCGAGATGGAGTACGCGCTCCCGCGTCAGCACACGCCCGTCGCCGTCGAACGCGTCATGGAGCTCGTCCGGGAGCGCCGCTTCGCCGTCCCGTTTCCCATCGAGGTGCGCACCGTCGCGCCCGACCAAGCCATGCTCAGCACCGCGTACGGGCGCGACACCGGTTTCGTCGCCGTGCACATGTTCGACCGCATGGAGTGGGAGCCGTACTTCCGGGCCGTCGAGCAGATCATGGACGAGCTCCACGGGCGCCCCCACTGGGGCAAGCGCCACTTCCAGACCGCCGCCACCCTGCGACCGCGCTACCCCCAATGGGACCGCTTCGCCGCCGTCCGCGCCCGCCTCGACCCGCACGGGCGCTTCGCCAACGCGTACACCGACCGCGTGCTCGGGCCCGTCGATGGCTGACGACGCGTACGCCCGCCTCGAGCGCGCCACCGCCGGGTTGCGCGCGCCGTTCGCGCTAGTCGACCTCGACGCGCTGTCCCACAACGCCGCCGACATGCGCTCGCGCGCCGCGCCCAAGCCCATCCGGCTCGCCAGCAAGTCGCTGCGCTGCCGCGCGCTGCACCAACGCGTGCTCGACAGCGACGGCTTCGCCGGCACGCTCGCCTTCACCCTCCCCGAGGCCCTGTGGCTGTTCTCGCACGGGCTCCACGACCTGCTCGTCGCGTACCCCACCGCCGACGCCCACGCGTTGTCCGCATTGGTCTCGCCCGACAGTGCCGACCAGCACGGGCGCTTGCCCGCAGAGTCCATCACCGTCATGGTCGACAGCGTCGACACGCTCGAGCTGATCGAGCGCGCCGTCACCCTAAAGGGCGCACCCTCTGGGGCACGCGCAGGCGGGCGCACGCCGCCCGCACCCGTGCGCGTGTGCATCGACGTCGACACCAGCTGGCGCACGCTCCACGGGCGCGTGCGGCTCGGCGCCAGGCGCTCGCCACTGCACGCGCCCCTCCAGGTCGCGCAGCTCGCCCGCGAGGTGCTCAACCGCCCAAGCATGCGCCTCGTCGGGGTCATGGCATACGAGGCCCAGATCGCCGGGGTCGGAGACGCGCCCGCCGGTCGCCCCGCCCGGGCGCTCGCCATCCGCGCCATGCAAGCCCTGTCCGCACGCGAGCTCGCCCAGCGGCGCCAAACCATCGTCAAATTCGTCCAAGCCACCATCGCGTCCGTCGACGCGCCGCCGCTCGAGCTCGTCAACGGCGGCGGCACCGGCAGCCTCCAACGGACCGCCGCCGAGACCGCCGTCACCGAGGTCGCCGCCGGCTCCGGCCTGTACGGCCCCACGCTGTTCGACGCCTACCGCGCCTTCAAACCCCGGCCCGCCGCGTTGTTCGCGCTGCCCATCGTCCGCCGGCCCGCAGCCGGTGTCGTCACCGTGCTCGGCGGCGGCTACCTCGCGTCCGGGCCCGGCGACGCCGCCCGGCTACCCACGCCGCACCTGCCCGCCGGCCTGCGCCTCGACCGCCAGGAGGGCGCCGGCGAGGTGCAAACGCCGCTGCTCGGCCACCCCGCCGACTCGCTCGCCCTCGGCCAGCGCGTGTACTTCCGCCACGCCAAGGCCGGCGAGCTGTGCGAACACTTCAACAGCCTGCACCTGCTCGAAGGTGACAAGATAGTCCAGGAGGTTCCCACTTACAGAGGCGAGGGGCAGTGCTTTCTATAAGCGACCACACAGGCAACGGACAGGCGCCGCAACTCGAGCACGTCCTCCGCGAGGTCGTCGAGACGCTCGCCCCGCTCGAGCGCACCCCCTGCTCGCCCGGCGAGCGCCAGGCCGCCGAATGGCTCGCCCAGCGGCTGCGCGACGTCAACGGCGTCCACGTCGCGCTCGAGGACGAGCCGTCCTGGGGGACCTTCCCGCCCACCTCCGCCGCCCTCGGGCTCGTCGGGCTGCTCGGCGCCGCCCTCGTGCTCCGCGGCCGCTCGCCGCTCGGCGCCCTGCTCGCCGCCGCCAGCTTCGCCGGCATCGTCGACGAGGCCCAGAACGGACCCCGCCTCGTGCGCCGCGCGCTCCGACGCCGGCGCAGCACCGTCAACGTCGTCGCCCGCGTCGGCGACGCCGGCGACCGGCCGGGCGACGGTGCGATCGACACGCTGGTCGTGCTCGCCCACCACGACGCGCCGCAGACCGGCTTCATCTTCGATCAGACGCTCCAGCGTCGCATGCACCAGCTGGCGCCGCGGCTGGTCGAGAGCATCAAGACCTCGCCACCGCAGTGGTGGGTCGGCTTGGCCGGGCCGCTGTGCACGATCGCCGCGGCCGTCAGCCGCCGGCGTGGCCCGGCATGGGCGGCCGGCGCGATCGGTGCGTTGGGGGCGGCCGTCGTGATCGACATCTGGCGCAGCCAGACCGTGCCCGGCGCCAACGACAACCTGTCGGGCGCCGCCGCGCTGGTCGCGCTCGCCGAGCTACTGCAGGCACGCTCGGCGCCCGGGCTGCGGGTGCTGCTGGTGTCGTGCGGCGCCGAGGAGACGCTCCAGGACGGCGTGCGCGCGTTCATCGCCCGCCACCGCCACGAGCTGGCGCCCGAGCGCACATGCTTCGTCAACCTCGACACGGTTGGATCCGCGCAACTGGTGATGCTCGAGGGCGAGGGGCCGGTGTGGATGGAGGAGTACGCCGGGCCGTGGCTGCGCGACCTGCTCGAGGAGCGCGCCGGCGAGCTCCAGATCCCGCTGCAGCGCGGTTTTCGCGCGCGCGCGTCCACCGACAGCGTGATCCCCAGCCGCCGCGGCTACGCGATCGCCACGCTCGTGTCGCTCAACCGCTGGCACAGCCTCGGCAACTACCACCTGCCGAGCGACATCCCCGCCAACCTGAACTACGCCACCGTCGCCGAGGCCGTGCGCCTGGTGCACGGGCTGGCGCGAGGCCTGGCCGCGCGCGCCTAGCCGTAGTTCCTAGCCGTAGTTCCTAGCCGGGCGGCTGTAGTAGCTCCTAGCCGTAGCTCCTAGCCGGGCCGGCTGTCGTTCCTAGCCGGGCGGCCTGTCGGCGGCTAAAAGGGGTGCGCGAGGGTCTGTGGACCCCGCGCACCCGCTGATCAAGCTGTCGCCCGACACCTCCGCTGATTCTTTTGAAAGATACCGGCGGCTGACTGCCAGTACGACGCTATCTGGTGTACCCAATGGAATGAAGAAAGTCAAGTAACCGGAAAACTTGTTCCTGACAATATTCGAGTGACGTGCATTTGCTTGGGCTTGCTCAGGCGTGTGGCCACGCGAGCGAAGCTAGCTCGTAGCCCGCGGACGTCAGCTCGCGAGCGGTGCGCGCCTCGATGATCGCCTGCAAGTCGAGGATGCGTGCATCGAACGCGTCTAGCTGGCTGTCGGCCGTCACCGCGTACGTCGGCACACCGCCCTGGCGGGCTCGCGTGGCGATCTCGAACGTCAAGCTCCCCGACAGCGCGCGCTCCCGCAGGCGCTCGCTCGCCAGCACCACCGCGCGCGACGCGCGCATGCGCGTGTCGAAGCTCAGCAGGTCCAGCAGCTCGCGGGTGTCCGAGATCGCCGCGTCGGTCGGCTCGATCGGGCACACGTCGGGGTCGGGGCGTCCGGCGTCGGTGATTCCGCGTTCAATCCTCCTGGCCACCGTCTTTGCGTCGAGGCGCGCCCCGAACGGGGCACTCACGATGAGCAGTCGCTGAGGGATCAGCATCGGAGGTCACGTCCGCCCCAGCCGGCGGTCGCGGACGGTCGGTGGATGAAAGGTGCCACGATCGGTCATCCTTCCAGGGATGGCCGCCAAGCCCCAGCCCGCGATCGTCGAGGTGTGCGGACGCCAGCTGCGCGTGAGCAACCCCGACAAGCGCTACTTCCCCGACGCCGGCATCACCAAGCTGGACGTCGTCAACTACTACGTCGAGTGCGAGCAGGCGGTCGTGCGCGGCCTGCGCGACCGCCCGACCGTCATGAAGCGCTGGGTCGACGGCGTCGACGGTGAGCCGTTCTTCCAGAAGCGCGTGCCCGACAGCGCCCCCGACTGGCTGCAGACGGCCACCGTCACGTTCCCCAGCGGGCGCCACGCGCGTGAGCTCGTCGCCAACGACGCCGCCCATCTGGTGTGGGGCGTCAACCTGGGCGTGATCGACTGGAACCCCTGGGCCGTGCGCCGCACCGACCTCGACCACCCGGACGAGCTGCGCGTAGACCTCGACCCGGGTCCGGAAGTCCCATTCTCAGAGGTGCGCCAGGTGGCGCTGTGCGTTCGCGACGTGCTCGACGAGCACACGCTGCGCGGCTTCCCCAAGACGTCCGGCTCGCGCGGCATCCACATCTACGTGCGCGTCGAGCGCGAACACGGGTTCGAAGAGGTCCGCCGCGCCGCGCTCGCACTGGCGCGCGAGGTCGAGCGACGCATGCCCGGCCGCGCCACCAGCCGCTGGTGGAAGGAGGAGCGCGAGGGCGTGTTCATCGACTACAACCAGAACGCCCGCGACCGCACCGTCGCCTCCGCGTACTCCGTGCGCGCGGTCAGAGACGCGCGCGTGTCGTGTCCGCTGGAGTGGGATGAGGTGGCCGACGTCCAACCGGCCGACCTCACCCTGAAGACCGTGCCCGCGCGCCTGCGAGAACGCGGCGACCCCGCCGCGTCGATCGACGATCACGTCGGCAGACTCGACGGCCTGCTCGAGCTGGCCGCCCGCGACGAGCGCGACGGGCTCGGTGACGCCCCCTGGCCGCCGCACTTTCGCAAGCAGAAAGGCGAGCCCAAGCGCGTGCAGCCCAGCCGCGCCCGCCGGCCGCGGGGAGACGCATGAGCCTGCCGCTCCGTTCGGGGGGCCGCGTGAGCCTGCCGCTCCATCGGCGGAGGGCCGCGTGAGCCTGCCGCTCGAGCCGCCGCTCAAGCCGCAGCTGGCGCTCTCGCGCCGGGCGCTTCCCGAGGGCGAGGAGTACAGCTACGAGGTCAAGCTCGACGGCTTCCGCTGCCTGGCGTTCGTCGATACCCCGTTTGGGGCACGCGGCGGTCGGGAGGTGTTCCTGCAGTCGCGCAACGGCAAACCGCTCGGGCGCTACTTCCCTGAGCTCGTGTTCCCCGCCGGGCGCTACGTGCTCGACGGCGAGATCGTGGTGCGCGGTGCCGACGGCCGTGAGGACTTCGACGCGCTCGGCCAGCGCATCCACCCGGCGGCATCCCGTATCGAGCGTCTGGCCGGCGAGACGCCCGCCCGCTATGTGGCGTTTGACGTGCTCGCCGTCGGAGAGGACTCGCTGCTGGAGCTGCCGTTTGCGGAGCGCCGCGGCGCGCTCGAGCGGCTGCTGGCCGGCGAGGGCCTGTCAGCCGGCGAGAGCTTCGACGGCGCGCCGGTCGAGCTGATGGCCACCGCCGATACCGCCGAGGGCGCCGCGCAGTGGCTGCAGAGCGCCGAGGGGGCGATCGCCAAGGAGCGCTCCGCACCTTATCTCCCGGGAGAGCGCAAGGGCATGGTCAAGGTCAAGCGCGTGCGCACAATCGACGCGGTGCTCGTCGGCTGGCGCCCGGGCAAGGAGCCGCACACCGTCGGCGCGCTGATCCTCGGCCTGTACGACGGCGAGCAGTTGCGCGTGGTCGGGCACTGCTCCGGGTTGAGCGCCGCCGAGAAGCGTCGCCTGGTGGGCTTCTTCAAGGACTACGAGACCGGCGAGCGCGGCTCGGCCGACCCCAGTCGCTGGAGCGCCGGCAAGGACCTCGAGTGGATCGGGTTGCGCCACGAGCTGGTGGTCGAGATCGACTTCGACCACGTGTCCGCCGGGCGCATCCGCCACGGCGCCAAGCTGCGCCGCTGGCGCGAGGACAAGCCGCCGCGCGAGTGCACCTATGATCAGCTGCGATGACCGCTGAGACCGCGACCGTCGCCGAGGAGGAGTACCTGCAGATCCTGTACTGGCTGCAGGAGGCTGGGCTGCCGATGACCGGCGCCAACGTCGCGCGCGCCATGCAGCTGTCGGCGCCGACCGTGCACGAGATGCTCGGGCGCCTGGAGCGCGACGGCTACATCACGCGCGGCTCCGACCGCGCGATCGCGTTCACCGACAGCGGCGCCGGGCACGCCGAGGGCATCGTCCGTCGCCACCGCCTGATCGAGCGCTTCCTCACCGACGTGCTGGGCGTGCCGTGGGACGAGGTCCACGAGGAGGCCGAGCGCCTCGAGCACGCCATGTCGCCGGTGCTCGAGGAGCGCATGCTCGCCGCCATCGGCGACGCCAAGACCTGCCCGCACGGCCACCCGATCGCCGCCGGCGCGCGCCTGGCCGGAGTGCCGCTCGCCGACGTTCAGGTCGGAGCGTCGGTGCGCATCCTGCGCTTCGAGAACGAGGCCGAGGACCTGCTGCACTACCTCAAGGCGTCCGGCATCGAGCCAGGCCTGGAGGCGACCATGGCCGAGCGCGGTCCCGAGCACGTCGAGCTGAACACCGCCGACGGCCGGCGCCTGGGGCTCACCGCGAGCGTCGCCGAGACCGTGTCCGTGATCGCCGACCCGTCGCCGCCGCCGCGCACGGCGTTGCCGGAGCAGCTGGTGCTCGGGCAAAGATACGGCCGCTGACGGCCATGCCGGCGCGATGCGCGTCGGAGCCTACAGCGAGCGGTACGCCTCGGCCAGCCGCGCGACGCCCGTCTCGATCTGCTCCGGCGTGACGCCGGAGTAGGCCAGGCGCAGCGTGTTCCCGCCGCCGTCGAGCAGGAAGTCGGTGCCCTTGACGAACGCCACGCCGCGGTCGGCCGCCGCCTGGAACAGGGCGTGCACGTCCGTGCCCTCCGGCAGTGTCACCCACATGAAGTAGCCGCCCTGGGGGATCACGAACTCGGCGTCCGCGAGCTCGCTGTGCAGCGCGTCCGCGAGCGTCTGGGCACGCTGCTCGAGCGCAGCCTTGACGGTCTCGATCGAGCGCTCGATCGCGCCCGACGCGCAGAACTCGTACACGATCGACTGGGCAACCATGTTCGGGGAGATGTACGTGTTGGTCGCCAGCTGGGCGATCGCGCCGATCAATTCGGTCGGGCCCACCAGGTAGCCGACGCGGATGCCCGGGCACACCGTCTTCGAGAACGACGACGCGTACACCACCCGCTCGGGGTCCATCGAGAGCATCGTCGGCAGCGTCTCGCCGCTGAAGCGCAGCTCCACGTACGGGTCGTCCTCGAACACCATGAAGCCGTGCTCGCGCGCGAGCTCCAACAGGCGCGTGCGCTTCTCGTAGGACAGCGTGTAGCCGGCCGGGTTCTGGAAGTTGGGGATGATGTGCGCGAGCGTCGGCTGAGCCCCGCCGCCGCTGCTCGACAGCAGCTCCGTGAGCGCGTCCGTGTCGATGCCGTCGTGCTGCAGCTCGACGGCGTGCACTCGCGCCCCGCGCTGGCGCAGCGACAGCAGCGTGCGGTCGTACGTCGGGCGCTCGACGATCACCTCATCGCCCGCCCGCACCAGCTGCTCGAACAGGAACGCGTCCGCCTGCATCGAGCCGTTGGTCACGAGCACCCGCTCGGGCTCGACGCCGTGGCGGTCAGCGATCCAGCTGCGCAGCCGCGGGTAGCCGATCGACGTCCCGTACGCGGTGGTGCCCGCCGGGTCGCTGTCGAACGCACGCGCGGCCGCCTCGCGCAGGCCGTCAACGTCGACAATGTCGAGCGACGGAGCACCGCGTGCGAAGGAGATCGTCGGTCCGTTTGAAGTTGGCACAGCGGCGTAGCTTAGGCGTCCGAGCAACTCGTCGTAGTCATGTGTCAACTCATGGGTCGTGCGCTCGAGTCGATCGCGGAAGCGCAACAGCTCCGTCGGAGCCGGTGGGCGGGGTGCGCGAGGGGGCGGCGGCGCGGGTGCCGGAGCGCCAGGGCGGGGCAGCGTGGTGGCTCGCACGGGCGGCTCGACCGTCTCGTCCACGATCCGTCCCCAGCTCGCTTGAGCCGGCGCCGCCGGGCCGGTTGGGGCTGGGGGCGCATCGGCGCCGCTGATCGTGCGCAGGGTGCGCTCGAGCTCCTCGAGCTTGCGCTCCAGCTCGCCCAGCGATCTAGCCACCTCTTGATCCATCGGTGACCTAGCGTACCTACAGCCGGTGAGAGCGGGTCGGGAGGGGCTTGGCCTGGGCTCAGCTGGCGCTGAGCGATGCGCCGCCGAGCACCTCGATGGCGATCCTGGCGGTCTCGGTAGGTGTGCGCCCGACGCGCACGCCCTTGGCTTCCAGTGCCTGCGCCTTGGCGGCCGCCGTGCCGGCGCTGCCGGACACGATCGCGCCGGCGTGACCCATCTGCTTGCCGGCCGGCGCGGTGAAGCCGGCGATGTACGCGACCACCGGCTTGGTCATGTGCTCGGCGATGTACTCGGCGGCCTCCTCCTCGGCCGAGCCACCGATCTCGCCCGACAGCACCACCAGCTCGGTGTCCGCGTCGGCCTCGAACAGCTCGAGCACGTCCACGAACGAGGACCCCGGCACGGGATCGCCGCCGATGCCGACGATCGTCGAGCAGCCTACGCCCGCCTGGGCGATCTCGTTTCCGATCTGGTAGGTCAAGGTGCCCGAGCGCGAGACCACGCCGACGCTGCCGGCGTTGAAGAACGACGCCGGGATGATGCCCACGTTGGCCTTGCCCGGGGACAGGATCCCGGGGCAGTTGGGGCCGATCAGACGCGTGCTCGGATAGTCGCGCTTGAGCAGGTTATAAACGCGCAGCTCGTCGTGCGCGGGGATGCCCTCGGTGATCGCTATCACCAGCTCGACGCCAGCTTTGGCCGCCTCCAGGATCGCGTCGGCGGCGAACCGGGGGGGCACAAAGATCATGGCCGTGTTCGGCTGCACCTCGGCCATCGCCTGCGCCCAGTCGTCGAACACCGGGATGCCGTCGACGTCCTGGCCACCCTTGCCGGGCGTGACACCGCCGACCACGTTGGTGCCGTAGGAGCGGTTGTTGAGCGTGTGGAAGCTGCCCTCGCGGCCGGTGATGCCGGCCACGCACAGGCGCGTGCGCTCGTCGACCAGGACGCTCACGCTGTCCACCTCGTCCGGGCGCGCGTCATGCGGGCGCGCGTCATGCGGGCGCTCCGACCGGCTTGCCGGCAGCCAGCGCCACGACCATCTCCGCCGCCTCGTTCATGGTCTTGGCCGCGTGCACGTTCGGCAGCGCCGCCTCCTGCAGCAGCTTGCGACCGGCCACGTCGTTGGTGCCGTCCAGGCGCACCACGAACGGGACCGACGGTTTGATCGACTCGAACGCCGCAATCAGGCCCTTGGCGACCTCGTCGCAGCGGGTGATACCGCCGAAGATATTGAACAGCACGGCCTTGACCGCGTCGTTGGCCAGCAGCAGGTCGACCGCCTGCTTGATCTTCTCCGCGTCCGAGCCGCCGCCCGCGTCCAGGAAGTTCGCCGGCGAGCCGCCCGCCTGGGCGACCACGTCGAGCGTCGACATGACCAGCCCGGCGCCGTTGCCGAGGATGCCGATGTCGCCGTCGAGCTTGACGTACTGGACGCCCTCGTCCTTGGCGCGACGCTCGATCGGGTCTTCGTTCTCGCGGTCGGACAGTCCCTGGTTGTCCGGGTGGCGATACAGGGCGTTGCCGTCCAGCGAGACCTTCGAGTCGAGCGCCTTGACCTGCCTGTCGGGCGTGATGATCAGCGGGTTGATCTCCGCAAGCGTCGCGTCCTCCTCGAGCCACACCTCGTACAGGGCCACGAGCGCGTCGGCCACGCCGTCGATCACGTCTGCGTCCGCGCCGCCGTCGGTCGCGATCTTCGCGGCCTCCTCGCGCGATAGGCCGGCGAGCGCGTCGACGTGGTGGCGGATCAGCTTCTCGGGCGTCTTCTCGGCGACCTCTTCGATGTCCACGCCGCCCTCGACGCTGAACATCACCAGCGGCTGCAAGGCCTGCCGGTCGAGCAGCACCGACGCGTAGTACTCGGAGGCGATGTCCGAGGCGTGCTCGATCCACACCGTGCGCACGAGATGTCCCTTGATGTCCATCCCGAGGATGTTGCCAGCGTGCTCGCGCGCCTGCGCCTCGTCGGCCGCCAGCTTGACGCCGCCCGCCTTGCCGCGTCCGCCGATCAGCACCTGGGCCTTGACCACCACCGGGTAGCCGACCTCGTTGGCGGCAGCCACGGCGTCCTCGACGCTCGTCACCGCCTTGCCGTCGGAGACTTTGAGTCCGTGGCGGGCAAACAGCTGCTTGCCCTGATACTCCAGCAGGTCCATTGCGGCGCGGGACTCTAACGCAAGATGAACGATTGCGTGCAGTGGCGCTCCTCAGGGGTGGCGCACCGCGCCAAGGAGGCCCGGCAGGGCATAATGCCGCCCGATGCCCATCCCAAAGAACGTTTCATTCGTCACATTCGACGTGTACGGCACGCTGATCGATTGGGAGACAGGGATCTACGAAGCGTTCGCCAAAGAGGCCGACCGCGACGGTGTGGAACTCGACCGCTCCGTGCTGATCCCGATGTTCCACGAGATCTCGCGTGAAATCGAGAGCGGCTCCTACGAGCTGTACGCCGAGGTGCTGCGGCGCACGGCGATCGAGATCGCCAAACGCCTCGAGTGGTCGCTCGAGCCCTCGCGCTCGGGCTTCCTGCCCGACTCGGTGCAGCGCTGGCAGCCCTTCAAGGAGACCAGCGTGCAGTTGCAGAAGCTGTCCAAGAAATACAAACTGGGCCTGCTGTCGAACATCGACGACAAGCTCCTCGGGCAGACACGCCGCCACATCCCGATCGACTTCGACCTGGTGGTGACCGCCCAGCAGGTGCGCTCCTACAAGCCCGAGCCGCCCCACTTCACCGAGTGCGCCAGGCGCGTCGGCGGTAAGCGCGGCTGGGTGCACGTGGCCGCCAGTCACTACCACGACGTGGCGCCGTGCATCAAGCAGCGCGTGCCCGTGATCTGGGTCAACCGCAACAAGGAGACGCTCGACTCCTCCCAGAAGAAGCCCACGGCAGAGGTGACCAGCCTGAAAGAGGCCGCCAAACTGCTTGGCGCCACCTGACGCCCGGGTTCGGCCGACCCGTGCGCGCGGTCTCGCTGCACCCGGACGTGCTTGTCGTCACCAGCGCGGTCCTGCACGTCAACTGCGTGATCGTGCGCTCGGATGGCGAGACGTTCGTGATCGACTCGCCGGTCCTGCCCGAGGAGCTCGACGCGCTGCCGGCACTCGTCGAGCAGGCCGGCTTCCCGGCGCCAAGCGGCCTGCTCGCAACGCACGGCGACTGGGATCACGTGCTCGGCCCGCTGGCGTTTCCCGACGTCGCGCTGGGCTGTGCGCAGAGCACCGCCGAGCGGCTCGTGGCCTCGCCCGGCGAGCCGCAACGCGGGCTGCGGGCGTTCGACGAAGACCTGTACATCCAGCGTCCTCGCCCGCTCGCGCTCGGCTCGCTTCAGGGCCTGCCCGTACCCGGACGTTGCGAGCTCGGGGACGGCGAGCTCGAGCTGCACCAGGCCGACGGGCACACGCTGGACGGAATGGCCGTGCTGATCGGCTGGGCCGGCGTACTCGTGCCCGGCGACTACCTCTCGGCGATCGAGCTACCGGCGCTGGGCGCCGGCGACACGATCGACGCCTACGCGACGACCTTGTCGCGACTGCGGCCACTGCTCGATCGGGCCCAGCACGTAGTTCCCGGCCACGGGCCGGTTGTCAGCCCCGAGCGTGCCCGGGAACTGCTCGAGCAGGACGTCGTCTATCTCGAGGAGCTGCGCCGTCGTGGCGCACAGGCGCAGTTGCCCGACGGGCGCAGCTCGCGCCAGCAGCGCAAGCAGCACGCCGCGAACGTGGCCGTGCTGTAGACAGCCCCGACGCGCTCGCCGGGCGCCGTCTGGACTGCCCGTCTGGACTGCGGCTTTCGACTAGCCCGCCGCGTCCGAGTCCGCGCTCTTGATCGTCGCGATCGGCGCCCCCGCCTGGATCGGCGCGCCCTCGACGATCGGCAACTCCGTGATCGTGCCCGCCTTGTGGGCCGTGATCTCGTTCTCCATCTTCATCGCCTCGATGATGCACAGCAGCTGGCCCTCGGCGACCGTGTCGCCCTGTTTGACCAGCACCTTCCACATGTTCCCCTGCAGGGGAGACGTGAGCGTGTCCGGCCCGCCGCCGCTGGATGACTTGCGCTCGCCGCGCCTGGGCGCCTTGCGCGCCGCGCCAGCGCCGCTGGCCGCAGGTGCGCCCGTGCCCCCGCCGGCAAACGGCGGGCCGATCACGCGCACGTCGAAGCGCTTGCCCGACACCTCCACCGCGTAGCTCTGCTCGAGCTTCTCCGGCTCCTCATCGCCATCGGCCGGCGGCGTGGGCGCGGGGAAGGCGAGCGTCCTCAGCCACTGCTTGTCCTCCAGCAGCTCTTTGCACGTGTCGCCCTTGGCCCACTGCTCGGTCGCTAGCAGCGCCTGGTGAAACGGGATCAGCGTCTTCAGGCCCTCGATCTCGAATTCCCCGAGCGCGCGCAGCATGCGCCTGGTCGCCTGCTCGCGGTCGGAGTCCCACACGATCAGCTTGGCCACCATCGGGTCGTACATCGGCGAGACCTCCCCGCCGGCCTCGACACCAGAGTCGACGCGCACGCCCGGCCCGGTCGGCTCGCGGTAGGCGCCGATCTTGCCGGGGGCCGGGGCGAAGTTCTTGGACGCGTCCTCGGCGTTAATGCGGCACTCGATCGCGTGGCCACGCAGCTGGACGTCCTCCTGCTTGTAGGACAGAGGCTCGCCGGCCGCCGCTTTGATGCCCTCCTTGACGATGTCGATGCCGGTCGTCATCTCGGTCACGCAGTGCTCGACCTGCACGCGCGTGTTCATCTCCAGGAAGAAATACTGTGGCTCGCCGTCGGCACCCGCCGAGAACAGCCCCTCGATCGTGCCCGCGCCGACGTAGTCGACCGCCTTGGCCGCGTTCACGCCGATCTGCCCGATGCGCTCGCGCAGCTGCTGGTCGACCACCCACGGCGGCGCCGGAGACTCCTCGATCACCTTCTGATGGCGGCGCTGGATCGAGCAGTCCCGCTCGCCCAGGTGAATCACGTTGCCGTGGCGGTCGGCCAGCACCTGCACCTCCACGTGGCGCGGGTCGTGCAGGTAGCGCTCGAGGTACACCGTCGGGTCGGAGAAGAACTTCTCGCCTTCGCGGCTCGAGCCCTCGAACGCGCCCTCGAGCTCGTCCTCCGTGAGGGCCACGCGAAAGCCCTTGCCGCCGCCCCCTCCGGCCGCCTTAACCGCCACCGGGAAGCCGACCTCCTCTTTGGCAATGCGCAGCGCGTCCGCCACCGTCGCCACCGGCTGGGTGGTGCCCGGCACGATCGGCACACCCGCCGCCTGCATCAGCTCGCGTGCGCGTGTCTTCGAGCCCATCGCCTCGATCGCGCTCGCCGGCGGGCCGATGAACACGATCCCCGCGTCCTCGCACGCCTGGGCGAACGGGGCGTTCTCAGCCAGGAAGCCATAGCCCGGGTGGATCGCCTCGGCGCCCGCCCGCCGGGCCGCGTCGAGGATCTTCTCGACGTTCAGGTAGTTATCCGCCGCCGGCCCCTCGCCCAGGTTGTACGCCTCGCCCGCGCGGCGCACGTGCGGTGCGTCGCGATCGAGCTCGGAGTACACCGCCACGCTCGCCACGCCCAGCTCCTCGAGCGCGCGTGCGATGCGAACCGCGATCTCGCCACGGTTGGCGATCAGGACCTTGCTGAACATCGGCCGGGTAGCTTATTCAGATCGTCCCCGGTGGGGCGATCCAGACGCTCAGGGCCGAGCGTGACCTGGACACGTGGATGGGCGTCGGCACCACGTGTGTGTAGCCACCAGGGGTCTGCACCGACCTTCCCGGCGGGCGGCGTCAGGCGGGCGTGGGAGGCGCCGCGACCATGCCCGCGCCGACCGTCCCGTTGGTCGACTCGTCGATCAAGATGAAGCTGCCCGTCCGGCGGTTGCTCGCGTACAGATCGAACGTCAGTGGTGCGCTCGTACGCAGGTGCACGCGCGCGATGTCGTTCAGCTCCAGCTCCTCCGGCGGGGCCACACGCTCGAGCGTGTGCACGTCCACGATGTCCTCGATCCGATCCACGATCGCCGTCGCCGTGCGCGAGGTGTGCTTGAGCACGTAGCGCCCGCCAGGACGCAGCGGCTGCTCGGACATCCAGCAGATGTCCGCCCGGAGCTCGCGTGCGACCATCGGCGCGTGCTCCGGGTGGCAGATCAGCTCGCCGCGCGACACGTCCAGCTCGTCCTCCAGGCGCAGCGTCAGCGACATCGGCGCCATCGCCTCCTCCAGCGGGCCGTCGTAGGTGTCGATCCCCGCGATCCGCGTGAGCGCGCCCGACGGCAGCACCGCCACCTCGTCGCCCACCCGCAGCGCCCCGCTCGCCAGCTGGCCCGAGTAGCCGCGGTAGTCGATGTCCACGCCCAGCGCGGTGCTCGATCGATCGGCGTCCGCTGTGCTCGCGCCGGCCGTGCTCGCGCTCGCAGCTGCCGCCGCCACCGTCGCCGTCGGGCGGATCACCCACTGGACCGGGAAGCGCGCCGGCTTCTCGTCAGGGTGGTCGTACGCCACCTCCACCTGCTCCAGTAGCTCCAGCAGTGGCGGGCCGTCATACCACGGCATCGCCGCCGAGCGCTCAACCACGTTGTCGCCGTTCAGCGCCGACATCGGCAGGTACGTCGTCTCCGTCCGGCGGGGGTTCTTGCCGCCCCGCAGCTTGCGCGCAAACGCCTCGAACTCCTCCGTCAGCTCCTCGTAGCGCTCCCTGGAGTACTCGACCAGATCCATCTTGTTGATCGCCACAACCATCCGCGGGATGCCCAGCAGCGCGCTGATGAACGCATGGCGCTTGGACTGCTCCAGCACGCCCTTGCGCGCGTCGATCAGCACCACCGCCACGTCCGCCGTCGAAGCCCCCGTCACCATGTTGCGCGTGTACTGGCGGTGGCCCGGGCAGTCCGCGATGATGAACCGCCGCCTCGCCGTCGCGAAGTACCGGTACGCCACGTCGATCGTGATGCCCTGCTCGCGCTCCGCCCGCAGCCCGTCCGTCAACAGCGCAAGGTCGAACGTGCCCTCGCCGCCGCGGCGCTCGGACGCCTGGGCCACCTGCGCCAGTTGATCCTCGAACACCTGCTTGGAGTCGAACAGCAGCCGCCCGATCAGCGTGCTCTTGCCGTCATCCACCGAGCCGGCCGTCGTGAAGCGCAGCAGATCGAGTGTCACAGTCGCCTCGACCGGACACTGCGAACCCACGCACGCGCGCGAAGCGCGCCCTCATAAAACGAAAGCTCCATCACCGCGAGCTAGAAGTAGCCGGCCTTCTTGCGGTCCTCCATCGCCGCCTCCGACACGCGGTCATCCGCCCGCGTCTCGCCGCGCTCCGTGATGCGCGTCGCCGCGATCTCCAGCACCACTTCCTCGAGCGTGCCCGCCAGCGAGCGCACGCCGCCCGTGCAGCTCATGTCGCCCACCGTGCGGTAGCGGACCGTCTCCGTAAAGACCTGCTCGCCGTCGATCAGCTCGACGCCCTCGCGCCACGCGTACAGCATGCCGTCGCGCTCGAACACCGGACGCTCATGCGCGAAGTAGATCGAAGGCACCTCCAGCTGCTCCTGGTCGATGTACTCCCACACGTCCAGCTCCGTCCAGTTCGACAGCGGGAACACGCGCACGTTCTCGCCCTTCTTGATGCGCCCGTTGTACAGGTTCCACAGCTCCGGTCGCTGGTTCTTCGGGTCCCACTGGCCAAAGTCGTCGCGGAACGAGAACACCCGCTCCTTCGCCCGCGCCCGCTCCTCGTCCCGGCGCGCCCCGCCGAACGCCGCGTCGAAGCCGTGCTCCGCGATCGCGTCCAGCAGCGTCACCGTCTGCAGCTTGTTGCGCGACGCCCGCGGACCCGTCTCCTCCGCCACGCGGCCCTTGTCGATCGACTCCTGCACGCTCGCCACGATCAGCCGCTCGCCCAGCTCTCCCACACGGCGATCGCGGTACTCGATCACCTCTCCGAAATTGTGGCCCGTGTCCACGTGCATCAGCGGGAACGGGAACGGTGCCGGGCGGAACGCCTTCTCCGCCAACCGCAGCAGCACGATCGAGTCCTTGCCGCCGCTGAACAGCAGCACCGGGCGCTCGAATTCCGCCGCCACCTCGCGCATCACGTGGATCGCCTCCGACTCCAGCGCCCGGAGGTGGCTCAGCTGAGGACGCGTCGCAACGCTCATCAGGGCTCCACTATCTCCACGTGCAGCCCGCACTCCGTCTTGTCGGTCCCGGCCCAGCGGCCCTCGCGGCCGGCGCCCGGCTGGGTGCACGGCGCGCAGCCGATCGACTCGTAGCCCTGGTCGTGCAGTGGGTTGTACGGCAGGTCGCGCTCGTGGATGCGCCGCCACAGGTCCTTGTCCGTCCAGTGCGCCAGCGGGTTGTACTTCCACAGGCCGCGTTTCTCGTCGC
>Ga0210389_10001334_pt1 | contig 20132 bp, 18 predicted proteins | sample IncBWH28OmetaG_FD_160127 | JGI IMG/M metagenome (GOLD analysis project Ga0210389, IMG submission 160127) | Forest soil microbial communities from Barre Woods Harvard Forest LTER site, Petersham, Massachusetts, United States - Inc-BW-H-28-O ...
CCATGGATGGCACAGTAGCAACGAGACCCGGCCAAAACCTAAAAATAGCGAAATCCGCCGAGTGTCGGACATCCGACTTCAGCTGAAGTTCGTGTTGCAGATGGGCACTTATGGCTACGGGACGCGACTGATTCTCCAGCTCGCCTGGCCGCTGTTCACTTGCTCGACGTCGTGTGGTTACCTTTCTGCCTTCGCGCCTTCAACGAACTCTCAAGACCACGCGAGGAGTGGTCGGCTTACGTGCGACCGCCGGTTGCACTTAGCCGACTGGCTCGCCCTCGCGCTGGTGAATGGCGCTGCTAGGCGCGGACGAGCGCAGCCGCCTGGCGATCGAGGCGATCGCGCAGCCAGTCGACGGTCCGCTGGATGCCTTCGGCCAGGTCGATGTCGGGTTTCCAGCCCAGCACCTGGCCCGCCAGGGTCGGATCCAATGCGCTCGCACGAAGCTCGCCCGTGCGGGCCGCGGCGTGAATGGGCGGATGTGCGACGCCGACAGCCTCCGCGATCAGATCGTGCAGCTCGTTGACCGTCGTCTGTACTCCGGTGCCGATGTTGAAGGTGCCGGTGGTCATGTCCGGTGCCTCCGCGGCGCACAGGAAGGCGGTCACGACGTCGTCGACGTAGACGTAGTCGCGGGTGGCGTTACCATCGCCGTAGATGGTCGTGGGTCGGCCGGACATCATCGCAGTGCTGAAAACCGCGACCACGGCGGCTTCCCCGTGCGGAACCTGGCGTGGCCCATAGACATTGGCGAGCGCCAGACAAATGGGTTCCAGCCCATACATGCCGGCGTAGGCGCGCATGTAGAACTCTCCAGCGACCTTGGCCGCTCCGTACGGGGAAAGTGGGTCCACCGCAGTTTCCTCGGTGGCAGGCAAAGTCGCCGGCGCACCGTAGCGGGAGCCACCCGAGGCGGCGTAGACGATCCGCGTCACTCCGGCACGCCGGCTCGCTTCCAGCAGGTTGATGGTGCCCAGGACGTTGTTGCGGGCGTCGAATTGCGGATCACTCACGGAGCAGCCCACGTCGACCTGGGCGGCGAGATGGAACACCACGTCAGGGTTGGACCCCACGATGATGTCGGCCAGCTCCGGGTGCCGGACGTCGACGGCGACGAAGTTGAAGCGCCCAGGGCCTTTGTGCCGGTGGGCCGACTCGAGATTGGCGACGGGCGGGGCGGCGCTGAGATTGTCGACCCCTGTCACTTGGTGCCCTTCCTGGAGCAGGCGTTCGACAAGAGTGGAACCGATGAATCCGGCAGCGCCGGTAACGAGGGTACGCATAATCAGCTAACTCCAGTTCGACGGTGAATCGTGGACGGCGGCAACCGGTTTGGGACGGAGTCGGCAGTGACACCGCGGCGAGATCCCGGTGTGCGGACGCCGGCGGTACGCACCGTCCGGCGGGGGTATGGGTCGGTTGCCTCGCGGATGTAGTTGCCTATCTGGCGCAGCGAGCGGTCGGCCTCTGGCACCATCGGCCCGGCGATCTGGAAGACATGCATTTGGCCAGGCCATACCCGCAGCTCGACGGGCACTCCAGCCGCGGCCAGCCTCCGTGCCGTCAGCCGAGCGTCGTGCAGCAGGACCTCGGAACCCGACACATGGATCAGCGTGGGAGGCAGGCCAGGCTCGATGTGGTCCAGCGGCTCGTAGATTTCTTCGGGGCGCCCATCCATGATGCGGCGCTGGGCCGCCTTGCCAATCAGGTCGGCGAATGCGTCAAAAGCCTTGGCCGGGAACATCGCATCGTGACGAATGTTGAGGTGCGCCTGTTTGGGGAACTTCGTGATCTGCATCAGCGGCGACATGCAGACGATGGCCGCGGGCTCCTCGCCTTCTTTGAGCAGTCGTTGGGCCAGCGTGAGCGACAGGTAGCCGCCGGCGGAATCGCCGGCCAAGACGATTTGCCCAGGCGCATAACCCTGCTCACGCAACCACCAGTAGCCGTCATGGCAATCGTCGATCGCCTCACCGAGCGAATGCTTGGGCAACATCCGGTAGTTGACCACCAGCACCGGCGCGTCGGCGTACTCCGACAACGTGGTGACGAGCCGATCATGCGTGTTGACGCCACAGGTCAGAAAGCCGCCACCGTGCATATACAAGACGACGTGCCCGCTACCGTCGGCAGGCAGAACACCGGCAGCACGCACCAATCGCGCTGTGCAGTGCGGAAACTGAACCGTGGCGCGAACGCTGCCCGGCGCGGGCGTCACGGCCCGGGCAGCGAAATCGACCAGGCCCCACGGCCACGGCGCGTTCGCCAAGCGACTGCCGATGTCCAGGGCTGGGCGGATAGTAAGCCGAGCGCCGAGACAGGCTAGCCGGCCGGCAACGCTCGGATCATCCTCCACGACCTCCTGAACCACTCCGGAGGCCCCCCCGCCGAACATGATTGGCACTCCCCTGCGAGCCGCTGCTACGCCGGTCCCGACGACAGCCTGCTCACCAGCCCGGCCAGGTTCTGGCCGGGCATAATTGGTGAGCGTTCCTCGTCGGTTTTGCATGATCAACCATTTGCCTGATTTCCCATGGCCTGTGCGCCACCTTCGGCCGGCGGCGACGCGGTCATGGACGCGACGCTTGCCGCGCGGCGGCCCGAACGGGCCCGCCCGCTTGAGATTTCGAAAGCGTCGGAAGCAACGACGGCCTCAATCACCGGAGTCACGTTGGTGGCCCACCAGGTGTGGTGGTTCGGGTGGATGGCAGACCTACGCCACAGGTCGGCGGCGTGGTGAAGCCAGGTCAAGAGGATGGCAATGCGCTCTTCGACTGCCCCACGCTCGCCAGCGTCCGCGTCCGATCCGTCCCGCGCGGCACGCAGGGCATTGCGCTCACTCTCGGAGAGACCGCCCGCGCGTATCCGCTCAGCGACCAGGGCGCCCAGATCCGCTTGCTCCACTTGGCAACTCGCCGTCAGGAGCATCAGATACTCGTCGATCACCGCCGGCTGACCCGGCCGCGCCCCGGCCCAGTCCACGATGCCCGTGACCGGGCCCCGCACGCCGCCCAGCCGAACGTTTTCGGGGGTGAAGGCGCCGTGCGTCCAGCTGACCGGCATACGCCAGCCAACCAGGTTCTGCCGCAGCATCGTTCCAAGCCCTTCCAAATGGGGAACCATTTGGGGATCCAGCCGACGGCACATCTCCGTCAGACCCGCCAATGGTTCGACCACCCATCGCCGCAACAAGCACACGTTGTCGACGACGATCGACGTAGCGGTCCGCCGGTGCAGCGGCGCGATGGCCCTCAGCGCCGCAGTGGTCAGCTCTTCGACACGGTTGGGGCGGCGCGCCAGCACTTCTGCCAGGTCCGTTCCCGTCCGATAGGACTCCACGGACACGGTTGCATCAGCGCGCTCATCGAAGGCCAGAATCCGCGGCAGCAGCCCCCGCCATTCGTCGTCGAGTCCCTGGTGGATGGCGAGTTCGGTGAGCACACGCCGCTGCGTCCGCAGTTCCGAGGCCTTGAGCGTGCCGCGGGCCACCTTCAGAACCGCCGCGGGCGGTCCCTGCTGGGGACGCAACAGGAACGCGGCCGTTTCGCCGACGAGTTCTGTTGGCGGCGCGCTCAATTCGAGGTCAATCAGACCGATCGGCAGATCATTGAGGTCGATCAGCCCTGCCGACGGGAGTGGCGCTATCGATGGGTCCTGCCGCCTGCGGGTCATATTTCGGCCGCCAATCTGTACGTGAAGTGCTGCGCGACTCGCACCTGGTCGCTCCCCTCGGTCGGTCGGAAACGATGTGGTTGGTTCAGCGTCGGCCTTGCACTCAGCGAACCGCCTCCGACTGGGCCTAACGACCGATCGGTTCCGCCACCTGCCTGCGTTGAATCATACCGCTACCCTACTAATCACCGTAGCTTACATACCAAATGAACTTATGTAAACGATATTGGCCAACTCGTGGTTTACCAGGGCTCGCCAAGCATCCATGTACTAAGGGTGTGACGTCAAGAACAGACCGGGCGGAATCCCGAAGGGCTTCGTCGGATACGGGCGGATACCTGACCGCCGCGGACCGCGGCGGTCAATCGGGCTCTGTAGAAGGGCTCGAAGAACTAGCACTAAAAGAAAGATGTATAGGGCGACGGGTTGAGCACCGCCGGGCTAATCCGGGCGACGACCGCCGCGGACGCGCGTCCTGGAAGAGATCTCCGCTGTCAGACGGTGCTCTAGTTGGCGTTTCTCTGGGTGGAGCTAAGGGGATTCGAACCCCTGACCTACTCGATGCGAACGAGTCGCGCTACCAACTGCGCCATAGCCCCTGATCGCTAGCAGGCTACCAGCCTCGACCCCAGCGGCCGAACTGCCGGCGTTACTCGCCGACGGCGCGCGGCAGGTCCCTGGGCCAACCGAAGGTCCGCATCGGCATCGCGTTGTCCAGATGCTCGAAAATCGGGTCCTCGTCATCGATCTCCAGGACCACCGCTCCGGGGCGCCGCAGCCGCGACGGGACCACGTCCTGACCGCGGTCGTAGGTGTTCTCCACGCCGAGCCGCGCGCGTGCCATCCGCTGCATCCGGCGACGACGCACCCTCTCCTCGATCCTGGTCTGCCGACGCAAATAGGCCAGATAGACCATCGTCATCGCGGTGGCGGTCCCGCAGAACCACCAGGCGGTCGACGACACCTCGAATGCGGCCGTGGCCGACCCGACCAAGATGACCGCCATCGCCATGAGCATGCGCTTGCGGAAGGCGTATTTCCGAGCGCTCACCGCAGCCGCGGTCTTGGTGTCGAATCGGCGCCGACGGGAGCTGCCCGAAGCGACGAACGCCCGCGCGTCTTCGTCCTCGCCCTCGTCGCGGTCCGCCTCGGGCTCCAAACCCGAAGAGTCCTCGACGTATTCGTACTCGTCACCCCGGTCCGCCGCTGCGTCGGCTCCCTCACCGTGCTGGCCGACGCTGACGGACTCGGTGTCGACGCGCTCCTGGTCGATGTCGTCGGACCCGGACTCGGCCGCCGTCGCGCTGGCCCCCGCCGGGAGCGCCCCGGAATCTTCGACGACCTCAACGTCCAGGTAGTCGGGCTCCTTGCGCTCATTGACGGCAACCTTCATCACGACCGGAGGTGCGGACTGCACCTTCTCGGTGTCGTCGTCCTGATCGTGGTCCTCGTGAACGTCGTCGCGGTGGACCTGTTGGGCGTCGGCAAGCTCGTCTTCGGCGGGGTCTTCCTCCGCCTTCCAGTGCGGGTCACTGCGATGACCCGCGGCCGGGCCGGCCCGCTTCTTGAGCAGACGGGAACCGGCACCGTTGTTGAGCACCCGCGTCGCCAGGGCGACGTCACTGGTGCGCCGCACAGCGTCGCGTTTGCTGATGAGCATCGGAACCAGAACGAACAGCCAGAGCACCACGAGCGAAATCCACAACAACGACTGCGGGATGCTTGGCATGATGACCTGCTCCTTTCCCGCGAGGCCGGCGAGGCCAGCGCGGCCGGCCAGAAGTGACCAGGACAATTACACACCTGTAATTTGGCTCTCACAAGCACCACACGTCACTCGTGTCGCGCCAGCGACAGGATTCACGGCGGTGAGGATTTTCCTATGGCGTGTCGGCGATGCGGCCAACGGCGCTCGAGCTCACGCCCAGCCGGCGTGTCCGGAGCGGACCAGGGCCGATGCCACCGATCCGTTAACCTCTTCCACCGTGATGGCCATCAACAGATGATCTCGCCACGCCTTGTCAACCTCGAGATATCGGCGCAACAGGCCTTCTTCCCGGAATCCGACCTTTGCCAGCACGGCCCGGCTCGCGGCGTTCTCCGGGCGCACGGTGGCCTCCACGCGATGCAACATGACCGGACCGAAGCAGTGATCTAGACCCAGCGCCAACGCTGCGGTGGCGACCCCGCCGCCGGTCGCCGACCGCGGCACCCAGTAGCCGATCCACGCCGATCGCAACGCCCCATGGGTGACGTTGCCGATGGTCAGCTGACCGCAGAAACGCCCGTCGAGCTCGATCACGTACGGAAGCATGCGCCCCTTGCGGGCCTCGGCACGAAGCCCCGAACACAGCGCCGGCCACGCGGCCACCGTGTGCCGGACCGTCCAGTCACCGTCCGTGCTGGGCTCCCACGGTTCGAGATGCGCACGATCGGCCAGGCGGATCCGGCTCCACTGCGCGCCATCGCGCATCCGCACCGTGCGCAACCGGACGAGCCCCGCCGCGACCCGCAGCGGCCCCACGTCCTGGGGCCACCCCGGATGACGGGAATTCGAGCGCAACAGGTTCACGAGCGGGTGCGGGCGTTTGGCTTAGCCGCGCTGAGCCAGGAAGGCCACGTCGACGATCTCACCGGTGCGAATCTGCTCGGCACCGCTGGGAACTATGACCAGACAGTTCGCCTCGGCAAGGGTCGCCAGTAAGTGTGAAGCGCCCGGGGCTCCACCCAGTGCCTGCACCAAATACTCACCGGTGTCTTGGTCACGCATCAACTGACCGCGCAGATATCCCTTGCGCCCGGCGACGGAGGTGATCGGCGACAGGGCGCGGGCCTGCACGATCCTGCGCATCGGCTGGCGCTTGCCCAGCGACAACCGGATCAGCGGCCGGACCATCACCTCGAAGACCACCAGCGCGCTGACGGGATTGGCCGGCAACAGAAAAGTCGGGACACCCTCCCGGCCCAACTGCCCGAAGCCCTGGACGGATCCGGGGTGCATGGCTACCCGGACGACCTCCATCTCGCCGAGAGCGGACAGCACCGAACGCACCGACTCGGCGGCCGCGCCGCCGACCCCGCCGGCGATCACCAGGACCTCTGCGCGACTCATCTGGCCTTCGACGACCTCGCGGAGCTCTTTGGGATCGTTACTGACGATGCCGATACGGTTGACCTCGGCGCCGGCGTCCCGGGCCGCTGCGGCCAGCGCATAGGAGTTGACGTCGTACACCTGGCCGTTTCCCGGGGTGCGTGCGATGTCGACCAGCTCGCCACCCACGGCCATTACCGACAACCGCGGACGCGGATGCACCAACACCCGTTCGCGCCCGACCGCCGCCAGCAGCCCGACCTGTGCGGCGCCGATGACCGTGCCGGCACGCACGGCGACGTCACCGGGCTGGACGTCGTCGCCGGCGCGGCGCACATATGCACCCGAGGGCGCGCCCCGCAGAATCCGCACATGCGACGTCCCGCCGTCGGTCCAGCGCAATGGCAGGACCGCGTCGGCCAGCGTGGGCAGCGGAGCACCGGTCTGCACTCGGACCGCCTGACGCGGCTGCAGCCGGCTGGGTGTGCGCGTACCGGCCTCGATGGTTCCCATCACCGGCAGGGTCAGACCCTCGCGCCGGTCTTCATCACCGCCGGTATCGTCGGACGATTCGCCAAGACCCCCGACCTCGCCCACTTCGCCGACACCCAGCACATCGACGCTGCGCACCGCGTAGCCGTCGATCGCGGCCTGATCGAACCCGGGCATCGGACGCTCCGTCACCACTTCCTCGGCGCACATCAATCCCTGCGCCTCGGCGATCGCGATACGCATCGGTCGCGGGGCGACCGCGGCGGCCGATATCCGGGTCTGCTGTTCCTCCACAGAACGCACAAGCTCGCCTCTCTGCCCACCAGTCCTAGCGAGCGCCGTCTCGGGCGACCCGGGCCCGTTCAGCCCGCTCCCCGTAGGCGGGACCATCCCCCACCCCGGGGCCGTCGCGATCTGCGCAGGCCCGCAATGTCGGCTGGCACGGCGTGGTCGTCTGTGTTAGTGCTCGGTCAGGCCCAATCGCGCCACCAACCATCGCCGCAAATCCGGGCCGTAGTCGTCACGGTCCAATGCAAAGTCAACCGCAGCCTTCAGGTAGCCGCCGGGATTTCCCAAGTCGTGTCGAGATCCGCGATGCACGACTACATGCACGGGGTGGCCATCCTGGATCAGCAGTGCGATCGCATCGGTGAGCTGGACTTCGCCACCGGCCCCGCGGCTAATGCGGCGCAACGCGTCGAAGATGGCGCGGTCGAGCACATAGCGGCCCGCCGCCGCATACATCGACGGAGCGTCCTCCATCTTGGGCTTTTCCACCATGCCTTTGACCTTCAGCACACCGGGATCGTCGCCGTCGGCGGCCGGCTCGACATCGAAAACCCCGTACGCGCTGATCTCGTCGGGAGTTACCTCGATGGCACACAACACCGAGCCGCCGCGGTGGGCCCGCACCTTTGACATCGTCTCCAGGACGCCGCTAGGCAGCACCAAGTCGTCGGGCAGCAGCACCATGACGGCGTCCTCGTCCGCCGCGAGGGTGGGCTCGACGCAGCTGATGGCGTGTCCCAGCCCGAGCGGCTCGGCCTGGACCACGGACTCGACCTTGATCAGCGCGGGCGCGCGGCGCACCTTGGCCAGCATGGCTTTCTTGCCCCGCGCCTCCAGGGTGCCCTCGAGCACCAGGTCTTCGACGAAATGCGCGACGACGCCGTCCTTGCCCTCCGAGGTGACAATCACCAGACGTTCCGCACCGGCCGCGGCCGCCTCCGCGGCGACCAGCTCGATGCCGGGCGTGTCGACGACGGGTAGCAGCTCCTTGGGCACCGTCTTGGTCGCGGGGAGGAACCGCGTGCCCAGGCCGGCCGCAGGGACGATCGCCGTATAGGGGATCGGAACTTCTGGGTGTGACATTATTCAAACGATAATGCGCTTCAGCCCCGGCCGACTGCATATGGCCACGCGAAAGCCGGGCCTGTCATGGTTGAGGCATGGCAACCACGAGCAAGTCCGCCCTGCGCCGACAGCTGCTGGCGGCCCGTCATGCCGTTGCCGACGAGGTTCGTGCCGCCGAGGCGCACATGCTCACCGACCACCTGGAATCGGCGTTGACCAGCGGCAGCACGGTGTGCGCCTACGTTCCGGTAGGCACCGAGCCGGGGTCCATCGAGATGCTCGACACGTTGCTACGGCGGTCGGGACGGGTGTTGCTGCCGGTGGCGCGTACCGCCGGCAGCGGCACCCGCGACATGCCCTTGCCGCTGCGGTGGGCCGAATACCGCCCGGGCACCCTCATCGCCGGGCCTTGGGGGCTGCTCGAGCCGCCCGGGCCCGTGCTGCCCGAGCCGGCGCTGGCCGAGGCCAGTCTGGTGATCGTCCCGGCGCTGGCAGTCGACCGCCGCGGGGTGCGGCTGGGCCGGGGCCGTGGGTTTTACGACCGCTCGCTGGATGGCCGGGACCCGCAGGCGCGTCTGATCGCGATGGTGCGCGACGCGGAGTTCGTCGACGAGTTGCCCGCGGAGGCGCACGACGTGCCGATGACCCACGTGATCACGCCACGGCGCGGCCTGATCGCTTTGCTCCCCGCCGCACACAGCGGGGAATGAGATGCCTCACCTGGCGGTTTTAGCACTTGAGTAAGTAGAGTGCTAACAAGGCTGGAATCATCCGGAGGTTTTTGTGCCGACCTATAGCTACGCGTGCACCGAGTGCGACAACCGCTTCGACATCGTGCAGGGCTTCGCTGACGATGCGCTGACCACGTGCGAGAAGTGCTCCGGTCGGCTGCGGAAGCTTTTCAACTCGGTCGGGATCGTATTCAAGGGCAGCGGCTTCTACCGCACCGACAGCCGCGAGGACGGCAAGAAGTCGAAGAGCTCGGTCAACGGGTCCTCGACAAGCGACGCGGGGTCGAGTTCGGGATCGAGCGAAAAGAACGGGTCCAGCGAGAAGAGCGGCTCCAGCGAGAAGAGCGGCTCCAGCGAGAAGTCGAGCAGTGCCGCCACGCCGTCCACCGCGGCCGCCACGACCTAAACAGTTATCCACAACGGAATCCCTGCCCGGAACCGCCGGAGCTGCGCTGCGCTTACGGTTGCGCCGTGGGCGAATCATCGCTGAATCCAACGTTATTACGCCGGATATCGACATCGTTGCGTCCGGACTGGACTCGCACCGTGCTGGCGCGGCGTGTCGCCGCGGCCGGGCTGGTCGTGTTAGCAGGCCTTGCGGCCCTGCGGTCGAATCCCGACGGTGATTGCGCCGAGGTGGTGGTGGCCGCGCGCGACCTCCGGCCCGGCGCCGCGTTGACCCTCGACGATGTACACCTCGAAAAGCGTTTGGCTGCAACGGTTCCCGACGGATCTCAAGAAGACCTGGGCGCCGTTGTCGGTTCCACCCTGGCCGGCCCGACCAGGCGCGGCGAGGTGCTCACCGATGTCCGGTTGCTCGGTACCCGGCTGGCGGAGTCGACCGCGGGACCGGGCGCCCGCATCGTGCCGCTGCATCTGGCGGACAGTGCTCTGATCGACCTGGTGCGCGTCGGCGACGTCGTTGACGTGCTGGCCGCGCCGGCCACCGACGCGCAGCCGACGGGCCAACCGCTCAGCAGGGTCGTCGCCACCGACGCGGTTGTGGTCCTCGTGTCGGCACGGCAAAAAGCCCAGGCCGCCGATAGCGACCGCGTAGTGTTGGTTGCGCTGCCGGCTCGCGTGGCGAACACGGTTGCAGGCTCGGCGCTAGGTCAGGCGGTGACCCTCACCCTGCACTGAGTACCTCGCCGCTGTCACGCACGTGATTCGATAGCAAACTCTGTCCAATCCAGAAAGGACATCCGCATGCTCAAGGGGTTCAAGGAGTTTCTCTCGCGGGGCAATATCGTCGACCTGTCCGTCGCGGTGGTCATCGGTACAGCCTTCACGGCGTTGGTCACCAAATTCACCGACAGCATCATCACGCCGTTGATCAATCGCATCGGCGTCAACCAGAAGTCCGACGTCTCAGCCTTGAAGATCGACATCGGCGGGGGCCAGACCATTGACCTGAACGTTCTGCTGTCGGCCGCGATCAGCTTCTTCCTTGTCGCCGCTGTGGTGTACTTCCTGGTCGTGTTGCCCTACAACACGCTGCGCAGGAGAGGTGAAGTCGAGCAGGCGGACGACGCGGAAGTTGTGCTGCTCACCGAAATCCGCGACCTTCTGGCGCAATCCAACGGAGACTCGTCCGGCAAGCACGGCGGGACGGCCACCGCACCAACCCCGAGCTTCGGACCCCGCGCGGACGCCGAAGCGCAGTGACCCGTCGCCGCGGATTGTCGGGCGGCTAGATTTCCAGGCTCGACAACTGCCCGATGATATGGGCCGCAAGCGGATTCAGCGTCGCCATCCCGTCGCGCACCGCGTAGCGAGACCCAGCGAGGTTGACCACCAAGGTGCTTCCGGACACGCCGGCCAGACCGCGGGACAACCCGGCATCGACGATCCCCGCGGACAGCCCCGACCCGCGGATGGCTTCCGCGATACCAAGGATTTCGCGATCCAGGATGTCGCGGGTGGCCTCCGGGGTGACGTCACGTGGGGTGACTCCCGTGCCGCCGACCGAGACCACCAAATCCACCCCACCGATCACTGCGGTGTTCAGCGCGTTGCGGATCTCGACCTCGTCGGCCGCGACGGCCACCACACCGTCGACAACGAACCCCGCCTCGGTGAGCAGCTCCGTGACCAGCGGCCCGCTGTGGTCCTCGTCCCCGTGCGCGGTGCGATCGTCGACGACCACGACCAGAGCCCGGCCGACTACCAACTCCGCTCCCGTTTCCATGGCAGCAACGGTATATCCGAGCTCCGACAATCCCGCCACCGAGGGCTCATCGACTCTCATCACTGATCCGCCTTGCCGAGGGTGACCTGCACGGTGCGGCTCCCACCGCCGGGATCCTGGTAGGTCAGCGACACCTTGTCACCGGGCGCCTTGGACCGCACGGCGGCCACCAGCGCGTCGGCGCTGTTGATCGGGCGGTCGTCGACCTTGGTGACAACGACGCCTTTGGGCACTCCGGCCGCCGCGGCCGCTCCGTTGGGCACCACGTCGACAACCTTGGCGCCCGGGGCACCCTTGTCACTGGTCACCTGCACGCCGAGCGAGGCGTGCGTCGCCTTGCCGGTAGCGATCAGTTCGTCGGCGATGCGCTTGGCCTGGTCGACCGGAATCGCGAAGCCCAGGCCGATCGACCCGCTCTGGGAATCGGGCGAATCGGCGCCCAGGGTGGCGATCGCCGAGTTGACGCCCACCAGCTGGCCACTCATGTTGACCAACGCGCCACCAGAGTTCCCGGGGTTGATCGCGGCATCGGTCTGAATCGCGTCCAGCACGGTGTTTTGGTTACCTGACTCGCCGGTCGTGGACACCGGCCGGTTCAGTGCGCTGATGATTCCGGTGGTCACCGTGCCCGACAACCCCAGCGGCGACCCGATCGCCACCACCGGCTGGCCGACTCGTAGATCGGTCGAGGAGCCCATCGAGACAGGGGTGAGGCCGGACACGCCCTGCACACGAATCACGGCGATGTCGCTGGTCGGGTCGGCGCCGACCACGGTGAACGGTGCGGTACGGCCGTCTGAGAAGGTCACCGTCGTTTTAGGAGCTCCGCCACCGGGCCCACCCGGACCGCCGGGACCACCGGGGCCGCCGGGGCCTACAGGTCCACCGGGACCACCCGGACCGGCGGGGCCGGCGGGGCCGGCGGGCGCAGTGGGACCGCCGCCCGGCTTGGCCGCCGCGACCACGTGGTTGTTGGTCAGAATCAGGCCATCGGCCGACAGCACGATGCCGGAGCCCTCTTCCGACTGACGGCCCAGATCGGTCTCCAACATCACGACGCTGGGCACCACCTTGGCCGCGACCTGTTCGACGCTGCCCGGTGGCATGTTCGCAGCCGGGACGCTGGGAGCGACCCCCGGAATTATCCCGTGACCATTGCCGCCCGCGGAGTGCGTACCCAGCTCAACGGCCGTTGCCGCGGCGCCGCCGATGCCGGCCGACACCACCGCGATCGCCAACGCGCTCACAGCCAACACACCTGCGCGGGAACGCTTTTGGGGCATCGGCGCAGGCGAGAAAGGCATCGGCGGCAGCATCCCGGGCATCGGACCCGCCCCGGTACCCCCGGGAATCGGACCCGGGCCGCCACCGGCACCGGGGGCCGGCCCCGCACCCGGCGGGACAGGGCCCGGCCCGGTGCCCGCGAATGGCTCGTAAGGCCGCCGGTACGGGGCCGCCTGCGTCGGCTGCGACGGCTGATAACGCCAGTCGAACTGCTGGTTGTAGGGCGACTGGTGCCCCTGGACATAGGCTGGGGGCACAGGCTGATTAGGCCCGGTACGGTATCCCGGCTGCTGCGGCTGCGGCGAATACCTCGGGTCATTCGTCATGTCGCTGGGTCGCTCTTCCTCTAATCGGACATTGGGCTCATGTTGGCTCGGCTTGGCTCGATTCCAACAGTAACTGCAGCACTACCTTGCCTTCGCGGACTGAGAGTCCACTGAGATAACGTTCGCCGAATCCCGAGAGTTCGCCCCGTTGCGCGGAACGGGCACCACCGGGTTGGTCTCGGCCTCTATATTGCTCATCTTACTGTTGATCGCCCCTGTCGGGTACGTCGAAGCCGGCATCGGCCGGCCGGGAAACAGCACGTAGATGGATGTGCCCGGGGGCTGCCCGCCTGGCACGGTGTCCTCTACGCGCAGCAACCCGCCGTGATTGAGGACCACCTTCTTGACGATCGCCAGTCCTAGCCCCGACCCTGGCAGCGCCCGCGCCGTCGTCGAACGGTAGAAGCGCTCGAACACCAGACGCCGCTCGTGGGGTGGAATGCCCGGACCCTGGTCGGAGACCAACAGCTCGGCGTGCGATGGATCGAGTTGCCGCATCCGGATGCCGACATGGCCGCCGGGCGGGCTCCACTTGGCCGCGTTGTCCATGAGGTTCAGCACCGCGCGCGACAGCCCGGCGGCGTCACCGTAGACCTGCCAAGGGCTCACCTCGACATCGAAGTGGATGTCGTTGCGCCGCCGCCTGACTCGCTCCAGGCTGCGCTCGATCAGCTCGGACATGTCGACCGGTTCGTGCACCACCTGGCCGGCGTCGTCGCGGGTGAGGTCAACCAAATCGCCTACCAGCGTGGACAATTCCTCGATCTGCGCGAGCACATCGGCGCGCAGGTCCACCATCTCCTGCTCGGGTAGCCGCGGCGCCCCCGGTTCCATCGAGGCCATCAGCAGTTCGACGTTGGTGCGCAGCGACGTCAGCGGGGTGCGCAATTCATGTCCGGCATCGGTGACCAGCCGTGCCTGCCGTTCCCGGGACTCGGCCAGCGCCCGCAGCATCAAGTTGAATGCCTCAGTGAGCCTGGCCAATTCGTCACTGCCGAATACCGGGATCGGCCGCAGGTCGTCGGTGCGCGCCACCCGTTCGGCGGCTTCGGTCAGGCGGGCCACCGGACGCAGCCCCGCCCGGGTGACCATGCCCCCCGCCACCGCGGCGACCGCGACACCAATCCCGCCGACGATGAGCAGCACCCAGCGCAGTTTGGTCATAACCGCTTCAGTTGGCTTCAGGCTCTTGGAGATCAACAGCGAACTGCCGTTGGGCAGATGGATTGCAAGGATTCGTTGATCCGAAGCCGTGCGACGCGACATGAATAATTCGCCGCGGATGACGGCCTTCTCCGTGGTGCCGACGGGCAGGGTCTGACCGGGCTGGTTGGCGGAGTAGATCGAGTGGCCCGGGTTCACCAGCATCGCGTTGACGTCCGAATAGGCGGTGCCCTCGATGGCTTTGCCCGGGTCGGCGGCCAGCGAGCCGCTGGCGATCAGCAGCTGAGCCCGGCTCTGCAGCTGGTTGTCGATATCGCTGTACAGCGCGGCCGAAACCACCGCGTAGACGGCGAATGCCATCAGGACGACGACCATCGCCACCATCGACATTGCCAACAGCATCACCCGCCACCGTAGGGACAAGGAGCTGGTGGCTCGCAGCGGTGCGCGCCGCCGCCGACGGAATCTCATCAGGGCGGCGTCTCCCGAAGGACATACCCCACTCCGCGCACCGTATGGATCAGTCGTAGCTCACCATCGGCCTCGGTTTTGCGCCGCAGATAGCCGACGTAGACCTCCAGCGCATTGCCCGAGGTGGGAAAGTCGAATCCCCACACCTCCTCGAGGATGCGGCTGCGGGTCAGCACCCGGCGCGGGTTGGCGATCAACATCTCCAGCAGGGAAAACTCGGTGCGGGTCAAGCTGATGCGACGTTGCCCGCGAGTGACTTCGCGGGTCACCGGGTCCAGGGTCAGGTCGGAGAACGTCATGGCCACTGAGTCGGCGGCATCGTCTGGCTTGGTGCGGCGCAGCAACGCCCGCACGCGCGCCAACAGCTCTTCGAGCGCGAACGGCTTCGGCAGATAGTCGTCGGCCCCGGCGTCCAGGCCGGCCACCCGCTCGGACACGGAGTCGCGGGCGGTAAGCACCAGGATCGGCAGGTCGTCGCCCGTGCTGCGGAGGTGACGGCACACCTCGAGGCCGTCCAGACGCGGCATCATCACGTCCAGAACGAGCGCGTCGGGCCGGTTGCCGGCGATCATGTCGAGCGCCTCGAGCCCGTCGTGGGCCAGTTCGACCGAGTAGCCGTTGAACGAAAGCGACCTGCGTAGCGATTCGCGCACCGCACGATCGTCGTCGACGACAAGTATCCGCACGGCCACCAGTTTCGTCCTAGCGCCTGAGAGCGGCCTGAGAGGCGCGCCGCATAGTCGATCTGAAATCCCTCGATGACGTCGCGGGCCCAAGGCCGGCCCTGGGAGCACCTCCGCCCGCTGGCGCGGGCGAGTCAGGCAACCTGATTAGCGGCGTTCGAGATCGATGAGGCCGAGGCGGGCCGCCTTGAGCAGCCGCCGAGGCACTTTGTGCTTGTGGCCTGCAACCGTCACGCCGACGAGCTCGGTCGGGGTGGCCTTCCACTGCGCGCGACGGCTTCGGGTGTTCGCGCGCGACATCCTGCGCTTGGGTACGGCCATGGTCGGGCCTAACTCCTCAGGTGGGGCTTCGGGTGGGACATGTCGCGGGCATGCCCCATAGGGCCGCACGTGCGACGATTTCGTACCAGGATAGTCGCTGGCCTGCTGGTCGCCAAAATGGCGTCCATCGCGAGGCTCATCCACCTTTCGTCGGACATGCCGGACCGGCATCGACACCGGCATCGACCGGGCATCCTTGACTTAACACCGGCGGTACCCGCTAACCTACCGGGTGGTTGGTTGATTCGCGCTCACCGGTAATTCCACGAATGGAGGACCCGCATGGCCTCTGCTTCTGGTGCTTTTGGTGCTGTCCGGATCGCGAATTGCTCCGGGTTCTACGGCGACCGGCTGTCGGCCATGCGCGAGATGCTCACCGGCGGCCTGGATGATCCGGTGGACTACCTCACCGGCGACTACCTGGCCGAACTCACCATGCTCATCCTGGGTCGCGACCGGATGAAGCACCCCGACCGCGGCTATGCCAAAACGTTCCTGACCCAACTTGAAGAATGCCTGGGTGAGGCCCGCGACCGCGGGGTCCGCATCGTCGCCAACGCCGGCGGCCTGAACCCGGCCGGTCTTGCCGATGCGGTGCGCGCCTTGGCCGAGCGCCTGGGCGTGCCGGTGCGGGTCGCCTACGTCGAAGGTGACAACCTGGCACCGCGTGCAGCCGAACTGGGGCTGGGCACGCCGCTGACCGCAAACGCGTACCTCGGTGCGTGGGGCATCGTCGACTGCCTCACCAACGGCGCCGACGTCGTCATCACCGGCCGCGTCACCGACGCCTCGGTGATCGTCGGGGCGGCGGCGGCACACTTCGGCTGGGGGCGGACCGACTACAACGAACTCGCCGGCGCCGTGGTCGCCGGCCACGTCATCGAATGCGGCGTCCAGGCCACCGGCGGCAACTACTCCTTCTTCACCGAAATCCCGGCAGTCCCCGGCCTCCTCCACGCCGGTTTCCCCTTGGCCGAGGTATACGCCGACGGTTCGTCGGTGATTACCAAGCACCCCGGCACCGGCGGTCTGGTGAGCGTCGACACCGTCACCGCCCAGTTGCTCTACGAGATCACCGGAGCCCGCTACGCCAACCCCGACGCCACCGCCAGGATGGACACCATCCAGCTGTCCGCCGACGGCCCCGATCGCGTCCGCATCAGCGATGTCCGCGGCGAACCGCCCCCACCCACGTACAAGGTGTCGCTGAACAGCATCGGCGGGTTCCGCAATGCCATGACATTCGTCTTGACCGGCCTGGACATCGAGGCCAAAGCGGAGCTGGTGCGCCGGCAGCTCGAGGCCGCGCTCACCGTCAAACCCGCGGAGCTGCAATGGTCATTGGCCCGCACCGACCACACCGACGCCGACACCGAAGAGACCGCCAGCGCGTTGCTGCACTGCGTCGTCCGCGATCCCGACCCGGCCAACGTCGGTCGCCAATTCTCCTCAGCTGCGGTGGAATTGGCTCTTGCCAGCTATCCCGGGTTTCACGTGACCGCCCCGCCGGGCGAAGGTCAGGTCTATGGCGTTTTCACCGCGGGTTACGTCGACGCCAAACAAGTGCCGCACGTCGCGGTGCACGCCGATGGGACCAGCACCGATATTCGTTGCGCCACAGATACTTTGGAATTGACGACGGCCGATTGCCCGCCGTTGCCCGAGCCGCTCCCGGCCGGTCCGACCCGACGGGTACCGCTGGGCCGCATCGCCGGGGCCCGCAGCGGCGACAAGGGCGGATCGGACAATGTCGGTGTCTGGGTGCGCACCGAGGACCAATGGCGATGGCTCGCCAACGCGCTGACCGTCGAGCTGCTCAACGTGCTGCTGCCCGAGGCGGCGGACTTCCAAGTCACCCGCCACGTGCTGCCCAATCTGCGCGCGGTGAACTTCGTCATCGAGGGCATCCTGGGTAAGGGCGTTGCCTATCACGCACGCTTCGATCCCCAGGCCAAGGGGCTGGGCGAATGGTTGCGCAGCCGATACGTCGACATTCCGGAGGGGCTGTTATGAATCTTTGGACGACTATGAATCTTCGGACGACGCGGTGAGTATCTGGACCACGCCGGAGCGCCACCAGCTGCGAAAGACCGTGCGCTCGTTCACGGAACGCGAGATCCTGCCCAACATCGACGAGTGGGAACGCACCGGCGACCTGCCGCGTGACTTGCACCGGCGCGCCGGTGCCGCGGGGCTGCTAGGCGCGAACTTCCCCGAAGCGGTCGGCGGTGGCGGCGGGGACGGCGTCGATTCGGTGATCATCTGCGAGGAACTGCATCAGACCGGCGCACCCGGGGGCGTTTTCGCGTCGTTGTTCACCTGCGGCATCTCAGTGCCGCACATGATCGCGTCGGGCGATGAGCGGCTGATCGATACCTTCGTCCGGCCGACGTTGGCAGGCGAGAAGATCGGCGCACTCGCCATCACCGAGCCCGGCGGCGGTTCGGACGTCGGGCACCTGCGAACCTCTGCGGTGTTGGATGGCGATCACTACGTCGTGAACGGCGCCAAGACCTACATCACCTCCGGAGTCCGCGCCGACTACGTCGTTACCGCGGTCCGCACCGGAGGTCCTGGCGCTGCAGGGGTTTCGCTGCTGGTGATCGAGAAGGGCACGCCCGGCTTCGAGGTGAGCCGCAAGCTGGACAAGATGGGGTGGCGGTCTTCCGATACCGCGGAGCTGTCCTTCGCCGACGCGCGCGTGCCCGCGGCCAATCTCGTCGGCGCCCAGAACAGCGGATTCGCCCAGATCGCCCAGGCCTTCGTGTCCGAGCGCATCGCGCTTGCCACGCAGGCATATTCGAGCGCGCAGCGATGTCTGGACATCACCGTGCAGTGGTGTCGCGATCGAGAGACGTTCGGCCGCGCGCTGATATCCCGCCAATCGGTGCAGAACACGTTGGCCGAGATGGCCCGCCGTATCGACGTCGCGCGGGTCTATTCGCGCAACGTGGTGGAGCGCCAGTTGGCGGGAGAGACCAACCTGATCGCGCCGGTGTGCTTCGCCAAGAACACCGCCGTCGAAGCCGGGGAATGGGTTGCCAACCAGGCCGTCCAGTTGTTCGGCGGTCTGGGCTACATGGCCGAATCCGAAGTCGAACGCCAGTACCGGGATATGCGGATCCTGGGTATCGGCGGCGGAACCACCGAAATCCTCACCGCGCTGGCCGCCAAAACCCTTGGGTACCAATCATGATGACACCGCCTCTCCCCCGCACACGGGTGGGGGTACCGCCCTCTGGGGGAGTACCCCGACTGCATCGTCGGCGGTCGTCATGACCGTCTTGCAGTCCACCCTCGACCCAAAGGCTGACGCCTATGCCGGCGCAGCTGCGGCGGCAGTGTCAAGGCTCGACGAGATCGACGCCGAACTCGCCAAAGCGCTTGCGGGAGGGGGCCCCAAGTACGTTGAACGTCACCACTCCCGCGGCAAGCTGACACCCCGGGAACGTATCGAGCTGCTGGTCGACCCCGACTCCCCGTTCCTGGAACTGAGTCCGCTGGCGGCTTACGGCAGCGCGTTCACGGTCGGCGCCAGCATCGTCACCGGCATCGGCGCGGTGAGCGGCGTGGAGTGCATGATCGTCGCCAACGACCCCACCGTCAAAGGTGGCACCAGCAACCCGTGGACACTGAAAAAGATACTGCGGGCCAACCAGATCGCCGTGGAGAACCGGCTACCCGTGGTTTCGCTGGTGGAATCCGGCGGCGCGGACCTGCCCACCCAGAAGGAGATCTTCATCCCCGGCGGGCAGATGTTCCGCGACCTGACCCGGCTGTCTGCGGCCGGCATCCCGACCATCGCCCTGGTGTTCGGCAACTCCACCGCGGGCGGGGCCTACGTCCCCGGGATGTCCGACCACGTGGTGATGATCAAGGAACGCTCGAAGGTCTTTCTGGCCGGTCCGCCGCTGGTGAAGATGGCCACCGGCGAGGAATCCGACGACGAGTCTCTCGGTGGCGCCGAAATGCACGCCCGCATCTCGGGTTTGGCCGACTACTTCGCGCTCGACGAACTCGACGCGATCCGGATCGGGCGGCGCATCGTGACGCGGCTGAACTGGGTCAAGCGGGGGCCCAAGCCGAAATCCGTGACAGAGCCGCTGTTCGATACCGAGGAACTGATCGGCATCGTGCCCGCGGACCTGCGCATCCCGTTCGATCCTCGCGAGGTGATCGCCCGCATCGTCGACGGCTCGGACTTCGACGAGTTCAAGCCGCTGTACGGCTCGTCGCTGGTGACCGGATGGGCACAGCTGCACGGCTACCCGGTGGGTATCCTGGCCAACGCGCGGGGTGTGTTGTTCAGCGAGGAGTCGCAGAAGGCCACCCAGTTCATCCAGCTGGCTAACCGCT
>Ga0210389_10001337_pt1 | contig 20105 bp, 14 predicted proteins | sample IncBWH28OmetaG_FD_160127 | JGI IMG/M metagenome (GOLD analysis project Ga0210389, IMG submission 160127) | Forest soil microbial communities from Barre Woods Harvard Forest LTER site, Petersham, Massachusetts, United States - Inc-BW-H-28-O ...
CCGTTGGTCGGGAATCGGCGACTTTGGTGCGGCGGGCATCCCGGATTGCGTCGAAGTCCAGCGCCGAGCTCATGGTGGTGCACGTGATACGCGGTGACGGACTGGCCGGCCTGTCCGAGCCCCGGATGAACAAGATTCGCGAGCTGGCGAACAGCCTGGACGCTTCGGCGCACACCGTGGTTGGTGACGACATACCTACGGCGTTGCTCGATTTCGCCCGCGAGATCAATGCCACCCAGTTGGTGATCGGCAGCTCCCGCCGGTCCCGCTGGTCTCGCATATTCGACGAGGGCATAGGCCCGGCTATCGTGCAGCAGTCCGGCAAGATCGACGTGCACATCGTCACCCACGAGGAATCCAAACGCGGCTTTCGATTAGCGTCGCTCGCGCCCCGTGAGCGACGCCTCGCGTCCTGGCTGGCGGCCGTCATCATCCCGTCGGCCATCTGCGCCGTCACGGTGACCGTGCTGGATCCATATCTGGACACCGGCGGTGAAAGCGCATTGTTCTTCGTCGGGGTGCTGTTGGTGGGCCTTCTGGGAGGCGTTGCCCCGGCGGCCCTTTCGGCGGTGCTATCTGGCCTACTCTTGAACTACTATCTAATAGCTCCGCGGCATAGCTTCACCATCGCCGAACCCAACAGCGCCATCACCGAGCTGGTTCTGCTGCTGATCGCCGTCGCCGTGGCGGTCCTCGTCGACGGCGCGGCCAAACGCACCCGGGAAGCCCGACGCGCCTCCCAAGAGGCGGAGTTGCTGACGCTGTTCGCGGGCTCGGTGCTGCGCGGCGCGGATCTCGAGACACTTCTCGAACGCGTGCGAGAGACCTACTCACAGCGCGCGGTCAGCATGTTGCGGGAGCCCGAGGAGGAAGACCGCGCCGGCGGAAAGCACAAGGGCTACATCGTGGCCTGTGTGGGCAAAGACCCTTGTGTGACGGTCGATTCCGCGGACACCGCGATCGAGGTCGGGGACGACGAGTTCTGGATGCTGCTTGCCGGCAAGAAGCTCGACGCGCGGGATCGCCGGGTGCTCACCGCGGTAGCCAAGCAGGCCGCGGGTCTGATCAGGCAGCGCGAGCTGGCCGAAGAAGCGAGCCGGACCGAGGCGATCGTCAAGGCCGACGAGCTGAGGCGCTCCCTGCTGTCAGCGGTCAGCCACGACCTGCGGACGCCGCTGGCGGCCGCCAAGGTCGCGGTGTCCAGCCTGCGTGCCGAAGACGTCGCCTTCTCCCCGGAGGACACCGCCGAACTGCTGGCCACCATCGAGGAGTCCATCGACCAGCTCACCGCACTGGTCGGCAACCTGCTCGATTCGTCCAGGCTGGCCGCCGGCGTCGTTCGCCCCGAGCTACGCCGGGTCTACCTGGAGGAAACGGTGCAGCGCGCGTTGGTCAGCATCGGCAAGGGCGCCACCGGCTTCTACCGATCCGCCATCGACCGCGTCAAGGTCGACGTCGGTGACGCCGTGGTGATGTCCGACGCCGGGCTACTCGAGCGTGTCCTCGCCAACTTGATCGACAACGCCCTGCGATACGCGCCCAACAGCCTGGTCCGGGTCAACGCGGGGCAGGTAGGCGATCGCGTCCTGATCAATGTCATCGACGAAGGCCCCGGAATCCCGCACGGGACCGAGGATCAGCTGTTCGAATCATTCCAGCGGCTCGGTGATCATGACAACACCAGCGGTGTGGGCCTGGGAATGTCGGTGGCACACGGCTTCGTTGAAGCGATGGGCGGCACCATTGCCGCCAGCGACACACCAGGGGGCGGACTCACCGTGGTAGTGGATCTGGCTGCCCCGCAACGATACGGTGAACGATGACCCGCGTGTTGGTGATCGACGACGAGCCGCAAATCCTGCGCGCGCTGCGAATCAACCTGTCCGTCCGAGGCTACGAGGTCATCACCGCCTCGACCGGTGCGGGTGCCCTGCGTGCCGCCGCTGAACACAAGCCCGACGTGGTGATCCTCGACCTCGGCCTGCCCGACATATCGGGTATCGAGGTACTGGGTGGTCTGCGCGGGTGGCTGACCGCGCCGGTGATCGTGTTGTCGGCGCGCACCGATTCGTCGGACAAGGTCGAGGCCCTGGACGCCGGCGCCGACGACTACGTCACGAAACCATTTGGGATGGACGAGTTCCTGGCCCGGCTGCGCGCCGCGGTCCGTCGCAACACAGCGTCGGAGGCGGACCAGCCGGTTGTCGAAACCGAGGCGTTCACCGTCGATCTGGCCGCCAAGAAGGTCACCAAGGATGGCGTCGAAGTGCACCTCACCCCGACCGAATGGGGCATGCTCGAGGTGCTGGTGCGCAACCGCGGCAAGTTGGTCGGCCGCGAAGAACTCCTCAAAGAGGTGTGGGGACCGGCGTATGCGACCGAAACCCATTATTTGCGTGTGTATCTGGCGCAGTTGCGGCGCAAACTCGAAGCTGATCCGTCGCATCCCAAACATCTGTTGACTGAATCGGGTATGGGCTACCGCTTCGAGGCGTGAGTCACATTTGCCACTTGCAACTCTCCGGAAGGAGACACGCTTTTTGCCCGCCTTCGAGCGACAATCGGGCTGCTGAACGTAAAGCCAGCACGCGTTGGTGGATCCGATATTCGGTTCCACGCGGCATGCACCCAGGTCCATACGTGCCCCGCCCAAGCCGGCGCACGCGGCCACGTCCGATCTCCCAACGCAGGGCATCCGATATGGCTTTGGATGCCCTGCCGTGGACACGGAAACCATGCCACCTGAGCGCATCGATCATTTCGGTAATGGTGGCCGGCCCGTGAACGGCCAGGTGCATCGTGAGCACGTACCGCAGTGAGATTCCTTGCAAATTCATCGTCGAACAATCGCACGCCGGTGTGACAGCAACTCAAGTTGTCGCTGCAAGGCGGGCAAAAAGGGTATCGCTTCTGCGCGGATACGCATGTGGCGGATGTGACTTACCCGGCAAGCGACAGGACTATACCGTCCAGGATGTCGTGTTCGCTGACTGTGAGCTCGTCGATGCCGGCCCGGGTGCGCAGCTCGCGAGCCAGCTCCCGGACCACTATCGCACCGCCGCCGATCACGTCGGCCCGACCCTCATGCATCGGTGGCAGCGCGGCGCGCTGGGATCGCGTCATGCTGATCAACCGGTCGCAGACGGCCAACAGGTCACTGCCGGTGACCCGCGAAAGGTGAATGACCGCGGCGTCATATGTCGTCATGTTGTGGGCCAGCGCGGACAGCGTCGTCATCGTCCCGGCCAGCCCAACCCAGGTCCGAGCCCCTTCAACCGGCACCACGCGCAGTGCGACCTCAAGCCGCTCGCGCACCACCTGGCGAGCCGCCGCCACCTCCTGCGGTGTCGGAGGGTCCGAGTGCAAACAGCGTTCGGTCAGCCGGACACAGCCGATGTCGGCCGAGTAGCTCGCCACTACCCTGTCCCCGCCGAGCACGATTTCAGTGGAGCCACCACCCAAGTCGACAACAACGAAAGGCGCACGGGCGCTGTCTAATTCGCCGACAGCACCGCGGAACGACAGTTCGGCCTCCTGCTCGCCGGTAATCACCTCCGCAACCGAGCCGGGCAGCACAGCGCCCAGTACGTCGGCCGTCATCGCAAAGAAGACATCACGATTGGCGACATCGCGGGCGGCCGACGTGGCGACCATCCGGACCCGCTCGACCCTGTGGGCGCTGAGCAACTCGGCGTAGTCGGCCAGTGCCGCCCGGGTCCGGGCAAGTGCGTCCGGCGCAAACTCACCCGTCGCGTCGACTCCCTGACCCAGTCGCACGATCCGCGTCTCGCGATGCACATCGCGCAGGCGCCCGTCCGCTGACCCCCCTTGTAAGTCGGCGATCAGCAACCGAATCGAGTTGGTACCGCAGTCAATTGCGGCGACCCGGCTCACCACTGCCCCGCCACCAGAACCGGGGCCAACGCGGGCTCGCCGGCCAGCAGCGCAAGCGCCTCGTCGCCGAGCGGGTTGCATCCGGGACCCTTAGCCAGCGAATGCGCGATCAGCACGTGCAGACACTTGACCCGGTCGGGCATGCCCCCGGCGGAAAATGTGGTCCCCAGCGACTCGATCGCGTCACGCTCGGCCAGATACGAATCGTGTGCGCGCCGATACGCGACGGCCAAATCGGAATCTCGCCGTAGCCGTTGGGTCATGTCGCGCATCAGTCCCGCCGACTCCAGCCTGCTCGCGGCCGCGGTGAGCAGCGGGTGAGTCAGGTAGTACAACGTCGGGAAAGGCGTGCCGTCAGGAAGTTTCGGTGCGGTCTTCACGACGCCGGGCTCACCGTTGGGACAACGGTAGGCGATCTCGAGCACGCCGCGAGGCTCGCGGCCGAGCTGGCGCGCGACCGCCTGCAGGTCGGCATCATCAACCACCGGGCGGCGAGGGCGTCGGCGACGACGGCGGCACCGCAGCGGGGGGTCCGGGCTCCGGCGCGGGTGGCGGGACGGCGGCGGGTGGCAGGTGCGGGGCGTCGGCGATGGTATGCCACAACGCGGTGTACCAAGGGTCGTTATTGGCCGGTTTCGCCGTGTCGGCCCCTGGCTGCGGGGACGCCGACGCCGCCGACGGAAGCTGGACTTGAAACGGGATATCTCCGGGCTTCACGAAGCCGAGGCGCTCGCGGGCCTGCGCCGCAATATAGGCCGGGTCGCTGAGCTTGCCCTTCTGCTGCTCGAGGTCGGCGATCTGATGGCGCAGCGCGGCTTCGGTCGCAGCCAACTGTTCCATCTCGGTGCGTTGCGCGAAGTAGGTGCGTACCGGCCCGGCGATGGTCAGCGTCAGCACGCAGACAACCACGGCCAGCACCGCCGCCCGCCGAGCGGTGAAGCCCAGCCGCTGATCGGACCGCTGCTCGACCGATTCGGCGATCGACCGCTTGATGGGTTCGACGACGTGCTCAGCCAGCGTCCGCGTCGGGCTGCGGGTGGCGTGGGTTGCGGTCTGCGAGGGCTTGGTCGGCCCACGTCCTCGAACCGGGTCGCCCGCTTTCCCCGGGCGCGATGCCGGGGAGCGGGACCGTTTCGCTTCGGGCATTACCTATTTCGGATCCAGCGCATATCGCGGAAAGGCCAGATCACCGGCGTAGCGGGCGGCGTCGCCGAGCGCCTCCTCGATCCGCAGCAGCTGATTGTATTTGGCGACACGTTCACTGCGGGCCGGCGCGCCCGTCTTGATCTGGCCGCTGCCGACGGCCACGGCCAGGTCAGCGATCGTGGTGTCCTCGGTCTCGCCGCTGCGGTGGCTGATCATCGTGCGGTATCCGCTGTGGTGAGCCAGCGCGACAGCATCGAGCGTCTCGGTCAGCGTGCCGATCTGATTCACCTTGACCAGCAACGCATTTGCGACACCCTTTTCAATGCCCTCCTCCAGCCGCTCGGGGTTGGTGACGAAGATGTCGTCGCCGACGATTTGCACCCGGTCGCCGATCGACGCCGTCAGGGCCGCCCAACCATCCCAATCGTCTTCGGACAGCGGGTCTTCGAGCGAGACCAGCGGGTAGGAGCCCAGCAGGCCGGCATAGAATTCCGTCATCTGCTCAGCGCTGCGGGTGGTGCCCTCGAAGGCGTAGCCGGCACCGTCGGTGTAGAACTCGGTGGCCGCCGCATCGAGGGCAAGCGCCACCTCGGTACCGGGCTTGAAACCGGCCGACTCGATGGCAGAGCTGATCAGGTCCAGCGCCGCGGTGGTGCCGGCCACGTCGGGGGCGAAGCCGCCCTCGTCGCCCAAGCCGGTGCTCAGCCCCTGCTTCTTCAGCACGGACTTGAGCGCGTGGTACACCTCGGCACCCCAGCGCAGCGCCTCAGTGAAGCTGGGGGCGCCGATCGGCGCCACCATGAACTCCTGAATGTCGACGGCGGTGTCGGCGTGTGCGCCGCCGTTGAGGATGTTCATCATCGGGACGGGCAGAATATGCGCGTTCGGCCCACCGATATAGCGGAACAGGGGCAGCTCCGCGGAATCGGCAGCCGCCTTGGCGACCGCCAGCGAGACGCCCAGGATCGCGTTGCCACCCAGCCGGGACTTGTCGGGGGTGCCGTCGAGGTCTACCAGCGCCTGATCGACCAACCGCTGATCGTCGGCGTTGAGTCCGATGACCGCCGGAGCGATCTCGTCGAGCACGGCTTGTACCGCGTTTTTCACGCCCTTCCCGCCGTAGCGATCGCCGCCATCGCGTAACTCGACGGCCTCGTGCTCCCCGGTCGACGCACCGGACGGCACCGCTGCGCGGGCGAATGTTCCGTCGATCAATGCCACCTCGACCTCGACCGTCGGGTTGCCGCGGGAATCGAGGATCTCGCGGGCCCCGACCTGCTCGATAATCGGCACTGGATTCTCCTTGCGTCGTAGCTGCTGCATGGACATCCGGGCGGTCCCGGGCCGCCCGTTCAGCGTAAAGCCTGGGTCACCGATTCATCCTGCTACAGCGGGTGACCCGCCGCGTAAGCGGTTGCCCAGTCCCGGACGGCGCGCGCGTAGACGCCGGAGTTGTTGTAGGCGCGCAGCGCGGTTATCCATCCCCGCGGCGTAGCGAGATCCTTTCCGCGCCAACACAAATATCCCGCTGCCGAGAGGGCGGCGTCGTCGATGTTGTCCGGGCTGATAATGCCGTCGTTGTTGGCGTCGACCCCATACAACCGCCATGTCTCCGGGATGAACTGCATCGGTCCCATCGCGCGCGCCACCCCGCCATCGGCGTCCGTTCCGTCGTCGTCGCCGACGATGCGCATGGTGTCGCCGGAGCCGTCAAGACGAACACCGCGGATCGGGGGACTCACATCTCCGTTGGGCGCCAGCGTCGCGTCCCGGTAGGTGCCGTGGTGGCTCTCCACTTGTCCAATACCCGCCAGCGTGGTCCACGCGATATGGCACTTGGGGTTCTCGACCTCGGCAACCCGGGCGGCGTAGGCGTAGGCCTCCAGCGCGATGACCGGGATTTCCAACGCCAGGGAGCGTTTCTCCGCCCACTCACGCAATTGATCCGCGGGCCGTCCAATGGCGTGCGTGTTCACCGGCGGCACCGGATCCCCGGCCGGTGGCGGCACGCCTTCGGGAATAAAAAAGCTGAGCTGCCAGGTACAGCTGGACGCCAAGAGCATTGCGGTCGCCCCTATCACCGCGGCGGCCCGCATCCAACGTCTCGGCGACACAACACTCCCCTATAACCCAGTCCAGCCTCGATCATCGTCCCATGGGATTTGCGACTACCCCGCCGCTTCGAAGCCCTAACACACCGGCGCGCCGCCTTAACGTCGACCTTTGCGCTTCTTGGAGCCCCCGGAAGCTTTAGGCGCGTCGAGATCGTCGGCCTCATCGGCAGCCTCAGCATCTTCGTCCGACACCAGACCGACAGTCGGCTCACCGGATGGCCAGTGGGCGCGCCACTCCTCTTCGGTGATCTCACCGAGCGGTGTTACATCAAACTCCTCTGGAACACTGTTCCCGCGGCGCGCGGCGGCAATCGCCCTCTCGGCAATGCGTATCGTGTCGGCGAACTCTAAAACGGCTGTGCGCAAAGAATTTTCGGCATCTACATCGGTCGACACGGAGACTGCGGTGATCTCGGCGGGGATCAGGACGCCAGGCAACCCAGCTTTGTCCGCGCGTTCAATCACCTTCTGTGCCAGCGCTAAAGCCGGCTGACCAGTATGAACGTCGTCCATCACCGAAAACCGCGACTTTTCGGCCGCCTTGCGCTCCTCCCATTGAGCCAACTGATCTTCGAGCGAAATCGATTCGCCTGCAAGGACTTCCGGCACCCGATTGCCGAGCTTTCGCATCAGCGTGACGGCGACGTCGTCGATGGTGAAGGGAAGCTGCGCCGCGTCCTCGGCGATACGGGCGTGGAAGAGCACCTGAAGCAACACGTCACCGAGCTCTTCGCGCAGCAGGTCGGCGTTGCCGCTGCGGACCGCGTCCAACAACTCGTAGGTCTCCTCAAGGAGATACCTGCGCAACGAGTCGTGGGTTTGCTCACTTTCCCACGGTCCATCGGTGCGCAGTTTGTCCATTATCGCGACGGCGTCGAGCAAGCGTTCGCCACGCGGCGACTCAGGCGCCGAAATCAGCCGCGCGCCGGCGGCCAATCGTGCGGCGACGGCGGGGTGTCCGGGATCCGACGACAGCAACACCGGCGCGTCTTCTCCGGTATCCACCGGACGCGCCGCAGGCAGCGACCAGGGCACCGCAACGGGCATCTCCTCGGTGTATTGCACCTCGCCGCTGAGGTGCTCGATGGCTTCGATGGGCACCAGCGACGGGCGGCGGGGGTCGAACAAGACGACGATCATCGCGCTTGTCGCTCCTCACTTGACATCGCTGCAGGTGATGAACTGGTAATTCTAATTTCCATCTGCGGTTTGCCCTGAAGTGCCGTCACCAGGTTGGCCACCATCTGGACCAACTCGACATCGCGGATGCGCAGAGCACCGACGCCGCCTGCACGCGGGATGGGAACCTGCACCGTCGACGTGGTGGCGCGGTAGTGCGCACCCGGGTGCATCCGCTTGAGCCGCACCTGGGCGGAATCCAGCAGCGTGATCGGCGAGAGCCGCACGGTCGCCGCGGACGGGGCGCTCACTTCGGTGATGCCGGCGTCGCGGCACAGCAGGCGCAGCCGGGCCACCGCCACCAGCCGCTGGGCCGGTTCGGGCAGCGCCCCATAGCGGTCGATCAGCTCGTCAACGACGGCCGCGACCTCGCCATCAGAGGCAGCGGCTGCCAGCCGCCGGTAACCCTCCAGGCGGAGGCGGTCGCTGGCGATGTAGTCGGGTGGCAGGTGTGCGTCCACCGGCAGGTCGATCCGCACATCCTTGGGCTCCTCGGCGGTGATGACCGTCTTACCGTCGGCGGCCGCTCGATATGCTTCAACGGCCTCTCCCACCAACCTCACGTACAAGTCGAACCCGACACCGGCGACGTGCCCGGACTGCTCGACGCCGAGCACGTTGCCGGCGCCGCGGATCTCGAGGTCCTTCAGCGCGACCGCCATGCCCGCACCCAGCTCGTTGTTCTGCGCGATGGTCGCCAACCGGTCGTAGGCGGTCTCGGTCAGCGGCGCGTGAGGTGGATAGAGGAAGTAGGCGTAGCCGCGTTCGCGACTTCGGCCGACCCGGCCACGCAGCTGGTGCAGCTGGGACACTCCGAAGGTATCGGCGCGCTCGACGATGAGGGTGTTGGCGTTGGAGATGTCCAGGCCGGTCTCCACGATCGTGGTGCACACCAGGATGTCGTGTTCGCGGTTCCAGAACCCCTGTACGGTGCGTTCCAGCAGGTCCTCGGGCATCTGCCCGTGCGCGACGGCAACCCGCGCCTCGGGCACCAGGTCGCGCACCCGGGCCGCGGTCCGGTCGATGGAGCTGACCCGGTTGTGCACGTAGAAGGCCTGCCCGTCGCGCAGCAGCTCACGGCGCAACGCCGCGGCGACCTGCTTGTCATCCTGCGCGCCGACGTAGGTCAGCACCGGGTACCGGTCTTCGGGCGGCGTCAGGATCGTCGACATCTCGCGAATCCCGGCGAGGCTCATCTCCAGGGTGCGCGGGATCGGGGTGGCGCTCATGGTCAGCACGTCAACGTGGGTGCGCAACGACTTGATGTGCTCCTTGTGCTCGACGCCGAACCGCTGCTCCTCGTCGACCACGACCAGGCCCAGATCCTTCCAGCGCACCCCGGTCTGCAGCAGCCGATGCGTGCCGATCACGATGTCCACTGAGCCGTCGGCCATCCCGTCGATCACGGCGCGGGACTCTGCGCCATCGGTGAACCGGGACAACCCCTTGACGACCACCGGGAAGCCGGCCATGCGTTCTCGGAACGTCTCCAGATGCTGGTCAGCCAACAGCGTGGTGGGGACCAGCACGGCAACCTGTTTGCCGTCCTGAACCGCTTTGAACGCCGCCCGCACTGCGATCTCCGTCTTGCCGTAACCGACGTCACCACAGATCACCCGGTCCATCGGCACCGGCTTCTCCATGTCGGCCTTGACCTCGGTGATCGCGGTGAGCTGGTCGACGGTCTCGGTGAAACCGAAGGCGTCTTCCATCTCGGCCTGCCATGGGGTGTCCGGCCCGAATGCGTGCCCGGCGCTGGCCTGCCGCTTGGCGTACAGCGAAACCAACTCGCCGGCGATCTCGCGCACCGCGCGGCGCGCCTTGGTCTTCGTGTTGGCCCAGTCACTGCCGCCGAGCCTGCTCAGCGCCGGCGACTGGCCGCCAACATACCGCGACAACTGGTCTAGCGAGTCCATCGGGACATAAAGCCTGTCCGCCCGTTGACCTCTTTTACTGGAGGCGTACTCCAGCACCAGATACTCGCGCCTGGCGCCACCGACGGTCCGTTCCGTCATCTCGACGAACCGCCCGATGCCGTGCTGATCGTGCACCACCAGATCGCCCGCGCTGAGCGCCAGCGGGTCGACGGTGTTACGCCGCTTGGCCGCCAGCCGCTTGCCGTCGACGGAGGTGCCCCGATTGCCGGTCAGGTCGGTCTCGGTGATCACCACCAGGTTGGCGCCGGGTATCACGACGCCCTCCTGCAGCGGGCCCTTGAGCACGCCGACCACACCGCGTTTGGGCGCTGCGCCGGCTTCCAGCATGGCTGCGGGGGTGTCGGACTCGGCCAGCCGCTCCACCACGCGATGGGCGGTTCCGGTCCCAGGTGCGACCACCGCGGCATTCCCGCCGGTGCTGATATGCGCGCGCAGCATCGCAAAGATGTCGTCGATGTCACGCTGATGCCCTCGCGCCGAGGGCGCCGCCCGGATATCCAGCTCCATCGCTGACTCGTCGGACAGCTGGCTCAAGGTCCACCACGGGTGACCGGACCGGCTTGCCGCGGCCCGCACTTCATCCAGTTCGGCGAACCCCGACCCACCGAGCTGCTCGACGTCGACCGGTGCCGGGTCGCTTCCCATGGCGGCGACCGACCATGACGCCTCGAGGAATTCCCGGCCGGTCTTGATCAGGTCGGCGGCCCGGGTGCGGACCTTTTCCGGGTCGCACACCAACACCGGCGTGCCCTCGGCCAACTGATCCGTCAATAGCACTTGGTCGCCGGGAAGAAGTACTGGAAGCAGCGCCTCCATGCCGTCGACCGGGATACCCTCGGCCAGCTTGGCCAGCATGTCGCGAACGCTGCCGGTGATGGCCTCCTCGCCCCCGGGGTGCAGAGCCGCCAGCTCGGCCGCCCGCGCCCGCACGTCGTCGGTGAGCAGCAGTTCACGGCAGGCGACGGCGACCAGCGTGTCGACGCTGATCTCCGGAATGGAGCGCTGATCGGCGACCGAGAACATCCGCATTTCGGCGACCTCGTCACCCCAGAAGTCGACCCGCACCGGGTGCTCGCTGACAGGGGCGAAGATGTCGAGAATCCCGCCGCGGACGGCGAACTCGCCGCGCCGGCCGACCATGTCCACCCGGGTATACGCAAGCTCGACCAGCCGGGCGATAACCTCCTCGAAGCCGATCTCGTCGCCGACGGTCAAGGTGACGGGTTCCACGAGGCCCAGCTGCGACGTCATCGGCTGCAGCAGCGATCGCACCGCAGTCACCACCACCTGCAAAGGCGGCCCGAGTGGGGCGCCGGGATCGGGGTCGGGATGCGCCAGCCGGCGCAGCATCATCAGCCGGGTGCCGACCGTGTCAACGCCGGGTGAGAGCCGCTCGTGCGGCAGGGTCTCCCAGGACGGGAACAGCGCCGCCGCGTCGCCGAGAACGCCCTTCAGCTCAGTGGTCAGGTCTTCGGCTTCGCGCCCGGTCGCGGTGACCACCAGCAAGGGACCCTGGCGCGCCAGCGCACTGGCGACGTACAACCGCGCGCGGGCCGGGCCGACCAGGCTCAATTCGGCTGGTCGGTCCGCCGTCCGCTCGATGAGCTGCTGGAAAGTGGGCGCTGTCAGCGCCAATTCGACGAGCCCCGCGATCGGGGTATCTGGGCAGGCAGGCCCCGGTGCGGTCATGATGCGCCCATTCTAGGTGCGCCGAAATATGTCAATATTGCGCCCGAGGCCGTCAAGGGATCGTAAGGAAAGCGGTACCCAGCAGCAGCCGGGCGCATTTTGAAGTCATGACCTTGCTTGAAATCCTGCCGTCTCTTGGAAAGGCGGCACCCCGACGGTGCGATTCCACGATCTGGCCCGTCACCACACATACCGATGAGGAGGGCCGGCTGTGCGTCGGCGGCGTGCCGCTGGCCGATATCGCCGACGAATTCGACACCCCGGCCTACATAATCGACGAAACCGACTTTCGACAACGCTGCCGTCGATACCGCCGCGCCTTGCGCGGTATCGACGTGGTCTATGCCGGAAAGTCGCTGCTGACCACCGCTGTGGCGCGCTGGGCGCGCGAAGAGGGCCTCGGCATCGACGTCTGCTCAGCCGGTGAGCTGGCCGTCGCGCTGGCCGGCGGTGTGGAACCGGACCGCATCATCATGCATGGCAACGCGAAATCCCCCGACGAGTTGCGCGACGCGGCGCGGGTCGGCGTCGGCCGCATCGTGCTGGATTCGTCGATCGAGATCGCCTATCTCGCGGGCCTGGCGCGCAAGCGCCAGCGGGTACTCATTCGGGTGACCCCGGACATCGACATCCACGGGCACCGCGCGGTCACCACCGGCATCAGCGACCAGAAATTCGGATTCGCCCTCGCCGAGGGCAACGCTGCCGACGCGGTAAAGCGCGTGCTGGCGCATCCGATCCTGGACCTGGTCGGGCTGCACTGCCACATCGGCTCGCAGGTCACTGACGCCGCCCTGTACGGCGAAGCCATCCACCGGATGATCGCCGCCATGGCCGACATCCGCGCCCAGCACGGCGTCATCCTCACCGAGCTGAACATCGGCGGCGGCCACGCCATCCCCTACATCCGCGGTGATCGCGAACTCAACATCGACGAGCTCGCCAAGGTCATCGAGGACGCGCTGGACGAGGCCTGCGCCGCCGAACATTTCCCCCGCCCGACCATCGTCGTGGAACCCGGTCGCGCGATCAGCGGCCGCGCCGGCGTCACCCTGTACCGCGTGCGCTCGATCAAGACGCAACCGGGCGGCCGCACCTTTGTCGCCGTAGACGGTGGCATGAGCGACAACCCGCGGGTGTCGTTATACGGCGCGCAATACGCGGTCACGCTGGCCAACCGGCATCCACTGGGAATGAAGCAGCGTGTCACCGTGGCGGGCCGGCATTGCGAAGCAGGCGACGAGATCGCCCGCGACATCGAGCTACCGGCGGACCTGCACCCTGGCGACCTGCTGGCCGTGGCCTGCACCGGCTCCTACCACCACAGCATGGCGTCGAACTACAACATGGTCGGCCGGCCGCCGCTGATCGCGGTCAAAGACGGTCGGGCCCGCGAGCTGATTCGCCGCGAAACGATCGCGGACCTGCTGTCCCGCGACTGCGGCTAGGCCGAGCTGGCCCGGCGCTTTGGCGAGGTCTACGCCGAAACCATGCAAACCTCGCCCGACGTCGTCGATGTGACGATCGGCGCACGGAGCTACTCGTCCTGCAGCCGGGGATCGGCTTCCAGGTGCGTCAAGCCATTCCACATCAGGTTGACCAGGTGCGCGGCGACCACTTCCTTCTTGGGCTCCCGCGTATCGAGCCACCATTGCGCCGTCATCGACACCGAGCCCACCAGCGCCTGCGCGTACAGCGGGGCCAGGTCCGGGTCCAGGCCGCGACGGGCGAAGTCGCCGGCCAGGATGGAGGCGACCTGGCTGACGGCGTCGTTGAGCAGGCTGGAATAGGTGCCCGAGCTGATCGAGGCCGGCGAGTCGCGGATCATGATCCGGAAGCCGTCGGTGCGTTCTTCGACGTAGGTGAGCAGCGCCAGCGCGACCCGCTCGACGCGCACCCGGGACCGGTTGTTGGTCAACGACGAGGTGATGCCGTCCAGCAGCGCCGACATCTCACGGTCGACCACGACGGCGTACAGGCCCTCCTTGCCGCCGAAATGCTCGTAGACGACCGGCTTGGACACGTTGGCACGCTGCGCGATCTCTTCGATCGAAGTCCCGTCATAGCCTCGTTCGGCGAACAGCGAGCGCGCGATGCCAATGAGTTGGTGTCGCCGCTCGCTACCGGTCATCCTGGCGCGCGGCGCCCGCGCCTCTTTTTCCGGCTCTTTGTCCAGCACAGCCACGTCATTCAGGGTATCGGTTTGCGGGAGCCAAACCGGTCCGCTTACCGTCTATCTCGCCCTAGTTATGCAATCCGTCGTGGTGTAATCGGCAGCACATCAGATTTTGGTTCTGAGAGTTCAGGTTCGAGTCCTGGCGACGGAGCGTGGCTCTTTGCCGCGAGCGTGCATGAAATGACACGCTTGACGGCGTGTCGGCGTAAAGACACGCAAGCTCGCGCGCGGAGAGTTGAGGAGAGTCGATGACATTTCGTGGTGACACCGCGGTCCTGGTTCTAGCGGCGGGGCCCGGCACCCGGATGCGCTCCGACACCCCGAAGGTGCTACACACCATCGCCGGTCGCAGCATGCTGTCGCATTCGCTGGACGCGATCACCAAGCTGGCACCGCAGCATCTGGTCGTGGTACTCGGGCACGACCACGAGCGCATTTCGCCACTGGTCGCCGATCTGGGCGACACCTTCGGGCGAAGGATCCACGTCGCACTGCAGGACCGGCCACGCGGTACCGGCCACGCGGTGCTCTGCGGCCTGTCCGCACTGCCCGGCGACTACGCCGGCATCGTCGTCGTCACCTCCGGCGATACACCCCTGTTGGACGCCGACACCCTGGCCGACCTGATCGCGACCCACAGCTCGGTGTCGGCCGCGGTGACGGTGCTGACCACGACGCTGAGCGATCCCTTCGGCTACGGCCGTATTCTGCGCACCCAGGACAACGAAGTGATGGCGATCGTCGAACAAACCGACGCGACACCCTCGCAGCGGGAGATCTGCGAGGTCAACGCCGGCGTCTACGCCTTCGACAGCGCGGCGTTGCGATCGGCACTGGGCCGGCTGAGCTCCAACAACGCCCAGCAGGAGCTGTACCTCACCGACGTCATCTCGATCCTTCGCCGGGATGGCCGGACCGTGCATTCCCGGCACGTCGAGGACAGCGCGCTGGTGGCGGGCGTCAACAACCGTGTCCAGCTGGCGGAACTGGGCGCCGAGCTAAACCGCCGGATTGTGGCCGCCCACCAGATGGCCGGCGTGACCATCGTCGATCCCGCCACCACCTGGATCGACATCGATGTGACGATCGGCCGCGACAGCGTCATCCATCCCGGAACCCAGCTGCTCGGCCGCACCCAAATCGGCGGTCGCTGTGTGGTCGGCCCGGACACCACCCTGACGGACGTCACCGTCGGTGACGGTGCGTCGGTGGTTCGCACTCACGGCACATCGTCGTCGATCGGCGACGGCGCCACGGTCGGCCCCTTCACCTACCTACGGCCCGGCACCGTACTGGGATCCGATGGCAAGCTCGGCGCGTTTGTCGAGGCCAAGAACTCCACCATTGGGACCGGCACCAAGGTGCCGCACCTGACCTATGTCGGCGACGCCGACATAGGCGAGCACAGCAACATCGGGGCGTCCAGCGTGTTCGTCAACTACGACGGCACGACGAAACGGCGCACCACGGTCGGCTCGCATGTACGCACCGGGTCGGACACCATGTTCGTCGCGCCGGTGACCATCGGCGACGGCGCTTACACGGGCGCTGGCACGGTGGTACGCGACGACGTCCCGCCAGGGGCGCTGGCGGTTTCTGCGGGTCCGCAACGCAATATCGAAGGCTGGGTGCAGCAAAAGCGGCCGGGCACTGCCGCGGCGCAGGCAGCCGAAAGAGCCGCCGAAAAGCCGGCTAACAAGACCAAAGAGACGGCCGAACCCGACTAGACACCGTGAATTCGCTATCCGGCAACCCGGCCAAGAAACGGTACCCTTCGCTACGTACGATGAGACCTTCCATCCGCTTTTAGATCCCTATCTCTTCCCCGATACGGCGAGGGCAGCACGTTGAGCCACGACTGGACCGATAATCGCAAAAACCTGATGCTCTTCGCCGGCCGCGCACACCCCGAGCTGGCCGAGCAGGTAGCCAAAGAACTCGACGTCCACGTCACCGCCCAGGAGGCCCGGGAGTTCGCCAACGGCGAGATCTTCGTGCGCTTCAACGAATCGGTGCGCGGATGTGACGCGTTTGTCCTGCAATCGTGCCCCGCACCGGTGAATACCTGGCTGATGGAACAGCTGATCATGATCGACGCGCTCAAGCGGGGCAGCGCCAAGAGGATTACCGCCGTCATGCCGTTCTACCCCTATGCCCGGCAGGACAAGAAGCACCGCGGTCGCGAGCCGATCTCGGCGCGGTTGGTCGCCGACCTGCTCAAGACGGCGGGTGCCGACCGGATCGTGACCGTCGACCTGCACACCGACCAGATCCAGGGTTTCTTCGACGGGCCCGTCGACCACATGCGCGCCCAGAACTTGCTGACCGGCTACATCCGGGACAACTACCCGGACGGCAATATGGTGGTGGTCTCCCCCGACTCGGGCCGGGTGCGCATCGCCGAGAAATGGGCCGACGCACTAGGTGGCGTTCCACTGGCCTTCATCCACAAGACGCGTGACCCAAGAGTGCCCAACCAGGTGGTGTCCAACCGCGTCGTCGGCGAAGTCGCCGGCCGCTGTTGTGTCCTGATCGACGACATGATCGACACCGGGGGCACCATTGCCGGTGCGGTTAAGCTGCTGCACGATGACGGCGCCAACGACGTGATCATCGCGGCTACCCACGGTGTGCTCTCCTACCCGGCTGCCGAGCGATTGGCTGCATGCGGCGCCCGGGAGGTGATCGTCACGAATACGCTCCCGATCGACGAGGAGAAGCGTTTCCCCCAGCTCACGGTTATGTCCATCGCACCGTTGCTGGCCAGCACCATTCGTGCGGTTTTCGAAAACGGCTCGGTCACAGGGCTATTCGACGGAGACGCATAGATGGCTGGTAAGCCAGACAAAACCGTCATCTACCACAACCCCAAATGCACCACGTCCCGTAAGACACTGGACTTGTTGCGGGACAATGGTTTTGAACCCACCATCGTCCAGTATCTGAAGACGCCGCCATCCCGGGACGAGTTGGTGAGTATGATCCGCGACGCCGGCATCGATGTGCGCACCGCCGTTCGCAAGCGGGAACCGCTGTATGCCGAACTCAACCTCGCCGATGCAACCGATGACGAGTTGCTCGACGCCATGGCCGAGCATCCCATCCTCATCGAACGGCCGTTTGTGGTCACGGCGAAGGGCACCCGGCTGGCTCGGCCGATCGACGCGGTCCGCGAGATTCTGTGAAACCAATCGCGACCGTAGTCGTGACGGCCGCGCTGGCGGTGTCGGCGGTCGCCTGCGCACCGAAGGCTCCTGACTACCAGTCGATCTGGACAACGAGCGCGACAGCAACCACCACAACCACGACGGGGAAACCGGTCCCATTTTCGAAGTACCTGGAAAGCATCGGCGTGACCGGAGACCAGGTGGATCCCAACGCTCTGCCCGACCTGACCGTGTCGATCCCGACGCCACCGGGCTGGTCGCCGTACACCAACCCGAAGATCTCCCCAAACACAAAGGTGATCTCCAAGGGCGGCAAGTACCCGACAGCCATGCTCATGGTGTTCAAACTGCGCGGGGATTTCGACCCCGCCAACGCCATCAAGAAGGGCAATGCCGATGCCCAGCTACTGCATAACTTCACCCAACTGGATGCCTCGAATGCGGACTTCAATGGTTTTCCGTCGTCGATGATCCAGGGCAGCTACGACGCCGACGGCATGCGGATGCATAGCTACAACCGGATGATCATCGCCACCGGTTCGCCGCCGGCCAAGCAGCGATACCTGGTGCAGCTCACCATTACCAGCCTGGCCAACGAGGCGGTCGCGCAGTCTTCCGAGATCGAAGCGATCATCCGCGGATTCGTCGTCGCCGCAAAGTGATTGGCGTGCGGGTCAGGCGCGGCGGCCCGCTTCTTGGACGAGCTGGACGCGGGAGCTCACACCGAGCTTGGCGTAGACGTGGGTGAGGTGCGTCTGCACTGTGCGCGGTGAGATGAAAAGCCGCGCGGCGATGCCCTTGTTGCCCAGCCCTTCCCGGACCAGACCGACCACATCGCGTTCCATCGGCGTCAACGACCCCCAGCCGCTCGTCGGCCGCTTGCGCTCACCGCGACCGCGTTGCGCATACGCGATCGCCTCCTCGGTAGATAGCGCAGCACCTTCGGCCCACGCGGCATCAAAATCGTTCTGCCCCAATGCCTCCCGAACCGAAGCCACCACAGCGTCGTAGTCGGCTTGATACATCGGGAAGCGGGCATGCCCCATCCGCTCCCGCATGCCTTCAGCCGCGCCCAGCAGACGCGCCGCGTGCTGGTGGTTGCCGTCGCCGGCCGCCAGACGGGCCAGGCACTCCAGGGCGTCGGCCGCCCGCAGATATCCCTGGGTGCGCGCGGCGACCGTGAGGGCCTCGTGGGCATCGCGCTCGGCTTGGTCCGGTTCATCTTGCGCAATCGCGACAAAGGCACGCGCTACCAGCGCCAGGATTTGAGTCCAGCCGGGTGCTACTGCGACGGTGTCGTCGGCCCAGCGGCGAGCCGCGACCAAATCACCACAGGCCAATGCGGCCTCGGCCATCGGGTTGACGCTCATGGTGAACACTTCTCGCACCGGCAAGGTGTGCCGCATGGCCTCCTCGACCGCCTGCCTGGCCGCCGTCGCGTTGCCGCTGGCGAGGGCGGCGTAGGCGAACACGGAATGCACGTTGTCTGCGGAAATCGAGCCGATCGTGTCCGCCGCCGCCAGGGCGGATTGCGCCGCGGCGTGCGCGTCCGCCGCGCGCCCCCGAAAAGCAAGTGCTAGGCCGTGGCTTGTATGACCAAAAACCTTCATGGTGAGGTCCTCGGCCGCGTCCGCCTCGTCGGCCAAGGCGCGGCCGATTTGGATGGCGCGCGCGAGATCGCCCTGCATCGCGAACGCGCCGCCCAGCCACGCTCGATTGTTCCGCGAGAAGAACCGGTCGCCGAGCGCGTCGGCGAGGTCACGTCCCGCCTCGGCGGCCACTCGTGCTGCGACGGGTTCACCGGCCATAATGGCCACGGTCGCCTGATAGCTGAAAATTTGGCACAGGCTCCACTGATCATCGGTCGCGCGGACCAGATCGATTGCCTCGGCGAAGTACTGCTGGGTGACTTCCGGGCTGTAGATGGCGACCATGCCGCACGCGATGAGGGCTCGGGCGATCAGCGCCGGGTCTTCGAGCTCACGTGCGACGACCAGCGCCTCCTGGGCCCGACGGAGCTCCGTTGGGAGGCCCACCCACGCGGTGAGGATGCATTGCTGGGCCACCGCTGCCGTCCAGACCGCCGGTGCTATCCCCGAGTGATCCTCGTCGGCCAAGATGGCGGCCAACCCCGTCAGTGCTTCCTGCACTCGACCGGCGCGCAACCACAGCGGCCGCAACGACATGATGAGCCGCAGCGCTATTTCGAGGTCGGAGTTCTCACGGCTCCACGCGAACGCGGCTCGGAGGTTGTCGGTCTCGGTTTGCGCCCAGTGCAGCAGCTGCTCATCGGCGGAGTGGCCCCGCGATTCCATCTCGGCCGCCGTGGCGGTGTAGTAGTCGCGATGCCGGGTGCGTACCGCGGCCGCTTCACCGGATTCGCCGAGTTTTTCTTGGGCGTACTGGCGCACCGTCTCCAACAACCGGTATCGCATCCCGTCGCCGGTGTCGTCGGCGACCACCAGGGATTTGTCCACCAACAGGCTTAGCTGGTCGAGCAGTTGGTAACGCTCCATTTCGCTGTCCGCGGGGACGGCCTGGGCGGCGTCGAGATCAAACCCGCCGGCGAAGCCGGCGAGTCGGCGGAACAAGACTTGCTCGGGTTCGGTGAGCAGCGCGTGCGACCAGTCCACCGAGGCGCGCAGTGTCTGCTGGCGGCGCACCGCGGTGCGCGCGCCCCCGGTGAGTAGCCGGAACCGGTCGTGCAGGCTGTCGAGGATCTGCGGCAGCGACAACGCCCGAACCCGTGCTGCGGCAAGCTCAATCGCCAGCGGCATGCCATCTAGGCGCTCGCAGATTTCTT
>Ga0210389_10001340_pt1 | contig 20063 bp, 17 predicted proteins | sample IncBWH28OmetaG_FD_160127 | JGI IMG/M metagenome (GOLD analysis project Ga0210389, IMG submission 160127) | Forest soil microbial communities from Barre Woods Harvard Forest LTER site, Petersham, Massachusetts, United States - Inc-BW-H-28-O ...
ATCACTCGTTTGCGGCGGAGTTCGACGCCAAAAAACCGGTAGAGCTCAAAGGCACCCTGATAGAACTGGAATGGGTCAATCCCCACGCCTGGATTCACATGGAGGTGAAGGATGAAACGGGCAAAGTGACGAAGTGGGATTGCGAGCTCGGCAGCCCGAATCTTCTCATGCGCAGCGGTTGGCGGCGGGACAGTTTGAAAAAGGGCGACCTGATAATTGTGAACGGCTCCGGGGCCAAGGACGGATCGAACCTGGCCAATGCGAAAACAGTAAAACTGGCCGACGGTACGCGTGTGTTTAATGCGGGCTCATCGGGCGAACCCGGCACACCCGGCGCTCCAACACAGTAGCGAGTAGAGCAGTGAGGTCTATCAACCGCGGGTGCAGACGCACCCCGAGCAGCTGCGAACTCACAAGGTGGTCGCCGTCACTGCAATCACTTCTTGCTCCGACAGGTCTCCTGATAGCAGAGCAACCGAGTCCTGTGTGCGGTCAGCCTTCTCCACCGCCTGCTCGATATTCACCAGCTTGCCTGAAGGCAGTCTTGCGGGCGTTAAGCACCAATGTCGCCAGGTATTCGCGCCGCCGCCCGACGCTCCTCCAGGCCGACGTGGACGTGTTCGACTCCCTCGCGGGGGTCGGAGGAACCTGGATCGTGGGCTTACCCCATTACGCGAACGCCAGTGCGCCCAGTTGAGCAGGAGCAGGCGGCCAAGCACGCTTGAAACGATTTCGATTCTTCAATCACTAAGGATTGAATGTACGATCCGGTCGGGAAAACTGCACCCGCGAGCGAATGCACTTACTGTGGCGCCGAGCCAGAGACGTTTTATCAGGAAAGCCCAGTCTGTGTGCGATGTTCTGCGATGCTGGACGTGGGTTTGGAACCTCCGTGGAAGAAACGGTGACACGGGAGAGTCCATAAGCCGGGCAAAACTTCGACCGCCTCCCGTCACAATCGCAGTGTGTCCGCGCAACTCATCGGCTTGAACGGCGGTTTGGGCAACTGCGGCGGAGGATCGTCGAATGGCTCTGCGTGGAGCATAGCAATTACGGTCTGAGTGCTATTTCGCCGTCTCATGCACGGCGTCCTTCTCATTCTCGGCGCAGAACGATTCCAGCAGATCGCTGTCCGGCATCAGGTGCTGCTTCAGCCGCACAGTGAACGGCCGAGTGTAAGTTTTCGGGTCGTCAAAGGTCAGATTGACCGTCATGTTTCCAAAATTGATGCGGTGGAAACGCTCGGTCAGATGCAGGGACTCGCTGTGGGTGTGGCCCCGCGCGTCGAGCCAGCCGCGATCATTAAAGCCGTTGCTCTCGACGACGAAGGTGTCGCCGTCCCAGCGGCCGACCGAGTAACCCAGCCAGGTGGGCGACGGCTCGATCGGCAGTTTGCGGCCGTCGGTGTAGATCTGACGATAGGTGGTGTCCCGCTCGTAGAGCATCACAGTGATGCCGCGATTCTGGATGATCTTGTAGGGCGCGGGAGCCATTTCGACGAGCGGCATGCCCTCGGGCAGGCAGTGCGAGAGGGGCGAGATGCGGCTGAAAGCAGCGGCGCGCTCGCGCAAAGCGGCGGCTGCGGCAGGCTGAAGAGGCTCGTCGCCGGGTCCGAAATCGGAAAAGATGTTGATGAAGTATTGGGAGAGCGGCTCCTCTCCCGCGCCGTTAGTGGCCTCCGGAATCAGTCGCGCGAGAAGGTCGGCGGGTGCCGGTTCGTTCACCCAGAGGCCGGACAGAACAGGCTTGCCGCCGGGGCCCCGCGGCGTCGCTGCGGAGAGATGGGGTTTGCCGTCGCGCGTGCGGGGTATTCCCGGAGTTGGATAGTTGAGCCACTGCGCGTGCAGCGGCGTAGAGGAGATCGCCAAAACAATTAACACGTAGATTTTGGAAGTCGACACCGACCTCATTTTTTGCATTCGAAAAGCTATTTGGAAGCCGGAAATATGGCGATGCGGTCGCCCCGGAACGACCCTACCCAAAAGTCATTGCCGATCGGGATTGCCACGGTGCCCGATGCGAAGGATCCGGTATTCGGCTGATTGACGAGCTCTGTTACCTTCAGTGTTTCGGGATCGACCCTCACCACGTTTGTCGTCTGTTGTCCCTGGCCCGCTGCCAAAATGGATCCATCCTGAGCAAATCGGATATTGTCCACGCGAAAACCTAATGGAACCGTATCCCGCTTTACAGGTGTAGGCCCGCGCGAAAGCCGTAAGAAGGATTGGCTTCCCCATGCGGCGACGTACAGCCACTTCCCATCCTTGGAAACCTCAACGCCGTTAGCCCCCGCGGCTTCACTGCCCGGCACTTTGAGCCAGCCTTTTCCTGTATGCCATTCCCAGAGTTCGCCATTGTTTTCGCCGGCCATCATCCTGGTGCGGGCAGCGCTCGCATTCGCTCCGCGCTCCAGAAAATTGGTCGCGACAAAGCCGCCCCCAGGCAGCGGAACGACAGAGTTCAGTCCAATTGGATCCGGCGCGACTGCGCATCCGATCCAGGTCAAAACCGGGGTTTTGCTGCGGGCATCGACCTGGAAAACTTCGATGGATTCTCTTTTCCCATGGTGGACCGCGTATAACGTATAGATCGAATTCCGAACGGCCCGCATGGCGAGGCCGTGCGTTGTGAACTTTGCCTTGTCTTCGGGCTCTGGCGCGCCGGGACAGGTATCGTAGGTCTTTCGGTCCAACTGCTCTTTTGCGCTGGAGGACGGATATAGCAGCGTGGATGTCTTGCCCCCAACGCTGATCAACCGGATGCCTCCGTTGCCGGCCATAGAGGACGCGATCACCCAGTCGCTTCCGGGCAAATGAAGCAGATCTTCCGGCGCCTCCTGGCCACAAACGAACCGGACGTCTCCTGCCGGCACACAACTTGCCGCGGTTTGGGCTGTGAGCGGCTGAACGAGGGCAAACCCCACGAGGTACACAACGGGTAGAGCGATGACTCTCATACAAACCTCACGTTCAGGATATTCCACTCGAACAGCAAAAGGTAAATTGCCGAAAGCATTTCGCTCGAATCCGCCAAGCACGCGCGCGAATCACGCGACTCCGGTGCGCCCTTGCCACAGGAAATAAAGCTGGCACATTGCGACGGCGCGGAACCAGGCTGCCTTTCCCACAAGCGAATCGGCTTCGTCGAGAGTTGGAGTGGCCGTGTGGAATGGGCTGTCATTACCTAAAATCGCTGGCGGTTTGGGCGCATAGTAACGCGCATGGGGAACTTTCGCTATCGCTTAAGGAGCACGGTATTCGGGCCATCGACGTAGCCCAGATAACCAGTGCCCGCGGCTGAGGCGACATCTCTGGATTTCCTTGCTCCCGCCGCTACTGTCTGCTTGGACGGTCCCACCTGCCGCGGGGTCTCTGTAGCGCGAATGCTCACGTTCTGACCATCCACCGCAGCGACGCTTTCAAGGCGAAAAGTGATCTTGCCGCCTATCCCGAGGATCTTCTTCCGCGCGCCGTCGACGATGGCACCGACAGCCCTCGCACCCTTGGGGATGACGACGGAATAATCGACAAGGACATCGTGCGCCACATTCAGCCGAACAGGATCACCTTCGGCAGCGTCGCTTGGGATGTCCTCCGCCAGAGTGAGCCGGATGGGAGTGCCGTCGCCGACGACCGCTGGCGTCGCTTCAGGCGCCGCAGGGGTTACGGCGGCAACCGCAGCGTTGTCTGGGCTTGGCTGCGCGTGCGGGTCGCGCATGACTTCGATGACTGCAGCAGGGACGCCACCTTTGCTGAGCCGGATCACCTCAGTAGGAGAAAGATTGAAATCAGTCTTCGAAGCCCGGATCTGGCTGATGATCACGGACGGCTCAACTTTCGCCCCCACCATCTCGAGAATGCTGTCGTTGCGGAGGGTCGGTTCCGGCGACGTGGCTGCGGTCAACGGTGCCGGTGATTGTGTATCTCCGGTTCGGGCCACTACCCGGTTCCGGGCCACCACCCACCAGTAATAGCCGCCAACGCCTGTGGCGGCCAGGAAAACCAGGGCAACCACTGTCACCGCTGACTTTGAAATGCGTCGCGTATCTGGCGCAGGTACCATCGTGCGTACAGTCGGAGGGCTGTAGGGTACTCCGGAATCGGCTTGGCGCCTGAGCACCGCAAGCTCCGCCTTCACCTCCTGCATCGACTGGAAACGCTGATCCGCATCTTTCTTCAGGCATCTCACGACGATGTCATTGAGTTGGATCGGAACTTCCGGTGCCAACTCGGTAATGGGCTGGATATCGTCGCGCAGTACAGCCGACAGTGTCGAGACGAAAGACCCGCCCCGGAATGCGCCGTGGCCTGTCAACATCTCGTACAGGACTGCGCCAAAGGAGAAGACGTCCGAACGCGCGTCGATTCTCTTCCCCTCGGCCTGCTCCGGCGACATATAGTTCGCGGTACCCATGATTGCGCCTTGAATAGTCAGTGGCGCGGGGATCACTGCGGCAGTTTCTCCGTCGTGGTCGGAAGGCGTCCATTCAATCCGTTTGGCAAGGCCGAAGTCGAGCAGCTTGACCAATCCACTGCCGGTGGCCATGACGTTAGCTGGCTTGAGGTCGCGGTGGATGATTCCCGCTGCGTGGGCAGCGCAGAGAGCTTCCGCCATCTGGGTCGCATATTCGAGAACCAGTGGCACTGGCAGACCCTCTTTAGGGATCAGTTCCAGCAAACTCTTTCCGTCCACATACTCCACCACCATGTATTGGGTGTCACCGTCATGAATAATGTCGTAGATTGTGATGATGTTCGGGTGATTGAGCGCGGACGCCGCCTGCGCCTCCTGTATGAAGCGGCGGCGGAATTCCGGATCGACGGACATGACCGGGGAGAGCACCTTGATAGCGACGAACCGGTTCAGCCGCGTGTCGCGCGCCTTGTAGATCTCACCCATACCGCCAGCGCCGAGCTTTTCGGTGAATTGATACTGGAGTACGGTTCGACCAACCATCAGGTCTTGGAAAGAAACCGTTTCGATGTTAGCATGCGACCGACGATTCGCGTTGTGGCTTGGCTGGCGGAGCCGAGTCCGCGTAGTCGCGTGGCAACCGGAGCGCTCTCTGATCATGACAAACTGATTGGCCCCGTCTGCGATCCGGTGTAGTAGGCCCCCGGGAACGACCATCCCGGACGGGCCGCTCCTATTACCAAAGGGCCGCGGCTCCGAACCCAAGGTTTGAGGTTGCCGGCGTATAGTCCGATCCGCTACTTTCCCAGCGCGGTGGGGTCTTTGCTGGTTACGTTTCAGTTCCATGCGGCGATAACCATGTCAAACTCGGCGCTTTGCACCCCGGTCCAAAGGGCATCCTGTTTGCGCCGGTCGACCGCGGGTTGGTCCGCTCGTACAGTTGTTCTTTTTTGAGGATTTCAGAGTCCCGGATCCGTGGAAAACGGCCTTCTCTTGTTTTGGACCGCACCGACCAAATGACTTAGTCGTTAGTGAGAACGAAACCGATAGGGCAATTCCAACGCGGCCCAACCAGGCCGGACTTGAAATCTAAACTTAAATCCGGAATTTTTTGCGTATTCCGCCGATCTGTTTAGCGTATGACTGACGGGTGCATAGACCGGCCACATCTTTGTCACATCCGTCCCGATGGTGACTGAGAAGGCAGCATGTCGACTCAGTCGGTCTTGCTGCGGACGCTGGCGACGTGCGTGATCATTCCAGCACAGATATTGCCCGCCCAGACCGCTTCGCCCTGGCGATATTGGAAAAACGTAGACGGGTTGAAAGAATCCCACGTTTTCGGCCTGACTGCGGGTCCCGCCGGGAGCATCATAGTCAAGTACGGCACTTCCCCATATCTGAGTGTCCTTGACGGCTATCGAATCAGCGATATATCCAGCCCTGAGTTATACGGCCGCGTCCTGACCGCTCCCGGCGACCCGAGCGCTCTTTTGGAGAATGATCTCTGGAGTTTCGATGCAAAGGGCATTGTTACTCACGGTGCAGCGGGTTGGAAGACATTCCCGGACGATGACATTTCTACTTTTGCGCAAAGCAGCAAGATGTTGCAGATTCCGCCGTTCATGTATTCGATTTTCAGGGCGCCCGATCATAATTACCTGATGGATGTAGTCCCGGCTGGCAACGGCACCGGTCTGGTCATGCTGCCCGATCGGCTGGTGGAGTGGAATCGGACAACAGGAACTAAAAGGGTTATTCGCAAGGCTGCCGATACATCACTTTCCCGATTCAACGAGATCCGAAGTGCCCGCGACGGAGGATTCTGGATAGCAGGTGCGACCGGGCTCGCCCGCCTGAAAAAGGATCATGAGGTCTTTACGTGGAACGAATATCGTGCGCCGGCGCAGATGACCGACCTTCTCAGTCCGATTGAAGGAAAAGACGGGGAAGTGTTGCTCAGCGTCCGCCGGCCGGATGGAAAACGAGCGCTGGTCCGCTTCAGCGGGACGGCCTGGACAGAAATCTTCGTCGGAACTACGGAGGCACTACAGGGCTGGCGCGACTCGGGCGGCGAGATCTGGGTGCAAAACGATGCCGAGGTCCTGCGGTTGAAGGAAGGCAGGCAAGCCCGCGCGGAACGAATCGACGCGATAACAGGCCTGGTGGCAGCAGTCGTCAGTCAGTCCGATGGCGGGTTCTGGCTCGGCACAACGGAAGGAGTTGTCCGGTATTCACCGCCGCTGTGGCGCACACCGGAAGATGCCGTTTGGGCTTATTCGTCAGTCAATGCAATAACGGCAGACAACCAGGGCCGGATCTGGTTTTTGAGTGGACAGTACCTCGTCGTTAACGATCACGAGAAATGGCGCCGATATCCATTGCCATCCGGGGAATCCGAGCCGCTGACGAAAAACAGGATACTGGTTCTCACAAATGGTGAACTGGCCCTCCGGGCGGACCCATTGGCTGAGCTGATCATTTTCAATCCACGCACTGGAACCTTCAGGAAAATCAGAAACCCCGAGGGGAAAGCCATTGGCGACATCGCAAAGCGAATCGGCGGTTCGATCTGGGTTCAGGTGTTCGAGAAAGATGGCGTCCACTGGCGTCTGGAGATCTTTGACGGAAAACGGTGGTTGAACGAGGATCGATTGCCGATGATCGATCGTCCCAATCTTCAGGTAATTCTGGAAGCGAATAACAGGGACATCTGGCTGGGTTTCGGCGCGTCCAGTTCTTCCGAATCTTTGGGGCGTATCCGAGATGAACACTTTCAGACGTTCGGTTCCACGCAGGGTTTCCATGATACCGGCGTTTTTTCCGCGGTAGAGACATCCGCCGGCAGAGTTGTTTTCGGTGGAACTGCGAGCCTGACGGAATACGACGGCGCCTCGTTCCGCAGACTAAAGGATGTCGATCTTGCCGAAAGCGTTCGAGTGACTCACGATGGACTGATTTGGGTCGCCTCGGGCTCCGGGATTCACCGCTACCACCCTGGCCAATGGGTCACCAACACCATGGAAGACGGCCTTCCGGCGGATGCTGTTCATGACATCTGTATCGATTCTCAAGGGCGCATCTGGGCGGGTACGAGCCGGGGCATCAGTCTCTTTCACCCTGGCGCCGATCCCGATCCGCCTGTCACCACCCTGGTGGACAACCAAAACCTGCGCAAGACTCCGCCTGGAGGGGACGTCCGCCTGACTTTTTCCGGGGTGGATAAATGGAAGTTTACTTCGCCCGATCGCCTGACGTTTTCCTGGCGAATGGACGGTACGCGTTGGAGCGATTTCGAACCAGCACGGGTTGCATCATTCAATGCGTTACACGCGGGAGAGCACCGTTTCGAAGTCAGAGCGATGGACCGCAACGGTAATGTTGACCCTTCAGTGGCACAGTATGAGTTTTCAGTGCTCCTGCCCTGGTACCTTCAGAAATACTTTCTCATTTTGGCCGGCTTCGCCGTTTTCGTAATTTCGGCTCTGTTGCGTGTGGCGTGGCAGCACCATCGCAAGGTTAAGTTCCAGAGCCGCCATGATTCGCTCACTGGGCTGGCGAACCGCGCTGTGTTCGAAGCCAACTGTCAGGAGGCGATCGCCGATGCGCGCGCGGCGAAGACGCGCCTTGCCCTGATTTTACTCGATCTCGATCACTTCAAGAGAATCAACGACACGATGGGTCACCTCACGGGCGACCGTTTTCTGCAGGAGGTCAGCGCTCGCCTGAAGAAAGCCATCCGAAAACGGGACACACTTGCGCGGGTCGGCGGAGACGAGTTCGCCATTCTAATGCCTGAAATTGCCGGGAGAGAGGAAGCCGAATCGATGGCAATCGCCCTTCTGGATCAACTACGCCGGCCCTACTGCATCGACTCGTTTGAACTCACCAGTTCGGCGAGTATCGGAGTGAGTCTCTTCCCGGACCACGGCGAGGACGCGGCGACCTTGCAGCGACTGTCCGACATGGCAATGTACCAGTGCAAAGCCCAGAACAAGGACGAGTTCGCGGTCTTCGATCCAAATGTAAATACACTCAATTTTGCATCGGCGCAAATGGCCGGAATCATCCGGGAAGCACTCGAAAACGGCTATTTTCAAGTTCACTATCAGCCCGTGCGCGTGGCGGACGGTGAACTATTTGCTTTCGAGGCCCTCATTCGTATGGAGCACCCCCGTTACGGGCAGGTTCCTCCAAAGGATTTCATCGCCATCGCCGAGGATACGGGCTTGATCGTTCGCGTCGGGGAGTGGGTACTGCGTGAAGCCTGCCGCCAGATGGCGCATTGGCGCGCCCAGGGTCTCCGGCATCTCCGGGTGAGCGTGAATGTCTCTGCGGTGCAACTGGTGAAACCCAATTTCATCGAGACCGTCAGATCGGCTCTGAGTGATACAGCACTGGACCCCCGAGCGCTCAGCCTCGAGATCACCGAATCAGCTATGATGCGCAACTTCGCGGAATCCCGATCCCAAATCGAACAACTGAGGTCCCTGGGCGTGAGCATCGCCATTGATGACTTCGGGACAGGCTATTCGTCGCTGAGCTCATTGCACCTTCTTCCGGTCGATTACATCAAGATCGACAGGTCTTTCATCCAGCGCCTGGGCGAGGGCGAAGAGGGATTGGCCATCGTCCAGCCAATCATCCAGATGGTGCACCGATTCGGTTTCGAGGTAGTGGCGGAGGGAGTTGAACTGCCGGAACAACTGGCAAGCTTGAAATCGATTGGATGCGATCTGCTGCAAGGCTTCCTGCTCGGCAGGCCGCTGAGCGCCGCAAATACCCAGAATCTCCTGGGCCTGCCGAACGATGCTTCGCTATTGGCCATGGCCACGCATTTAACCGCGTCTCCGCTGGCATCCGAGACTACGACCACCAATAAGAGCATAAGCTGGAATTTTGTTTCCTGAGCTCCGCATTTCTGCAGCAGGTGCGGCACCTTGCTGACGGCATCCGGAAACGGCAACTGATCGCGTCCACTCGGCGCCGGTCAGGGGTAATATCTATCCTGACGCAATGGCAGCGCTGCCATTGCCCGGCTACACTTCAGACTTCCCGTTCTTACTGCCGCGTTAGCGACCCGTGGTGTCGCTTTCCGATTGTTTCATCCTTCAGCGTTGCCATCCAAGCCGGCGGCCGCCCTCGTCGCCTTGCCGCTCCTGCCACGAGAAGTTCGAGCGCGAGAATGGCCGCTTCAACTGTTCACGTTCCCGGCGCATTTCCAACAGAACCTTATGGATATCCATCATTCCTCCGTACTGACGGCATTCGGCTGGACCGTTTCTGAAGCCAGTCCGTCACAATTAGTTATTGGAACTGAGCCGGGCATCCGAGTCGGGGTGTTCAGTACTCCAGCACTGGCGAGTGTGCTGGGCGCGTGTAGCGCGTGAATTCTCGTATCACATCCGCCGCTCTTGTGACCGCGATTGCGGCTTATCGGGCGATTGACCTGCTCGTGGCGCTCTCGCATCGCGGTGGTTGGCGCCTTTTGGTACGATTCCCGCTCACCGTGCCGCGAATCGATCCAATCGCGGTCAAAATTGCCGAGCCACCTTACGATGCGGGTGAAATATTCTCGACCTTGATCGTGTTACCGTCCATCTTACCGGTGACCTTCACCCTCTTGCCCGCGAAGTCCGCCGGTTTGGTCTGATCGTCAAGGTCATACGCCTTGCCGTTCATGAACAAAACGTACTTTGCGCCCATCTTCACGCAGGCTCTCGTACAGCCTGAGTCGCTGGTCATGTTGTGCTCTTTCTCCATCTGAGCGTGGCTGCCGTTTTTGGCGCAACTGCTGTCCATGATTTCGCCCGTGTAATTTTTCGCCTGTGCAACGCCCACCAGGGCGCCAATCGAGAACATTGCGGCAAACATTGCCTGTTTCTTCACTGACTCTTCTCCTTGTCTTTCCTGATTGACGGAACCGCAATTTGTCAGCACGGGTTTTTCCAATGGATCTTTCTCGACGGATTCGCGGGTTATCGCTCAGGAGTTCAGCGCATGTCCGCGAATATCGCCGGCTATTCTGACGTGGCGGCCGCGCTGAGATTCCGGGCGACGCTTCCGGCAACAAGCCCCGCGGGCGAGGTTGACCGCTTCAACCCGCAAATTCTGGAATACTGTGGCAAGGCGCCGCAGGAATTGAAGGGCTGGGCGACCAGCGATGCGGTTCATCCGGATGACATTCCGCGGGTGGTTGCCGCCTTTTCGCATTCGATCACAACCGGAACTCCTTACGACATTGGGCACCGTTGCTGCCGGCCGGATGATGGTTCCAGGTTCGCGCCCTTCCCGTGCGAGCTACATCAGCCCGAATTACCGGCTGGTACGTCCTGCTGACGAATATCGACGACCGAAAGCGCACAGAGGATGCCATCCGGGCGAGTGAGCGAGATCTGAGCTGGGATCATCAATACGATTCCGATGCTTTGCCTGGTCCGCTCGTCCAGACGGTTCGTGCGACTTTCTCAACCAGCGTTGGCTCGACTTCACCGGCCTCTCCGCGGAACAGGCGTCCGGCTCGGGCTGGGGTGCGACGTTTCATCCGGACGACGCGAAAGGCGTGCTGGATTCCTGTGTGGCAAATGGCTTTGGTGACTGCGCGATGAATCGGGAAAGATCGTCAGATGGTACGGGACCAACACCCGTATCGACGACCGCAAGCGATCGGAGGAGGAACTGCGCCCGGCGTCTGACCCTGAGCGGTAGCTTGTGGTGGCGTCTGGACACGGACGAAATCACGTTTTCAGAACAGCTCTAGCGCCTCCACGAGTTTGACCGCGATTCGCCCGTGACCCTCGAACGGATCCGCAGTCAAATGCACCCGGAAGACCTCCCGTTGTTGGCGAAAAAGATCGAGCAAGCGCGGCCGACGGCCACAGCGTCCTCAATGACGAGATCAGGTTGCAGATGCCAAACGGTTCAGGAAGTAGCCGAGCACCGGCTCGCTGAGGAGGCACTCACACAAGCCCGAACCGACTTGGCCCATGTGACCAGGGTCACGAGCCTGGGCATGTTGACGGCGTCAATCGCGCACGAAGTGAATCAGCCGCTATCGGGCATCATCAACAACGCCGGGACCTGTCTGCAGATGTTGGCTGCCGAGCCCCCGAACGTCGAAGGGCTCGCGAAACCGCCAAGCGCACGATTCGTGACGGCCACGTGCGTCTGAGTTTGATCACGCGATTACGCGCGCTCTTCACGAATAAGGAACCCACGTATGAGCGGAGGCATTCGGCCACAAATTGCGCTTGTCACGTATGTTGCACGCCGTTCCGATCGTGTTCGTGGTTGACGACGATGTGTCAGTGCGTAAATCTGGAATTGTTGCTTTCCGCAGCGCCAAGCATAATACGTCGATTTTGCAAGCGATTGATTCTAAAATGTTTGGTAGCGCTAACGGGAATCGAACCCGACGACTGCCAGTCTGATTCAGTTCATCTGGGTCTAAGTGGTTGTGTTCTCAGTACAGGTCGTATTCCGGGATGCTCCGAAACACCTCCACGGACTGCCGACGCCACAGCGCAGTCATGGGCCGAGGAAAAGCGATCCTTCGGAGCGTCTAAATCCCAGCCCATTCTGCGAGTGGCGTCACTCGGGCAAGAATTCGAATTTGACTGCCATCAGCGCTTGGGCAGCAGCCTGACGACGGAGGCCCGTGCATCACGTTGACGTGGCCAATTATGCTTATGATGATGCCTATGCGTCATTACATACGAATCGCGACTCTGCTGGCAGGCGCCTCGTTGTGTGCTCAGGCTCAGTGGCTTAATAGCCCGGACCCCAAGGCACCAAGGACGGCCGATGGCAACGTGAACATGGCCGGACCAGTGCCGCGCGTTGGCGGCAGGCCGGACCTTTCCGGCGTCTGGCAGATCGAGGGGGGAGCTCGCGGACCGGGACTCTACGGGCTCGGGGAATCGACGAACTCGCCGTTTTTCGGAAATATTCTCGCTGGCTTCAAGCCCGACGAGCAGCCCCTGACGCCCGAGGGGGCCGAAAGATTCAGGAAGAACCGGGCGGGAACTGGAACGAAGAATCCGCAGTCATATTGTCTGCCGGACGGCGTGCCGCACGGCATCCTGCTGCCGGAACCTTTCAAGGTCATCCAGATGCCCGGCGAAACCCTCTTTCTCTATGAGGTGGAAACCATCTTCCGGCAGATTTATACCGACGGCCGTAAGCTACCGAATCCGGCCGATGTGCGGCCTACGTGGTACGGCTACTCGGTGGGCAAATGGGATGACGACACCTTCGTGGTCGACACACTGGGCTTCAACGACTTGGGCTGGCTCGACGCCGGAGGACACGGCCACAGCGAGGACCTGCGGGTCCAGGAGCGCTTCACGCGCCGCGATTTCGGCCACATCGATGTGGCGGTGACGATCACCGACCCGAAGACGTTCACCAAACCCTTCACTATCACTTTTGCGGAAAGGCTGCTGCCTGATACCGACGTGTTCGAGCACATCTGCCTCGAGGATGAAAAGGACGTGGCGCACATGCCGAAATAACTCGCGAATTCCGGGCAAAAACAAGAGCGGGCCAACCGGGAGATACCGTGGGCCCGCTTTTATTGTGTCCGGAGCGAAAACCCTGGCCCCCAAAAGGGCTGACGCTCGGTTCGCAACCTCCCCTCGAATAGTTTCCGGAATGCCGGTCATCCAGGCGCGACGTGTCCCACTTTGAAATCTTCTATACTAGTTTCCGCTCGTTCCCAAAAAGGAGAGGTCTACATGCAAAAGATAACAGTTTCTCTGGCATTCGGCGGCACGGCCGCTCTCATCACATTGGCCTCGATGTTCATGGTGTTCAACACGGTCACTCTGCACGCGCAGGCCCGCCCGGTCAGCAGTTATGGAGAGGATCGCGCAGCGATTGAGGACCTGCAAGCACGATATCTCTTCGCGCTCGACTTTCACGATCCGGATCTCTATGTCTCGACCTTCACACCGGACGGCGTACTCGATTACGGCAGCGGCGAAGTGAAGGGCATTGAGGCGATCAAAGAGGTAATCGCGCGGAGGAGTGACTCATGAGCGATAACCTTCCGGCCACAAGGAAAAGACTCGTTGGTTACTACGAAGGTGGGGACATCGGTCCGAAGCAGTACTTCGTCACGAACATTCCGGGCGGTCTTTTGAGCCACGTTATTTATGCCTTTGCAACGGTGACGGTGGCGGGCGACTGCGTCTCTGTAAATGCGAAGGACGATGGAATCAATTTTCCTCAGCTGGTTAGTCTGAAAGCCGAGTACGCTCAACTCAGCGTGCTGATTTCGATCGGCGGAGCGAATCATTCCACAAATTTCGCCGCCGTCGCCGCCGACCCGCGGCTTCTGGCGCAATTCGTGCAGTCCAGCGCGCAGTTCATGATCCAGAACGGGTTCGATGGGATCGATATCGATTGGGAGTTCCCTGGGCCCGGGGATAGCTCGAACTTCACGACGCTACTACAGGAATTGCGGAACCAATTGGACTCTCAAGGCGCCGCCGACGGCCGGAACTATCAGTTGACAATTGCGGCCCCCGCGGGGGCCAGGAACATCGCCAATCTGCAACTTTCGCAGATTCATCCCCTACTCGATTGGATCAACCTGGAAACTTACGACTTTACCACCGCTCGCAGCGCGGTGACGAATTTCAACGCGCCGCTCTTTACCTACAAGGGTCACAACAACGTCGATGCAGCGGTTAAGAGCTACCTCGGGGGAGGCGTACCGGCTGATAAGATCGCCCTTGGAGTGCGCTTTGTTGGTACGGGCTGGCAGGGAGTTGAGTCCACGAATAACGGGCTCTACCAGGCCGACACTGGCCCGGCGCCCGGAACGTGGGATACGGCGGGGTCGGCGCCAAGCGGAAGTTTCGGTTATCAGGATATCGAGGATAACTATCTCCCCACGTACACCCGCAGTTGGGACAAAGAGGCGCAGGTTCCCTGGCTCTATGATGCGGACGCCGGGATCATGATCAGCTATGAAGATCCGGAGTCGCTGACTTCGAAGGTGAACTATGCCTTATCTAATGGACTTGGCGGCGTCATGATCTGGGAGTTGGGTTCCGACGACAGCGCGGGGACGCTGGTGAACACTGTCAGCGTCGCGCTCGGCACTTCGTGATTACGGACGACGTTCATCCAGCGCTGCTCGGGATCGGTGCGCGTAGGGATCTTTGCCGAGGTAATTCTTCCGGATCAACTCCTGGCGGTCCTGGGCAGTCGGAGTGTGCCCGGTCGGCTGCGCTCTTAGTGCCAAAAAATCTGAATCCCTCGCGATGCCATCGCAGGCGAGTATGCGGTGGGACAACCCGGCTTGAACGATTTTCAGCGCGAAGCCAGGTTTCGGCCCGTTCACCGGGCAACCCCAGGAACGCAGGCAGCGCCAAGGGGTTGACCTATCGAGTCATTTGCATGCGGCGTCATCATATGGTACGTCGAGGATGAACGGTGCTCTGCCGCCCAGCTTGGCAGCGGCTTACGTGATGTCGATTGTTGCTTTGTAGAGGATTAGCTAACCCGCTGAAGCGGAACGACCTCGACGAATTCGTAGCCCGTTTCAACGCTGCCAACCGCTTCGAGCGCAAGGAATCGGAGCGTTTCCGCTGCTTCAGCTACGAGGAACTGCAGAAGCGGGACAAATTAAGTCTGGACATCACTTGGTTGAGAGACGAAAGTCTGGAAGACACGGACAACCTCCCCGACCCTGCTGTGCTGGCGGCCGAGATCGTAGAAGATCTACAAGCCGCCCTCGATCAGTTCGCCCAGATTGCTGCCGACCTTTCAAAAGTGGGCTCCAGCGCGAATGAAGCTGCTGCCTCTGCAGCCGAGTAGGCCGAACGCGCGCGTCGACTTTCCCGGTGCATGATATTCCGCATTGTCGGAAGGTGTCTTCCCGCTCCGGGCTTTGATTCGGACGGCTCCCGCAGCGCCGATGGCGGGGGCCGGCTCATTGGTCGCGGTGTTCCTCGCTCTTTGATTTCGACTTCTGCATTTTGATCTTCTGACATCGCGGGCACCGCCACTTCCGCTTCTTATGGAAAATATGGCCTTTCAACTCCTTCATCGTGACTTTGCATTTCTTACAGGTCATCGCCGCGGGGCCTCATTTCGTCTCATCCGATGATCGCCTGCTGCACCTGGCGGAATATTGACTGGGCGCTTACGCTGGAGAATGCGAATCGGGCTGCTTTCCGACACCCATGGCTTCTTGGATGACGCTGTGTTCCATCACTTTGCCGAATGCGATGAGGTATGGCACGCGGGAGACTTCGGGACAACCGAAGTGCTGGATCGTCTCAGAGCGTTCAAGCCGGTCCGGGGAGTTTACGGGAACGTTGACGGGGCGGAACTCCGCGCCGATCTACCAGAGGATCTCGTTTGGGAGTGCGAGGGCCTCAACGTCTACATGACTCATGTCGGTGGTTATCCCGGCAATTACGACCGGCGCGCAGGGAAGGAAGTCCGACGGTTGCGACCAGGCCTGTTCATCTGCGGCCACTCCCACATCCTGAAAGTTATGCGCGACCAGGCGCTCGGCCTCGTTCACATGAATCCCGGCGCCTGCGGCCACAATGGGTGGCACGTGGTCCGAACCCTGCTGCGATTTACCGTGGAAGCCGACAAGATATCCAGCGTGCAGGCGATCGAACTGGGTCCGCGCGGGCGGCGACAAACCACCGGAAAAGCGGGCTGAAGCCTCGGGTCGGCGCCTGATGCCGGCTTCACGGCGTGAACCGTTCAAACGGCGCACACCCAGGGGCTCCCCCAGGGAAGACTGCCAGCCTGCCGCCAACGGCGCGACACGGCGCGCGTGTGCGCGAACGGTGGCCAAGCTCTGGAACTGGTGGGGTTACTTCTTTCGGCTGGGAACGTTGCGGGTCACAGCGCAAAGCCCGTAAGCCCATGAAAACATGGTAGCGCTAACGGGAATCGAACCCGTATTTAAGCCTTGAGAGGGCTCCGTCCTAACCGTTAGACGATAGCGCCGAATTTTTCCCAGCTTATCAGATCCAGCGGCCCTGCCGACGCGGCCTTAGAACGGCCAAAGCCGTCCGTTCGTTGAACCCCAGTTCATCCCCGCGCTGAGCAGTACCTGGTTTCGCAACCCGACGAACTGCGCCAGATCGAAGTGCCGAAGCGTCGCGCTGAAATTTGTGCTCACGCCCTGCCCCATCCGGCGCGTCACCGTAATCGTTCCGAAGTCGCTCCGATACAGCCCCAGAGCCTGCGACACCGCTGTCAGCGTATCGCGCCCCACTGTGGCCTGAATCAGATAACGCCGGAACATCGGCATTCCGAAGCCCGCGCTGACGGACTCCTGCACGGACGTTTGGAAGTACCCGTTCCCGGGTGAAACACCGTCTGCAAACGCTACGTTAATCGTCTTGCCTGCATGAAAATCTTTAATCAGTTGCCCCGATATATCGCTCGTCACAGACGTGTTCGACACATCGATAAGACCCGCGCTCTGCCCCAGGAGCGCCGCGAGCACCGGGGGGATCGGCACCTCCGTCAAACTCCGTGTGTGGATTAGCGACGCGCCGGCGCGCACACGGACCTGCATCGTTCTGCTGAACGCATACGAATAGATTCCGCCAAACGTACTGAAATGGCTCGCGCCCCAATCCTGCGGGAAAAGATAGTGGCTGAAAGAATAGTACGCCCCGACCGTCATCTTGCGTGTCAGTCGATAGTTCATATCGCCGCGCGCCTGTTCCCCGGTCATGCCCAGCAATCCGGGAATGCTCCCATCCGTCTGTGAATATCCGGGCGTGTAGCGCGCAATCGCGAAGTACGAAGCCCCCCCGTCGAACGACATCCGCGCGCTCTTCTGCCACACCACGTCGGCCTCAGTCGTAAATTGTTTCGTGCCGTAGTCGGTGATCTGGATATTCGGGCTGCTCGAAAGATTGATATTCGCCACTGTCGTCGCGGGTGACACGTACTCGCTGCCGAGGGCATAGTTCTGCGAAAGCACCGACCCCGACCCCACAAGGTTCAGCGTCAGTCGCCGCGAGAGAACGTGCGAATAGTCGACCGCTATCGTGTTGTTCGCACCGGTATACCCACCATTTCCCGGGTAGTTCGAATAGTTCCCGAAGTAGTTCACTGCGATCTGATCGCGCTTGAAGTAATGCCTGCCGGAGAAACTCCACGTCAGCGTTCCCCCGCGCAGATCGGTATTTGTGGCCGCGCCGCTCGAATTGACGAAAGTCGCAACTCCAATGTTGTCGACGGCTGCAAACCCCACTGACTCGGACCACTTCAGTTCCTGCGGAACCAGCGGGCGGTTCACCGAATAACTCCGGCTGAGCACTGCCGGACCCGCATAATCCTGAACCGGCTGTTCCGCCGAATCGTCGTCCGGCACCACCTGTGGACCTGTCTGCCGCGGGGAACTTGCCCGTTCTCCCGCCGCGATTGATCCAGGCGTGGGTGTCTGATCCTGTTCGCTCCGCTTATCAGCATCCCGATCGGATTTATCCCGCTTTTTGAGCTCCTTGTCGCTCTTGGCCAGCGGATCCACCTGTCGGATCTGCTGCTCCAGTTGTTGTTCGGGAGTCAGAGGCGGTTGAGCATCCTGCGAAGCCGGGGAAGCGCCGTCCGGAGTCGGCGGCAGCGCCGGCTGCTGCGCCTTGAGCGTCCATGCCGCAGCCACAATCAACAGAAACGCAAATCCCGTCCGCATCACTGGTATCGAGTCTGACGTCTTGCGTCTGCCGGTGTCAAGCGTGCTCCGGGCATCTCGTTAGTATTTTGAGTATGCAATTCCACACGGAATACCTCACTTTCCGCACGAAAAAACACAGGGAATACATCAACATCACGCCGCAAGTGGAGACCGCGCTCGCAAAGAGTGGAATCCGCGAAGGAATGATCCTCGTTTCCGCCATGCACATCACCGCGGGCGTATACGTCAACGACGCCGAAAACGGCCTGATTCAGGACATCGACTAATGGCTTGAGAAACTCGCCCCGTTTCGCGAGGACTACCGGCATCACCGCACCGGCGAAACCAACGGCGACTCGCACCTCAAGAGTCTGATCATCCACCACGAAGTCATTATCCCAGTTACAGCCGGCCGTTTGGACTTCGGCCCCTGGCAGCAGGTTTATTATGCCGAGTTCGACGGACAGCGCCCGAAGCGCGTCATCATTAAAGCGATGGGCGAGTGAAGTAACCGATTCCGCCGCGGGAACTCCGTGCGGTCCGCCACCGTCCACCCCACCGGGGGTTGCTCATGCAATTCAGACGAATCGTTGTCCTCGCGCTTTGCGCAGTCCTGCTGCTGCCCGGAGCGGAGTTGCCCGTCCGGACAGTCGTACTCTACAAACACGGTGTCGGCTATTTCGAGCGCAGTGGTATGCTCGGGCCGGGCGAGTCCGCCCGCCTCGACTTCAAGACCGAGGACATGAACGATGTCCTCAAATCGCTTACCATCAATGAACAAGGCGGAGGCAAAGTCACCGGCCTGCGCTACGACTCCAGTATCCCCCTCGACCAGAAGCTGACCGATTTCCCGTGTCGCATCAACCCCGGCGAACCCCTGAGCGCCGTAATCGACCAGCTCAAAGGGGCCCGCATTGAGATGGAGTTTGGCCCCCAGAAGGTCGCCGGCGCCATCGTTTCGGCGCGCCTTGTGCCTGGCGATAAAGACCGGCCCGAACGCGAGCAGTTGACCCTGCTCATGGATTCCGGCGAACTGCGCAACGTCGATCTCGCAGCCGCCACATCCATCCGTTTCCCCGATCCAAAGCTGCAACTGCAACTCAAGGACTATCTCGCAGCCTTGACCGATTCCCGCTCCAAAGACAAGCGGAGCGTCTATATCGATTCCTCCGATTCCAAATCGCGCGACGTCGCCGCGTCCTACATCATGCCGATGCCCGCATGGAAATCGAGTTATCGCCTTCTGTTCCCCGAATCCGGGGAGCCGACTCTCGAAGGCTGGGCCATTGTCGACAACACGACTGGCGAGGATTGGACCAACGTGCATCTCTCTTTGGTCTCGGGCAAGCCGATTTCTTTCATCAGCCAGCTGTATGCGCCGAAATACATCAACCGGCCCGGCGCGGAGTTGCCCGAAGAACAGGCGATCGCGCCGACGGTCTACAGCGGCGCAGTCGTCGCGGGCAATGCGGCACAAATGAGGCGCCAATTTGACCGCGCCGCGGTTACTGGAGGAGTCGCCGCCGGCGCCCTCAGTATAAATGGCCTTCCTTCCGCGCCGCCGGCGATGCCGAAGGCGGCATTGAGTTCGATCGCGCCAGCCGGAGAAGCCCAGGAGATCGCCGATCTCTTCGAATACACCATCGCCAACCCGGTCACGGTGCGCAAAGACGAATCTGCCATGCTGCCCTTCCTGCAGCAGAAGGTTCCGGCGCGAAAGCTGATCATCTACTCGGATTCCGGCCGCCCAAATCCCTTCAGCGCTGCGGAGTTGACCAACAACACCGGCAGAACTCTGGACGGCGGACCGATCACCGTGTACGATGGCGGCGCTTACGCTGGCGAAGCCCTCGTCGAAACCTTCAAGAATGCCGACAAGCGTTTCATCGACTATGGTGTCGACCTCGGCACCCGCATCGCCACGAATCTCGACTCGCGCAACGATAACGTGCGCGAGTTGCATGCCCACAACGGCCTCCTGGTC